>Ga0302322_100002052_pt1 | contig 16847 bp, 14 predicted proteins | sample Fen_T0_2_FD_203757 | JGI IMG/M metagenome (GOLD analysis project Ga0302322, IMG submission 203757) | Peat permafrost microbial communities from Stordalen Mire near Abisko, Sweden - Fen_T0_2 | ecosystem: Environmental > Terrestrial > Soil > Wetlands > Permafrost | place: Sweden: Abisko... | reverse complement strand
AAACTATGTACCAGCGGCTCAATTGCTTTTGCCGCATCAGCAGCGGTATTGATGTTTTTTACGCCGCTGTTATGTAAAACGGTGGCTGCAACAACAATAATACTCCAGGTAGCAAATTCCGAAAAGATCATGCCGGAAGCATTATCCATGCGCATACTGCGGATACTGATTCCGCTGATCTTCGGTTTTCCTTGTTTTTTTAATCGTTTTTTTTCCTTGTCTTCCTCAACTTCCTGCGATGATTCCCAAAAAAACATATACGGCGAGATCGTGGTGCCCAACACGCCAGTTATAATAAAAAGAAATGCAAACGAAAATTCAAAATGAGGGATGATGGTGGCTTTTAAAATGGTGCCCCAGGGTTGTTTCACAATAAACAAAGTAATGGGATACGCCAGCAAAGTAATAGCCAGCCATTTTAATATTTTTGAGTATACTTTATAATTGGTAAATACCTCGAGTAACAAAATTGTAGCGGTAAAAAGTAACGTTAATAAAATAAAAGGAGCAGGTACCAGCAATCGCGCAGCGGCCGCCATGGCGCCGAGGTCGGCGCCGATATTAATGGTATTTGCCACAACCACCAGCGCCACAACTGCATATAAAACGCCTTTACTGTAGCGCTCACGCACAATAGTTGTTATTCCCTTACCGGTTACCAGGCCAATCCTGGCGCAGGCCTCCTGTACGGCAATCATTAATGGCAGCATGTAAAGTGCTGTCCATAGCTGGCCATAACCAAACTGAGCGCCTGTTTGCGAATAGGTAGCTATCCCCGAGGGATCGTCATCAGCCGCACCGGTTACAAGGCCCGGACCGAGTTTTCGCCAAAAACCTTTAACTTTGGTAGCAACTACAGCTTTTTGTTTCATAAAGATGGATTTGGTTGAAGATATAGAATAATACGATTTGTTTATAAAAGTATTTATAGATTTTGTACCAAACAAGATTGTTGAAATATCGTTTTTGGGGAGCATGCTTTCGGCGAAAAATCTATGTTTTTTCAACAATACTGCAAATCTGAATCCATAAGTTTAACTTAGACGCAATTTTATAACAACCTATGAGTACCGGACCTTTCACTGATGATGTTTTCCGAACCGTTTTTGAAAAATCGCCGGGTTCATTACTGGTGCGAAGTGATATACCCCGGTTTACTGTTGTAGCAGTAAGCGACAGCTACCTCAAAATAACGTCGGGCAAAAGAGAAAATATTGTAGGGAAAGGATTTTTTGAAGTATTTCCGGATGACGATGCCCCTGACGAAGACAATAATGCGCGGCATGTATTTACCAGTGTAGTGCAAACCGGCCGGCAAAAAGATATTCGGGGGTACAGGTTTGACGTGCTGAATGCGGTAACCGGAAAGTACGAAATCCGGTATTGGTCGTGTTGCAATATACCTATTGCCGACAAGGATAACAAAGTTGCCTATATTTTAAATACTGTAGTTGACATAACCGAAGAAGTAAAAGCAAAGGAAACGGCCATTGAAAATGAAAACCGTTTACGCCTTGCGGCTGAAGCCGCGGCACTGGGTATCTGGGAATTGAATATCCAGGATCAAGCTTTTAATTATTCGCAGCGGCTGGCCGAAATATTTGGACACACACCGGATAATGATGTTAACCTGCCGGATATAAGGGCACAGGTTAATGCTGATGATATGCAAAACATTGTTTTGAAGGCGTATCATGAGGCCCTGATCACTGGGAAATATTTATATGAAGTTCGGATAACATGGCCGGATGGTTCCCTTCACTGGATAAGAGTACAGGGTGTGGTAGTCTATGATGAAAAGAAGGTCCCATCGATGATGCTGGGAACTATATTAGACATCACCGAAAGCAAGCGCGACGAGATCAGAAAAAATGATTTTATTGCCATGGCCAGCCATGAGTTGAAAACCCCTTTAACTTCAATTAAAGCCTACTTACAGTTGCTTTCAAGGCGGTTGGCCTCCTCAAACGATAGTTTTGTAAACAATGCGCTCCAGGTAGCCAGCCTGCAGGTGAACAGGATGACCGATCTCATTCACGGGTTTCTTGACCTTTCAAAACTGGAACCGGGAAAACTTAAGCTCAAAATTCAGAGATTTGAGCTTAATAAATTGGTTACGGATATAATTGCCGATTTTACTACTGCAAGTCCAAACCGTACCATAAGTTTTGAACCAAATGAAGATATCAATGTACCAGCCGACAGGGAGAAAATTGGCCAGGTGATAAGCAATTTTTTAAGCAACGCTATTAAATATTCCGATAAGGGAAGTAAGATAATCGTGACAAGTAAAGAAATAAACGGCAACGTGCAAGTAACTATTACCGACGAAGGTATCGGCATTAAGGCTAAAGACCAGGAAAAGTTATTTCAACGCTTTTACAGGGTTGAGAACGAAAAAATGAAAAATATATCAGGTTTTGGGATAGGCCTTTATCTTGCCAGCGAGATCATCCAGCGGCACAAAGGAAAAATAGGTGTAGAAAGTGTAGAGGGCAAGGGCTCAACCTTTTATTTTAGTTTGCCCCTGTAAGTAAAAAAACTTGCGAAGTTTTTTTACTTACGCAAGTTTAACCCGTTTTATATCTCTGTGCCCTCAATTAAGATCGCTTTTTCAATCGAGTTGTTTTTAAGCGCCATAAAGGCCAGGCGCTTGGGATCGTTTTTATAATGTTCAAACTCAGCCTTGCTTATAAAGCTAACGAGGTGAATTTCGTAAGGCAACTCGCTGTTACTTTCAATTACACTGTTTTCATCCGGCCTGATACGGTAAATCAACCTGCCATTGTGATCCTCCAAAAGCGGCAGCACCTTTTCTTCAAAAGCATTAAAATCCGCCTCGGAACCTTTTTTTACGAAGATTAGCTGAGTGTAATAGATCATTTTTTTAATAGAATCAAGAGTCTGGAATCAGGAACCAAGATAATAAATAGTAATTTGACAATTATACCGGCTAAACAAATTCTCCTTCCTGTTGTCGATTTTCGGCCTTAACGCCGGCTTCAAACCATGCCGTAACAGGCCTGTCGGGCGGGTAACCATGTTTAGCCCGGTACGCTTTTCTTTCGGGGGTAAAATCCCACCATTTTTTATTGGTGCCGCGATGTTTCGCATAGTGTATGGCAAGCCAGACCTGGTCTTCCACGCAGGGATCGGTCCAAAAGCCCTGTTTACGTTCCAGCGCATTAAAAAGGGTAGGGCCGTCCTTATCAAGCAGGTCATCCATGGTATAATAACCCAGGGATACAAGGTCCTGCGCGAATTTTGGGCCGATAGAAGGTATGCCCTGGAAAGTTATCAGCCCAAACAACTCATTGGCCCTTTGCTCATCGATGTTTAACAGCGCGCTAATCTCATCAGGCGCAAATCCGGCGAGGCCGCTTATTTTGATCCCGCTTTGTTTCAGCCTGATCTTTTCTTGTACTGAAAGGTCATATTTGATGGTTTTCATGACATAAAATTAAGGAAGAAAAACGCAAGACCCACACCGGCCTTAACGATTTTTTAAGTCCCCGTTGAGGGCTGTGTTATTCCGAAACTTCGAAAGTCTCTTCTTTTCCTGGTTCTTGATTCCTGGCTCCCGATTCTGCCTCAAATCCTGTTTCATCTGCACTTGGCCCGTAACTGCCCGGGATCGGAATATCCAGCAAACGCAGAAAAACCCCTAATTGCGCGCGGTGATGAACGATCTGGCAGAAAGACACACGGATCAGTTCGGCCTTGTTCATTGCCATATAAACCTGGTCGCCGTTCCGCATGGTCCAGGTTGGCAGCAAGTCCGGCTCGGTAGCTTTTGCCAGTTGTGCATATCCATTGGCATACGACTTTTCAAACAATTCCAATAATTCGCCGGTATTATTAACAGGGGTCGGTGCGTAAGCATTCACTGCAAAATCAAGTTCGTCGGTAGTAAGGCCCATCGACACCCAGTCAGGAATTTCGGCGATGTGGGTTGCCAGTTGTCTTATGGTCATACTTTTTTCGTGCGGCTGCCAATCATACTTATCATTGGGAACACGGCTAAGCATCTTGCGTGTAGTTTGCGCTTCCTGCTCCATTTCTTTCAATAACACGGGGATAATGTCCATAGCTTTGTTTTTTTTAATTTTCGAACAAAGTAAACGCACACTAATGACAACCCTATGTCAGCAGGCTATTTTTAAAAATAGAATTTTTAAATGACAAATCAAATGCAGAATCGCCAATACCGAAGTCTTTCCATCGAAATTCATTATTTAACATTCGATGTTTAATCTAATTGACCATGCGCGTCTGAAATCCCCCCGCAAGGGAAAAATAATAATGTACCGGTAATTATATCACAATAAATTAAAACTCACGGTATCTGCCTGCATAGCGGTAAAAATTCCGTAGCCGTTTACCACGTTGGTTGGAATATTTGCCAGGTTTTGCGAAGTGGAGTTACTGGTATTGCTTTTTACCAGGTCGACATACTCCTGGTTTACCCGCAGCAGTACAACTGTATAATGCCCGTAGTACGCAAACGTAGCCTGTGTTAAATTGTAATAAGAAGCACGACTTGTATTTAATACGAAATTTGCTGCTCTGTTTCCTCCGAAGCTGCTCAGCGGAAAATCGGCGCCGTCTTTGTTGTCGAAAACCAGCACATGGTTCAGCGAGTCGGGGTTATCCCATGTAAGTTTATCTATGGGTGTAGTTGACGCATTAGGATCGGAGGTTGTAGTAGTAGAAAGCGTTACCGAACCATATTGCGTTGCAAAGTTTGCCGGTTTGCCAGGCATAACCGTTTTGGCCGAAACGGCGTACGTAAGGTAGTTAAATTGAAGCGTATACGTTTTACCTTCCGCCAGGAAGCTTTGATCACTGTATGTATAAGTGCCCTTTGGCGATTCGGTTAGCAACACTTTTGTGTTGCCATCCGAAACATATACCTGAAGGCCGCTTATAGCAGCGCCGTATTTCGCGGTATCGCTGAGCGATTTTTGCTGATACAGTTTTATCGTTAGTGCATGCCCTGGCATAAGGTAACCCTCAACCACAGGCAGGTAAACAGTGCTGCTGCCCGTGCTCTCCTTTTTGCAGGCTTGCAGGCCCAGGATAACAAGGCCTAAAAAAAGTACCCGGTTTAATAGTTGTCTTTTCATTTCCATCTTAAGCTTAGTGTAATATTGGGAGTAAAGCCCAGGTAATTAACATCGGTAGTAATGGCAGCATAGTTCTGCAGCTGGTATTCGCGGTACCAGATATTAGTATGATTATAAACGTTAAAGACAGATACGCCGATACTGCCGATTTTATTGCCGTTTATTTTGATCAGGTCGTACGTGGCCGAAAGATCCAGCCGGTGATAATCGGGGTATCTGAGGGCGTTTTTTCCGCTGATGTTAAAGGAAGTTGATGTATTACCATCAGGTGTGGTGATGGTATAGCTTGATAAAGGCGCAGTATACGGATGCCCTGTGCTGAAAATAAATACGGCCGAAAAATTCCAGCGGTAATAATGATACATGTTGATGGCCTTAAACTCGTGCCTGATATCCTGGTCGGCCGGGTAGTAATTATTACCAAAAACAGAAAATTTGTTTTCGGCATCGGCAAGTGTATAACTCAGCCAGCCGGTATAGTTCCCTAATTTTTTTTGCAGCAATACTTCTATGCCCTTTGCCTTTCCTGTGCCGGTATAAAAATCCTGCTCAACCGTGTTAGTGGTGCCCTGGCCCATCCCCGTTTGCCTGATGGTATATTGGGTTAAGTTAGACAGCGTTTTATAGTATCCTTCAACATCAATCAAAAACTTATCGTTTTCGTAGCTAACGCCCGCCATATAATGTTTTGCTTCGCTCACCGGTATATTGCTGTTATTGGATAACACCCAGAAACTCCTGCTGCCGTTTACAATGTCTTCCCGGGTAACTTCATTCATATACTGGTAAAACTCGCCGGTTGCGGCTTTAAGCGTATAGTGATCATTGATCTGATAGCTGGCAGAAAGGCGGGGTTCGGTATATAATTTGCCGGTTGGCTGAAACCATGTATTGCGAATGCCCGGTTGGATATGTAATTTACTGGTAGGGTCGAATTCCAGTTCGGCATACCCTCCGCCGGATAATGCACTATTGTGCTGATTGATCAGTGTGCTGGTATCATTCTGCACATAACTGTAATTGATTTTTTGCAGGTTGCCGTAGCCGCCGTAAAGCAGTTTAAACATGTCGTTTACCTGCCATTCCCATTCAGATTTTATGCCGATATCGTGCAGGTTATTTTTTTCAGCCGTGCCACTGTTGAAACTTGTCGTATTGCCGTCACTGTCTGTTGAGGTGCCGGCAGTTGAACGGACACGATCATTAAAATAAGAGGAATAGGTAATGTAAGTGTTTGAATGCACTTTTTTATTCCATTGACTGAACCACTTGATGCTGCTGCCCGTGTTGCCATATTTGGTATAATCGGTGATATTGATATCGCCTGTAGTTGAACTTAAAAACGAGGGTATTTGCAATGCCCTGCTATTGTCCGTTTTATCGGCACCGTTATAAAAACTCCAGGTAAGCGAGTTGGTTTTATTCATCCGGTAATTATACCGCACGTCGGCATCGTAAAAGTGAGACGCGGGCGTTGTTGATTCCCCAAAGCCGCCTCCTCCCGGACCGCCGCCGCCACCACCCGGGCCGCCCTGCGTCGTTGACGTATTAAACTGCTTGAATATTTTGTCGTACAGCGGGCCCTGGTATGAACGGCGGAAGGTCATTAGCAGGGACGATTTATCACTTAAAGGCAATTCTGCAAAGGCGTTTACGCTTAATAAGCTCAGATCGACACCAAAATTGGCCTCGTTATGGTTGCCGTCTTTACCGTTGATTTCGGTAACGCTGGAGAGCCTGCCGCCATAAATGGACGAAAAGCCGCCTTTATAGAGTTTCACATCTTTAACAGCATTGCTGTTAAAGGCGCTGAAAAAGCCGTAAAGGTGATCTACCTGGTAAATGGTAAATCCGTCAAAAACCACCAGGTTTTGATCGGGGGTACCGCCGCGCACATAAGCGCCGGAGGATGATTCATTGGTGGCGCCAACGCCCGGCATCAGCTGGAAAGCCCTCAGGATGTCCTTTTCGCCTATATTGGGCAGTTTATCCAGGCTGGCCGGTGTAAGCTGTAATACGCCAACCTTTTTGGTGTCGGTATTCATTACACCGCTTTTTTTGCCCAAAACCGTTACTTCGTTCAGGGTATTTAACGCCTTATACATGCCGAATAGCAGTTCAGTATTGATGTTTTTGGCGTTCAGGCGGATGTAGTCTGTTTGATAACCGGAAAAGGAAGCCTCAACCACACAGGTATCCGAAGGAACATTAAATATGGTAAAATTACCGTCGGAACTGGTAGAACTGGACAAATTGGTGTTGCGAATTCTTAAAGTAGCAGATGGCAACGATTCGCCGGTTGTCTGGTCGATCACCTTTCCACTGATACTGAACAGATAATGCATAGGAGGGGCTTTGGGCTCCTCGATCAGGGGCTTTATATTGCTCAGTTTGGTTTGTTTAAGCCGGTTTAACTGTTTAAGCCGGGCCAGGTCATCCGTGTTTTGAAGGATGTAGATTGTTCCGTCCGATTCTACCCAGTAATGCAGGGAATTATCACCGCAAACTTTTTCCAGTACGGCTTTCAGCGACTCGTTGAAAAAATGTTCGGCGAGGTCAAATTTGCTGAGCGAATCTCTTTCAAAAACGATGTTCAGGTGATAATTCGAGGATAAGCTATCCAGTAACAGGTCCAGCGAACAGGTGTAAAAATGATCAATATTTGTTTTTTCGAGGATCTTTTGGGTTTGCTGTGCAAATGCGGTGCAGCCGAAGCCGGTAAATAAAAATGCAAGTATCAGTTTCTTCATCCGGTTTTATATTTCTAACCCTGCGAAGTTGCGGCATGTTTACAGCGCTGGGAAATAAATGAGATAAGTAGTGTTAATGTGCAGACCAAAGCGGCTATTTACGCTACTGTGCTGTTTCTTTTCCGATCATTTTATGGATCACATCGCGGTAATTGTCGCTCAACGGCAATTCCGAGCTGGCCGTTTTTATTTTTCCGCGCCTGATCTGTTGCACATAATCGATATTGACAATGTATGATTTATGGATTCTGTAAAATGATTCCGGCGGGAGCAATAGTTCCAGCGCTTTAATGCTTGTGCGCGAAATGACAGGTTTCGGCTGGTTAACGAGGTTTATCTTTACATAATCTTTTAAACCCTCTACATATTCAACGTCGCTGAAATTGATCTTTACCAGGTTATAATCAGCATGTACAAAAATATATTGCCTTTTAACAGGCTCCTGCTCCGCCGATCTCCGGTTCAATTCATACAGCGTATAAGCCTTTTGGCATGCCTTTAAAAAGCGCTCCAGGGGTACCGGTTTCACCAGGTAGTCAATTACGTCCAGTTCAAAGCCGTCAATGGCAAACTTTTCATAAGCCGTAACAAAAATGATCATGGGCTTTTTTATCAGGCTTTTTACCAGCTGCAGACCGTTTAGGCCATGCATTTGTATATCGCAAAACAAAAGGTCGACCTCTTCATTTTGTAAAAACAATAGCGCCTCTGCAGCCGTCCGGCAGCGGCCGGCAACCTGCAGGTAGTTTACATGTTTTAAGTTATCTTCCAGCAAATCAAGCGCAAGGGCTTCATCATCAACAAGCAGGCATCTCATCATTTCAATTGTATTTGCAGATTAACGTTGTATATATTATTCTTTTCAGTAATGCTAAGGCTGTGTTTGCCGGGGTAAAGCAATTCAAGCCGCCTTTTTACATTTGTCAGTCCTATTCCGTGGGCTTCATCACTATTCAGTTCCAGCGGGTTGTACGTATTTTGAACACCGAAAGCCAGGAGTTTACTATCCGATCTCAAATAAATATCAATAGCCGGTGACGCTACATTGCCAATACCATGTTTAAAGGCATTTTCAACAAATGGAATCAGCAACATGGGCTCAATGGTTTTTGCCGGTTCGGCGATAAAGAAATTTACAGTTACCTTAACCTGATCCTGGAAACGAAGCTTTTGCAGTTCGATATAACTATTCAGGTAATCGGCCTTGCTCGCCAGCGTTACTTTTTCTTCATCGCTTATATAAAGCATATAACGCAGCAATTTTGAAAGCTGGATCAGCGTGGGCTCAACCAAAGCCGGATTCAGGCGCGAAAGGGCCACTACACTGTTAATCACATTGAAAATAAAATGCGGGCTGATCTGCGAACGCAGAAAAGCAAGCTCGGATACGAGCGCCTCGTTAACAATCTCCTGTTCCTGATTAATCGTTCTAAACTGGTCGGCCAGGTAGCGGTAAGCAAATCCGGCTGCCGTGATGGCAATCAGCGGTAAAAGGTTAAACCTCAGGAAGAACGGCGGCCGTGGAGGCTTTCCGAAAGACCCGTGAAACTGCCGGAAAGGCATATCCGGCTGTATTTGAATGATGATGGCATCTATGGTAATAAATGAAATGAGCAACAAAACAAAATACAGCAGGATTCTTTTGTGCTGGTTTAAAATTACCGGAATCAGGAAAAAAGCATTCAGGTAAAATTGCACAGCCAGAAAAGCATTGATAATAACCAAATGCCAGGGCGAAAAAAAGAAGTCATGTGATAAATTGCTGTACGGCCCTGAAAGATAAGGGATAATGGTAATAAACGCCCAAAACAACAGGTGTATCAATATTTCAATAATTACCGCCGGTTTTAATCGTTTCAACATATGAACTAAAGTAGCCAAATACCGCGTGGTACATTTAAATAATAGACCAGGAAGGCATTTGTGCCGATGAGATGGGTAATTATCGCTATAAATTTTCCGGGAAGGGGATTAAAAGAGCCATTTGTGGCTCTATTTAACAATATTTAACTTTTTAAGCAAAAAATGGCAGGGGCCGGAGCTTGAACGGGTTTAGCCTCCCTGACAAATTGAATCTTTGGTATTAGGGGATAAGTATTTTTGCGTTAAAGGCTCATGAAATATTCGGTCAGCGATTTAAAATCATCAAACTTCAAATCATAGTCGTCCGTTTGGCCAAAGCCGTAGCTCATGAATACAAAGGGGATGCCGGCCAGGCGGCTTTGCTGCCCGTCGCCTTCGGTATCGCCGATATATACAGGGTTTTTAAGCCCGTGCATTTCCGAAAGCAGTTTGATATTGTGGTTTTTTGGCATAAAATTTATCCCGTGCGCCATTTCGTCTTTAATATGTTCGTCGATGCCTGCCCAGTCGATAAACAGTCGTATAATGCCTTTGGCGCAATTGCTCAGGATAAACAGGTCGTATTTTTCGGCTAATTGTTTCAGGCCATCTTTTACGCCACTATATAAAACCCCGCCCCGGTCGGGCAGTATAGCTTTACGTTTTTCGTTTACCAGGTTATAGATCATCCGGCGTTTTTCATCGTCAAAATCCGGCATGATAATGCCGATGACCTTCCCGCCCTCCATGCCCACCATTTTGGCCAGCTCTTCGCGTGTAACTACAATATCGATACTCAATTCTTCGAAAACCAGGTTCCACGAGGCGGCATAAGTATCCACGGCGTCCCACAAGGTGCCATCCATGTCAAAGATCAGGCTATCGGGTTTTTTCATTTACTCTATTTTTTTTGAAGGTAGTATTTATTGGCGGGTAACCTCTATCCGGTAGGTAAAATATCCTGTTTCCGCCTCCTGTTTTTTAAAACCGATAGCCTCGTAAACGCTTTGGGCGGTATAATTATCATAAGCTGTTTCCAGCTTTACATAGGTTGAGCCCTCGCTTTTTGCAAAATCCATGGCGGCTTTTATCAGCGCTTCCGCTATACCCTTCCTGCGGTAAGCCGCATCAACATAAAGATCATTCAGCAGCCAGTTTTTTACCGCTCTTACGGATGAATAGATCGGGTATAACTGAGTAAATCCCGCAGGTGAACCATCATCCGACAAAGCCAAAAAAACAACCGACTCGTTGTTTTCAAGCCGCTCCCTGATGAATTTTTCGGCAAGCGCAATATCCGATGCCTGTTTATAAAACACCCTGTATTGATCAAAAAGGCCGGTTACCAAATTGTATTCTGATTGAGCTATCCTTTTAATTTGCATATTCATCCGGTAATCTTGTGATGCCATTAATTTTAAATATAAACTTATCCCGCCAGGTCTGAACGATAGTGATAATTAATTCGAAGTATTGATCTTTTTCATTTTTGACGACAAAGCGCCGCAGCATTTTATTTTTGTATAACCAACCATTCGTATTTGAATCATTTAAATAGCTGTATCCGATGGCTGACTCAAAATTTTCATAAAGCTCCCTGCCGGTTAGTGGTCTCTCAGAAAGTATCGTATAATTCAGCCTGGCCAAATCGCTTTTAAGGAACCTGGTGGCTTGTTTTTTATCTTTAAATTTTTGGAGGATAATAAAGTAAGCGATAAACGGTATCATCGCTGATATGAACCCAAGCGGAATACCGTATGGAAAAAAATCTATGTTGAATAATATAAAACAAATGATTACGGTCGGGATAAAAAGCAAAAATCTTTTATATAAGTCTACAAGCGTTGTCATACTTTGACTACAAATTATACAGATCAAGTACCATTTTCAAGACTTCAGTTAGCCCGTCAACTATAACTATCCCGCTACCAGCTGGCTCTTTACTTCTTTATCAAAGTTCTCCATTACCAATACTGCAGCACCTATCAGTTCGGCATCAAAACCCAGTTCGGATATTAACAGCTCGGTGCCGCGTGACAGGCGGGGGATACAATACTTATGCAAAGCCTGCTGAATGGGCGCCAGTAATATTTTACCAACCCTGGCGCCATGGCCGCTTAATACAATGGCTTGCGGGTTCATAATATGGATCAGTATGGCAAGTGCTTTACCTATTTTGTAGCCGGCATCAGCAAAAAGCTCAATGGCAAACTGGTCGCCATGCAGGGCCGCCTCCATAATAGAATCGCCCATTTGCTTGGAGTGCGCCTCGTTAATTTGCTTTAAGCTGGTGATCCTGCCCTGCTGGATCCCTTCAATCGCCTTTTTTGATACGACCAGCATCGAGGCTTCCGCCTCAAGGCAGCCGCGTTTGCCGCAGGCACATAAGGCCCCGTCTTCCGACAGGGGGATATGGCTAAACTCACCTGCAAACCCGTTCCTTCCCCTGAAGATCTCGCCATTAACGATCATCCCCAAACCAATACCCCAGCCCAGGTTAATCACCATTACTTCTTTCTGCGATCTTGCTATGCCAAACTTTTGTTCGGCCAGCGCTATCAAACTCGAGTCATTGTCGATATAGGCGGGTAAACCGGTTTCATCCGAAATATATTGATTCAGCGTTTTATCGCCGGCATCAAGATAAGTGTAGTTAATGCCCTTTATCGGATTAATAAAGCCGGGCATACCAATGCCAATGCCGGCTATCTTTTCTTTTGTAATGCCTGAATTTGCCAGGTATCCGTTTATCTTCTCAACTAACATGTCAAGCGCCTGCTCATTATGCAACAGCTTCAGGTCGAACATTTCCATGTCGGCTACGGGGCGGTTCAGCAGGTCAACCAATTGCAGGCGGGTAGCCAGCTGGTCCATAGCAATGGCCAGGATATACATTGCGCTGGCGTTAATAGCATACATTAATGGCCTGCGCCCGCCGCTCGACGGTGCATATCCCTGTTCAATTACAAAACCCTCCTCAATCAGTTCGTTAACCGCCTTGGCTATTGAGGGAATGCTTTTATCAAATAACTCGCTTAACTCCGCACACGACATTGCCTTATCAAAATAAAGGCATTTAATGATCATGTTTTTTAAATGCGTGCTTTTTACGCTTTTAGTTTTAATTTCCATTTAATATGAAGGGATTATTCCCCGTTTCAACGTTTGAAATGATAAGATAAAGACCGCCTAAAATAACAATAAAGCAGCGAATATCAAGGGGTTAAAAAAATTGAACAGGTGAGTAATTGATGCCTGTTTTTTAATCGTTATTTCAATCAGGTCAATAAAAACTTCAATGCAGGTGTAATTGCGGCTTTTTGTAGCGCTACACGTGCTACACTCTGCTACAAAGCGCTACAAAACTGAATATCAACATTTTAGCTGCTGACAAAATTTTGTCAGTGACAAAAACTTGTCAGTAGTTTTGCACGCATCACGCTGTCTGGTTTTGCCGGTGCATCATGTCTCCGCCCGATAGGTTTTACTTTTTACCTTTCAAATATGTTACTTCCGCAATCGGCATTCCACCTTGCGGATTTTTCAACTAATCTCTAATCTCCAGTCTCTAATCACTTCCCAATTACCTCAAACTCCTGCTTTAATTTTAGATCTTCCGATGAGTTCCCGATCATCACCATAAACTTTCCGGGTTCAACGGTCCAGTTCATGTTTTTGTCAAGGATGGCCAAATCATCCGGGTGCAGGGTGAAATGCACCGTTTTCTTTTCGCCGGGCGCAAGCGGTACACGTTCAAATCCACGCAGGTCGTAATCATAAACGGTTACGCTGCTGTATTCCTGGTATAACTCCACCACATCGTCGCCGGTACGTTGTCCGGTATTGGTTACATCCACGCTTACTGCTATATCGCCTTGCTGCTGTTCTTTTTGGGGCGATACCTGCAAATAGCTGTACGCAAAGGTGGTATAGCTTAAACCATAGCCAAAAGGGTATAAGGCGCCGTTCACGCTGGTTTTACCCCAGCTGTTTTTGCCGCCCTGCGGATCCTGACTGCCGGGTTTAAAAGGAAAGTTAAACTCAATCTGTCCCACCGTTTTCGGGAAGGTAATGGATAATTTTCCGCCAGGGTTATTATCGCCGAAAAGCGTTTCCGCAATTACCCGGCCGCTTTCCGGGCCGGGAAACCAGGCTTCCAGTATGGCAGGCACATATTTATTTTCCCAGTTTATGGTGAGCGGCTGCCCGTTAATCATCACCATCACCACCGGTTTGCCGGTGGCCTGCAATGCCTGGATAAGTTTTTGCTGCCTGCCGGGCAAGTTGAGGCCCGTACGTGATAAACTTTCGCCAACGCGGTCCACGTCTTCACCAACCACCGCAATAACAATGTCGGCTTGCCTCGCGGCAGCCACAGCCGAATCAATAGCGGCTTGTTCCTGTGCGGTTAAGGGTGTTTCAATAATTTCACTTTCGGGCCAGGTAGCGTCAATAATATTGCAGCCTTTGGTATAATTTATAACAGCGCCGTTGCCCATATAATTTTTTATCCCGTCGAGCACACTGGTTACCGGGTTATGCGATGGCCCGTACCTGCTGATAGCATAATTCGTTTCGGCAGCCAGCGGGCCGGTCACCAGGATGTTTTTAATGCCTGATTTATTCAGTGGCAGTAAATTATTTTCGTTTTTCAACAGCACCATCGATTCCCGATTCATTTTCAGCCCCATCGCAGTGGCATCTTCATTATGCACCAGTTTATCGGCCGCTTTGGGGTCTTCCACATAAGGATGATCAAATAAACCCAGTTTAAACTTTACCCTTAAAACATCGCCCACCCGCGAATCGAGCGTTTTCATGGAGATTTTGCCTTCTTTATACAGGCTTCGTAAGGGCATAATATAGGTTTGCGGCATGGTAAAATTGGTGCGCACATTCAGCCCGGCCTCAAAAGCCTGGCGAACCGCTTCTTCCTTACTATCGGCAACGTGGTGTTTGCTGTACAGGTATTCCACCGCCTCGCTATCCGAAACCACATAACCGTCAAAGCCGAATTTTTGGCGCAGCAACTCCGTCAGGAAAAAATAGCTGCCGGTAACGGGCTCTCCGTTCCAATCGTTATAACTGCTCATTACGCCCAGCGGGTGTGCCTCCTGGATCACCCGGCGGAAAGGATAAAGAAACATTTCATACAATTCTCTGGGCGCTACATGCGGGTCGGTGCGGTCGGCGCCGTCGCGCCCGCCTTTGGGCACACTGTACACGGCGAAGTGTTTTAACGTAGAGGCTACGCCTTGTTCCTGCACGCCCAAACACATTTGCTTGCCCATTTCAGCTATTAAAAACGGATTTTCTCCATAGGTTTCCACCACCCGGCCCCAGCGCTGGTCGCGCGAAACATCCAGTATCGGCGTATAAATATTGGTATAACCCAATGCTTTGGCCTCCCGGCCAACCACCTGGCCGGCATGGCGCACCAGTTCCTTATCCCAGGTACTGCCTATCCCGATGGGTGCGGGGAGGGAAGTCGCCCTGTCGTGGTTAAGCCCATGGATTCCTTCGTTGGTAAAATCGACAGGAATCCCTATCCGGGTTTCCTCCACAAACCATTTTTGGATGGTATTGATCGCCGCAGCATGTTTGCTGTAAGGGTAGGAATATTGTGTCGGCGCGGCATCGGTATGCGAGGTTAAATTGTTCAACTCTTCATCTATATTGGCAATACCATCCTTCCATACCTCGTTTTTCCATGATGGTGCCGGCATTTCCTCTTTTAAAACGCGTTTGTAGCCGTATAATGTAGCCAGTTGGCAGGTTTTTTCTTCTACGGTCATTTGGCTCAGCAGGTCGGCCACGCGTTTGTCAATAGGTTGCGAAGGGTTCTCAAAAACATCCATTTTGCCGTTTTTATTAAAATCTATCCAGCCTTTATGGTAAATACTTTTTTCCTGGGCGAATGAACTTAAAGCGATGAGCAATAGTGGCAGCAGCAGTGGCATTTTTTTCATGGAAGGGCGAAATTGGGTTTTCCAAATATAGAAAGTGCACGTCATCCTTTCTGTAAAAATGTTTTGATTTGAAACATAGTGTTACTTTCTTTATCCCACTGGCACTTATATTGCTTCTATCATCTTCCATGACTTACAGATTTTTATTAAGCTTTTTTGTCCTGTTTACAGGTACAAATATTATTGTAAAAGGACAAAGTAGCCCTGCGGCCCAACGGATTTGCGGTAAATGGGAATCATCCGGAAAACAGCTGATCATCTCGGTTTATATGGTTAACCACCAATACCGCGCAAAATTATTGTGGTTCAGCAATACCGAGGGCAAGCCTTTGGATTATTGGCGTGATGTAAAAAATCCGGATCCAAAATTAAGAAGCAGAAAATTGTTAGGGATGAGTATTTTGAGTGGCCTTAAATACGATAGTAAATCCCATACATGGGAGGATGGCCAGGTTTACGATTCCATACATGGGCGCTATTGGAATGCCTCCGCCCGGATTGATAAAAAAGGTGTACTGCATGTGCGCGGCTACTGGCATTTTAAATTCATCGGCCGGACATTATTGTTTTACCGGATTTAAGCCTAATGATTTCACGGCAATCCTTTAATTTTACCCACCATAGGCAGCACAAAAAAAACGCCCCGGCAAACCGGAGCGTTTTTTATATTTTAGTCTTTTATAATGGATCGTCAAATTGAACTTATCTACCCAATCTAACCCGATCAGCCAAAAAATTAGTTGGCTTTTGCAAATTCACCGTTAGCATTAATAATAACCTCAGTGCTTAACATTGAGTTAGGAGCGTTTGGAGCTATGCCAAAGTCGGTACGATTGATAGTGCCGGTTAATTTAAAGCCTGCATCGTCTTTTTTGCTCATTGGGTTGGTTATTGTGCCGCGGTACCAAAGATCCATCGTAACAGGTTTGGTAACGCCATGCAGGGTAAGGTTGCCGCTTAGCTTGTAGTGGTTGGTTGAAACCGGTGTAACGGCAGTGCTGGTAAATGTTAATGTTGGGTATTTAGCAACGTCAAAATATTTTTCCGACTTCAAATCGTTATCGCGGTAGTCAACATCTGTGCTTATGGAAGCAGTATTTACCGTTAATTGAAATTTAGCGTCGCTAAAATCGGGTTTGGCAGCCACTATGGTACAGGTA
>Ga0302322_100002051_pt1 | contig 16847 bp, 15 predicted proteins | sample Fen_T0_2_FD_203757 | JGI IMG/M metagenome (GOLD analysis project Ga0302322, IMG submission 203757) | Peat permafrost microbial communities from Stordalen Mire near Abisko, Sweden - Fen_T0_2 | ecosystem: Environmental > Terrestrial > Soil > Wetlands > Permafrost | place: Sweden: Abisko... | reverse complement strand
ACAATCAGGTCCAATGGAATGCTCCCGGTATCAGCGATCTAGAAGCGCGGTTTCACGCTTCGCTCAACACCTGCAATGGCTGTCACAGTCCGGAGAGCGGTACCTTCAACTTCCTGATGGTCACGCCTCGCTTCGCTGGCAGTGAAGCTGAGCTCTCTCCGTTCATCACCGGCACTTCGGTACGCGATCGCTTCTCCGGTGAAACACGCACGTTGAACGACCTGGGGCGTCGCAAGACGGACCTGACGTCTCTGGTTTGCGCGAGCGCGCCCGCGGTGTCCGCGAAGAAGTAGTAAGAGGAGCGGTTCACGAGCTCGGCCCGCCGTCGGGGTGGGTCGCAGCTCGACGCGCTACGAAAAAAAATCCGCGCCCGGTTTCGGTCGCGGATTTTTTTGCTTTTATGCAGTGTTGCCGCGGCGTTCTCCCGAGCCGCACCCCTCGGTATCGCGAAGCGCGTCGCGTAGCATCCCGTGGGAAGCGAGCACGCGCTGACGAGACAGAGGGGAGGTCGACGGCGCGGAGCCCACGGAGCGGGCGAGCAGCGACGGGTGCCAGCGCCGCGCCGCACCGCGCGCGCGCAACCCTAGTGTGCGCGCAGCGCTTCCCCGCCGGGGGCGGGCTCTTCGCGGGGGAAGGGGGCGAACCAGGCGGCGAAGATGGAAGGGATGCTGGCGATGGTCACGAACACGAAGTAGTTCTTGTAGCCGAGCGAGTCGGCGATATAGCCACTCGCCGATTGCGTGGGGATGAGCACGAGGTTCATCAGCGCGGTGCAGAACGCGTAGTGCGTCATGTGGTATTTGCCGGGCGAGATTTGCTGCATCATATACAGCATGTTGGCGACGAAGCCGAAGCTGTAGCCAAACTTCTCGATTGTCACCAGGATACCGATCGTGGTGAGCGTTAGCGGCGCAGTGGGCGTTACGGCGTGGCTCAAGTACACGAAGCACAAGTGTGGAATGTTCATGCACAGGGCCATGACCATCAACGACTTCTTGAGGCCATACTTGGAGATGAACATGCCGCCCAGCACGCCGGCCGCCAAGCTGACGCCGGTGCTGATGGCGCCATCCAAGAAGGCCTTGTCGGCCAGTGACAAACCGAGCCCGCCCTTGGCCAGCGGCGCCTGCATGAACAACGGTGCCTCGACCAGCAGAAAACCCTCGCCGCTGCGATACAGGAACACGAAGATCAGCATGCCGATGATCTTCGGTTTCTTGAAGAAGTCGACGACCGTCTCTGCGAACGTCTTGACGATTTCGGCTGTGTTTTCCGGGCGGCGGATGATGGTGCCCGTGGGCAGCGTGTACCAGTGGTACGCGCCGAAGCCCGCCATGACCAACGCGGAGAAACAAAGCGCGATCGCCCATGCGGTCTTCGGTGATTGCCCGGCCTCTTGCAGCTTACCTGCGCTGTACACGACGAGCGCGGTCGCGAAGATGCGCCCCGTGTTCCAAGCGGCGCCTTGCCAGCCGATCCACTTGGCCTGTTGACCCTTGTCGAGCGTGGTGATGTACACGCCGTCGGCACAGATGTCCTGCGTCGATGACGCGAATGCCAGGACCCACAGAATGCCGATGACGATACGGAAGTATTGAGGGAGCGGCAGCACGCCAGCAACCAGGGCGAGCAGCAGCGCAATCAGGAACTCCATACTCAAGACCCAAAACTTCTTGGTCCGGTACATATCGAGAAAAGAAGCCCAGAGCGGTTTCAACGACCAGGCGATGCCCACGCTACCGGTGGCAAGCGCGATCTCCGTGTCGGAGTGCCCCAGGTTTTTGAACATGGTTCCGGCAACCCAGATCACCAGCGAAAAGGGGATGCCCATGGCCACGTACAAGCTTGGCACCCAGGCAATCGGGCTTTGGACCCGTACAGCGTTCTCCGTCATGCCCGTCTGCTTATGCAGAACGGCGACAGAAACCAAGCTCCGTCGTCACTGCCGAACACTTAGTCCGCATTCGAACTCGAACCTTCGGGCGACACGGCACGTTTTCACACGATCAGCGCTGCCCATCGCTCAATCAGGAAAGGGTCTTGACAATGCGTCGAGACCCGGAGCGGAAGGTCATTGGGTGTCCGCAGCTCCAGCTCCAGCGGGAGCTCACGTGCCGGACAATCGCCTTGGTCGCGCGGCGGAAAGTAGGAAAATGGGTACCGTCGTCGAACGCTGCATCCGGCGGCAAGATCTCGGCTGGCCTGCCTCCACCATGCGCCCGATGGCCGCCTTCAGGGTCGGGCGGTCATCGGGCGGCATGTGATGCGCGATCTTCCGGACGCGGTCGGTACGGGGGAGTGCAATTGAGGCATAGCCCGAGTTCACCGCCCGACAGGTACGATTTTCGAACGGTAGATCAGTTGCACTTTGCAGCGTCGACCGTGACCAGCGACGTATTCGTGTTGCTGACCCACTCCCAGCCGATATCGCCGGGTTTGGTGGTGACTGGTCCGCAGCTGCCGAGGTTCTTGGTCAAGGTGGCGGCGGTGCTGCAGTCCGTCGTGGCAAAGACGTTGCCTTGAGCACTGACGACCTGCGCTTGCGCCGGATCGACGTTGATGCAAATGCCCGCACCCTTGTTGTTGAGCTGGTCATTCGCGCCTTGCACCACGTTTAGCCCCGGGTCGGTTGCTTTGCCGAGGTCCACTGCGGTGACATCGTTGATGCCGTTGGCCTTCGTCCCGGTGTGCGACAGGTGAATGCCGCTCAGCGCGTTGCCCACGAATACCGATTTTCGCACGCTGGCCACCGTGCCGCCAAGAATGAGCAAGCCATCGGATGTCACGCTACCAGTGGCCAGGACGCCCTTGACCGTGTTCAAGGTTGGGGTCGTGGCGCCCGTTTGGTTGAGCTCGATGTCAGCGCCGTTGTTCTGGCTAATCACGATCGTGCCGGAGTAGGTCGTTGGAATCGCCGTGCTGTTGCTGGTGACGACGCCTTCGAGATCCACGGAACCGCGTCCGAGCACATGGATGCCTTGGGCCGTATTCTTGAGCACGGAGACTTTGCCAGTGGCGATCTTGGCGACCAGCCTTCCGGTCCCTTCGACCGTGATTCCCTCTTGGCGAGATTGAGTCGTGCCGGACATTTGGACGGTGGTGCCCGCCAGCAGGGTAAGTGTTCCGGCGAGGACATCGACCCCGGTGCCGCCTGTGTTTTGAACGGTCACCGCGTCCAAGGTCGCAGCGTCCGCCGTCTGAAGCCGTACGCCAATATCGGATGTTCCGCCGCCCTCCAACACCAGATCCTTCAGGATTGATCCGGTGCCTGCGAAGTTGAAACCAACTTTGCCCGCTGAAAGGGTCACGGTTACGGGGCCGGTTGCCCCTTGGATCACGACATACTGCGGTACCGAAATGGGGAACGTTTCGCCGGTTGCCGTGCCAACGTTGCCCCTCACTTTGACGATCGCACCGGTCGCCTGAGTCGGACTGCCAATCACTTGCAGCGCGCGAGTGATTGTCTTGAAAGCGCAGGCGTTCGCCACCTGGCCTCCGGACTTGCCGCTGCCCGTCCCGTTGGAGTCACTCCCGTTGGCGGGATCGACGAAATATACGGTGTTTCCCGAGGAAAGCGCCACGCTGTCACAAGCAGTGCAAAGATTGGCAATGCAAACTTGTGAGCCCGCACATTGAGTGCTGGTAGTGCACGCCGTGCCCCCGCCGGCGCCAGCGTGCCCGCCAGCTGCGCCGCCGCTGCCGCCTGAGGTTCCGCCGCTGCCGCCCGAGGTTCCGCCGCTGCCGCCGCTGCCGCCAGCTGCGCCGCCGCTGCCCGCTGCTCCGCTGCTACCTGAAGTTCCACTGGAGCCCGATGAGCCCGCAGTTCCAGCGTGTCCCGCGCTCGCTCCAGCGGAGCCGCCCGCCGTGCCCGCACTGCCGCCAAACCCTCCGTGGCCAGCAGAGGAACCACCCGCGCCCGCTCCTGGGCCGCCCGAAGCTGCGGTTTCGCCTGCCGCGCCCGCCATATCGTTCTCGCCGCCCATTCCGTTGCCTGCACTCGAATTGTCTCCAGCCTTGCCGGAGGTCGCGCCCGCATTGCCGCTCGAACTGCCGCCGAGGTGGAAGCCTCCTCCCATGTTCGCGCCGCCTGAATGTGCTCCACCCGCCCCAGCGCCCGCGTCGCCTGGTGAACTGTCGGAACCACAGCCAACCAACACGAACGGAACAAATGCCAGAGAACCAAGAACGCTGGACTTCAACATGACCCAATTCCTCCCAAAATTTCCACTCGCCCCCTGCGGCGATGCGTGAGCAGAGCACGCTGAATACGCTTCGTCCAGATGGGAAACCTGCCCACTCGCCTATTGCTCGGCGCTTTGTCGTGCAATGCCATTGGCAAATTCAACCGCCCAGAAAAACATTCGGAGTGCGCGATGCTCGTGGGCGGCTCCGGCAATCCTTTTCCGTCGCTTGCCGCGCGCGGCGATCCGGCATCACTGACCAGGGACGCCGACGCTTCGCTGATAGGCCTCGCGCAAGAGCGACTTCATTTCGCCGAGCTCGCGCGCGTCGTGCAGTTTGATGACATGCGACACTTGCCGGCGATCCGAGACCACCTTCTCGAACAGCGGGTGCTCGACCCGGCGTGACAAGTGAATCACCAGGCGCAGCGAGTCGGTCATCACGGTAAGGTCGGCAAAGATGCGGCTGCTGCGGAACAACACGTAGCGTTCGCGCGCGACTACCTCGACCGTTCCGAGAGTGTGCAGGAAGGCTGCCAATTCCGCGTACAGCGCGACCAAGGTTGGAGGGCGATTGCGCAGGACCTGGCTGCTATCGCCCGTGCCACAAGCGTGGCGTTGATTCTTGCGCGCGAAGTGGCGTCGACAGAGGGGGCAGGCCCAGGCGGTGGTCACTGCCCGCTAGACTTGTTGGCTGCTTCTCGCAACTTGTCCTTCTTACTCTTGCGCTTGCCCTTCACGCCACCGGCGGGGTCGAGAGCAGTTTTCGGCGGAGCCTGGGCTGTGTCCGTAGCTTCGAAACCGACGACTTGCTCGCGAGCAAGGGCGAGCTGATTGCGCTTTTCGATCAAACGAAAGTGCGCGGCGTCATCGACCCCGATGAAGCTGATGGCAACCCCGCTCTCGCCGGCGCGGCCGGTACGACCGATGCGATGCGAGTAATCGGTCGGCGAGCGCGGCAGGTCGTAGTTGATCACGGCGCTCAGTCCGGCGATATCGAGGCCGCGCGCGGCCAAATCCGTGGCCACAACGATGCGCACGTGCCGCGCTTTCAGGTCTTCGAGGGCCTGAATGCGCGCGCCCTGGCTCAGCTCGCCGTGCAACGGCAAAGCGCTGAAGCCCGCGCGCGTCAGCTTGCTCGCTACGTGCTCGACGCCGTGACGACTTGCCACGAACACGAGCACGCTCGGCCAGTCGTGAGTCTCGAGCAAATGACGCAGGAGCGGCGTGCGCGCGCGCGTGTCGACCTCGATCGCGCGCTGCTCGATGAACGCGAGGCTCGGAGTTGGCCCAGCGTCGATCGTGATGCGTTCGGGGTCGTCCAAGAGCCGCTCTGCAAAGGCCTGCACGGGTTCTGGAAAAGTGGCCGAAAATAGCAGCTTCTGACACTTTTTTGGCAGCAGCGCGAGCACGTCGGCGAGCTCTTTGGCAAAGCCTTGCGAGAACATGCGATCTGCCTCGTCGAGCACCAACGTTTGCAGCGAACCAAGCCGGGCGGCGTTTTTCGCCACGAGATCCAGCAATCGACCTGGAGTCGCCACGAGCAGATCGGCGCCCCCGCGCAACGCCATCATCTGTGGATTGATCGACACGCCGCCGACGGCGATGCGGATCTCGAGCGCAACAGGCAAGTAGTGCCGAAGGCGCAGCGCGGCGTCCTCGATTTGTAACGCTAGCTCGCGCGTCGGCACGAGCACCAACGCGCGCACGCCTGACGACTCGCGCTGGTCCCTGCGCCCGGCGCTCAGCTGCTCCAAAATCGGCAGTACGAATGCCGCCGTCTTTCCCGACCCGGTTTGCGCCGAAGCCCACACATCGCGACCGAGCAAAATCGCCGGAATCGCCGCCACCTGGACTGGCGTTGGCGAATCGTACGAAAGTTCGGCAACCGCTCGCAGCAGCGGCTCGCTCAATCCGAGGTCAGCAAAGGTCATCGACTTGGGCACCCTAAAGTGCGGCGCTGCGTTTTTCCAGCGGCGCCCGCAATCTCAGCGGAAACCGCACGCAATCGTGGCCTCGCCAGCCGGCCCCGCGTGCCTCAGGATTGCGCTCAACTGGGCGCGAAGATTGCTCAGTTCGGCGCCGAGCGCCCGATTGTCGGTGCTCGACAGCGCGAGTAGCGCGGCGCGTTGCGGTGCGGCGAGCAAGTCGGCGACCGCGAGCAACAGCAGGGTCACTGCTTCGGCCTGCTCTGGGCCGACCGCCTGCGCTACCTGTCGGTGGGCGGGTAAAGCTCGCAGCGCCGCGCGCGCGTCAGCCAGCCCCTCCTGGTGCGCGGACGCACTGGGCAAGCGCAATTCAAGATGCGCCGCCAGCGGCTGCACGGCGCGCGCTAGCGAGGCCAGATCGGCTTCGAGCTGGAGCCCCTTCACGATTGAAGTCAGACGCTTGGCCAGACCTTGCCAGCTGTCGCCCTCACAACGAACCGTGAAACCAAGTGCGACGCCCTGCGCCCGCGGCCGTAAGACCAGCCAACCTCGTGAACGCCCTGTCGCCGGATCGGCGGGCTGCATTGCCCGCCACACGCGCTCTGCCGAAACCCAGTGAGGCGGATATTTGAAGCGTGCAACATCCAGGATCAGCACGAGATCGCGCGTCGCGTGAAAGCCGCCAACTGGCGAGAAGTGCCCGCCGCCGGTTTGTCCCATCGCTCCGCGATCGTACGACGCGACGACCACGGCTTCGCCGCGCGAGGCCGCCGTGATCGTCGCGCGCCAGACCTCGAGGTCGTTGCTGTCGGCGCGCTGCAGCTCCACCTCGGCGCCATTGCAGCGGGCCAGGCACGTCAGCTCGTCGAGGTCGAGCCCGCGTTGACGCACCTCGGAGAGGGGGACGCAACAGTCGAGCAGGTCCTCCGCGAACCAACGCCAAGGCCCCTTCCACAGCCGTCCAGGATCGATCGCTAGAGCGTTGAGCGCTACGACCAATGAGCCCAGTCCACAGAAAGCCGGATCGGCTTGGGTGTGGAATTGCTCGGCGAGCTGAAAGTATCCGTCCAGACCTCCTGCAGCCAGTGCCTGTGCGAACACAGCTCGGCCCTCCGGCGAGGAGAAGGCAATCGCGTCGGCCGGCAGCGGCCGTCGGTACAGAGTCTGATCCATCGGCCATACGATGACACGTCTGTCTGGCGAAGGTCAGCCCTGTGGCTGCGTGTCGGCCAGCGGGCTTTGGCCGAGTCAGCCGAGTGCGGCCAAAGTTGCCTGCGCAACGGCCAGCGATGAAGCTGGATTCTGACCCGTGATGAGCTTGCCCTCACGGATCGCGAACGAGCTCCACATGGGGGCCGATTCATACTTCGCGCCGCGCTCAATCAAGCGTGATTCGAGGGCAAAGGGCACGACCTTGTCGAGACCGACGGCGGTCTCCTCCGCATTGCTGAATGCCGCCACGCGCTTGCCGGCGACCAGGTAGCTGCCGCTCGATAGCCGGACATTCACCAGCGCAGCCGGACCGTGACACACCGCCGCCACGACGCGGCCTGTCTCGTAGGCATGCGCGAGCATGGACTGCAGGGCAGCGTTCTCTGGCAAGTCCCACATCACGCCGTGACCGCCGACGACGAAGTAAGCGTCGTACGGTCCCGATAGCTCGGCGAGGCGCAGTGACGATGAAAGCTTTTGTACGGCCGCCGGGTCGTCCAAGAAAGCCTTCACCTCGGGCGTGGGGTTTTGCTCGCTCTTGGGATCGGCGGGCGGTTGACCGCCTGCGGGCGACGCGATCTCGACTTCGACGCCGGCTTGCGTCAGTGCGAGGTACGGTGTGGCCAGCTCTTCCAGCCAAAAGCCGGTCTTGGTCTCAGTGGCGCCCAATCGAGCGTGGCTCGTAACAATCATCAGGATGCGTTTCATGAGTTTGCATATACGGACCGAAGCCAGATGAAACAATTGAAACTGACTCATGATATTGATGAGAGATGCTCACCAATTATGCGCTACTGCCGACGCTGCTCGAGCTGGCGGGGGGGCGAACGTTCGCTGAAGCGGCCGGGCGCCTACGCCTAACACCGTCGGCGGTGAGCCATCAGATGCGTACGCTCGAGGCACAACTGGGCTTTCGCTTGTTCGAACGCGCCGGTCGGCGCGCCAAGCTTACGCCGGGGGCGCTTTCCTTGATCGGCGTGGTCGGAGAGCACTTGCCGCCCATCAACGACGCGCTCGAGGCGCTGCTCGACGATGGCCAGGCGGTGCGGGGTACCGTGCGCGTCGGCGGCGCGCTGCCGTTCTCGCGCATGTGGCTGCGCCCGCGGCTACCCCAGCTGCTGAAGCAGTATCCCGAGCTTCGTCTGGAGCTGAGCTTCGGTCCTCCGTCTCAGCTGATCCCCAAGCTGCAATCGGGCTCGTTGGATCTAGCGATCATCGCCGCCCCCGTGGACTCTCCGCTGCTGGAGTCGAGCGTGATCGGTGTGGAAGAGTTCTGGGCGGTGTGCGCCAAGGGCTACGCGGGGCGCGAGCTCGCGCTCGAACGGCAACGTTTCATCGTGTACGACGAGAGCCGACCGATGCACGACGCGTGGTGGCGCAGCGTCTTCGGGCGACGTATCCCGAAAACGGAGAATGTCGCCTGCACCGTGGCCAATCTGGATGAGATGCTCTACCTCGTAGAAGCGGGGCTGGGTGTGGCAGTGCTGCCCAACTACCTAGTGAAGGCTGGCGTGACACGCGGCAAGCTGCTGCGACTGGCCCCGCGCAAAGCATCGCCGCAAAACCCGGTGCATTTGCTGTGGCGCAAGAGTGCAATCCAGACGTCGCGGCTACAGACAGTGCGTTCCGCCCTGCTCGGTTGAGCGTTGTAGGCCATTTCGGTCAGGTATCGAGAATATCCTCCGCAGGCTTCTGAAATGCTGCGCCGTCAGAGATGGAGTGGCACTGCGGCGCTGCCGGTGGACGCAGACGGCGGATCGGAGGCGGGGACTGGCGGCGGTTTGGCGGTCTGCCCTGGCACGCTCGCGTTGGCGGTATTCCCGGTCGAGAGGGCGACCTGTCGCGAATGTCGAGCAGCCGGCGAGGCCGATTTGGGTGCAGACATGGCGGGTGCAGCAACGGCCGGGGCAGACTCGGTCCGCTTCGCTACGGTGAGCTCCCGCGACTGAGCAAAATCGGGGGGAGTGGCGCTCGTCGAAGCGCGCGGACGAGCGACGGCGGGCGCCTCGGCAATCGGCACGAGCATTGACGAGCCGAGCGCGATCACGATGCCAAGCATAATCAAACCGCCAACTGCGGCACTTTGCCTCCAAACTGTCCTCCCGGGTGAGCCGCTGTCGTCAGCTTTCGAGAGAGCTGGCGGAGTAGCCGCGTGCATCGACGATACGCCGGGTGTGGGGAACCGGGTGGTTGCATCCAAGTCCGTCACTCGCGGCGCCGGGCTGGGCAGTGGGGCGGGTTTACTTTCGCTCGGAGGGAGGCGCGCGCTCGTGAGGGGCAGCTTGGCCAGGCCCCGATGAGTCACGGTGATCAATTCGCGCGCCGAAAGCGGCTCGGGAGTCTTCGGGGCGATTGGGTGCAGCGCGAGATGTTTGTCTACCAAGGCCGTTGGCGGCGGAGCAGACGAGCCCCGTGGCGCTCGCAGTGATGCTCGAACCATGGCTTGATGAGGTCCGAAGGGCGCCAGTGCCGCAGCTAGCTCGCGTGCGTCCTCGAAGCGTTCCCCGTGGGCTCTCTCGAGACAACGCGCCACGACTCGTGACAATGCGAGCGGCACATCGGCGCGTTCTTCGTGCAGCAACGCAGCTGAGCCGTTGAGTACCGCACCCACCGATCCTTCGTCGTTCTTGGGACGAAACGGTGAGCGCCCGGTCAAGAGCTGGAAGAGCACTATGCCGAGCGCCCACACATCGCAGCGGCTGTCCGCTTCCAGGCCCGCGATTTGTTCCGGCGACATGTACAGCGGTGTTCCGAGCAAGCACGTCGGGCCGGTTAGGCCCTGATCGAGTGACGTCGAGAACTTCGCTAGGCCGAAGTCGAGTATCTTTACGCGCCGCGCGCCGTCGAGATTGGTGATGAAGATATTGGCGGGCTTGATGTCGCGGTGAATGATGCCGGCGCCGTGCGCGGTGGCCACGCCGGCAGAGGCCTGGATCAGATAGCCCACGGCCTCTGCGACCGGCAGTGGGCCACGCTTGCTCAGCTCTCGCTTCAGATCGCGGCCTTCGAGGTATTCCATCACCATGTACGGGTCACCCTCGGGCAGGGTGTCGACGTCGAGCACTTGGACGATGTGCTCCGACTCCAGCAGCGCAAGCGCGCGCGCCTCACGAAAGAAACGAGTACGGGCCTCCGACGACTCGGAGCTCTGGGGGTGAATGACTTTGACCGCGACGCGGCGATCCAGACCCAGATGGATCGCCTCGTACACGACCCCCATGCCGCCGGCACCGATGCGGCGTACGATGCGCAGTTTGCCGGGCACGAGCTCGCGGTGGATCAGCGCCATCCGAACACCCCCTTTAGAACCTCAAGAGGGGCGCCGCCACTCTGCCTGGAGCGATGTCGCCGCTCGACGGCCCTCGTTCGGTGGTTGCACAAATCAACGCGGTTACTCCGGCGCTCACTAGGACTCCCGCGCCGGTCCAGAACCACCAACGCCCCAGAAGCCCCGGCTCTTTCTCGAGCGCCAAATTGAGCGATCGATCCTGACCGGCGATGATCTCGACCCCCGTTTCCGACGCCATAAATCCGGGGTGTTCGACCCGAACCAGATGTCGACCGCGTTGCAACGTGATCTCCGCTGGCACGGTGCCCAGGCGCACCCCGTCGGCGAATGCAACGGCACCGACGACCGACGTCACGGTCAAATGGCCCTGGGCCTTGCGGGGCACCAGTGCGACGTCGACCCTCTGCTGCCCATTGGCTGGCAGCGCGACGTCTTTCTCGAAAGGTAGATAGCCCTCGGCGGTAATCACGAGCTTGGAGCTGCCTGCGTTCACTCGCAACGGCGTCGCAAAGGGCGTGGTCCCCAGGGGCTTGCCCGCGAGCACCGCGCGGGCGCCCGAGACTGCACAAATGATTTCCAAGCGGCTGACATGCTGGCGCAGATTGGCCAAAAGCTCGTTCAGATCGCCGGCTTTCGCCACAAGCTCGGGCGACGCCTGCTCGCTGAACGCGACGATGGCATCCAATGCTTCGGGGTACCGGTTCAACGCCTGCAGCGCTCGCCCGCGATTGAACAGCAAGATCGGGTGCGCTTCGAGCTCACTGGCTCGTTCGTACGCCGCAAGCGCCTGCTCGTAGTGCGTTGCCTGCATTGCCTGATCGCCGGCCGACTTGAACTCCAGCGCCAAAGCATCGTGGAGCCCGTCGGACTCTGCCCGAACGGGCGCAGGCAGCAAGAGACTCGCTGCTGCGAACAGCAGTACGAACAAGCGATTTCGCGACAACATAGGGGCCGCCCCGATGGGTTTACAAGGAGTCAAACGGACACCACGGGCGCTAGGTAAGGACAACTGCACGCGGTCCTGGGCTCGCTCGCCGTAAGTCACGGGTTGGGGCTGATCACCACTCCGGCGGAGCTCCAAACCCCCGAACTTGCTGGAGCATAGCTGACCTTTGGAGCCGTCCCAGGTAGTTGGTCGTAGGCCACCGCGATTCCCGAGGTGAGTTGGCTGAGTCCACCGCCGGTGATTTGAAGCATGGCCGTCGACTGCCCGCTCGCGCCGATCTTGATCGAGCCTAGAGTCGTCGAGCCCGACACCCCCAAGAAGTACACCAGAGCGCTGTGGTTTTTACCCACGGTCATCGCGCTGGTGGTCGGGGTCACGGTCGGGTACCCGCTGTCGAACGGCGGAGACGCCGGCGGTGGCTTCGCGGCGGCAAATTCCAGACGCTGGATGCTCGCTGCAGAAGCGGGAAAGATCGAGAACGCGTGGCTTTCGGAGCCGCCGGTGGCGACCGCGGTGAAAACCTGACAACGAACCTGCGCAAGACTCAGCGTCAAGCCGGGTGCAGTCGTGTACGCGCTCCAAAAGCTGCTGTTCTGAGGAGTGGCCGAGCCAATCAGCGAGGTAATGCACACCCAAGCGAAGAGAATGTCCCCCGGGTGCTCGGGCAGGAGGGCCTTCGTCGGTGAAATGGTCGAAACGTTGCCGGTACTCGATTTGGAGTCCGAGGCGACCAGCACCGGGCCAAGCTGCGGAGCTCCGCCCGAGCCTGCACTTCCGCCCGACCCTTGACCTGCGGCTCCGCCGGAGACCTGTCCTCCCACACCCGCCGCGCTCTGGCCCGATCCACCCGCGGTTTGCCCTCCGGCGCCGCCTGAAACCTGTCCTGCTGATCCACCCGCGGTTTGCCCTCCGGCGCCGCCTGAAATCTGTCCTGCTGATCCACCCGCAGTTTGCCCTCCGGCGCCGCCTGAAACCTGTCCTGCGCTCCCAGCCGTGGATTGCCCTGCTGAGCCAGCTGAAGCTTGTCCAGCCGTGCCGCCTTGGCCGCCAGTGCCAGCCGAGGCTTGCCCTGCGCTTCCACCCGCGGCCGACGTTTGCCCTCCACCTCCCAATGGCGCATCACCGCCTTGGCCCTCGCTGCCGCCTGCAGTGCCTCCGCTCGATCCGGCCCCGCTGACACCAGCTCCTGCGGAGCCTGCGGAGCCTGCGGAGCCTGCGGAGCCTGCGGAGCCGCCAGCGCCGCCGTTGGGATCGGCGATCGTGCACCCGGTTTGCGTGAGGCACGAGTCCGGGTCCACTTGGGCTGACACGCAGGAGCCTTTGCGACAGGTTTCCGTGGCGCCGCAAGGCACATCCACACAAGCGGCTTCGAGCTCGATCGGTAGCTCGAGGCTGCGGTGTTTCACGAAATTTAGCGCTCGTCGAGCCACGATGCAGCCGCCCACGAAGTTGTCCCGACGACACTCGTCGGCGCTTTTGGCGATGCCCGCGACGACCTCGATCCCGACTTGTCCCTCCTTGGAGTCGTGCGGAAGAATGACCAGGGAGCCGATGCGACCCGTTTGCGTATCGCAAGCGTTCGTGACCGCGACCGGCGGTGAGCTTTCCAGTTGTCCGAGAGTCCCGACGTTGATCATCGTCTCTGGATGATCTGCGCAGTTCACGTCAGTGGTGAGCTCGACCTGGATCTGTGTTGCGTCGAGGCAACCGCTGAGCAGGGCTGCCGCCAGCAAGGCACAGGTTGTCCTCGCCAAGCGGCCACGTGCGATTCTCATCGGCCCCATTCGGCCTTGCGCTTCAGACACCACTTGGGTGCAACGGCCTGTCAGGTTGATTCCTTAATTCACCGAGCCGTCGAGCGATTGGCGCCCAGGTTTTGCCACTGCGAGCCAAAAACTCCGACGGTTCGGCGCACTCGGGGGGCCGATGTGTGTCTCAGATGGGACACCGGCCCGATCGGAAGGTCGGAGGTAAGCAGCTCGCCGCCGCGTGTTGATTGTAGGCATTGCAGAAAACGCGCGACCAGGGGGGCTTAGGTGGAGTGGTCGCCGGCCGTTTTCGGGGTTGAGCCGGCCCCAAATGCAACAAGCACTCCCCTATTGGCGCGCTTTTTTCGAGGACTGCAGAGTCGTATGTCTTGGTTGATCCTACTCGTGGATGATTCACTCACCACGCGCTCGCAACTGCGGGAGGTCTTCGAGGCCAAAGGGGCGCGTGTGATCGAAGCGGAGAACGGACGCGAGGGATTGTGGCGCGCGCGCGCCGAGCACGCGGATGTGATCATTTGCGACATCCACATGCCGATCATGGACGGCCTGCAGATGATCCAGCAGCTGCGCAAACTTCCTGAGTATGCGACGACGCCTGTCTTCGTGCTGACCTCCGATGCTACGGTCGCTAGAGCTGCGGAAGGCAAGAAGGCGGGCGCCAACGCTTGGGTAGTCAAACCGGTCAACCCGGCTTCGCTTTGGAAGGCGGTGGAGAAGGCGCTGTTCGGCAAGCTGCCCAGCGCTCAGTCAGCAGGTTTGTCGCCTTCAGTTCCTGCTCCGCCGAGGGTGGACAAGTAAGCATGGACCGACAAGTGCTCGTGGTCGACAGCGCCGAAGGCGCGATCTCGGGCGTGATGGAAGAACTCGACTTGCTCGGGTTTCGCGTGATCTGGGTGCCAACCCTGGTTGCAGCGCTCGAGTTCGTCAAAGCGAGTCCGCGTGTGTCGCTGGTGGTAGCGAGCGCCGAGGCCGGGCGAGCCGGCGGTACGGAATTCTTGGCCGGCGTGAAGGAGCTTCGGCCGACGTTGCGTATCATTTGGGGCGTCCGCCCGGACGGAGTGCCCGTTCGGCAACGAGCCGCGTCGCTGGATAGTTTGATCCCAGAGCCAATCCAGCCAGATACGTTGCGTAAGACCGTGTCGATGCTGTTGGCGGAGTATTTTTATCCGAGCTCGATCGCCGACGCGGTCAAAAGCGCGGCGCTGGAGATTCTGGGCCCGCTTGGCGACTTTCGAATCGAGGGGGATTCATTTCTAGTCCCCAACCAGAGGTCGCTCGCCGATTTCAGCTCCATCATCGGCTTCAGCGGCGAGGCGACCGGTCATCTGATGCTGAGCACAGGCGCGGTGGACGCGAAGGCGCTCCACCGGCGGCTCCTCCCGGGTACGCATTCGGTACCGATCGAGCGGTTGGAGGACATGGTGGGTGAATTGTGTAACCAGATCTTGGGGCGTATCAACGCCTTCTTCTGGCGGCACTCGATCGCGATCCAGCAAACCACGCCTATTTTCATGCGCTCGGCGGGTAGTACGATGCGCTACGCGGGCCGCCATCCCTCGTTTGGTGTCCAGCTCGTCTCCGGGCAGGCGAGCCTCGCGCTCGAATACTATTTGGCAGACTTCAACAAATCCAAGCTGTTGGTTGGCGAGGCCGACCAGGTGATGGGCATCGGAGAGATTCGCTACCTCTGAGGCCGCGCGCTTGACCATTCGCGGCCTCTTAGACTTCTCGGGGTCGAGCGAGCGATACGACGGCTTTTGCTCGAGAAAGGCCCTGGCGTCGCTGTTGGCGTTCCACGATGCACGATTGTAGCGCGCGAGGCTGCGGCGCCGCGCCTCGCGCGCTCGATGCTCATTTTTTGTTGGAGGGAGGAACCTCGTTGCCCGAACTCGTGCAGGATGCCGAGAGCGCGAGATATTTTTCTTTGAGCGCCGTGACCAATGTGTAGTCGCCGGACTTGGCGGCAGCATCGATCTCGACTTCCAAGCCCTTCAGCGCTTGCGCGCACGGGTCACCGGGGTCGGTCGGCGCGACGCAAGACGCCGAGAGCGCGGCGTATTTTTCCTTGAGAGCCGTGAGCAAGGCGTCGTCACCGGCCTTGGCGGCCGCGTCCATTTTTGCCTGGAGACCGCTCAACACTTGCGCGCATGGATCTTCGGGCTTGGCGGGATCGGTCGGCTTACCCGGATCGGTCGAGGGTTCGGCGCAGGCGTTCCAAACGGCGTTGTACTTCTCTTTGGCGGCGAGGATCTGATTCTGGTCCCCACTCTTGATGGCGGCGTCGAGGTTGCCCTGAGCGTTGGCAAGCAGTTGCTGGCAGGCGCCTGGGGGATCGCCTTTCGAGCCGTCTCCAGCGCCAGTGCAGCCCTTGTCACCCGACGGGGGCGTCCCCTGGTCGCCGGTCTTGTTCGGGTCGGTCTTGTTCGGGTCGGTCTTGTTCGGGTCGGTCTTGTTCGGGTCGGTCTTGTTCGGGTCGGTCTTGTTCGGGTCGGTCTTGTTCGGGTCGGTCTCGTTCGGGTCGGTCTTGTTCGGGTCGGTCTTGTTCGGGTCGGTCTTGTTCGGGTCGGTCTTGTCGGCGCTGCTTACTGCGTCGTTGGTGGATCCGGCATCGTCCGCCGGTGAGACGGCGCAGCCCGCGATAGTTCCGCATACTACGAATATCAGCCAATACTTCGACATCGTGACTCGCTTTCGCGTTCGCTCGCGCTCACCACTGAGCTCGAACGTGTGCCAGTGCGGGCCTCACTCGCTTGCGAACGGCTCAGCCACAGCGCAGTCAGAATGCAACGCAGGTGTTGTTGCTGTTGCCACTACATACGAAGTTTCCAGAGCTGGGCTCGCATTTGCATTCGTTGGCCGGGCCGTTCACTTTGCAAAAGGAGCCCGCTGCGCAACCGACGACCAGGCAGTCCAGCGCCTCTAAGGAAGCGCAATTGGGATCGACACAGCGATTGCCGAAGCAACAAGCTGGATCTGATTTGCAGCCGGGCCAACAGCTCAACCCGGGCACACAGCTAAGCGCGCCGCAAATTGGGTCACCGTCGATTTTGCATTGGTTCGGAGGCATGCATACGGAGCAGCCGTTGCGCAGCACCGCTGACCAGGTATCGGGGCAAGGGTCTGTGGGACAACTGCGGCATTGGTAATTTTCGCACAGTGCCTTCGCGCCGCAGTCGAGGTCGGCGCTGCACTTCATGGGGCACACGCTGCAGTTGTTCGCGATGTCCAGCGCCTTGCCGTCGCAAAACGCGATGATCTCGCAGCAGTCGACGGTCGCGGTGCACTTGAAGGTCTCCATGCAACGATCGCCCGTCTTGCCGGAAGCGAGTGAGCTCACGCAGCTGCTCTGGGTCCACGGCGGGGTCAGCACGCCGGCATTGCCGCCGCCTCCAACGACGCCACCACTTGACCCCGCCTGGCCTTGACCGGCCGCGCCGGCATCGTCGACTCCGCCCAATTGGCCAGCGGCGGCCGCCTCGAGCAGGCTGTGCTCGCGCACGCAGCCTGCGAGCGGCAACAGTA
>Ga0302322_100002049_pt1 | contig 16869 bp, 14 predicted proteins | sample Fen_T0_2_FD_203757 | JGI IMG/M metagenome (GOLD analysis project Ga0302322, IMG submission 203757) | Peat permafrost microbial communities from Stordalen Mire near Abisko, Sweden - Fen_T0_2 | ecosystem: Environmental > Terrestrial > Soil > Wetlands > Permafrost | place: Sweden: Abisko... | reverse complement strand
AACCTGGCAACGGGTGCTTGGCGAGGAAATTCAGCACGGGTCCGATCCATCCCGCGGCGGGCAGGAAGTGCCCCGCGCCCACGATCCGATGCAGAGCCGCCCCGGGGATTTGCGCCGCCAGATCCTGGCCGAACTGGGGCGGCACCATGATGTCCTCGGTGCCGTGCACGACCAGCGTGGGAAAAGAAATCTCACGGGCACGGGTTCTGGTGTCGAAGCCGTCGAGGGCCAGCTTTTGCCGGGCGAACCCCTCGATGGATAAAAGGTGATCGCCGGTGGCTTCATTCTTCCAGGATGGAGATTTGCCTTCGAAGGCGGGATTGGTCGATCCCCACGCCTGCATCATCATCATAAAGGTTTCCATGCTCGCGCCTTCGCGCGCGGACTGGATCAGGACATCGAGGGCAAAACGGGAGCGGTCTGGCGATTTCATGTATGTGGACATGAGTACCAGCGCGCCCAGCTTCTCGGGGTGGCGAAGCGCGAACTCCTGCGCCACGTTGCCCCCCATCGACCATCCCACCACGTGGGCTTTGCGGATGCCGAGGAATTGCAGCAGCCCGGCGGCGTCGTCACTGAGCGTGGCGATGGTGAAATCGGCCGCGGACGTCTCGGTCAGACCCGAGCCGCGGTTGTCGAAAACGATGACCTGGTGATGCTTGGCAAGCTCGGGCAGGACCTTCTTCCAAGTGTAGAGGTCGCTGGCCAGTCCCGCGATGAGCAGCAGGGGCTCGCCTTCCCCGTGGACATGGTAGTGAACCTGCGCGTCTCCAATTCCGATTTTGGGCATGTTGCGGCTGCGAACTCCTGGACACTATCTACGCCGTCACGTCCGCCTCGCGCAACCGTTGGCGCACCCGAGCCGTGCATCCCACCATGGCCAGTGCTATGAAGGCGGCCCCATGCGGCCCTGGCAAGTCCTTGAAAGCGTAAGCACCCGGCAAGGCATCCTGGAATTGCGACGCCGGGGCGAGCGCGATTTCTTGATGACCATCGCCGGCCGGGTGCTGATGAACAGCCAGCATCATCGCTCCGAGGATGTGCTGTCGGATGTGGCCTGCGCCGAGCTTGGCAAGAAAACCCGGCCGCGCGTCTTGCTGGGCGGCCTTGGCATGGGCTACAGCTTGCGGGCCGCCCTGAACCACCTGCCGCCCAAGGCGGCGGTCACCGTGGTCGATCTCAACCAGACCGTGGTGGACTGGAACCGCGGTCCCCTGGGTCCACTTGCCAAATTCCCCCTTGCCGACGGGCGGGTGCAGGTGGTGGTGGCCGACGTGGCGAAAGTCATCGCGAAAGCGCGAGGGGGTAGCTACGACGCCATCCTGTTCGATCTATACGAAGGCCCGCACAGCGTGATCAACCGCGACTGGCATCCACTGTACGGAAGCGAAGCCATCCTGCGCACGCGCTCCGCGCTTGGCCCCGACGGCATCTTCGCCGTCTGGTCCGAAGAAGCCGATCCCCCCTTCGAAGAGCGGCTGAAGAAGCATGGCTTCACCGTCACACGCCACAAGGGCGGGGCCGGCGGACGCCTGCATATCGTCTACCTGGCCCAGGTCTGCGAGCTGCCCGAAGCGCGGCCGCGGCCTGAAAACCGGACACCGCCAGAAACCGAGCCGCGCCCGCGCACACGCCCATCGGCGCCCGCCCGCCGGCGCCCGTAGGCGAGAAAAATTTCCGATGGGAGAGGTTCCCATCGCGAGCAAACCATCCCGCCGCTTCAAGACTGGACGGCAACCCGGGCAACATTGGCCGAGCGGCGATTCGTGTCTGGTTGTTTTTGCCGCCAGGCAATTCCTACCCAGTGCAAGGCCCACGACCTGCAGGAATTCCCCAACGATATCCGTCAGGCTTGAGCGGGGTGTTGGTTTCTTCCTGGGCCGACTATTGCAGTAGCCAGTCTGATGGCGTTTCCAAGCTTCGAGCTTCCCGCGCTTCCGGCCCCCGATTACCGCCTACCACTGCCGCTGGAACGGCCGGAGATGGCCACGCGAGCCATGCTGCGTTTCGCTTGTACGCGCTCCGCGTGTCCCGACAGCTGTTGCCGTGACTTCGGCGTCCATTTCGATCACCCGTCCATGACGCGCATGCTGTCCAGCACGGCTCACAATCCCGTCGATCACGAGCGTATCGTCCGCCTCGTGGTACTGGGCATGCCTTTGCCGAATGCGGGAAAAACCCAGGTCGTCCTTGGCGAGGATGGTGGCTGTCCCCTGCTCGAATCGAGCGGCGACTGTGTGCTGCACAGGAAATACGGCGAGTCCTCGCTGGGCACCGTCTGCTCGGTATTCCCGCGCACCTCGCTGGCCTTGCCAGATCGGGTGGAAGTGACTGGCACCTTGGCATGCCCTGAACTGGCCCGACTGACACTGCTAGCAGACGACGGTGTTTCACAAGACGCGAGCACGGTTCCCCTGATGCCCCGTTCGTATGTTGGCAAGGCGGTTGACGCCGAGAACGACATCAGCGACGCCTATGCAGCCCCGTTCATGCAAGTCCGGTCCACCCTGATTGACTTGTTTCGACGCCAGGAGTTTCCGCTTTCTTCCCGCCTCGCGTTTGCCGCCCATTTCGCCGCGCAGCTCGATGACTTCTTCCATCGCGCCACCGATGCCTTCACTGGATCCAAGCGTCAGTTCGGTAGACAGCGTCTCTCGAAGGAGATCTCCGCTGCCACGTCGGCTTCCTCGTTGGCGGAGCTGCACGCCGAGCTGCAAGCCTTCGCGGCGTCCTCGGACGCGATCCTTTCCGCCGCTCTTTCGATGCTGACCGAACGCCTTCGCCTTCCGCACCCGTCCCGTTTCTCCAAGCTTGTGGCGTCCGTCATTGCGTCACTTGGGAAAGATCTCGATTCTTGCAAAGGCGATACATGGTCCTCCGAGTTGACAGAGGCGGCCCGCATCCTGGCGCGGCAGCGGGCCCACCTGGAGATTCGCTGGCCTGGCCTCACGGATCGGATTCTCTCACGCTATTGCCAACACTATCTCTTGCGCTACCCCTACACCGACGCGGCTTCCTTGCTCCAATACCTCGGACGGTTATCCTTGTCTCTGGCGACGGTTCGCTTGCTGATCCTGGGCGCGAGCAAGTTACGCGGTCCCACCAACGCCCGGGAATTCTCGGAGACTGCCGTGGAAGTCACCCAGATCTTCACCAAGGCGGTTTCCCACCAAGCCGATTTCCTGGCAGCCATTCACCAGGGCAGCGAAATCGGATCGGGCATTACCTTTGGACGACTGGTCCTTTTCGCCAAATCACTTGACTAGCATCCGAGCGCGACCGGCCGCGAGCGAACGGCTTGCATTCGCAAGCACGAAACTCCAGAATGCGTCGCATCGAATCTGGGCCTTAACCCTCGGTGCTCATCATGCGAACGCGATTGATCCTTGTCGTCAGTGCTGCCTTGTACGCCATCGTCGCCACGTCGTCCGCCGAGGCAAAGAAGGCGTCAAAGAAGGCTTCCTCGGGTGGCGGCCAGGGCATTGCCCGCGGCTCTGTGTTCAAGGTCGAGGTGGACAAATCCCACGCACTGGACGACCACCAGATGGTGATTCGCATGTCCCGCCCACCGGGAAAAGTCATGCTGACCGTCAAGACCGAGGAAGGCGCGATCATCGCCGACATCCAAGAGGACTTCACGGGCCGCTCGGCGGGAGCGCCGCTGACCGTGAAATGGGAGCAAGAGAAGGATCAGCCTGTCGGTTCCATCCAACTGCGCATGTACGACCGCGACGAGCACTTCATCGATCAGGAGTACTCGAATTGGTATGTTCCAATCCAGCACGAGGAGGTCAAATTCCGCACCGATTCATCGGAAATCGACGCCGCGGAGGTTCCGAAGCTGAATTCGGCGTTCGACAAGATCCAAGAAATCCTATCCCTGGACAAGGCGCGCGAGCACAAGAACCTGACCCTGTACGTGATTGGGCACACCGACACGGTTGGCGATGCTGGCCACAATCTGAAGTTGTCGCAGGCGCGCGCCCAATCCCTTGCCCGCTGGTTCCGCCAACGGGGCGTGCGCATTCCCATCGCCTTCGAGGGATTTGGTGAAACCGCCCTGAAAGTGCAAACGCCCGATCAGACCGACGAGCCACGCAACCGCCGCGCCGACTACGTCATCGCCGACGATGCGCCGCCCATGAAGAGCACGGGCGGTTTCAAGCCGGCCTGGCATCGTATCTAGGCTGGTCTTCCGTTACCTGGGGCGCGGTCCTAAGGACCGCCAACCGGCGCCAGCCAATCATGGCCACGGGCAGGACGATCACCGCGGAGACGAGACAGAACACCTCGCCCAAGACCGCCATGGTGCCGAAGCCGCGCAGGGCTTGGCTGTGCGCTGCCAGCAGCGATCCGTAGCCGACAATGGTCGTCCACGAACAAAGAACAACCGCCGCGCCCGTGGTGGCCACGGCGGTGGAGATCTGCTTTTCCTTGTCCAGACGAGACACCATGTTCAGGGCGTACTCGGCGCCAATCCCAAGGGTGATGGGGATCGCGATGAAATTGAGGAAGGTCACGCGCACGCCCAGAAGCCCCGCCGTGCCGATCATCCACGCCACGCCCAGCACCACGCAGGCGACCACGCGGAAGGCAGAGGTCACGGGTCGCACCACCAACAGCACCAGCAAGAACAGACCGGCGAAGGCGAGCCCCGTGGCCAGGGGGCCGTCGCGCAGGATGGATCTCAGCATGGCGCCGAGGACCATGGGCTGCCCGGAACTTTGAAGTGTCGAACCATCCTGCAAGTGAAGGTTCTGCAAAACGCCCGCGATGCGTAGCAGCTCCTTGCCGTCCCACATGGTGATGCGCTCGTCGTGGTACGCGAGCACCACGCGGCCGATGGTTCCGTCTGTCTCGGTGAAGGGATAGCGAATCAGCGCGGGCAAGTCCTGGGGCTCAAGTTCGCGCAAGGACTCAGGGGGATAAATCGTCTCAAGCTCGCGCCTCTGCGCGTCCGGCAAGAGCGCGATGGCGGGATCACGCAACAGCGCGCGGATTTCGCCCAACACCTTGAGTTTCTCTTGTTGCGCCGCCGAGGTACCCGGCAGTACGTCGTAGATGGTGACCACGTGGCCGATGCGCGGACTGTCCTTACTGTCCTGCTGGCGAACAGCGGCGGGGATCAACGGTACCTGGTCCATGCGGTCGGCCAGCAAGGGCACCGGGCCATACCAGTGCCCAAAGGTGCCTAGCAAGTTGCCGTCGGCGGCCTGGCGCAGGGACGTGGCGCCCGTGTCGGCCCGCAGGCGGCGAAAGTCGTATTCAAACGGGTCGTGCAGAAAATGCCCGAAGCCAACCGCAGCCACGACGGTGACCAGCAAAGTTCCGCCGGCCAGGAAGGCAACCCGTCGGGTGATGAAGTCGCCCAAAACCCGAAGACTGAACGGAGCAGCCAAGCGATGGCGGAACTTCGCGTCCATGAGGCGCAAGAAGGCGGGCAGTACGGTGAAGGCCGCCAGCCAGCAACACAGGCTTCCCACCGCGCCCATCATTCCAAAGTGCGAGAACCCGCGGAAGCTGGTCAGGGCCAGCGACGCATAGGCCACGGCAGCGGCCACGGCAGCGACCAACGTGCTCTTCCAAACGCCGAGTATGGTTTTGCGCAGTCGAACCTCGATGGATTCGGCCGAGGCGCGCGACACCTCTTGAAAGCGCGCCAGGAAGACGATGCCGTGGTTGATGCCGTTGCCCAGGATAATCGAGCCCAGGAAGGCGGTCGATGAATTCAGATAGCCGGCCACGAGCTTCTCGACGGCAAAAGCCAAGACCGTGCCCAAGGCCGCGGGCAGGACGACCAGTGGAATCGCCCACAGGGATCGAAAGAACAGGGCGATGGACAAGCCGATGACCAGCACGCAGATCGCCGTCACCACAACCACGTCTTGCTCCACCGCGCGCCGGTTTTCGAGTCCGATCATCACGGGCCCAGTCGGCGTCACGGTCATGGTCGGATGGAAGGCGGCGGGTGGATGGCCGGCAGTGAAAGCTTGCACCGCCTGGACAAGTTGCTCGCCCGCGCGCTCTTGAAAGACCCCGCCCGAATCCGAGGGCAGCGCAACCACCCACGCGAAGCCGTCCCGGGCGAAGGTACCGTCGGGGAACCGCTGTTCAAGCGCGCTCGGCTGCCGACGCTGCTTGAGCGCCGCGGTCATTGAGGCTGGCTCACCATCACCCGCGTCGTCGTCTAGGTCGAGTGCCAGTGGATTCTTGCGCGCCAGGATCTTCGAGCGCAACCGGTCGCGTCCATCGACGAGATCGTCGAGTGAGGCGTAGAGCCAAGCATTGGCCTGAAGGAATGCGCGCACCTCCCCCAGCTCGTACGCCGCCAGGGCGCACACTTGCGGTGGCAGGCTGCGCAGGTGATTTGTGAGCGCGGCGGCGTAGCGCAAGTTGGCCGCGCGATCCGGCGACTTGATGGCCACCATGAGCGGCCCAAGCTCGTGCATGCGATTGGCGTTCTTCTTCAACACCACCACGGCGGGATCGCTGTCGGGCAAAAGTTCGGCGAAGGAAGTGCGAAGTTCGAGACGGGAGGCTACCGCCGCGGCGCCCGCCCCAGTCACGGTTGCAATCCCGAGAACCAACCATGCGCGCTTAAGTCGAAAGGCCATGGGCGACCACATGAGCAAACGAGATGCCAGCCCCCGCAGATTCAGCCGTGCGCGGATTTCCGGCCCCAAGGCACCTCACCCTGCCCTCTCCCCCTTGGGGAGAAGGATGCTAGGGGTGTTAGGAATCCGGTGAAAAACAGACACCGGGGCCCACTTCCGAGCATCCAACGCCGCACACAGTAGAATCCATTCTCCAAGGAGACCAACTTCATGTTCAAGGTTTCGCAGCTCTCTATTTCACTTGGCGCCGTGGCGGCGTCGCTCCTCTTCGCTTCGAGCGCGTCCGCGCAGCTCGACTTGCCCCGCCCCAGCCCCTCGGCCAAGGTGTCCCAGGTCATAGGGCTGACCGAGGTCACCGTCGATTACAGCAGTCCTGCGGCCAAAGGTCGTCCCATCTGGGGCACCCTTGTGCCCTACGATCAGATGTGGCGGACCGGCGCCAATTCGGCCACCAAGATCACCTTCAGCAAGGACGTCACCTTCGGCGGCAAGCCCGTGCCCGCCGGAACCTACGCCCTCATGACCATTCCCTCGAAGGGCGCCTGGACGGTCATCTTGAACAAGAAGCTCGATCAGTCGGGCACCGCGCGCGACTACAAGGCCGACCAGGACTTCGTCCGCTTCCAAGTCCAGGCCAAGCCGGCGCCCCACCGCGAGCGCCTGGCCTTCCTGTTCTCGGACTTCACCGATGACAAGGGATCGCTGGATCTGGAATGGGACAAGCTGCGCGTCTCCATCCCCATCAAGGTCAGCACCGAAGAGCAGGCCCTGGCGAACATCAAGAAGACCCTCGATGGCACCTCGTGGACCTACGCCTTCGCCGCCCGCTACACGGCCGAGACCAAGAAGGACTTCGACACCGCCCTCAAGTACATCGACCAGTCCATCAGCTTGAAAGAAGACTGGTTCAACACCTGGATCAAGGCGACCATCGTGGCCGGCATGGGCAAGACCAAGGACGCCATCGCTCTTGGCGAGAAAGCCTACGGGCTTGGCCAGAAGGCCGAGTTCTTCTTCCTGGAGGCCGAGGTCAAGAAGACCCTGGCCGAGTGGAAGAAGAAGGGCTAGGCGAAACAGCCTCGCCTAGGGACCTACCGGCTGCTGCGCCCCCATGCCCATCCCCAGGCCCATCAACATCGGGGCAAAGGCCGCCACCCCGCGCGCCAGCTCCATGGGGATGCGCATCTCCAAGGCTGGCGACTTGCCGCTCCGGTAGGAAACCCACAGCGGCAGTCGCAGGTTGGAGAGCATCGGGTTCTCACCGGCCCCCATGGCACCCGCGCCAAGCTTCACGAACTGCCCGAAGTCCATGTAGAAGAAGCCGTCCGCGCCGGCCGATTCCTCTACCGCCGTGGCGGCCAGGCCCGTGGGCTTGCGCGGCTCGGCCGACACCAGCTGCCGGACGCTCGCCGCCGCGTTCTTGCCAGTGGCGAAGAACAGCTTCCCTGAATTGGCCAGCACGGCCATGGTCTGGGACAGCAAGCCCATCCCCTTCATGGCCTCGGCCATGGCTGGGGACAGGTTCTTCGGCGCCCCCTGGGTGGTGTTCACCAGCAGTACGTCGTTGTCCCGCTTCACCGACACCTTGCCCTTCAGTTCGCCCGCGGTCAGCAGCGATTGGTACCAGGCGCCTTTCATCAGCGCCGCCATGGTCGATAGCAAGACCTCGCCATCCGATTCCTTGCGCATGCCGTAGACCCCCGTGATGCGCATCTGCTTATCGACCACGGCCATGGCCCCCGATCCGCCGAAAGAGCAGACATCCAGAAGGATATCGATTTGCTTGGCCGCTTCTTCACCAGCCTTGTCGCCTGGGCCCTTGGCCACCAGCGGGCGCAGCTCGGCCCACAGGGAGGCAATCATGCCGGTTGGCGAGAACGCCATGAGGGCCATGGGATCGCCCTCGGGCACCACGCGCGTGTCCAGCTGGTAGGGCGCCGGCTTGCCCAGCATGCCCGCCAGCTTGGAATCCTTGCGCGGGCTCACCTCCAGGCGCAGCGCCGCACCCTTTTGGGCATCAAGACGCAGGGAGAATCCTGCGGTCTCCACCTCGGCCAGTCGATCCGCCACGGGCTTGAACATGCCTTCCAGCACCTGGGCGGCCAAGGGGCTTTGGCCCGGCATGGATTTCACCGCAGTCGTCCAGGCGGCAAGCATTCCCGACAGGGCGGTTTTCAGATCCGTACCCTGGCTTTTCGCCATGGCCTCGGGCGAGACCCGCACCTGCACGTCATCCTCGGATGCCACGGCCACTTCCATCGCGAGGGCCGCGCCCAGGATCAGGTCTTCCAGCGACTGCGCGGCGACCAGGGTGTTTCCCCGTTGCAACAGCCACACGGTTTCCTCGCCCGCCTTGAAGCTCTTGGCATCGTCCTTGGTTGCCAACGGCTGGCCCATTCCCGCGATGGCCAATTGGATAGCTTCGGGCGATTTGCCCTGGACGGCCACCACCACTTCGGGATCCTTCCCCGATTGCTTCGGCGGGAAAGCGACAATGGCCAGGGGACCGTCGGTGCGCAGGACGTTCACCAGTGCCGCGGGCGCCTTCAATGAATCTAGGAACGACTTGCGCTGGGCAGCCTTATCGAACGGCAGGGACAAAGCCTTGGCGACGGTGTCCACCCGGTCGAAGGTGCGATCCAGATTGGGGATCGCGGCGCTGCCCAGGGCAACCAGCCGGGCCTCCGCCGCCGCCTTGACAGGCAGGGGGGGCGGACCTTTCCGGCAGGCGCCCGAGGACAGCGCAATTCCACAAACAAGAAGGGCAAAGCTGGCAAAGCTGGCGAGGGAACGAAGCGGTCTTGACATGGCGGCATCATCGCCCGGGCCCGGCCAAGGGAACAGGAAAAAGCTAAGCCCTCCCCCAGCGGCTGGCAGCCGCCGGAGGAGAGGGGACCGGAGGGCTGGAGGTGCTAGGTGGCCGGTGCTGGCGCGGGCGGATCGGGTTCGGGCGTGGCGGCTTGCGGGGCGCGGCGGTGCAGGATGGACATGTTGAACTTGGCGGCTTCGGCCTGGTTGTGGGCATAGAGTTCGTGGCCGACGTTGTTGATGATCTTGAGCATGGTGTACAGCTCGCCCTTCTTCGCGCAGAAGGCGGTGACCGCCGCGGGCATGTCCGAGGCGAGGGTGCGCTCTTACACGCTGTCGGCCTCTTGCCGTGCCTGGTAGATCTTCCGGCCCTCATCAATGTGGGATTGCACGAATGTGGGATTGCACGGGCAGGCCGACCTTGTCCATGTCGGCTGCGTGTTTGCCAAGCAGGCTCAGGGTTCTCTGCACCTGATCTAGCATGCCGGGCACGGTCGCCGGGCTGCTGACTTTTTCAAGCTCAGGTGCCAGGGGCGCCCCTAATTGCATCGCGCTCTGGCAGCGCTTGCCCACCCCGCGCACCCACACGGTGGCGTCACGTTGGTGCTGGTTTTGCGTCGTGGTGGCCTGTTTGGCTTCCGCGGCCAGGACGGTCTTGTCCTGGGCGGCGACCCCGAGCGTGTAGCCCGATTGTTCGACCAAGTAGCGACTGCAACGCGGACAATACAATCGGCCACGGGAGTGTTGTCAATTGCAATGGGCCTCGGCGGGGTCCCTATGGGATAGACTGGGGGATTATGGAAAAGAACCGGCTTGAAGCCTTCAGCGATGGCGTGCTGGCCATCATCATCACCATCATGGTGCTCGAGATGAAGGTGCCGGGTGGAAGTGACCTGGCCACGCTGCGGCCGCTCTTGCCGGTGTTTTCGAGCTACCTCCTAAGTTTCCTCTATGTCGGCATCTACTGGAACAATCACCACCACATGCTCCATTCCACCCGACACGTGAACGGTGGCATTCTGTGGGCGAATCTGCACTTGTTGTTCTGGTTGTCGCTCCTTCCCGTCACCACGGCGTGGATGGGCGGAAACTACCGCGCGCACGCGCCCGCCGCGATCTACGGGGTCGTGCTGTTGATGGCGTCCATCGCCTACTACATCCTCCAACGCAGCATCATCGCGCAACAAGGGCCGAACTCGTTGCTCGCCGCGGCCATTGGCCGCGACTGGAAGGGAAAGCTTTCGCCGCTGTGCTACCTCAGCGCCATCCCGTTGGCATTCGTGAGTTCGTGGTTGGCCAATGGACTGTACGTCTTCGTCGCGCTGATCTGGCTGGTTCCTGACCGCCGCATCGAGCGCATTCTCGCGCAGCGGGCGGAGTGACTGCTGTACGCCCTGGCAATCGAAACTTCAGTTGTGGTGTCGCTGAGACAGCGGGACATGTCCGCCAAGGTCTATTCCATGCACATCTTCTTCGCCGAACGCCATCCGACTGGTTCCGACTTCGTCGTCGAAACCACGATTTCCCAGTTCGACGTCTGCGAGTAATGAGCGCTCACAGCACGCGGCGGTACACGGCCTCGTACCGCTCCACGGCCGGGGCCAGGCGGAATTTCGCTTCGGCCAGGTGGCGGGCGGCGCGCGACATACGGCGGCGCAAGTCTTCATCGGTAAGCAGGCGGCGTGCGTGTCTGGCCATGCTGGCCACGTCGCCAGCCGCGGCCAGGAAGCCGGTTTCACCATCGGCAACCACCTCGGACACGCCACCCACGTCGGAGGCCACCACGGGAACGCCGCAGGCCATGGCCTCCAGGGCGGCCAGGCCGAAGCTTTCGGTCTGGCTCGGCAGCAGGAACACATCGCTCTGCTGCAAGGTCGCGATCAGATCACCGCGCTCGCCCAGGAAGCGCACGTGATCCCTTAGACCCAGGGAGGTCACCAAGGCCTCGATGCGCTCGCGCTCGGGGCCATCGCCCACCAGATCGAGCCGCGACGGGATCTCGGCCCGCACGGCCGCGAAGATACGCACCACATCCTCGACACGCTTGACTGGACGAAAGTTGGAAACGTGGGTCAGTACGCGCGGGCGCGCCGGGTGGCCAAACGGGGTTGCGCATCCCCCTTCAACGTCCAGTGGGCGGAACTGTTCGGCATCCACGAAATTGGGGATCACGTCGATGGTCACGTCGCTGGCAAGACCAAGCTCTTGGTGGGCGGCCGCGGCCAGCCAGCGCGAGGGCGCGGTGATGGCGTCGCTGTGGCTAACCACCAGCTGGGTCAGGGGTTGGAATCTGGGATCCGAGCCGACCAGCGAAACATCCGTACCGTGCAACGTGGTCACCATCTTGGGCGATGAGGCTCCGAGAGCCTGGCGCGCAAGATACGCACTGGCCGCATGCGGAATCGCATAGTGGAGGTGAAACAGGTCGAGCTTTTCCGAGCGCGCGACCTCGATCATTTTCGAAGCGAGGGCCAGGGCGTAGGAGCGATCGGCCAGCAAGGGATGTTCGATGGGCTCGACCGCGTGGAACGTGACGTCGGGGCAGGTACGGGGCAGCCGCGCCGGCATCTTGTCGCTGATAAAGCACACCCGGTGTCCCAGCCGACCAAGCGCCATGCCGACCTCGGTGGCCACCACGCCGCTTCCACCAAAGGTGGAAAAACAGACGACTCCAATGCGCAAACTGCTCGACGAGCCCATTAGGGTTCCAGATCCCGAACATCGGTGACGAAGGGGCTGGTGGTTTGCAGGTTCGCAAGGACCAGACGCTTGAGGCCCGCGACGCCATGCCGCCCGGCCAGGGACGGCCAGCCGTAGTACCGCTCTTGGGGCGTGCCCTCGGGACTAAGCGCCAGTTCCAGCCGGCGGATGCGCCGCAAAGTCAGCTCGTCACGCTCGACCAGGGTCCGCGCGTAGCGATCGATCAAGCGGGTCAGTCCGCGCGCCACTCCGGTCCGCGTGCGCCGGGCCGGCCGTTGCAGTTGCACATGCGCGGCCTCGACCGTGGCGGCAATGGTTTCCACCGCGGGCACGATCTGGCTTTCCAGCAACGCGCGCAGCTCCGCAGGACTGGCCATGCCCGCGGGGGGCGGCACCACCAAGCGGGCGCGCAAGAGATCGGTTGGCATCGAAAGATCCGCGGCCGTGAGCCCAAGCTGGCCAAGCCACCGGCGGGCCCGCGCGTCCACGCAGCGAAAACGCGCGCGCGGCACCAGCAAGGGCGGCGTCAGGCCGAAATGCGCGTACAGCGGTTCCAGCTGGGCGTAGTAGTTGATCTCGCCCGGCCCGCCCACGTAGGCCACCGTGGGCAGCAAGACGTCCTGGACTATGGGCCGCAAGAGCGCCGAGGTGGAAAAACGCAGCGGATCGGCCACAAGCGTCCGCAAGATAGCATCGTGGCGCACGACCTCCGAGCTTCCAGCCAGGGCCCAGGAAACCTCGCCAGCACCCGCCACCTTGCGCTGAATGCGAACGCGCGGTCCGGTTGCGCTTTCACGATGGTAAAAGACCAGTGCGCCCCGCTCGCGAACCGCCACTTGTTCCTTGATCCCGGCCGCAGCCAAGGCGTCCCGGCGTTCTTGCAGCTTGCGCTCGATGGCCTGGCAGTCGTCGAGACAGGTCCGGTACACCGGCACGGCCAACTCGGCGACGCGCGCATCGCGTGGATTGAAGACCAGCAAGCCTTCGTCGGCAAACAACGTGGCGATCACCGACGCAAAGGCCCCCGCCATGGATTGGCCAGGCTGGTAGTGGGCGCGCAAGAGCGCCAGCGTCTCGTCGGTGGCGGGCCCCGGTTCAAGGGCCTCGGCCAGGGTATCGAGCAGTTCGCTGATCTGCGCGGGCAGCACGCGGTAGACGACCGAGGCCCGTTCATCGCCGCCCTCGCTGGGCAGGGCAAGATGGACTGGCTCGCCCTCGCGGCCCGCGACCGTGCAGGAACGGATTTCCTCGAAGTCGTGATCCTCGGTTTGCAGCCAGAACAGCGGCACGCAGCGGATGCCCGACTCGGCCTGGATGGCGCGAGCGACCGCGATGGCCGAGGCCGCCTTGTAGAAGGAGTAGAGCGGACCCAGGAAAAGGCCAACCTGCTGGCCGGTGACGACCACGGCGGTATTGCCCGCAGCCAGCGCCTCCAGATTGGCCTGGCGGGCCGCACTGGTGGGCAGGCTGGCCTGCTGCTCGCGCAGGACGCGAAGCAAGGCCGGCGGCACACTTCGCCCAGCGGCAAGACGCGCGCGTGCCACCCGCTCCGCCGGGTCGCGGAAGCGAGGCGCGAAGAAGGCGTGTGCAGCAGGCTCACCTGCCAGGTAGGAACTTGAGAATGCGCGACCCACTGTTGGCGGTCAGTATACGTGGCGAAACTTCAACGCGCCGGAAGGTTGTGCGAGTGCCATGAAGACAACGATTAGACTCTCGGAAGACCTGTTCGCGCGGGCCAAGCAACTGGCCTGGGCAGAGCGAAGAACATTCGCCAAGCTCCCTGGCATCATGTGCGCGAGGCCATCTACGCTGGACGGGGTGGATGAGCGCGTTTCAAGGACCTGCGCGTGACCAACCCTCTGCTTGCCTGACTAAAGAAGACCGCTTGGCTCTTCTTTAAGTACGCGAAAAACGCATGTGCAGCAGGCCCACCTGCGCGGTAGGAACTTGAGAATGCACGACCCACGGTTGCCGGTCAGACTACCCGGCACAACTTGCCAGCGCCGGAAGAGCCTTCACTGGATTCTGCCGGTAGTAACATTCTTCATGTCCAGCGAAGCCATCGCCAGCACCCCAACGTCCCAGCCGAGCGCAGCCGAGATCCAGCTTGCCCTGCGCAAGCTTGGCGTGGTGGGCAGCGTGCTGTACGTGGCCGCGCATCCCGACGACGAGAACACCAACCTGCTCGCCTACCTGTCGAAAGACCAGCTGGTGCGCACGGCCTATCTGTCGCTCACGCGCGGCGATGGCGGGCAGAATCTTATCGGTGCCGAGCAGGGCACGGATCTGGGCGTGATCCGCACGCAAGAGTTGCTGGCGGCGCGCCGCCTGGACGGGGCGGAACAGTTCTTCACGCGGGCACGTGACTTCGGCTACTCGAAGAATCCCGAGGAGTCGCTGGCCATCTGGGGCAAGGACGCGGTGCTGGCCGATGTGGTCCAGGTCATCCGCCGGTTTCGCCCGGACGTCATCGTCACGCGCTTTTCGCCCGAGCCCACCGACACCCACGGGCACCACACCGCCTCGGCCCAGCTCGCGCTTGAGGCCTTTCACGCCGCCGCGGATGAGAGTTTCCACCCCGAGCAATTGAACGCCGAGGTGCAGCCTTGGCAGGCGCGCAGGATCTTCTGGAACCGCTCGTCGTGGAGTATCAAGCCCGACGACGATCTGTCGGACTTTCTCAAGATGGACGTGAACGCCTACAATCCGCTGCTTGGCGTTTCTATTGGCGAGCTGGCGGCGGACAGCCGCAGCATGCACAAAAGCCAGGGATTTGGCGTCGCACGCACGCGCGGCCCGCTCGTCGAGTATTTCAAGCTGCTCGATGAGGGCGACCATTCGACGCCCTTCGAGAAGTCCATCCTTGAGGGCCTGGACTTTTCGTGGACCCGCTGCAAGAGCCCACCCGCGCTCAAACGTCTGCTCGCGCGCGCCCAGCGCGAATTCGCTCCCGCGGCACCGCACAAGATCATCCCGCTCCTGTTGCAGATCGACCAGGCCTTGGACAGCGTCTCCGATACGGGCTGGCGCGCGCAGAAGAAGGCCGAGATCCGCGACCTGATCGTGGCCTGCGCCGGACTCTTCAGCGAAGCCACTGCGGCCGACTTCCGGGTGGTGCCAGGGGCGTCCATCGACATTACGGCCACCGCCCAGAGCCGTTCTCCAGCCAAGATCAACCTGCGCGAGGTGCGCTTCCTGGGTGGCGATATCAGCGGCCAGCCGGGCGCCGTGTCTGTGGCCAAGCCACTTGGCACCGCCGAGATCAAGAAGACCCTGCGCGTGTCGCCCGAGCTGCCTTTGACCACGCCGTACTGGCTGGCGCTGCCGCCTGAACCGGGCGTGTTTCGCGTGCAGGATCCCGCGCTCATCGGTTTGCCCGAGGCGGCGTCGCCCCTGCAGGTCGAGTTTGTCTTCGAGATCGAGGGCCGCGCCTTGACCATCCGTCGGCCTATCACGTTCAAATGGACCGATCCGGTGGCCGGCGAGCGCCACCGCCCCCTCGAAGTCGCGCCCTTGGTTTCGGTTAGGCCATCGACCGGGGTTCTGATGTTCCCGCGCGGCGAGGCGCGCACGCTGACGGTGCGGCTGGCCGCTGGCGCACCCGAGATCTCCGGCACCCTGCGCCTGGAAATACCTGCGGGCTGGTCGGCAACGCCCGCTTCGCGGCCCTTCGCACTGGCCAGCAAGGGCCAGGAAACCGAAGTCACCTTCCGCCTTCAGCCGCCGCCAACCACTGGCCAGCAAGGCCCCGCCACCGGCACCCTGCGCATCGTGGCCGATGTGGGCAGCCAGCACTTTTCCAGCAGCGTGGGCCACATCGAACATGCCCACATTCCCATCCAGACCGTGCTGGGCCGCACTGATGTGCGACTGGTTTCGTTTGCCATCAATCAGCAAGGCAGCAAGATCGGATACATCCCAGGACCGGGCGACGACGTCCCCGCCGCGCTCAGACAGATGGGTTACGAGGTCACGCTCATCGGCGACGAAATGCTGGCCAATGTGCCGACCAACGGCGCTGCGCTGAGCCGCTTTGAGGCCATTGTCATCGGCGTTCGTGCCTACAATACCAGCGACAAGCTGCGCGTGGCCCAACCTGCCCTCATGGCCTACGTGCAAGCAGGCGGCACCCTGATCGCTCAGTACAACACCAACAACCGGCTGGCCCCACTGGCCACACCCATCGGTCCGTTCCCCTTCGAGATCGGCCGCGAGCGCGTGACCGACGAAACCGCCCCCGTCGAATTTCTGCTGCCGGATCAGCGCATCCTGAACATCCCCAACAAAATCAGCGCACACGATTTTGACGGCTGGGTCCAAGAGCGCGGGCTGTACTTCGCGTCGTCGTGGGATCCGCGCTACCAGGCCGCGCTCAGCATGAGCGATCCGGGCGAGTCCGCGCTGTCCGGCGGGATCATTTCGGCCCGCCTTGGCAAAGGCGTCTACATCTACACGGGCCTGGCCTTCTTCCGCCAGTTGCCAGCGGGCGTGCCCGGCGCCTTCCGCCTGTTCGCCAATCTCCTGGCCGCGGGACAAGTACAAAATGCCCGATGAAGTCCCGGGCCCGGCCCCGATTCTAAGCTGGACGGCGCTTTATCTCATTGTCGCCTGCACACTCGTCCTAGAGATCGCCGCGTTCGCGGCGCTGCACTGGATCTACCGGTGAGTACGCTCGACTGGTTCGTCTTGCTGGGCACGCTGGCCGCCATCGTCGGCTACGGCGCGTGGCGGGCGCGCGGCAAACAAG
>Ga0302322_100002047_pt1 | contig 16875 bp, 14 predicted proteins | sample Fen_T0_2_FD_203757 | JGI IMG/M metagenome (GOLD analysis project Ga0302322, IMG submission 203757) | Peat permafrost microbial communities from Stordalen Mire near Abisko, Sweden - Fen_T0_2 | ecosystem: Environmental > Terrestrial > Soil > Wetlands > Permafrost | place: Sweden: Abisko... | reverse complement strand
CGTCACGTTCTCGTCGTCGACGCACCTGCAGGGTGACGCCGACGCGCGCGCGTCGCGCGCCTTCGCCGCCGATCCCGCGGCCGCGTGGACATCCGCCACGGGCAACCCGGTCGGCCAGTTCGTGCGAGTCGACGGCGTCAACACCACCGTCGATCACCTGTCGCTCGACGTGGTCGCCGACGGGGTCCACTCCGTCCCGACCCAGCTCAGCCTGACCAACGAGAACGGCGACACCCGCACCCTCGATCTCCCGGCGATTGCCGACAATGTGTCTGGCGCGCCCGGTGCGACCACCCACCTCGACCTCACCTTCCCGTCGCTCACCGCGGCGCGCGAACTCACCCTCGCCGTGACCGCGGCCCGGGCCGCGGGCCCGGGTGGTGGTGGCCCGGTCGCGCTCTCCCAGGTCACCCTGGCCGGAGTGCCGGTGCCCGCGGCGCCGGTCACCGTGCCCGCCGAGTGTCGGATCGACCTCGTGCGGGTCGACGGCGACCCCGTGCCGGTGCGGGTGGTCGGCAACCGCGCCGACGCCCGCCGCGGTCTCGCGCTCGAGTCGTGCGACGGCGCCCTCGACCTCGGCGCGGGCAGCCACACCGTCACCACCGCGACCGGCCTCGACGTCGGCCTCGACGTCGACCGCGTGGTGCTCTCCTCCGATCCGGCGGGCGCGGCCACGGGCGTCGCGCCGCGCGGTGCGCCGCTCGCCACCTCGGGGGCGAAGGTGCGCACGGTGTCGCTCGCCTCGACCACCGGCGAGGCCAAGATCCGCACCGACGGCACCCCGTTCTGGCTGGTCCTCGGCGAGAGCCACAGCGACGGCTGGAAGGCGACGGTGTCCCAGGGCACCGTCGGTGCGTCGCAGGTCGTGAACGGCTACGCCAACGGATTCCTCGTGCGCCCCGCGCACGCGGGCACCGTCACCGTGCACCTCGACTGGACGCCGCAGCGGCTGGTGTGGATCGGGCTCGCGATCTCGGCCCTGTTCGTGATCACCTGCATCGTGCTGCTGTTCGTCGCGCGCCGCCGACGGGTGGCCGATGCGCAGCCCGCACTCACCGACGCGCCGCGTCTCGTGCGACTGCGCGCACGATTCCACGAAGGTCTGCACGCGCCGGCCGCGGGTTGGCTGCTCACCGTCGTGGGCGCACTCGGCGCGGGCGCGGTGGTCGCGTTCGTCGCCCGGCCGTGGATGGGCGTGGTGTGCGCGCTCGCAGTGCTCGGCGCGACCACGTGGGCGCCCGGCGTCGTGGTCATCGACCTCGCGGCCGCACTGCTGCTGATCGTGAGCCGGGCCCGCAACGCCCCCGAGCTCGCGTGGCTGACGATCGGGTTGTTGATCAGCGATCTGGCGACGCGACTGCTGACGGGTCGGGCTGCGCCCGCCGACGCGAGTCCTGACCCACTCCCCGACGACGCGCCCACTGCACCAGCACATCGGTGAGGAGCAACAACACCGCGAGCCACGCGACGTCGTTGATGCGCTGGAACCGGTTGGGCCAGTCGAGGTCACTCACATAGTCGTAGCGGTGTTGCTGAACGATCACGTAGATCGCGCACAGCAGCAACGCCATCGGCGCACCGAGCGTGAGGAACATCCGTAGACGGGGCGCGAACAGCACCAGGGCCGCGGCGATTGCGCACACGAGGCCCACCCACGGACGCGCGAGCACCGCACCCGCGATGCCGGGTACCACGATCGCCACGACCGCGTCGACCGGTCGCGGCCGCGCGCCCCCGGCGAGGAGCGGGTTCGAGAACGCGAGGGTCGCGTCGGTGTCGTCACCGGTCTCGTCACCCGCCTCGCGTGCACGCCGACGGCGACGCCAGCCGAGCAGTCCGAGCCCGAGACACGCGAGCAGCCCGACCGCCGACACGGCGATCGCGAACCACACCGTGCGCTGCGGCGCCCAGTTCATCGTCGCGGTGAACGACGACTTCGTGGGCGTGACCTTCCACGCATTGGCGTAACCGTTGATCAACGTGGAGCCACCGAGGTCCTTGCCGTCCGCGCTGGCCTCCCACCCGGCGTTGTCGCTCTGGCCGAGCACCAGCCAGAACGGCCGGCCCGGCGTCGCCCCGGTCACCTGCACCTCGACCTTGGTGTCGCCGTTGTGGGTGACCTTCACCGTGGGTGCCTCCGCCGTGGAGGTCCGGAGCGTCGTGGCCGGCACGGTCCCCCTCGGACCGAGGGACATCGGCGCGCCCGCGCTCGTGGAGCCGAGCACCAAGGTGTCGATGTCGAAGCCGGACGCCTGACCGGGTGCGGCCCGCACGATGTGGTCACCGGCGGTGAGCGACCACGCGGGGTCGGGGCTGCACGGCTGGACCGACAGCGCGTTGCCTGCCACCGCATCGGCCGTCGACCCGGTGATCTTCACGGCCCGCGACTCGTTGTCGACACTCACGAGCGAATCGGCGCAGGTACCCGACAGCTCCGCGGGCATCGGCGCCCGCTGCACACCCGGGATGCCCAGCTCGGCGATCGCAACCGGCAGCACCTGCGGCTGCAGCGTCGTGTAGTTGGTGGTGGTGCTCGGTGCGATGCCCGAGATCGTGACCCTCAGGTCGCTCCCCGTGACCGCGGGGAACGACACCGGGACAGTGACGACATTGCCGGTCGCGCCCGACGTGATCGCGGGTACCGCGACGGTGCGCTGCTCGCCGCCCGCGGCGATCGTCAACTGCGTGGGCACCGAGTGCTCGGCATCGGCCACCACCTGCAGGTCGAGGTGGTCGACGGTCACCGGCGCGGGAGTCGCAACGTCGACCCACTGGCCGGTTGCGTCGCCGAACGGCGTGGTCCATGCGGTGGCCGGGTCGCCATCGGTGGCCGACGAGCCGCGCGCGGCCACGCTCCCCGCCATGTGCCCCGACGTCGTGACGGTGATCCCGCCACCCGCGACGCCGGGGATGCCCAGGATCCCGTCGAGCAGCGCGTCGGGCGCGTCGGGCGCGAGCCTCGCGGTGCCGCCGATCCCGAAGTTCCGTGCGTCGGGTACCTGGAACTCGCGCACGAGTGCGTCCTCGATACGCGTGGTGTACGGCGGCACGAGGTTCGAGCGCAGCCGCGCCATCGAGAACACCAGCGGGCGGGTGGCCGCCTGCTTCGCCGCGGTGGTCACCAGGTCGGTGGGCATGACGGTGACTTCGTGCGCCACCACCAGCGCGCCGGTGGCGGTGTTCTCGAGTCGCACCTCGGCCAGGCCGACACCGTTCTGGTACGGCGGCGTGGCGTCGTCGCCCACGTTGGTGTCGACGATCTTCACGCCGAGCGTGTGGAACGACCGCTTCGGGAACGGGATGGTCTGGCCCGCGTCGGTGCGCGACTCCGGGCCGAGGTCGACGGTGGTCGCGTCCTTGCCGTCGAAGGTGAGCTCGACCTTGGTGAGGTAGCGGTCGTTGCCCGGGCCGAGCGGCTGCACGATGTTCACGTGGTCGGTGCTCACGCCGTCATCGACGCGCACCTGCCACCGTTGGCCGATCACAGTTCCGAACTGGCCGACCGTCCACGCGGTGTGCACGTCACCGTCGATGCCGCGCACCGGCCGGTACTGCGGCTCGTACAGGTTGTCCTGCCCGTACTTCGTCGCCGCGACCTGGACCCCCGGTGTCTCCACCGTGGTCTGCGCGGTCACCTTCTGATCGGGGAACAGCTCGAGCGGCGCGTTGTTCTCGTCCTTCACCAGGGGCTGCTCGCCGGCGCGCTCGGTGTAGCCGAGGTTCCAGCTCAGGCTCCCCCACCGGCGCGACCGCTTGCGGTTGGTGTCGGTGACCACCAGTACCGACCCACCCTCACTCGCCTTGGCGCGCAGCGCGGCGGCGTTGGCGGCGTCACTCGCCGCGTAGAAGATCGGGCTGGTGTTGACGACCAGGCCGATCGCGGCGAGGTCGACCACCCCCTCGCCATCACCCGACACCACGACCGGCGCGGCGGCGGTCTGCGCCCGCACGATGTTCGGTGCGTCCTCGACCTGGAACAGGCTCACCGGCGGCGGCGACTGCGGGTCGGCGCCCTCGGCGAGTTGCGTCTCGTCGACCTGCGACAGTTTGAGCGGCGGGCCGAGACTCGAACCGAAACCCTGCGGCTCGCTCAACCCCGGAGCCAGCGGGTTGGTGAGCACGTCCCACACCTCGTTCGAACGTACGAGGTTGAAGCGGTCGGTCTGCAAGTCCGCCCGGAACAGGATCGTGCCCGCGCTCACGAGGCGGGCGACCGGCGCGACCGCGTCGGGGCTGAGCACACCCTCCTGCATCCGGCGGTCGTACGCGTTCATCAGGTCGGCCGACGCCGGCGAGCCCCACGGCACGAGTTCGCGCGCCACGTAGGGCCGATCGGTGAGCCCCGGCGTGATCGGGTCGACGGTCTGGCCCCAGCGGTACGCGGCGAAGTCGGCGCCGGGCACCTCGAGGATGCGGGTCTGGTGCGATCCCTTGTCGGCCGCGGCGATCGCCTGCTCCCAGTACGACGGCAGGTTCTCGTCGCGTTCGAGGGCCTTGGTGGAGTACCCGCCGTTCCACAGCGCGGGCGCGTTCACCACCGCGAGCACCACCAGCGCGACCGCGAGCAACGGTCCGGTGACCGCGAAGCCGCGCAGCGGCCAACGCACCGCAACCTTGCCCGGCCACCGGAGCGCGACCGCGTTCACCCCCACGCCGAGCAACACTGCGAGCCCGAGCACCACCAGCGGCACCGCGCGCGACGTGCTGCGCAACGCGAGCCCGAAGCTCGACGACTCCGCGAACGACTTGAACATCCCGCCGAGCGGCGACGGATCGTCGAACGGGTACGCGCCGACCGCGACCGCGACACCCAGCACCACCAGCGTCACGAAGTAGCCGCGGTGCTTCCAGCGCACCATCGAGGCGGCGAGCAGGGCAAGCACCGGCACCGCGAAGCTGATCAGGATCGCCAGCGGGTTGTGCGTGTACGTGGTGGCCGCATCCGTCCAGTGCCCGAGCTTGTCGATGCCGTAGAAGAACCAGTAGCCGAGACCGCGCAGCACCTCGCTCGCGAGCGACGTCTTGGTGACGACCTGCAGCGTCTCGGTGTACTTCAAGACGTTGAGGCCGTAGTTGCCCTGCACCGAGAGCCCCGCGAGCCACCACAAGGACGTGAGCAACGTCAGCCCGCCGATCTTCGCGGTGACGACGAGCGCGCGCTTCCACGCGACTTCGCGCGTGAGCGCGACGTACACGATCCACGCGACTGGCGCGAGACCCGCGAACACCAGCGCGGTCGCGTTGACACCACCGATCAACTGCACCGTGATCGCGAAGCATGCCGGGTACATCCACCCGCGGTCTTCGCGCAGCGCGCGGATGACCAGCGCGAGCAGCCACGGGAGCCCGGCCCACGGCAGCAGGATCACCGACAGGCGCGCCGAGAAGTCGAGCGCGTACGGCGACAGCATGAACACCATGACCGCGACCGGCACGCCGGGGCCGCGCACCTTGAGCGTGCGCATGAGGTAGAGCATGCCCAGGCCGGCGAACAGCAGGATGGTGCCGAGCCACAGCCGTTGCGCGGCCCACGCGGGGACGCCGAGCAGATGGGTCAGCCAGTAGAGCGGCCCCATCGGGAACAGGTACCCGATGTTCTGGTGGGTGACGGTCCCGAGGCCGATGTGCGGGTCCCACATCGACACCGCCCGTACGAGGAGGCGGCCCGGATCGAGGTAGAGGTAGGTCTTGGTGTCGGCCACCACCCGGCCCGGGTGGGTGAGCAGCAGCGGCACGTAGGCCAGCAACGCGAGGAGCGCGTACCCGGCGCGCCGCATCCCACGGGACGCGTGGGCGGTCATACGGGCTCGGTCACCGGTTCGCTCACCGGCGCACTCACGGGCGCGGTCGCCGGCGCGTTCCGCCGCGACCACAGGTGGTCGAACGCCACCGCGGCCAGCACCACCAGGCTCACCTCGGCCGGCACCCGGAAGCGCACGAGGCCGTAGATGGCCGCCGCGGTGATGGTGACGATCACGAATTGCGCGACGAGCGGCGTGATCGGCACCTTCCGACGGCGCAACAACACGCCGCCCCACACCGCGAACGGCACCAGCACCCAGAACGACGCGAACGCCAGCCACGACGCCCACACCGGGCGGCCCTCGTTGCGGTTGTAGTCGGCCATCTGCCCCGGCGCGTAGATGCTCCACACCCGCCCGATGCGCGCGGCCACCACCACCGGCACCCGGCCGAGGTGGTCGCGGATGTAGCGCAGGCCGTCCTTGCGCAGCGCGTTCGACGTGACTGAGCGGTCGCCCTTCGGCACCGGGTACATCGCGCAGTCGAGCGCCCACAGGCCGGTGCCGCTGCCGTAGTAGGTGCGCTCCATGTTGGCGCCGCACAGGGTGAGGCCGTCGTTGGTCGAGAAGAGCACCGGTTGGTCGAAGCGGGTGACGTTGGCGACGAGCCACGGGCTGGTCACGAGGAACGCGGCGGAGCACGCCATGAGCACGAGCAGCAGCCGCTTCCCCACCGTGAAGTCGCGCACGAACAGCGCGACCGGCAACACCATGACCGGCAGCAACAGGCCGAGCTCCGCGCGCGCCAACATCGCCAGCCCACACGCCGCGCCCAACCACGCGGCATTGCTCCACGTCGGCTTCCGTCCGAAGCGATACGCGAGGAGGATGGCCAACGCGACCGCGAGCGTCGCGAGCGTCTCCGACATCACCAAGCCGTCGTTCACGAACAGGTTGGCGTACACCGCAGCCACCGCGGCCGCGATCCACCCCACCCGGTTGCCGCCGACGCTGCGACCCACCATGCCGATGAGCAACACCACGCCCGCACCGAACACCGCCATGGTGAGGCGTTGCGCGAGCAGGTGCGTGCCGCCGGGGTCGAACTGCTCCGCGACCCACGACGTGGGCACCAACACCAGCGCGGTGAGCGGCGGGTGCTCGGCCGTCTGCGTGCCGTCGCGGAAGTCGGTGAAGCCGTGACCCTGCGCGATCCAGTTGGCCTGCGCGTTGTAGTAGAGCTGGTCGCCACCGGTGAGGTGGCCGTCCTTCACGAGGTCGTCGTTGACGACGAGCACGTAGCCCACCCGGAACGCGAGCGCGAGGCCCACGATCACGAGCAGCACGCGCCAGAACCGGCGCCGGTCGTCGCTCATGCGCTCAGTACATCCTGAACGTGAGGCTCACGCAGAAGAAGACGACCACGAGCGCGAGCAGCGCGGCAAGCGGCACCCGCGCCTTGGCCGCGTTGGCCCAGCGGAACCGCAGCGGCCCGACGATCAACGGCACCAGCACGGTGAGCGGCACGAGGTAGCGCGGGTGGAGGCCGGTGATCACCGAGTTCCCCGGCTCCGTGTAATACACGTAGCTCCCGGCGAGGATCACCACGAGCGCGCCCGCGCCGGCGACGAACGCGAGCAACCGCTGAGCGATCGGCACCGCGGTCGGCTCGTCGCCGTCGCGCTGGAGCGCGTTCACCGCGTAGACCGCGGCCACGAGGAACGCGATCACCCAGCCCCAGTGCGTGACGCTCGGGCCGACGTCGGCGAGCGACTTGATCCAGCCGAGGATCTCGTTCCAGATGGTGCGCACCATGTCGGTGGCGAAGTCCCAAGGCGCATGGACGAGTTGGTGCTTCTGCACCTTCGGTCGGGTCTGGATGCCGAAGTAGTCGGCGTCGGTACGCCAGAGGTCGCCCACCGCCGCGTTCCAGCCCGCGGTGGTGATCACCGCGGCGATCGGCCCGAGCACGAGCGGCCAGCGTTCGCGCACCACCTGCGCGCGCCGCACCCCGTCGGGGAGGTGGCCGAACAGCGGCAACAGGTAGAGCACCGCGACGGCCGCGTAGCCCGGCTTGCACGAGCCGAGCAGCACCCCGAGCACCACCGCCTCGATGACGGTGTTGCGGAAGCGCGTGCCCTCGGGTGGATCGGCGGCGCGCAACGCCGACGACACGACGAGCAACACGAGCGCGGTCGTCATCGCGTCGTGCGAGATCGACGACGACGCCTGCATGATCGCCGCGGGGAGCAGACCGGTGGCGACGAACGCCCACTTCGCGCGTGGTGCGCGCTTGATCGCCAGCGCGACCAGCAGCAGGTACACCACGAGTGCGGCGAATCGCCCGGCGATGAGCATGCCGTCGGCGCCGAGGCCCGCCTTGCGGGCGATCAGGATCGCGGTGGCCTGCGGGATGTACGGCACCGGCGACCCGAACGTGGAGAAGCTCACGAAGCCGGTCGAGGGGTCGCCCGCGCACCGCTTCACGTCGGCGGCGGTGGGCCCCGGCGCGTCGGCCGGCAGATGCTTGCCCTGCAGCGAGATCAGGTGGCCGTAGTAGACGAACGCGTCGCGGTCGACCGAGAGCACCACATCAACCGGGATGCACGCGCCGCTGAACTGCGAGCCCGCGGGCTTCTCGGGGACGAACTGCCCCGTGGAGATCTGGTACGAGCGGTAGAAGTGCGCGGTCTCGTCGACCCCACCGAAGTGCGGCACCACACACGCGAGATACACGCCCGCGAGCACACCCAGCACGAGGAACACGTGCAGCGGGTTGCGCAGGAGGCCCAGCGCGCGCGATCCGCCAGTGGCCGGGTCGCGGCCGACGGTGCCGGTGTCGTCGGTCGTGGTGGTCTCGTCCACTCGGATGCGGATGGCTGTGCCGGCGTCAGTGCTGCTCGTGCGCCTCGAGCGTGTCGAAGATCAACACGCTGCACGGCGCGTGGTGCGACACCGTGTTGGGCACGCTGCCGAGGAAGCGGCGACCACCCTGCATCCCCCGGTTGCCCACGATGATGAGATCGGCGCTGAGGTGGGTGGCCATGTCGCAGAGCACCTCGGCCGGATTGCCGAACCGGGCGTGCGTCTCGATGGTGAGCTCCTTGGCTCCGTGACCCGCCTCGATCGCAGTGTCGGAGGCCTGGTGGAGGAGTTTGTCGAGCTCGCCCTTGATCTCGTCCTCCCAGTTGGCCTGGGCGGCCACGGGCGCAGCCGCGGACATCTCCGAGGCGGCGAGCGCCGTGGGCGACAACGGCTTCTGCACGGTGACGATGTGCAGCGTGCAGGCGCCTTGCGAAGCGGCGAGCTCCGCGGCGGCGAGCACCGCCTTGTTCGCTCCTGCGCTGCCGTCGGTACCGACCACGATCGTCTGGAACATCACTGCCTCCGCCACGGGACCTACGGGATGGGGCCGGACCGCCCCTCGCGCCCTCGCGATCCCGTCGGGAGACGCTACCTGCCCGAATGGAGCAGGGCCCGCACCTCGGCCACGTGATGCACCGTGCGTTCCGGGAGGGTCACCGTGCCCAGCCACTGCTCCCCGAAGTCGAGGCCGAGCGCGGGTGACCACGTGTGCGCGCTCCCCACCCACACCACGTACAGGGTGACGGTGTGGTCGCCTCGCTGCGGGTAGTCGGCGGGCACCGGGTCGTCGATGCTCCCGGGCCCGGGCCGCACCGCCGCCGTGCCGTCACCCGGCAACCACGCATAGGCGATCGGTCGGGCCCGAACATCGACCGCGAACCCGGGGAGCGCCACCGCCGCCTGGGTCTCTGGGAGCCGGTCGGCCCAGAAGCGCGATTGGAGGTGGACGACCCCCGGCCAGGTCCGGGTGCCCGGCGGGTTGGCGTGGATGCGGGCCCTCGGCAATGGCGTCTGCTGCCAGATGTCGGCCGCGGTGGGCGGGGTCGGCGGCAGCGGATCGCCGGGCAGCACACACCGCGGGATCACGATCATCACGAATGCCGGATCGACCGGCGTGGCGACGTCGGTGACCAGGTCGCCCTGGTAGGCCAGCCCACCCGGCAGCGGGTCGGGCCCGTCGTACCGAAGACCTCCCACGGGCGCGCCCATCAGTGGAGTGACCTGCAACGGGAGGTCAGGGAAGAAGAACAATCCCGGCAGCGGTGACAGCCTCGAGAAGAAGGGCGACGCCGCCTCCGCGTCGATCACCACGACGCATCGAGCCCCGGTCGCGACTCGCTCCCACGAGTACACCGGCGCGGTCGAGGGCGCGGCGTTCGGGACAGGTGTGGCCCCCGCATAGCCACCCGCGCCCAGGTCCGACGCGGTGGCGCGCACGTAGTCGGGCCCCAACTGTCCCCCACCCGTCTGCGCCCGCACCGCTGGCGCACCATCTGCCGCAGGCGCGCCATCTGCCACGGGCGCCACCGCCAGTGCGAGCCCGAACACCACCACCGCGACCAGTGTCTTCACGTGTGTGCCTCCCTCACTCGGATCTCCGGGGTACGGCGGTCGCGTGGACCTGTACCCGCATCGGCTCCTGCGCGAGGAGACGCAGGAGCGAGAGGTCGACATCCCCGTCGACCACGACCTCGACGTGCTCGCGGTCGGCGAACACGCGGAACCCGCGCAACGCGCGAGTGTCGAACTGCCGGGCGAGGTCGTCGCGCGCTCGCGTCTCGGCGAGCGCAGGCACGAGGAGGAGTCGGCCCGTGGCTCGGTACTCCGCCTCGTCGATCGCACCCGCTCCCGCGAGCGCGGCTGCGTCGGCCGCGGCACTCAGTGCGCGCCGCTCCGAGAACCCGCGCCCGAGGTCGACGCCGAGACCGCCCAGCACGAGCAGCATCACGCAACACCCGAGGAGCCAGAGGGTGATCGTCCCCCGCTCCGAGGTTGCCCTCGATCGCATCACGGCGGACCCGCGTATCGGTCGATCGGCTCGGCGTGACGCGCAGTGAACGACCACTCGCCGATCCGGCCGATGCCGGGCACTCGGAGGCCCGGTTCCCGCACCGTCACCGCGACCGGGACCACACCACCCGCGGGCAGCGACGCCCCCGGCGCGCACCCGAGCGCCACCGAGACATCGCGCGCCGCGAGGCCGTGGTTGGTGGCGACGACCACGGCCAGTCGACGAGCGGCACCGGTCGAGCACCGGCCGTCACGCGCCACGGTGCGACCGACTTCACGGGCGACGACCCGGGCCACGCTCTGGCGCTCCGCCCAACTCGGCAACGCGAGCACGAGCAGCGCGACGGGCAGCACCAACAAGGCGATGCCTGCCGCGAACTCGACCACGACGAACCCACCATCGGGTGACCCACCGCGTCGGGAGCAGACGGTGTGCGTCGACTCCCGCGTCACGGCGCACGCTCCTTCGGCGCGGAGCCGGTCACCGCGACCTCCCAGTCGGGCACGAGCGGTAGCCATGACGTGAGCCGGACCTGCACGGTCGACCGCATACTCCCGCCCACCTCACGACAACGCAGTACGGCCGATCGCGCGTGTTGACGGCCGAGCAAGGCGTCGATCACCTCACGCGTGCGCTGCTCGCACTCGGCGGTGCCGGCATCGATGTCGACCCCGGCGCGCGCGCCCTCGTCGACGGCGGCGACGATCGCACCGCGTTCGTAGCGGTCGACGAGGAGATTGGCGAGCATCACGAAGACCACCAGGCTCATCGCCACCGCGGTGACGTACTGGGCCGTGGTGAATCCCCGCTCGGATCTCAGACCCGCAGCTGGCCGCGGATCCACATCATCACATCGAGACCGAGCACCTGGAGCACGCTCCAGATGGCCACGAGCGCGGCGATACCCAACGCGGCGTTCCCCAGGAGTTCTGCAGTCGTCATCCCGGCTTCGCAACGGGGACGGGCGCCGTCGAGCCACTGCTGCCACCGCCGGAGGGTGGCGACGAGGAACACGGAGATCGATCGGGCGAGGTGCATGGTGATGCTCCTGGGGTGCAGGCCCGCACGGGCCGGTGGAACCGACGGACGACTGCCCGCCGGGGTAGGGGTGCGTCATCGCGACCCGAACACGATCGAGGGCAGCGGTGCCGCGATGAACAGCAACATCACCGGTGCGAGCACGGCGATGGTGGGCACGAGCATTGCGGCGCGGCGACGCACGGCGGTCTTGCGGATCTCCTCGCGGCGGGTGTCGCGCAGGTCGTCGCTGAGCGCCCGCAACCCGTCGGCCAGGTCCACGCCGCGCTCGACGCCGGTGGCGAACAACCGGTAGGTACGCGCCGCCGCAGGCTCCGGCGTCAGTTCCGCGGCGCGACGAAAGGCGGCCGGCTCGGACGCACCATGGCGCAGCGCATCGAGGACGTCGGCGAGCTCCTCCACCACCGCGCCTTCGCCTCGCTCCACGATGCGGCGCACCGCCTGCACCGGTCCGGCGCCGGTGCGCAGGTGCATGGCGAGCAGTTGGTCGACCGTCACCAGCTCGAGCCGGATCCGTTCACGCCGCTCGGCCTCGAACCGGTCGATCCGTCCTCGCACGCGTGCGATCCCGGTGACCGCGCCCGCGAGCGCGAGACCGAGTGCGGCCGGAGCGGCGTGCAGCGCGAGTGCACCCAACGTCGCGCCGGCCGTCGCCCCGAGCAATGCCCCGGCCGCAACCCGCGCCCGATGGTCGTCGGGAGTCGTGTCGCGCAGTCCCGCACGGCGCAGCGCGAGCCGAAGTTCTTCGTCGCTGCGGCGTTCGAGCCGGCGGCCGGTGGCCGTGACCCAGGCCCGCCACGGCGCCGCGAACACTGCGTCGAAGGCCGATCCCGGAGCCGCGCCGTCGACGGGCACACCGCCACCTCCCAGCGTCGGCGCGGTGTACTGCCGGAGGCGGCGGCCCAGCCGGGTCGTGGGGGGCGACACCAACGCCACCAGACCGGCCCCGGCCAGCCCGGCGCCGAGACAGAGCAGGAGTAGTGCCGGGCTCATCGGGGGCCGCCGCGCGCCAGCACCCGGGGCTCGTCGTGGCCCCGGCCGAGGTGACGGATCCAGAGGTACCCGGCGCCGCTCATCAAGGCGCCGACCACCACAACGAGGAACCCGGCCGGCGACGTGTAAAAGGCGCGGAACGCGCCGCCCCGCACGCAGAGGAGCACGAGCACCGACCAGGGCAGCACGACCACCGCTGCGGCGTTGATCCGCATCTCGAGCCCCTCGCTCTCGATCTCCTCGAGCACCTTGAGATCGCGCGTGGTGCCGGTCACCAAGTCGTCGAGGATCTCGGCGACGATGCGCCCGCCTCGCTCGTGCGCGAGTACCAGCACTTCGATGACCCGATCGGTGGTGGCGTCGGCGAGATCGTCGGCCACGACACGCAAGGCGGCCGGCGTCCCGAAGGTCCGGGCTGCACTCGCGAACCCGGCGAACGCCTCCCGGAGTGGAGCCGGGCCCGAGGCGCCCAGTGACTCCAGGGCCTGGGTGACCGAGCGACCCGACGCCACCGACGCCGCGACGTCGCGTAGGCCGTCGGGCCAGGATTCACGAACGGCCCGAACCCGGAGCCGACGACGGTGCGCGTACCAGGCACCCGGAGCGCCGGTGACGACCACGGCCGGCACCACAGCCACGAGTGGTGCGCTGGTGAGCACCGCCCCGACCAGGAACGCGGCCACCCCGGCCGCCGCCGACACCGCGAGGAAACGCACGGGTGGTACCGGCGCGACCGCAACGGCGAGCCGGGTCCACCATCCCGGCCGCGCCGACACCGCACCCGACGAACGCCGACCCACCGCGACGCCGACGAGTTGCCCGGCAAGGAGGAAGGCGAACGCGCCGATCGCGACCGCAGCCAGCGCACTCACTGGCCCGGCTCCGGCACTCCGGCGCCGCCGAGCCGCGACGAGAGACGCGCCGGGACGACGCCGGTCCAGCGCAGTGGGGCGCCGAGTCGCTCGCGGACGAAGATCGGCTCGACGCTGAAGTCGTCGCGCATCGCGGGCACAACCGCGGCGATCTCCATCACCTGCCTGCGGATCGGGCCACCCTCCGCACTCGTGCCGTCGTCGCGGTCGAGGTGCACGACGACGTCGAGCGCCTCGGAGAACACCTTGCGCACCACGCGCTCGGTCACGTTCTCTCCCGCCATCAGGGCCGCGTTGACCAACGCGTCGAGCGCCTCCGCCGCGCTGTTGGCGTGCACGGTGCAGAGAAACCCGCACCCGGCGTTCACCGCCCGGGAGAGTTCGAAGGCCTCGGCGCCGCGCACCTCCCCGACCACGATCCGGTCGGGACGCATCGCCAGCACGAACTTGACGAGATCGCGCAGGCTGATCTCGCCGGTGCCATCGAGGCCAGGCGGACGGACCTCGTAGTACGACCCGTGGGCGAGCGGCACCGCCAACTCGCGGATCTCTTCACACGCGCGGATGCAGTGACCCGCGGGCACCGCGGCGAGCAATGCGCCGGCCATGGTGGTCTTGCCCGCACCTGGCTCACCCGAAACGGTGACGCGACTCCTCGTGCACATCAGCGCGTCGAGGAAGGTCGCCGCCTCCTCGGTGAGCGAGTCGCGCGCGACCAGATCGGAGAGGCGAACGTCGCGCACGACGTAGCGACGCAGCGTTGCCGACAGCCGGTCACCCACGGGTGGCAGCGCAGCCGTGAGCCGCGCGGTGCCGCCGAGCACCCGAGCCTGCACGAGTGGGTGCTTCGCGTTGAGCTGACGATCGGTGGCTGCGAGCAGCCGCTCGATGACGCGACGGTTCTCGGCCTCGCTGGTCGGTACCGCCAACCCGCGCAGGCGTCCAGTTCCGTCGAGGTATGAGACGCGCGCCCCTTCGAGGAAGATCTCCTCGACGTCGCGCCGAGCCAGGAGGTCGGTGAGTGGACCGAAGTCGGTGACCGCGCGCAGCAACTGCTCCACGACGGTGTCGGGATCGGCCAGCGGGCGCGCCTCGCCGAGGTGCGCGCGGCGTTGATAGCCCGCGACCGCTTCGCGCACCTCGGCGCGGACCTGCTCCGCATCGACATCGGGACGGAGGCGGCGACGTTCCAGCCGCTCCAGCACCTCGTCGCGGATCGCGTCGTAGGCGCCGCCGACGGCGACGGTGTCGCCCGTCACGGTCACGCGCGCGCTCCCAGCTTGCGGCGGCGCAACGGGCGCGGTCGACGCGAGCGGCGCGAGCCGGTGTCGCCGGCCAGGAGCGCGGCCAGTACCGAGACCGATCGGGTGAACGCACCGTCCCCGACGACAACTCCGTCCCAGGCCGCGTCGCCGACGTGTGCGTCCTCGGGGAGCACGTGGACCGATGACACCCCGTCGAGCGCGCCCACTTCGGCGCGCAGTTCCGCGACACGGAACCGCTCGTGGGGGGCACGATTCACCACGACGTGCCGCCGGGCTCCGGCGAGCTCGTGCAGCGCGCCCGTCGTGCGGGCGACCCCGAGCGGGGTCGGAGCGGTGACGAGCACGACAACGGCGTCGGCCGCCAGGGCTCCGCGGACCTCACCGTCGGCCAGCACCACGAGACGGGCGAACCCCCGGCGCAACGCCGCGATCACCTCCAGCACCTCACGCCCCGTCACCTGCCCCGCCGATGCCGCATTCGGAAAGCCAGTCAGCACGTGGAGGCCGCTGCGCGCCAGGGTGAGCACGCACTCGGCAGGGTCGCCGCCGCAGAGGAGCTCGTCGACCGCGCTCCGGAGATTCGGTGCGAGCGGGAGCCCGAGCCGCACCGAGGTGCCGGCGCCGTCGAGCCGAGCATCGAGCAGCAAGGTGGAGGCGCGAGCCGCCAGTTCGACGCCGAGCGCGAGCGCCACCTCCGTTGCGCCGCTGCCGGGCGCGCCGGTCACGAGAATCGGTGCGAGGGGCCCGAGCGCATCGCCCGACTCAGAGCCGGCGTGAACCCCGGCGTGCAGTTCCCCCGCGCGGGCGCCGAACGCCCGGTGGGCGACCTGCTCGCCGATCACTGCGGCGATCTCGGCCGGCGGAGCATCGCCGGCGATCACCGCGTCGGCACCCACGCCGAGCAGATGGTCCTTGCCCGCCGGCTCTTCCGGGTCGAACACGCCGACCACGAGCACGCGCCGCGCGTGCATGCGCCCGACGAGCGCGGGAGTCAGGGACGGCCAGCGGTCGCCGGTGACCAGGACGTCGAACTCCTCGTCGTCGAGCACCGACGGGTCGACGACGAGTTGGCGCACTCGGGCCCCACCGTGATCGGCGAGGAAGCGATGCAGCTGCTCCACCCACGGATCGGGTGAGAACACCAGCGCAATCGTCGGGTCGACGGCTTCGACGACCATGTCAGCGAACCCCCGCCGCGGTACGAGCGAGTTGGTCGTCGCCTACGGCCGGGGTCGCACCCGTGGTGCGGGCGAGCGACAGGCCACCCGACACAACGGCCGCGGCGACAAGCTTCGACTGCGCCTCGTCGACTGCAATCGTCACGGTGAACGGGCTCGCGGTGTCACCGATGCCGCCGCGACCCCGAGCGTCCACCGCGAGCACTTCGGCGTCGGGGACGATGATGGCGACGCCGTCGTCGCCTGCGACGAGCACGTCCACTCGATCACCCGCGGCCAGCCGTCCACCGACGGCACGTGCCGGATCGACGGGGATGCTGATCGATCGCCGCCCATCGCGAGCGGCGCGGGGCCGTAGGACACGACGCGGCACCAGTTCGCCCCGCTCGATGGTGGCGCCGGCGATCTGCCCCTCGGCACCCCGCACGTCAGCCGCGGTGACCAGGCGGCTGAGCCCTGCGTCGCCGAGCGCCACCGACGCAATCCGGAAGTCACCGTGACGCAGCCGCTCACCCGCACGGATCTGGTGGGTCGCGACGGCGACGCGCTCGTCGCCCGGCTGCGTCCGCAACGCACCGAACGCGAGCACCGCGGCGGCGAGCCCCACGATCGCCATCAGGAGGTGCCCCCGGGAAACCCGGGGAGGGCGGACGAGCCGGCGGGCGGGCTCGCTGACGGTCGGCGTGGTCATGCTCGTGGCTCCGTGTCGGGTACTTCAGCGGCTGTCCGGTTTGTCCGAAGTGCCGAGAGTATGCGCGAAACTCGGGAATCGGTCAAGTGCCGTGTTTCGGACTACACTCCGGGCGATGGACGAGCCCCATGCCTTCCCGCCGGTGCTCACCGCGGCCATGGCCGCCGAGCTCCTGCAGGTGCACGTGGAGTACCTGCGCAAGCTGGTCCGCGACGGCGTGG
>Ga0302322_100002046_pt1 | contig 16875 bp, 10 predicted proteins | sample Fen_T0_2_FD_203757 | JGI IMG/M metagenome (GOLD analysis project Ga0302322, IMG submission 203757) | Peat permafrost microbial communities from Stordalen Mire near Abisko, Sweden - Fen_T0_2 | ecosystem: Environmental > Terrestrial > Soil > Wetlands > Permafrost | place: Sweden: Abisko... | reverse complement strand
AGGACCTGCGCGGGAGCGTCCACGCGGTGCACCGGCGGCTGCCCCTCGACGGGTTCTTCTCCTTCGCCGAGTACGAGGTGGTGGACGCGGCCCTGATCGCCGAGGAGCTCGGCCTGCCGACGTCGCCGGCCACCGCCGTCGCGGCCGCCCGCAACAAGATCCTGATGCGGCGCCGGTGCGCCGGGGCCGGTGTCCCGATGCCGGCGTTCCGCGCCGTCTCCACCCCGCAGGAGGCCCGCGACGCGGTCCGCGCGGTGGGCCTGCCGTGCGTCGTCAAGCCCGCCGACGAGACGGCGAGCGCCGAGGTCCTGCGGTGCGACGACGAGGAGGCCGCCGTCGAGCACGTGCGCGCCGTCCTCGCCCGGCGGTGGAACGTGCGCGGCCAGCTGCGCCACCCGCAGGTGCTCGTCGAGGAGTGCGTGACCGGCGTGGAGGTGAGCGTCGAGCTGCTCGCGGCCGGCGACGACGTCCAGGTCCTGGGGGTCACCGACAAGTCGGTGGGCGGCGCGAACCGGTTCGTCGAGCTCGGCCACCTGTTCCCGTCGCTGCTGCCCGACGCCGTGCGCCGGGCGTGCGAGGAGACCGCGGTGGCCGCCGTCCGGGCCCTCGGCCTCACCCTCGGCCTGCTGCACGTCGAGGTGAAGTGGACCGACCGCGGGCCCCGGCTGATCGAGGTCAACCCGCGCCCGGCCGGGGACCGGATCACCGACCTGGTCGACCTGGGTCTCGGCGGGTCGTGCCTGACCCTGGCCGTGCGCCAGTACCTCGGCGAGACGCCCGATCCCGGCCGGATCGGCCCGCCCCTGCGGGGTGCGGCGATCCGCTACCTGACGGCGCCGGCGGGCCGGGTGACCGCCGTCGGCGGGCTCGCCGCGGCCCGGCGCCTGAACGGCGTCCTCGCGGCGGTCGTCGCGGTGGGCCCGGGCGACGACGTGGCGCCGCTGGCGCGCAACGAGGACCGTGTCGGGTACGTTCTCGCCGTCGCGGAGACCTCCTACCTGGCCCACCGGGTCGCCGAGGCCGCGGCCCACCAGATCACTGTCGCCGTGGACACCGCCGTGGAGGCGGGCGCGACCGCTCGGCTCGCCCCGCTGGTGCCCTCGCAGGTGCCCGCGCAGGATCAGGAGGTGGCGTCGTGAGCCGCCCGATCGTCATGGTCATGCCCTACCGGGCCCTCGTGGAGAAGGCCCGCGAGGAGGGCTTCGCCGTCCACGCGGTGTGGGACGCGCGCGTCGCGCGGGGAATCTTCGGGGGCGGCGCGGACGCCTACCTGGCCGCCCTGCGCCGGCTCGCCGCGAGCCTGGAGCTCACCGACTTCGACGACCCGCACGCGTTCGAGCAGGCCCTGCGCCGGTCGGTCGACCGTTCGGGCGCCGAGCTGCTGTACCACGTCGGCGCCGAGGAGAGCATGCTCGCCACGGCCCGGCTGGCCGAGCGGTGGGGGCTGCAGGTCAACCCGGCCCGCGCGGTCGAGCTGCTCAACGACAAGCGCGCGATGCGGCGGATGCTCGCCGGGACCGGCGTGTCGCCCGTGCGGTTCGCCGAGGTGACGTCGGTCGCCGGGGTGCGCGACGTGCTCGCCGGTTTCGAGCTGCCCGTCGTCGTCAAGCCCACCGACCTGTCCGGGAGCCGGGCCGTGTACCTGCTGCACGACCCCGCCGAGCTGGACGGGTACGCCGACCTGCTGGAGCGGTACGGGTACCGCGGCCCGCTGCTCGTGGAGGAGTACCTGCGCGGCGACGAGTACAGCGTGGAGACGGTCAGCGTGCAGGGGCACCACCAGGTCGTCGGGGTGACCCGCAAGGTGCTCGGCCCCGCGCCGCTGTTCGTCGAGGCCGGTCACCGCCACCCGGCCGTCGAGGCCGCCGACGCGGGCCGCGTCGAGGCGATCGGGGCGCTCGCCGTCCGGCTCCTCGACCTGGCCGGGTACCGCACCGGGCCGGCGCACACCGAGGTGATCTGGACGCCGGACGGGCCCCGGATCGTGGAGTCGCAGGCCCGCCTGGGCGGCGACCGGATCCCGCGGCTGGTGGAGCTGGCGACCGGCGTCGACCTGGAGCGCGAGGTGTTCCGGGCGCTGCGCGGCGACACCGTGCAGCGCCCCGACCGGCCGGTCGCGGCGGCGGGGATCGCCTACCTGCAGCTGCCGCTCGGCCGGGTGACGGCGGTCCGCGTCACGGACGCGTCCGCCGACCTGGAGGGCCTGGACGAGGTGTCGTTCCCCTGGCACGTCGGCGACGTCGTCCCGGCGACGGTCGACTGGCGCTCGCGCCACGGGTACGTCGTCGCCCGCGCGGCGACGGCGCAGGAGCTGGAACGCCTCCTGGCCACCGCCTCGCGGCGCCTGGCGGAGAGCGTCGTCGTCGAGCCGGTCGCCGCGGCGTCCGTGGGGAGGTCGTGATGGGACTGCGGGCCCTGCACCCGAACGTGCGCCTGCGCATCGCCGTCGGGTTCGTCCAGCGGCTGGTCGACTCGATGGTGACCGTCGTCATGGCGGTCTACCTCGCGACCCGCTTCGGCGCCCTGGTCGCGGGGGCGCTCATGGTGGCGGTGATGGCCCTGTCCGTCGTGGGCGCCCTGCACGGCGGCCACCGGGCGGAGACGCGCGGGCGCCGGCCCACGCTGCTGCTCGGCGAGACCGCCGCCGCGCTCACCTTCGTGCTCATGGCGGTCGGGCAGGGGCTGCACCTGCGCGCCGCCGACCTGGGCGTGCTCGCCGCGTTCGCCGTCAACAAGTACTTCGCGGGCCTGGCGATGCCCGCGAACGACGCCATGATCGTCGACGTGACCACGACCGAGGACCGGACGCTCGTCTACACGGTCAACTACTGGGCGGTGAACCTCGCGCTCGCGATCGGGTCGCTCGTCGGCGGGTTCGGCTACGGGCGGCACTTCGGGGCGCTGCTGGTCGCCGCGGCCGTGGGGATGTCCCTGGCGGCGCTCAGCACCGCGGCCCTGCTGGCCGAGACCCGGCCCGCCACCGCGGCGTCCCCGGGCGGCAGCGGCAGCGGCCTGCGGGCGTACCGGGCCGTGCTCGCCGACCGGGTGTTCGTGCGCTTCGTCGTCGCGGCGGCCCTGGTCATGACGCTGGAGTTCCAGCTCGTCAACTGGATCGGGGTCCGCCTGGCGCTGGGCCTGCCGCTCCAGGACCTGCCCGGGGGCCTGCGCGTCGACGGCGTGCGCATGCTGGGCCTGCTGCGGGCCGAGAACACCGTGCTCGTCGTCCTGCTGGCGTTCGCGCTGGCCCCGCTCTTCGGCCGGATCCCCCGGCGGGTGCGGATGGCGACCGGCATCAGCCTCTTCACGGCCGGGTACGCCACCTACGCGCTCAGCTCGACCGGGACGGTGCTGCTCGTGGCCGGCCTGGTCCTGACCGTCGGTGAGCTGCTCGACGCCCCCGCACGCCAGGCGGTGCTGGCCGAGATCGTCCCGGCGACCGACCGGTCGCGGTACATGGCCGTGTACGCGTTGCACATCCGGGTGGCGCTCGTCGCCGCGTCCGCGTGCATCAGTCTCGGCCCCCTGCTCACCGACGTCGGGATGGCGGCGCTCTACGTGGTGCTCGGCGCGGCCGTGCTGCTGCTCTACCGCAGCGTGTGGTCCGTGGCGCCCGCGACGGTCGACACCCCCGCGGCGGAGCCCGCGTGCGGGACGGCGCTCGACCGCGAGGCGGAGCCCGCCCGGTCCTGACCTCTCCCGACCTCCTCGCATCCCCTCGACCGCGCGGCCCCGGTGGCCGTGCCCCGCGCCCCGACGGGCGGGGCACGGCTGCCGGGGCCGCGCCCGTGCACCGACGGGCGAGGGCCCGCGGGAGGTCGTCTCCCCGGGCGTCCTCCACGAGTGGCCCAACCGGCGACGTCGCAGGTGGACCTTCTGTGGTGCAGGGAGTTTTCCTAGATTCGTGTCATGACCTCTCTGACCTCTCAGACCCGGCCTGACCGCACCGGCCCGACCGATGACGGTCAGGCGCTCCCCGAACCGGACCTCTCGGCCTGCGAGCCGGTCGCGGTGGACCTCGACCAGATCCACCTCGGCGAGGGGGTGCGGGTCGACGGCACGGACGCCGCGCACGTGCGGACCCTCGCCGACTCGCCCCTGCCGCTGCCGCCGGTGATCCTCCACCGGCCGAGCATGAGGGTCGTCGACGGGGTGCACCGCGTGCTGGCCGCCCGGCAGCGGGGCGACAGCCGGATCCCCGCCGTCTTCGTCGACGGCAGCGACATCGAGGCGTTCGTGCTGGCCGTCCGGCTGAACTCCCGCCACGGCCTGCCGCTGACCCGCAAGGACCGCCGCGCGGCCGTCGAGCGCATCGTCTCGCGCCACCCGGAGTGGTCCGACCGGCGGATCGCGGTGCTCGCCGGGGTCAGCCCCAAGACGGTGGCGTCGGTGCGCAACTGTTCGACCGAGGAAGTTCCGCAGATGACCGCTCGTCTCGGCCAGGACGGTCGGGTGCGCCCGGTCGACACGGCCGAAGGGCGCCTGCAGGCCGCGGAGGAGCTGCGACGGCGCCCGGTGGCGTCGGTCCGGGAGATCGCCGCGGTGACGGGTATCGCCCCGGGAACCGTCAGCGACGTGCGGCGGCGGCTGCAGCTCGGGCTCGACCCGGTCCCGCTGCGCTCCCGCCGTGCCCGGGCCGCTGCCGACACCCGGGAGGAGCCGGCGCCGCAGGTGGTGGCCCCGCAGGTGGTGGCCCCGCAGGTCGTGGAGGCGCTGGTCGTGGCGCCGCAGGGCGCGCCGCAGGTCGTGGGGCCGCAGGAGCGTGCGTCGCGGCCCGAGGCCGCGCGTCCCGCCCTCCGCATCGCTGCGCCGTCCCCGGACGGCCGGGCCCCCGGGGCCGCCGCGCCGCTGCAGGGGCGGGACCTCGTACCGGCCGACCGCTCGGCCGCCGCCGGCGTGAAGAAGCTGACGGCCGACCCCGCGCTGCGGCTCACCCTCGACGGACGGTTCCTGCTGCGGCTGCTCCACGCGCACGCCGAGGGCCTGAGCGACCCCTCCCGGCTGGTCCGGGCGGTGCCCCCGCACCGCCTGGACACCGTGGCCCGGCTGGCGCGCGAGTTCGCCGACGGCTGGACGCAGCTGGCCGAGGCGCTGGAGCACCCCGACGCCCTGCACGCCGCCGGTGCCTACGGCGACGGCGCGGCCCGGCGCGACGGGACCGGCGGCGGTCGCTCCCGCTGAACGTCCGGGTGCTGAACGTTCCTGAGCGCTGAACCTCCCTGGGTTCTGAACGACCCCGGGCGCTGAACGACCCCGGGCGCTGAACGTCCCCGGGTTCTGAACGTTTCCCGCGCGCCGCCCGGATCCGGGCGGCGTCGCCGCGTCCGGGCCCTGCGTCCGGCGTGAAATCCGGCCGGACTCCCCGGTGCGTCCGGCTTTCCTTGCGCCGATTCCCGGCGTCCGCCGGGCCGTGCGGCCGATCACCCCGGTGGTTCTCGGCGGGGAGTGCGGAATTCGGCGGAAATCTGATATCAATGAGGCGAGTCGTCGCGGGAGCGTTTCCCCGAGAAAAACTCCGGCGATTCCCAGCGAACCATTCTCCTCCGGTGCCGCCCCGCCCGACGGGCTCGGCCACGGGATCGTCCGTGGTGGGCCCGCCGTCCGTGTCCGCGGGCGTCTCGAGGCCGCCGATCACGAAAGGACGCCAGTCATGACGAGCCGAGCCACCCAGGTGTGCATCGTCGGCGCCGGCCCACGGGGGCTGTCGGTGCTGGAGCGCCTCTGCGCCAACGCGCGGCGGCTCCCGGGCCGGTCGACGGCGGCACCGCACCTCCTGGTCCACGTCGTGGATCCCTGCGCCCCCGGGGCGGGGCGGGTCTGGCGGACCGAGCAGCCCGCGGAACTGCTCATGAACACCGTCTCCTCGCAGATCACGCTCTTCACCGACGACAGCGTCCGGATCGACGGCCCGATCGAGCGCGGCCCGAGCCTCTACGAGTGGGCGGCGTCGGTGGCGTCCGGGCAGACCGGCCGCGACCTGCCGCCCGCCGTCCTGGCGGAGGCCCGAGCCCTGGGGCCGGACGACTACTCCACCCGCTCCTTCTACGGGCACTACCTCGCCGCCTGCTTCGACCGCGTCGTCGCGGGGGCCCCCGCCCACGTCCGCGTGGTCACCCACGCCACCCTGGCGGTGGCGCTGGACGACGGCGACCGGCCGGGCGACGCGTTCGACGGCGACCGGCCGCGCCAGACCGTCCGGCTCGCCGACGGCACGGTCCTGGCGGACCTGGACGCCGTCGTGCTGGCCCAGGGGCACCTGCCGAGCCGCCCGAGCGCGGCCCAGGCCCGGACGGCGCGCCTCGCCCGGACCCACGGGCTGACCTACCTGCCCCCCGCGAACCCCGCCGACCTGGACCTCTCCGCGCTCGAACCGGGCACCGGGGTGCTGCTGCGCGGCATGGGGCTCAACTTCTTCGACTACATGGCGCTGCTCTCGACCGGGCGCGGCGGCCGGTTCGTGCCCGACCGGACCGCCGGTCCCGGGGCGCTGGCCTACCTGCCGTCCGGTGCCGAACCGCACCTGTTCGCCTTCTCCCGCCGCGGCGTGCCCTACCAGGCGCGGGGCGAGAACGAGAAGGGCGCGGCGGGGCGCCACCTGCCCCGGCTCCTGACGGTCGAGCTGGTCGAGCGGCTCCGCGCCGACCCGCAGCGCCCCCTGCGCTTCCGCGAGGACCTCTGGCCGCTCATCCGGCGCGAGGTCGAGACGGTCTTCTACGGCACCCTGCTCGACCAGTTCGGCCGCAGCGACGAGCGCGCCGACCTGGAGCTGCGCTACCTCGCGCTCGCGGACGACGCCGGCACCAGCGCGCTGCTCGACGAGGTCGGGATCGACCCGGCGCTGCGCTTCGACTGGGACCGCGTGCTCCACCCGCTGCGCGGGCTGACCTTCCCCGACCGGACCGCCTTCAACGACTGGGTGCTGCGCTACCTCGACGCCGACGCCCGCGAGGCCCGGCGCGGCAACGTCAGCGGCCCCCTGAAGGCGGCGCTGGACGTGCTGCGCGACCTGCGCAACGAGATCCGGCTGGCGGTCGACCACGGCGGCCTGGACGGCGCGTCCCACCAGCAGGAGCTGCAGGGCTGGTACACGCCCGTCAACGCCTTCCTCTCGATCGGGCCGCCGGCCCGGCGCATCGAGGAGATGGCCGCCCTGGTGCGGGCGGGTGTGCTGCGGCTCACGGGCCCGGACACCCGCGTCGACCTCGACGTCCGGGAGCACTGCTTCGTCGCCCGCTCGGCGGCCGTGCCCGACGTCCCGGTCCGCACCCGGGTGCTGGTGGAGGCCCGGATGCCGGAACCGGACCTGCGGCGCACGGGTGACGCGCTGCTGCTGGACCTGCTGGACCGCGGCCAGTGCCGCCCCTTCGCGATCCGCGGTGCCTCCGGCACCCGGCACGAGACCGGGGCGCTCGCGGTGACGGCGCGCCCCTACCGGCTCACCGACGTCGACGGGCGGGTGCACCCGCGGCGGTTCGCCTACGGCGTCCCCACCGAGGGCGTGCACTGGGTGACGGCGGCCGGGATCCGGCCCGGCGTCGACTCGGTCACCCTGGGCGACTCCGACGCGATCGCCCGGGCCGTGCTCGGGCAGGACGCGCCGGCGGGGCAGCCCGCCGTCGTCGCCCGTCCGCTCGCGGAGCTGCCGGCATGAGCGCGGTGTCCGGCAGCCCGGCCGGGCTGGACAGCGGGCTGCTGTCCCCGGTGCGCGCGGGCACGCCCGTCGAGGCGGCGGTGAGCGACGAGGCGTGGCTGCAGGCCATGCTCGACGCCGAGGCCGCGCTCGCCCGGGCCCAGGCGACACTGGGCACCGTCCCCGCCGGGGCCGCCCGGGCGATCACCGAGGCCGCCGTCGCCGAGCGGTTCGACCTGCGCGGCCTCGCGGTGACCGCCCGGGAGAGCGCCAACCCGGTCGTGGGCCTGGTGGCCGCGCTCGCCCGCGAGGTCGCGGAGACGGACCCCCAGGCTGCCGAGTACGTGCACCGGGGGTCGACCAGCCAGGACATCCTCGACACCGGCGCCATGCTCGTGGGACGGCGGGCGCTGCGGATCGTGCTCGGCGACCTGGAACGCCTCGCGCAGGCCCTGGCCCGGCTCGCCGCCGACCACCGGGACACCCCGATGGCGGGACGGACGCTGTCGCTGCACGCCGTCCCGACGACGTTCGGGCTCAAGGCCGCCGGCTGGCGGTCCCTGGTGCTCGACGCCCACGAACGGCTCGACCGGGCCGCCCGCGGGCTGCCCGTCTCGCTCGGGGGCGCCGCGGGAACGCTCGCCGGATACCTGGAGTGCGCCCGCGTCGCCCGGGGCGCGACCGTGCCCGACGGCGGCACCTACCTGGACGCGCTCGTCGACGCCTTCGCCGCCGAGACCGGGCTCGCCCGCCCGGTGCTGCCGTGGCACGCGCTGCGCACCCCGGTCGCGGACCTCGCGGCGGCGCTGGGCTTCACCGCCGCCGCGCTGGGCAAGCTCGCCGTCGACGTCCAGTCGGCCGCCCGCACCGAGGTGGGCGAGCTGGGTGAGCCGCAGGTGGCCGGGCGGGGGTCGTCGTCGGCGATGCCGCACAAGCGCAACCCGGTGCTGGCCACCCTGATCCGCAGCGCGGCCCTCCAGGTGCCGGCCCTGGCGACGGCGCTCACCCAGTGCCTGACGACGGAGGACGAGCGGTCCGGGGGTGCCTGGCACGCCGAGTGGCTGCTCCTGCGCGAGTGCCTGCGGTTGACCGGGGGCGCCGTCCACACCGCCGTCGAGCTGGCGGAGGGCCTCGTCGTCCACCCCGACCGGATGCGGGCCAACCTGGGCCTGACCGGCAGCCAGGTCGTCGCCGAGCGGATCAGCGCCGTCCTGGCGCCGTCGCTGGGCCGCCTGGCGGCGCGCGCGCTGGCGACCCGGGCGTCCGAGACGACCGCCCGCACCGGAACCCCGCTGCCCGACGTCCTCGCGACCATGCCGGAGGTGCGCCGCCTGCTCGATCCGGCCGACCTCCGGGCGTTGTGCGAGCCGGCGGCCTACACCGGCGGTGCCGGTGAGCTGGTCGACCGCGCCCTCGCCCGCTGAACCGCTCCGCGACCACCCCTCGACCCGAGCCGTCCCCGCCCCGGAGGACCTGATGGACGACGCCCCCGCCCTGGACACGGCCTTGGACACGGCCTTGGACACTGAACTGGACACCGAACTGGAACTCGAGCTCGACATCGAGCTCGACGCCCTCACCGACCTGGAACGGGAGGTCACGCAGCGGGCGGCCCGGCAGCAGCCGCCCTGGGAGGACGCCGCGGCGCTGGCGCTGGTGCGCCAGGAGCTGGCCGCCCGGCCGTCGCTGGTGGCGGCCGACGACGTCGCCCGCCTCCGGGCCCGGCTGGCGCTGGTGGCGCGCGGCGAGGCCCAGGTGCTGCAGATCGGCGACTGCGCCGAGGACCCGGCGGAGTCCACGCCGCAGCACGTGGCGCGCAAGGTCGCCCTCCTCGACACGCTCGCCGAGGTGCTGACGGCGGTGACGGGCGCCCCGGTGGTGCGCGTGGGACGGATCGCGGGCCAGTTCGCCAAGCCCCGGTCCCACGGCGTCGAGCAGGTGGGCGGCCTGGAGCTGCCCGTGTACCGGGGGCACCTGGTCAACCGCCCCGAACCGGACCCCGAGGCGCGGCGCGCCGACCCCTGGCGGATGCTCACCTGCTACGACGCCGCCCGCCGGGTGATGCGACGGCTGCCGGTGCGCGGCGGGGGCCGGGCGCCGGTGTGGGCGAGCCACGAGGCGCTGGCCCTCGACTACGAGCTGCCGCTGGTGCGCCGCACGCCCGAGGGTGACCTGCTGCTGGGTTCCACCCACTGGCCGTGGATCGGGGAGCGCACCCGGCAGACCGCGGGGGCGCACGTCGCGCTCCTCGCCCAGGTGATCAATCCGGTGGCCTGCAAGATCGGCCCGGCGACGTCCCCGGCCCAGGTGCTGGAGCTGTGCGAACGGCTCGATCCCTACCGCACCCCCGGGCGGCTCACCCTGATCTCCCGGATGGGCGCCGACCAGGTGGCCGATCGGCTGCCCGCGCTCGTCGACGCCGTCCGGGCGAGCGGGCACCCCGTGATCTGGCTGTGCGACCCGATGCACGGCAACACCGTGACGACGGCCGACGGGATCAAGACGCGCACGATGACGGCCGTCGTCCACGAGGTCCGCGCGTTCCTGCAGGCGGTCCGGCAGGCGGGCGGGTGCGCGGGCGGCCTGCACCTGGAGACGACGCCGGACGACGTCCGCGAGTGCGTGGCGGACGCGGCGGCCGTCGCGACGTCACGGGTCTCCCGCAGCCTGTGCGACCCCCGGCTCAACCGCGTCCAGGCCATGGTCGCGGTGTCCGCCTGGGCCTGACCCCGGGACGCCCGGACTGGCCCACGGATTCCCCGGCGGAGTGGACCAGGAACCGGTCGGCGCGATCACTTACCGTAAGGGAATGGCAGCGCTACCCTCCCCGGCCCTCCCCGCCGCGACCGCCCGTGCGACGGCCTTCCTGGCCCTGCACCGCCCGCACGACCCCGTCGTCCTGCCGAACACCTGGGACGCCGCCTCGGCCCGCGCGGTCGAGGCGGCCGGGTTCCACGCCGTCGCCACCAGCAGTGCCGCGCTCGCCGCGACGCTGGGCTACGACGACGGCGAGGCGGCGCCGGTCGGGCTGGTCCTGGAGGCGCTCGGCCGGATCGTGCGCGCGGTGGACCTGCCGGTGACCGCCGACGTCGAGCGCGGGTACGGTCTGCCGCCCGGGGAACTGGTCGAGCGGCTCGCCGGGGCGGGGGTCGTGGGCTGCAACCTGGAGGACAGCGACCCGGCGACGGGCCGGATGCTCGACCTGTCCGAGCAGGAGGACCTGATCTCGGCCGTGCGCGCGGCGGCCGACGCGCTCGGCGTCCGGCTGGTGCTCAACGCCCGGGTGGACACCTTCCTCCACGGGACCGGCACCGCCGAGGAGCGCCTCGCGGACGCCGTCCACCGGGGCCGTCACTACCTGATCGCGGGGGCGGACTGCGTGTACCCCATCCTGCTGTCCGACCCCGAGGGCATCACCCGGTTCGCGCTGGAGGTGCCCGGACCGGTCAACGTGCTGGCCCGGCCGCAGGCTCCCGGGACGGCGACGGCGGGCGAACTGGCGCAGCTCGGGGTCGCCCGGATCAGTTACGGTCCGTTCCTGTTCCACGGCGTGCAGGAGCGCCTCGTCCGGGCCCTGCACGCGATCCGGGCCGGCCGCGACCCCGGCCGGGACGAGCGGGAGCACTGATCGTCCCGAGGGGAACGGCACCCGTCAGGCGCCGGGCCGGAGCAGGGATCGGGCCTCGGTCCACAGGTCGCGGACGACGTCGCCCGCGGGGGCCCGGCGGGCCAGGGCCGCGGACTGGCCCGCCCAGTGGTTCACCGCGTCCACCCCGGGTGCCCCGTCGCGCCGCCGCTTGGCGACGAGGCGGCGCTGAGCCGGGTAGGGCGCGGGCGGGGGAGCGTCCGCGCCCTGCCAGGCCCGGACGAACGCGGTGGGGACGGCGCGACCCGGGCGCCCCGAGTACGCGCTGGTCAGGCAGGGGGTCTCCGGCTCCAGCCCGCTCAACTCGCCGGCCCATGCCGGGTCGGCCCCGGCCTCCGGCGAGCGCAGGAGCGCGGTGCCCACCTGCACCGCGCTCGCGCCCAGCAGCAGGGCCGCGGCGGCGCCCCGGCCGTCCGCGATGCCTCCCGCCGCGACGACGGGGATCTCCAGCCGGTCGGCCAGCCGGGGGACCAGCGCGAACAGGCCGACCCCCACCCGCTCGGCCACGGCCGGGTCGAAGGTGCCCCGGTGGCCGCCCGCCTCGATGCCCTGCGCCACGACGGCGGAGGCGCCCGCCTCCTGCGCGGCCAGCCCCTCGGCGACCGTGGTCACGGTGGCGAACCAGGCGATCCCCGCGGCGGTGACGCGCCGCACGTACTCGGCGGGGAACAGTCCCATGACCGACGAGACCGCCGACGGCCGCGCCGCGAGCATCGCCTCGCACTGCTCCGCGAAGTCCGGGGCGCCCGGTCCGGCAGGCCCCGGCCGGGGCCCGGGCTCCGGGTCGGCGTCGGGTGCGGTGAGGGCGGCGTCCCCGGCGAGGGCGGCGAGGAAGCGCCGGGCGGCCGCCTCGCGCCGCGCGTCGTCGGTGGACGGGTCCGGGATCCAGGTGTTGAGCTGGAACGGTCCCGGCGTCGCCGCCCGCACCTGCGCCGCCCACGCCAGGATCCGCTCCGGGGTGTCCTGGACGATCCCGGCCGCGCCCATCCCGCCCGCCCGGACGACGGCGATCGCGAGCCCGGGCGGGCAGGCGCCCGCCATAGGTGCCTGCAGCACCGGGATCGCCGGTCCGAACCGGTCGCAGAACCGCTCGGCGCGCTCCAGCGCCGTCAGCGCGCTGCCCATGCCCGCATCCCCCGCCCGCGTCCGTGGCCGCCCGTCGGGACCGACGCTACCTCTGGCCGCCGGGGGCCGCCGGGGGGCCGCCGAGCCGCCGTCTCGTCCTGGAAGATCCGGAAAGAGTAGATTGCCGAGGATGGCGACACCATCGATGTCAGGGCTCGATCTCCACCTCGAGCTCGGCTCCGTGAGCGGTCGGCGTGCTGCGCTCGAACAGGCGCTGCGTGCCGCCGTCCGGGAGGGGCGGTTGGCGCCGCACACGCGCCTGCCGTCCACCCGGAGCCTCGCCGACGAGCTCGGGATCTCCCGGGGAACGGTCAGCGCCGCCTACGACCAGCTCATCGCCGAAGGGTATCTGGTGGCCCGCCGCGGGTCGGGGACCGCCGTGGCCGAGCTGCCCTCGCTGGTCGAGGCCGCCCACGGCCGCCCGGCCCTGGTCGGCCCGCGGTCGGCGGAGCAGGCCCGGGCCCGCACGGCCGGGGCGCCCGGCACCGGTGGGCTCGCCGTCCGTGGGCTCGCCGGCGGGTCGCTCCCCGGCGGGGGGACCCACCCGGGGACGCCGCCGGCTCCGGGCCGGGCGGGCCCGCTCACCGCCCGGGAGCTGCAGGAGCCCCGCGGCGCCCCGCCGCGTTACGACCTGCGCCCGGGACGACCCGACGTGACCGGCTTCCCGGTGACGGCGTGGCTGAACGCGACCAGGCGGGCGCTCGCCCGCGCCCCCGTCTCCGCCTACGACTACGGCGACCCGCGGGGGCGCATCGAGCTGCGCTCCGCGCTCGCCGGCTACCTCGGCCGGACGCGCGGCGTCGTCACCTCGGTCGACCGGATCGTCGTCACGTCCGGGGCGGTCCAGGCCCTGGCGCTGCTCGCCGACGTGCTGCGCGCCGTGGAGGGGGGCTGCTTCGCGATGGAGGACCCCGGCCTCGCCTTCCATCGCGAGGTCGTGGCACGGCGCGGCGTCCGGCCGATCCCGCTGCCCGTGGACGACGGGGGCGCCCGGGTCTCCACCCTGGTCGAGGGTTCCGACGCGCTGTGCGCGGTGGTGCTGACGCCCGCCCACCAGTACCCGACCGGCGTCGTGCTCCAGCCCGAGCGGCGACGGCAGGTGGTCGAGTGGGCCCGCGACCGGGACGCGATCGTCATCGAGGACGACTACGACGGCGAGTTCCGGTACGACCGCCAGTCGGTGGGGGCCCTGCAGGGGACGGCGCCCGAGCACGTGGTGTACCTGGGCACGGCGTCCAAGACTTTGGGGCCGGGGCTGCGCCTGGGGTGGCTGGTGCTCCCGGAGCACCTGGTCGAGCCGATGGTGGAGGCCAAGCGCCACGCCGACCTGCAGACCGAGACGATCAACCAGATCGCGCTGGCCGAGATGATCACCAGTCACGCCTACGACCGGCACGTCCGCCTGCGCCGGCAGGACTACCGCCGTCGCCGGAACCTGCTCGTGGAGCGCCTCGGACCGGCCGTGGCGGCCGGGTACCGGGTGCACGGGATCGCCGCCGGGCTGCACGGGCGGGTGGACCTGCCGCTGCGCGGCCCCGAGGAGGAGGAGGTGCTGGCGGTCGCGGCGTCGCGCGGGCTCGCCGTCGGGGGGATGAGCTCGCACTGGTTCGACCCGCAGGGACGCCCGCAGGGGCTCGTCGTCGGCTTCGGCACCCCGGGGGCGAGCGCCTTCCCGGCCGCCCTGGACACGCTCGTGCGCACCTTGCGGGAGGTCACCGTGCGGCGCCCCCAGGCGCGCTGACGCCGGCCCGCGCCCTCCGGGGAGGGCGCGGGCCGGGCGGCGGATCAGGCGCCGACGAGCACGCCGTCGGCCGCCAGCCAGCGGCCCGAGGAGGTCTCCAGGAGCGCGTCCAGCGCGGCGTACCGCTCCCGCAGCCGGCGCTTGAGGACCTTGCCGGTCACCCCGAGCGGGAACTCCTCCGGCGTCCGGGCGATCTGCAGGGCGCCGAGCGCCGGGTGGCCGCCCGCACGCAGCAGCGCGTTGGCCGGGCCCAGCAGGTCCTCGGCGCCGGTGTCGGGGGAGCTGGTGGTCACGACGGCCACCGCGACCGTGCGGCCCGCCAGCGTGCCGCCGACGACCGCGCAGTCGACGATCCCGGCCAGGTCGGCCAGCAGCGTCTCCTCCATGGCGACGGAGTAGCCGGGGCCCTCGTCCGTCGCGATGACGTCGGCGGCACGGTCGACGAGGTAGTGGTCGCCGTCGGCGTCGCGCCGGGCCATGTCGCCCGTCAGCCAGAACCCGGCCAGCCGGAAGCTGTGGGTGGTCGCCGAGTCGTTCCAGTAGCCGGGCGTGACGGCGGGACCGCGCGCCCCGAGGAAGCCGACCTCGCCGTCCGCCGCCGGGGTGCCGTCCGGCCGCAGCACCGCGACCTCGGCCACGCCGACGGGCTTGCCCGCACAGCGGTCGTTGCGCTCGGTGTCGAGCGTGCGGACCTTGAGGAGCACGCCCCAGCCGAGCTCGGTCGTGCCCAGCCGGTCGAAGAACGCGGCCTTCGGCAGGTGGGCCGAGCGCAGGCCCAGCACCCGCTTGATGTGGGCCTCGTGAGCGGCGTCGCCGATCGAGATCCAGGTGCCGACCGAGTCGACGGCGCCCGGCGTGACGTCGGCCGCGGCGAGCTCGGCGTACCCGTGCGCGAACGACATCACGCTCGTCGGGCGGTAGGTGCTCACCGCGGCCACCAGCTCCTCGCCGGTGCAGTCGCGCAGCGCGACGAGCGGGGTGCCGCCGAGCACCGCGTACACCGTGTAGGCGATGCAGCCCAGGTGCGACTGCGGCAGCGAGGTGAGCATCAGTGCCCCGGGCCGCTCGGTGTGGTCGACGAGCCGGAAGGCGGGCCCGGAGACGATCGAGCGGTGGGTGTGCACGGTCGGCTTGGGGCGGCCCGTCGTCCCCGAGGAGTGCAGGATGACCACCGGGTCGTCGTCGTGGTGGCGGAAGCGCGCGGCGTCGGGCAGGGACGCCGCTGCGGGCGCCGGGAGCTCCTCGGCGGTGGTGACCCAGCGCAGGCTCGCCAGCTGCGGCGCCTCCCGGTCGAGCAGGGGGAGCCGGGCGGCGTCGGTGTAGAGGCCGACGGGGGCGGTCTGCTCGATCAGGGACGTCGCGATGGCGGCGGAGGCGTTGCTGTTGATCATGACGCCGATCGCGCCGATCTGGGCCAGGGCGTGGAAGTGCAGGGAGTAGGCGACGCTGTCGGGCAGGAACACCGCCACCCGGTCGCGCGGCTTCACGCCCTGCGCCAGGTACCAGGCAGACCAGGCCTGGGCGAGCCCGTCGAGGTCGGCGAGGCTGAAGTGCTGCTGCAGCTCGCCGCCGGGCACGGGCAGCGGCACGACGGTGAACAGGAAGGGGTCGTCCGGCGCGTGCGTGTAGGCGAGCGCGGACTGCAGGACGTTCCCGCCACCCACCGTGGGGTCGGCGGCGAGGGTGGCCCGCTCCTGCGGGGACAGGAGCGTGGGCACGGACGAGGTCATGACGGGCACCTTTCGGGGCGGGTTCGGTTTCGGGCGGGGCTGCTGGGCGTCTCGGGCGGTCAGGTGTCTCAGGTGGTCAGGTGTCTCAGGTGGTCAGGTGTCTCGGGTGGTCGGGGGTCTCCGGCGGCGGGGTCAGCGATCCGGGGCCGACGGGGCCCGGACGGCGGCGAGGATGGCGGCGCAGGCGGCGGCGTGGGCGGGAAGCTCCTCGCCGAAGGCGGCGCGTACCTCCTGGAGCAGCGCGGCGAACCGGTCGGGGTCACCGGCCGCCACCAGGTCGGCGACGCGGTGCAGGCCCCGGGCCAGCGCCTCCCGGGCGCGGGCGGCGGCCGGGTTGGCGGCCTGGACGTCCCAGTAGACCTCCGGGGCCCCCGACACGATCCGGGCCAGCAGGCCGATCAGGACCAGGTGCGGTGGCGGTGCCACCGCGGTGACCTGCGGGACGGTGACGCCGAGGTCCAGCAGGGCCGCGCCGACCCCCAGGACGGCGGCGTGGGTGAGCGCCTGGGTGACGGCGGCGAGCTCGTCGTGCTGTGCGGCCGTGCACGGGACCACCCGGGCCCCGGCCTGCCGCAACAGGTCGAGCAAAAGCTCCACCAGGGCGCCCGGCCGGGTGACGACGGCGAGCACGGGTCGCCCGTCGAAGCCCAGCGCCGGGGCGAACATCGGGTTGACGCCGACCACCTGCAGCCCGTCGACGTCCAGGGCCTCGAGCGCCTGCACGCAGGGGCCCTTCACCGACAGGGTGTCCACGAGGAGGGCTCCGGGCCGCAGCGCCGGCACCAGTGCGGGGAGGGCCTGCAGGCAGACGTCCTCCGGCAGCGCGAGCACCACGGCGTCCGCCGCGCGGACGGCGTCGATCGCCGGACCCCGCAGGTTCCGGGCGTCGGCGACCAGCACCGGCCCGCCGCCGTCCGGCCCGGTGACGCGGTCGACGACCTGCACCGAGATCCCGGCGGCGCCCAGGTGCCGGGCGAAGAGCGTCCCGACGGCGCCCCCGCCGATC
>Ga0302322_100002043_pt1 | contig 16878 bp, 9 predicted proteins | sample Fen_T0_2_FD_203757 | JGI IMG/M metagenome (GOLD analysis project Ga0302322, IMG submission 203757) | Peat permafrost microbial communities from Stordalen Mire near Abisko, Sweden - Fen_T0_2 | ecosystem: Environmental > Terrestrial > Soil > Wetlands > Permafrost | place: Sweden: Abisko... | reverse complement strand
GTGGACGGGTCGCCGACGGCGCGCGCGTCGTCCGACCCCTGGCTCACGGTGGTCATGCGCCCACCCCTGCCTCCACCGTCATCCGTCCTCTGCTGTGCGTCCCGGACCGCCATGCCGCGTACGGTCCCCTGCTGTTCACCGACGAACGGGCGCGTCCTGAGGTTGCCCCGCACCGTGCACCGGTACAACGGGTGGTCGGGCATCAGGGTGCCTGTCCTGTTCGGAGACTGCGTGATCGGCGCGCCTTCCGCATCCGCACATCGACCGTTCGGACGAGGCCGTCCGGTCCCGGAGGCCGATGAGTTCGGCGCCCGCGGTCGGTCTCCTCGGTATCCGGGGGCGGACCGGCCGCCTCACCTCAGGGGGCCTGTCCGTGGCGAAGCAGCGACGCTCCGCCAAAGTATAAAGTCGGACTTGCCAATCTGGGATGATCGAGTCTAGATTTATACCCACGGTCGGCAGCTTGTCGGGCGGTGATTCATCCGGAATCCGATGGTGGCGAAGGCTCGTCACCGGCGAGGATGGGGACGATCCGCCGTCGGCGAGCCGCCGACGCAGGTCGCGTGCGGTGCAGGGCTGCGCCGCGGTCCGTCGCATCATCAGGCCCGGGTGCGCGACCCGAGACGAGACCCAGAGACCCGGCCGGACGCGACGCTTCCGGCCGGCTGACCAACACCGCACGTGCGGTACGAGGGGGAGAGAGACGCCGTGACGCAGTCTGCGGCCCGAATGATCACCGGCCGCCGGATCAAATTCGTGATCATCGCCTTCTGGGTGGCCATCGCCGTGCTCGCCGTCCCACTGGCCGGCAAGCTCACCGGTGTCGAGAAGAACGAGTCGAAGTCGTGGCTGCCGGGCAGCGCCGAGTCGACGAAGGTCCTCGACATCCAGACGTCGTTCGCCAAGCCGGACACCGCCCCGGCCGTCATCATCTACGAGCGGCCCTCCGGCGTCACCGACGCCGACAAGGCCAAGGTCGCGGCCGACGTCCAGAAGTACTCCCAGCGCAAGGAGCTCGACGGCAAGGTCGTCGGGCCGGTCCCGTCGCAGGACGGCAAGGCGCTGCAGGTGGTCGTCCCGATCAACCTCGGGCAGGGCGGCTGGAACAAGGTCGCAGGGGTCGTCGACGAGCTGCGGGGGATCGGGCTGGCCGGCGCCGCAGGCCTGAGCGTGCACGTCACCGGGCCCGCCGGGACGTCGGCGGACTCCAGCAAGGCCTTCGCGGGCATCGACGGCGTGCTGCTGTACGGCACGATGATCGTCGTCGTCCTGATCCTGCTGGTCACCTACCGCAGCCCGATCCTGTGGCTGCTGCCGGTCATCTCCGCCGTCGTCGCGCTCTTCAGCGCCGAGGCGGTGATCTACCTGCTGGCGGCGCACGCCGGGCTCACCGTCAACGCGCAGAGCGCCGCCATCCTCACCGTGCTCGTGTTCGGCGCGGGCACGGACTACGCGCTCCTGCTCGTCGCCCGCTACCGCGAGGAGCTGCGCCGCCACGCCGACCGGCACGAGGCGATGGCCGTGGCGCTGCACCGGGCCGGACCGGCGATCATCGCGAGCGCCGCGACCGTCGCCCTCGGCATGCTCTGCCTGCTGTTCGCCGACATGAACTCCACCAAGGGTCTCGGACCGGTGCTCGCCGTCGGCATCGGTGTGGGCCTGCTCGCCATGCTGACCCTGCTGCCCGCGCTGCTCGTCACCTGCGGGCGCTGGCTCTTCTGGCCGGTCAAGCCGAAGTACGGGACGCCGGAGCCCTCGGCCGCGGGCCTGTGGGCGAAGATGGGCCAGGCGATCGCCGGGCGCCGTCGCACGGTCTGGATCGGCACCTGCGTGGTGCTCGTCGCGATGGCCGTCGGCGGGCTGCAGCTCAACGCCGTCGGGCTGAGCAACAAGGACACCCTGCGCGGCAACCCCGACTCCATCGTCGGCGCCGACGTCCTGGCCCAGCACTTCCCGGCCGGGGCCGGCACCCCCGTCGTCGTGATCAGCAACGCGGCGGCGGGCGCCCAGGTGCGGACGGCGCTCGCCGGGGTGTCGGGGATCGTCCCGACGTCGGTGGCCGAGCCCCGCGTCATCGGCACGCACGCCTACCTGGAGGGCACGCTCACCGCGGCGCCCGACAGCTCGGCCGCGCACGACACCGTGGACCGCGTCCGCGACGCCGTGCACGCCGTGCCCGGGGCGAACGCCGTGGTCGGCGGCCAGTCCGCCGTCGTCCTGGACATGCAGCGGGCCTCCGACCGGGACACCTTGGTGATCATCCCGATCATCCTCGCGGTGGTGTTCCTCATCCTGGGGCTGCTGCTGCGGGCCCTGGTGGCGCCGGTGATCCTCGTCGCGACGGTGGTGCTCTCGTTCCTGGCGGCGATCGGGGCGAGCGCGCTGTTCTTCCGGCACGTGTTCGGGTTCCCGGGTGTCGACCCGTCGTTCCCGCTGTTCGTGTTCGTGTTCCTGGTGGCCCTGGGCATCGACTACAACATCTTCCTGATGACCCGGGTGCACGAGGAGACCGCGCACTCCCCGTCGCACGACACCCGCCGTGCCGCGATCGTCGGGCTCGCGGCGACCGGCGGCGTCATCACCTCGGCCGGGGCCGTGCTCGCCGGCACCTTCGCGGTGCTCGCCACCCTGCCGGTGACGAGCTTCGCCGAGATCGGGTTCGCGGTCGCGTTCGGCGTCCTGCTCGACACGCTGGTGGTCCGCTCGATCCTGGTGACGGCGCTCAACCTCGACCTCGGCGGGATCATGTGGTGGCCGAGCCGCCTCGCCCGCCGTCCCGAGGGCGCTCCCGACCGGGACGACGTCACGCCGTCCGCCGGTCCGGGATCGCCGGAGCACCGGACGGCGGCGGCGCTGCCCTGACGCACCGCCGCAGCCGGTAGCCGGCGGCGCCCCCGGGACCGACGGTCCCGGGGGCGCCCCTGTTCCCCCACCGGCCCGCGGTGATCAGGCAGGGGCGGCGGGTTGCCGCCGTCAGCCGGTGACCGCCGTCAGCGCGGGCAGGTAGCCGCGCGCCTGGCCGGTGGCCGTGGGGTGGTAGGCGTCGGGGCCGCGCTCGGGGCCGTTGATCCACGACTGGCCCGCGGGGGCGCACAGCCCGTGGCCCGCGAACCGGGCGCGGACGTCGACGAACTGCGCGCCGAACGCCGACGCCGTCCGGGAGATGGCGCCGTCGAGGGTGTCGGCGCCGTCGTTGATCGCCTTGCGGCGGTTCACCGACGGGACGGCGGCGGGGCAGCTGCCCAGCTCGAACAGGTGCGGGTAGCCGAGGACGACGATCCGGGCGTGCGGTGCCCGGTACTTGATCGCGGCGAGGGTGGCCCCGAGCGCCACCGGGACCTCGGTGACGGCGACGACCTTGGCCAGCCCCACCGCGAACCGGCAGGCGGTGTCGCTCGACGCCAGGGCGCAGACGCCGACCACGGCGGAGAAGCCGACGTCGTTGCCGCCAGCCGTCACCGTGACCAGCCCGGCGTCCTTCGGCACGGCCGTCACCTGCTGCGCCAGGACCCGGGGGAGCCCGGCGCCCGAGCAGGCGAGGAAGCTCACCGTGCTGCCGGGATGCGCCGCCGTCCACAGCCGCGGGTAGGCGAGCGAACTGCGCCGGCAGGACGCCCCGGCGTCGGTGCGCCCGGTGCCGACCCCCGAGGAGTAGGAGTCGCCGAGCGCCGCGTAGCGCACCGGCGCGGGCCGGGCGGCGGGTGCCCCGGCCGCGGCGGGGGCGGCGGATGCGGCAAGGGCCGGGGACGCGCCGGCGGGGACGGCGAGCGCGGCTGCCGTGAGGACCGCCGCCCGGACGCGACGCCGGGCCCGCCTCCCCGCATCGGCCCGCCCGGTCGCCTCCCCGGCCCTCTGCAGGGCCGGCTGCGGGACCGGCTGCGGGACCGGCTGCGGGGCCGGCTGCGGGGCCGGGACGGTGGACTGCGGTGCGCTCATGGCTCGGCCCCCTGGTGATGCCGGCGTGTGATCACGCCATGGCGTCCATGGTGCCCGGAAAATCCCTCTCTGGGAACGCTTCGTGACCGTCTCCTCACCGTTGTGCCGCCGCCTGCGGGCTGCCTGTCGGCCGAACGGTGCCTGTTGAATCAACCGTTCGCCGCCCGGGTTCCGGGGACAACCCGCCCGGTCACCCAGCACAGTGATTCGCGTACTGCGCGTGATATGTGCAGGTGGAGCGGGCAAGGAGGCGGCATGGTCACGCTCGAGGAACGGTCAGCTCGGCGCCCCACGGCGAAGGTGGTGGCGGTCCTGGCCCTGGTGGCGGTGGGGACGACGGGATTCGCCGTGGTCTCCCGGGGTCCAGGTGCCGTTCTCGGGCTGTCGGGCCGTCGCTCGGCCGCCGTCGTGCCGGGGGCGCGGGGGCTGGCGCCGGGCGGTGCGGTCGCCGCCGTCGGCCTGCTGATCTCCGGTCTCGACCCCCACGCCGGTGACGGCCGGGTGACGGCCCTGGTCGTGGACGCCGCGAGCCTCCCGCTCGCCTGCCCGCCGGACGCCTGGAACCTGGCCGCCACCGGCCCCGTCCACGTCGCCGACGGCGAGGACCAGGCCCGGGTCCCCGGCGCGGTCACCCTCACCGACGACGCACCCGCCGAGTGCCAGGGCGTCACCGTCACGGCCCTCACGGCGACGGCGACGGTCGCCGACGCGGGCGGGCACGCCGTCACCGCTCCCGCGAGCGTCCTCAGCCCGCTGACCGTGGCGACCCTCGGCACGCCGGGGCTGTCGGTCGCCGACCAGGGCGGGCAGGTCGTGGCCACGGTGACCCCCGATCCCGCGGCCGGTACGGGCCTGCACTACGCGGTCGAGACGGCCGGGGGTGACGGTCGCTGGACCGCGGTCTGCCAGCTCACCGACCCCGCGCCCTGCGCCACCGGCCGGCACACCGGCGACGGCGCCCGGGTGCGGGTGTCCGTGCGCAAGGGCAGCTTCTGGCGGCGCACCTCGGTGGAGCTGACCCCCTGACGTCGGGCCGACCCTCTGCCGTCGGAAGGGCTCAGCTCGGCTCGGGGACCTCGACGACGCACCACACCGACTTGCCGTCCGACGTGGCGCGCGTCCCCCACCGGTCGGCGAGGAGCGCCACCAGCTGCAGGCCGCGGCCGTGCTCGTCGTCCGGGGTCGGGCGCAGGCGGCGCGGCAGGAAGGTCGCGCCGTCCAGCACCTCGACCACGACGTGCGTCCCGGTGTGCCGCAGCCGCAGCTCGATCGGTGGGCGGCCGTGGACGACGGCGTTCGTCACCAGCTCCGACACCATCAGCACCAGGTCGTCGGCCGTCGACCCGGGCAGCCCCCAGCGCCGGACGGTGTCGCCGACGAACCGCCGCGCGTCGCGCACCGCCCGCTCCTGGGCGGGCACGAACCGGTCGGCGGTGTCCATGGGCGGGGCCGCGCCGGAGACCCAGGCGGCGAGGACGGCGATGTCGTCGTCCGGCTCGCCCGGCACCAGCGCCGCGACGAGCGCGGCCGGGAGGCGCTCCAGCGGCGGGGCGGGGTCGGCCAGCAGACCCGCGAGGGTGTCGATGCCGGCGTCGATGTCCCGGTCGCGGTGCTCGACGAGGCCGTCGGTGTAGAGGACGAGCGTCGAGCCGACGGGCAGTTGCACCCGCTCCTCGACCAGCGCCAGCGGCCCGCTCCCGAGCGGCGACCCGGCCGCCTGGGTGAGCCGCCGTCCCGCCCCGCCCCCGACCGCGAGCAGCGGCGGCAGGTGCCCGGCGCTGGCGTAGGTGAGGGTGCGGTCGCCGGGGTCGTAGACGGCGTACAGGCAGGTGACGATCTGGTCGTCGCCCAGGTCGCGGACCAGGGAGTCGATGAGCTCGAGCAGGTCGGCCGGCGGGATGTCCAGGCGGGCGTAGGCGCGCACGGCGGCCCGCAGCTGCCCCATGACGGCCGCCGCGCGCACGCCGCGGCCCATCACGTCGCCGATGACGAGCGCCGTCCGGTCGGCCCCCAGCTCGATGACGTCGAACCAGTCGCCGCCGACCTGGGTGCCCTCCACGCCCGCGCGGTAGTAGGTGGCGATCTGCAGGTGCTCGGGGGTGAACGCATGGTCGGGCAGCAGGCTGCGCTGCAGCTCGTCGGCGATCCGGTGCTCGCGCGCCGCCGCCTCGCGGGTCGCCGTCGCCACGGCGAGGGCTTGCTCGGCCTGCCGCTGGTCGGTGACGTCCTGGTTGCTGCCGCGCAGCCGGGCCGGGCGCCCCTCGCCGTCGCGCTCCAGCTCCCCCAGGGTGCGGTAGGTGCGGAGCTCGCCGTCCGCGCCGGCCATGCGCGCCTCGACGTCCAGGCGTTCCCCCCGGGCGGCGTCGTTCAGCGCCTCCCGGAACCGGTCGGCGTCGTCGGGGTGCACCCGGGCCAGCAGCTGCTGCTCCAGCCCGCCCTCGCGCAGTTCCTCGGCCGACAGGCCCAACTGGCGGCGGAACTCCTCCGAGGAGGTGATCGCGCCGGTCGCCAGGTCGAGCTCCCAGCTGCCCACCCGCGCCAGGCGCTGGGCCTGGTCGAGCAGGGCGCGGCTGCGCTCCAGCTCCTCCCCGGCGCGCCGGGTGCGGTCGAGTTCGAGGTTGGCGCGCACCCGGGCACGCAGCTCCGCGGGCGCGAACGGCTTGATGAGGTAGTCGTCGGCACCCGACTCCAGGCCCTCCGTCGCCGCCTCGGGCCCGGCCCGCGCCGACAGGACGACGACCGGCACCAGCGCGGTCACCGGGTCGGCGCGCAGCTCCCGCACCAGCGAGAGCCCGTCCAGCCCGGGCATCATGACGTCGGTCAGCACCAGGTCCGGGGGGCGCTCCCGGGCCACCCGCAGCGCCTCCAGCCCGTCCCGCGCCGTCCGCACGTCGTAGCTGCCGCGCAGCAGGCGCGTCAGGTAGTCGCGCATGTCCGCGTTGTCGTCGACGACGAGCACGTCGTGGCGCGACCCGTCGGCCCGGTCGCCCTCGGGCTCCCCGCCGTCGGACCCGGCGCCGCGCGGCCCGGCGTCGCGCGGCCGGGTGCCGTCCTGCTCGGCGGTCCCGGACTCGAGCCAGCGGACGGCCTCGGCGAGGAACCCGTCCGCCGCGGGGACGGCCTGCGGCGCCGGGAGCGCGATGTCGGTCGTGGCGTCAGGCGACGCCGTCCGCAGCGGCAGCGTCACGGTGAACCGGCTGCCCCGGCCGGGCTCGCTCGTCACGTCGGCGGATCCGCCGAGCAGCGAGGCCAGCTCGGCGACCAGGGCCAGCCCGATGCCCGACCCCTCGTGGCTGCGCCCACGCGCCCCGGCGACCCGGTGGAAGCGGTCGAACAACCGCGCCTGCTCGCCGGCGTCGATACCGATCCCGGTGTCGGTGACCGCGAGCTCGACCGTGCCGTCCCGCTCGCACAGCGCGACGGCGATCCCGCCGTCGAAGGTGAACTTCAGCGCGTTGGAGACGAGGTTGAGCACGATCTTGGCCCACATCTCCCGGTCGACCAGCACCGGCGCCCCCAGCGGCGGGCAGTCGACGTCCAGGCGCAGGCGTGCCCGGGCGACCGCGTCCTGGAACGTCAGGGCGAGGTCGGTGGTGTACGCGGCGAGGTCGGTGGGTTCCAGGCGCGCCTGCGCCTCGCCGGACTGCAGGCGGGAGAAGTCCAGCAGCGTGTTCACCAGCTTGAGCAGCCGCTGGGCGTTGCGGTGCAGCATCTCCACCCGCTCGCGCTGCGCCGGGGCCAGGGGCCGGACCCGGTCGGCCAGCGCGTCCTCGGCGGGACCGAGCATCAGCGTCAGCGGCGTGCGCAGCTCGTGGCTCACGTTGGTGAAGAAGGCGGTCTTGGCCCGGTCCAGCTCGGCGAGCGCCTCGGCCCGGCGCCGCTCCTCGTCGTAGGCGCGGGCCCCGGCGACGGCAGCGGCCAGCTGCCCGGCGATGAGCTCCACGAAACCCCGGTACGCCTCGTCCAGCAGCCGGTACCGGTTGAGCGCCGCCACCAGGACGCCGTACGGCCTGCCCCCGCCCGACGGCACCAGCGGGACGATCAGGGCCTGTGCCGGCGGGACGTCCCAGGCACCGGTCGGCAGGCCGTCGAAGCGCTCGGCCAGGTCGTCGACGACCACCGGACGCCCGTCCAGGTCGGCCAGGTCGGCCAGCGGCCAGCGCGCCGGATCGGTGACGGGGTGCCCCGCCGGGACACCACCCGCCGCGGCCAGCGCCAGGGGCTCGCCGGGCCGGTCGGTGTCGAGGAAGAGCAGCGTGAACGGCAGGCAGTGGGGGTTGGAGGACAGGGCCCGGGCCGTCGCCGCGCCCAGCTCGCGCTCGCTGCGCGTCCCCGCGATGCCCGACCCCAGGTCGCGCAGGGTGCGCATGCGCCGCTCGCCGATGACGCGCTCGGTCTCCTCGCTGACGACGCACAGCATCCCGGCGACCGTGCCGTCGTCGTCGGTCAGCGGGCTGTAGGAGAAGGTGTGGTAGGTCTCCTCGACGTAGCCGCTGCGCTCCAGGAAGAGCATGAGCGCCTCGTCCCAGGTGGACGTGCCGTCCTCGATGACACGCTCGATCCGGGGATGGATGTCGGCCCAGATCTCGGCCCAGACCTCGCCGGCCGGGCGGCCGAGCGCCCACGGGTACTTGATGCCGAGCGTGTCGCGCCGGTAGGCGTCGTTGCAGAAGAAGGTGAGCTGCGGGCCCCAGGCGAGCCACATCGGGAACCGCGACGACAGCGCGATCCGCACCGACGTGCACAGGCTCTGCGGCCACGTCTCCATCGGCCCGAGCGGGGTGGAGTCCCAGTCGACCTCGAGCAGGTCGCGCTCCACGAGGCCGCCCGCGCCCAGGGCACGTCGAAGTTCTGCGCCGGGTACGGCTACGGCCGCGGCAGGGCGCTCCACGTGGTCCGACATTCCCGGGCGACCCTTCCTCCGGCAGCAGGACGAGGTGCGGCCGAGATCGGGAAACGTCTACCTTCCCGGCGCCACACCCGCAACTCCAGGCGCCCCACCCCCCCTGGTGATCGTCCCGGATTGCATGATCACCAGGGGGGTGGGGGCGCGGGGTCAGCGGACGGGGGCGAACCCGGGCAGGCTGCGGCCCAGCCACTTGAGTGCCTTGGGCAGCTGGTCCTGCCAGACGCTGATCCGGTGCCCGGCGTTCTGCAGGACGACGTCCTCCACCGACAGCGGCGGCTTGGCGATCTTCAGCAGCGTCGACGTCGACGCGTACGACACGGGGTCGGCGTGCGACGTCTCGATCCAGATCGCCAGCGGCGGGGGTGCCGACCGCACCAGCGCCAGCAGGTCGTACCGCCGTCCCATCGCGCTGTTCGGGGGGAACGGGTCGTACCCGCCGCTGAACTCCGGATGGAAGTACCCGCCCATGATGATCGCGCCGCCGTACTGCGCCGGGTGCAGCATCGCCGCCATCGCCGCGCACCAGCCGCCGGCCGACAGGCCGATCGTGGCCCAGGCGTCGCGCCCGGCCCGCACGTGGAAGTGCTCGGACACCCACTGCGGCACGTCCCGGGTGAGGAAGGTCTCCATCTGGGCGGTGCCGGACGGCCCGTCCACGCACTCGGTGTCGACGCCCGCAGGCACCTCCAGCTGCGGCGAGACGACGATCGCCCGGCCCATCGTGTGCGCCGAGACCTGCGTGGTCAGCTGCTGGCGCAACCGCATCGTGCGCACCCACTGGCTCACCGACCCCGGGTACCCCGAGAAGGTCTCCAGCACCGGGTAGGTGGTGGCGGCGTCCGCCGGGTCGTAGCCCGGGGGCACGGTGACGATCACCGTCGTCGTCACGCCGCTCAGCTTGCCCGACACCGTGTACGAGCTGGCGCCGTCCTCGATGTGGCCGCCCGGCGGCAGCGGCGTGACGCTGCGCGCCGCGGCGGTGGCCGCCGGCCCGGTGGGCGTGGCCTCCAGCGCCCGGCGGGCGTCGGTGCCGCTGTGCAGGGACGACGTCGTCGTGGTGCCGTTGATCGCCCCGGCGAGGTCCTCCCAGCCGGCGTAGAACAGGAACTGGTCGTTGAGCTGCACCGCCGCCGTCAGGACGACGAGCAGGTTCACCCCGAGCAGCATCCCGACCCGCGCCGCGATCCGCAGCGGCCCGGTGCTCGCCACCTTCGGCCAGAACACGACCACGGCCGCGAACGCCCCGACCGTGAGCATGACGACCAGCCACCCGAACAGGCCTCCGGTCAGGTCCACCGGGTCACCACCTCCGCAGCGTCGACGGCGACTGGCTCCTGACCGCCCCGCCGCCCGTGTGCGCGAACACCGACGAGACCGCCACCCGCCCCGGCCCGACCAGCCGCAACCAGATCGAGCGCCGGCTGTACGACGAGAACCAGGACACCTGCTGGGCGCCCCCCGGGTACTCCAGGTGCAGGTGGAGCGAGACGGAGACGTCGCGGTAGAGCAGCGCCCCCGGCTGCACCAGCAGCGCCTCCCCGGGGGCCAGGTCGCGCAGGAACACGTCGCCCGGGGAGTGCAGCAGCACCAGGCCGGGCCCCTGCTGCGCGGTGAACCGGTCGCCGAACTGTCCCAGCGGGTAGTGCGTCTCCCGGTCGTCGCCCGACCCGGTCACGTACCAGATCCCCGTCGGCTCCCAGGTGTAGGTGACGTTCCCGGTGGCCGTCAGGAAGCGGTGCTCGCGGACCCACAGCTGCTGCCCCGGCGCCAGCGGCAGCGCGACCAGTTCCCCGGCCTGGCTGCCCGACAGCGCGAGCCGGCCCGGCCCCCGGGCCTCCATCATGATCAACGGCATCCCCGCGAGCATCCGGTTCCACGCGCCGCCCAGCGAGCCGGCGGCCAGGTTCACCCCGGGCTCCGCCCACAGCAGTGCGTGGTGGGAGAAGTAGATCCATTCCTCGCCTTCCAGGCTGAAGTCCGCGACCGGCACCCGCCGTCCCTCCACCTGGACGCGCGAGCGGCCGAACTGGATGCGCGCGAGGTCGCGGACCGGCGGCTGCTCCACCCAGCCGGACCGGCTCACCGCCTGCCGCACGTCCAGCGCCGCCCCGCAGGCCGGGCACGACGGCCCGCCCGCCGGGTGTGCCGTGCGGCAGTAGCGGCACACGACGTACCCCTCGGGGACGCCGGACCCCGGCCCCGCGCCCGTCATTCCGCGTGGTGGTGCACGTACATGGACTGGACGCCGACCCGCCCCGGCCCGGTGAGCTCGGCCAGGTACATCCCCCGGCGCAGCAGCCCGGTGCGCACCGGCAGCTGGACCGCCTGCAGGGCCACCGACGCGTCCTTGTAGAGGAAGCCGCCCGGCTCGACCAGGATCTTCTCACCCGGCGCCAGGCGCCGTTCCAGGACGTCGCCGTAGCCGTGGAGCATCAGCAGCCCCGGCGCGCCCGTCGTGACGAACCGGTCCAGGTACATCCCGTTGCCCCCGTGCAGCACGTTGGCGAGCCCCTGGAGGCGCACGAAGGAGTAGCCCACGGTGTGGCTGGCCAGCAGGAACGCGTGCTCGCGCACGTCCAGCTCCGCCCCCGGCGGCAAAGGCAGCACGACCAGCTCGCCCGGGGAGTCGCGCGAGAACGCCACCCGGCCCGGACCGTACGCCAGGGTGAGGGCGAACGGCATCCCCCCGAAGAGGCGGCGCATGCCCCCCTGCGTGGGCATCGCCGCGACCGGCGTCGCCTCGTCCTTCCAGAGCATCACGTGGTGCTCGAAGTAGACGGCGTCCCCGTGCGCGAGCGCGATGTCCGCCACCGGGACCAGCCGGCCCTCGATCTGGACCACCGACCCCGCGAACCGGAACTCGGTCATGTCCCGCAGCCGGGGGGCCTCCCGCCAGCCGGAATCGCTGACGACGTCGCGCACGTCCAGCGGCGCGCCGCACGTGAGGCACGACGTCGAGGCCGGGTCGTTCTGCACCCCGCACCATCGGCAGGCGAGTCGTTCCACGTCGCGGAAGCTAGCACCTGCGGCGACCTCGGTCCGGCGCGGTGAGTCCCTTTGTCCGGTGGCGTGCCGAACGCGACAATGGGGTCGCGCGGTGACCGGTCCGCACCCGTCGGAGAGGGGATGGCATGCGGATTGCGGTCCTCGGCCCCCTGCGGGTCACCGAAGGCGGTCGGGCGATCGGTATCGGTGGTCCGCGCCAGCGCACCGTCCTGGCGTTCCTGGCGCTGCACGCCAACCAGATCGTGCCCAGCGAGCGGCTCGTCGACGACCTGTGGGGCGTGCCCGCCCCCGCGGGGGCGGGCAACGCCCTGCAGGCGGCGGTGTCCCGGCTGCGCAAGGTGCTGCCCACCGGCCGGCTGGTGACGACGACCGCCGGGTACCTGCTCCGCCTCACCCCCGAGGAGCTCGACCTCAGCGAGTTCGAGCAGGCCCTCGTCCGCGGCACCCGGGCCCTGGCCGACGCCCCGGGCGACGCCGCCGTCATCCTGCGCTCGGCGCTGTCGCTGTGGCACGGCCCGGCGCTCGCCGACTTCCGGTTCGAGCCGTTCGCGCAGGGCGAGATCGCCCGCCTGGAGGAGGCGCACCTGGCCTGCCGGGAGGCGCGCATCGACGCCGACCTGGCCCTCGGCGCCGGTGCCGACCTGGTCGCCGAGCTGCACCAGCTGGTCGCCGAGCACCCGCTGCGCGAGAAGCTCACCGGCCAGCTCATGCTGGCGCTCTACCGCAGCGGGCGGCAGGCCGAGGCGCTGGAGGCGTTCCGGCGCACCCGCGACCTGCTCGCCGAGGAACTCGGCATCGACCCCTCCCAGACCCTGGCCCGGCTGGAGACGGCGATGCTGCGCCAGGAGCGCTGGCTGGAGGGCTCGACCGCGGGCGAGCCCGCCGCCGGCCCGGTCGCCGCCGCGTCCCGCCGTCCGGTCACGGTGGTGTGCCTGGACGTCGTCGCGGGCGGTCCCGGCGGGTCGTCGGGCGGGTCGATGGATCCCGAGATGCTGCAGCTGGCGGGCGCGCGGGCACGCGGCGTCGTCGGGCCGGTGCTGGAACGCCACGGCGGGCGGCTCCTGCCGACGCCCGGGCGGCGGCTGTTCGGCGCGTTCGGCGTGGTCGCGCTGCACGAGGACGACGCGCAGCGCGGCGCCGCCGCCGCCCTGGAGTGCCGGGACGCCGTCGCCGCGGCGCCCGGGCCCCGGCTCGGCTGCCGGGTCGGGGTGGCGACGGCGGAGGCCCTGGTGTCGGACGCCGACCCGCTCGGCTTCGTCGGCGAGGCCGTCGTCACCGCCGAGCGCCTGGCCGAGGCCGCCGCGCCGGGACAGGTGCTGGTCAGCGACGGCACCTACCGGCTCGCGGCGGCGGCGCTGGACGCCGTCCCGCTCGGCGACGGGCGTCCGGGCGACGGGACGGGCGACGGGTCCGGCGCCGGGACCGGGGGAGGGCCGGACGGCGGGCCCGACCGGTACCTGCTGCGCGCCGTCCACGTCGGCGCCCGGTCGCTGCCGGTGCGGCTGGAGGCGCCGGTGCTCGGGCGCGCCGCCGAGCTGCGCCGCATCGAGGAGGCGTGCCACCTGGCGCGCAGCGGGCCGACCACGGTGTTCGTCACGGTCACCGGCGAGGCCGGGATGGGCAAGACGCGCCTGGTCCACGAGCTGGCCGCCCGGCTGGGCGACACGGCCACCGTGGTGACCGGGCGCTGCCTGCCCTACGGGGACGGCGTGACGTTCTGGCCGTTGCGCGAGCTCGTCGAGCAGCTCGCCGGCGACGGCACCGCCGAGGCCGTCGCCCGGGTGCTGGAGGGCGAGCCGGACGCGCGGACCGTCGCCGACCGGATCGTGCGCGCGTTCGGCGCGGGCCAGGCCGGCACGTCCGACACCGCGGAGATCTTCTGGGCCACCCGTCGCCTGCTCGAGGGGGTGGCCCGCCGGCGCCTGCTGGTCGCCGTCCTGGAGGACCTGCACTGGGCCGAGCCGACCTTCCTCGAACTGGTCGAGTCCATCGCCCTGCAACCCGGCGACGTCCCGCTGGTGGTCCTGTGCGTGGCCCGGCCGGAGCTGTCCCAGGACCGGCCCGACTGGCTGTCGGCCGCGGCGACGCACCTCGTCGTCCCGCTGCAGGCGCTCGACGACCTGGCCGCGGCCACGCTCGCCGACGAGCTGGCCCGCCCCGGCCGCCTCGGCGAGCAGGCCCGCGACCGGCTCGTGCGGGCCGCGGGCGGCAACCCGCTCTACCTGGAGCAGCTCGTGGCGGCGGCCGACGAGCAGGCGTCGTGGCCGGCCGCCGACGCCCCGATGCCCCCCACGATCCAGGCGCTGCTCGCCTCGCGCCTGCACCGGCTGGGACCGGCCGAGCACGAGGTGCTCGCCGCCGCGGCCGTCGTCGGCAAGGACTTCGGGACGGCGGCGGTCGCCGCGCTGCTGCCACGCCCGATCGGCGACCGGCTGCCGTGGCACCTGCGCACGCTCACCGAGAAGGCGATGGTGCAGGCACCCGCGGCGCCCGGCATCGGCCAGGCCGCCCCGGGGCAGCACAGCTTCCGGCACATCCTGGTGCAGCAGGCCACCTACCGCGAGATCCCCAAGACGGCCCGGGCCGCCCTGCACGAGCGCCTGGCCGACTGGGCCGAGGCGCAGTCGCTGCGTGCCGACAGCCAGCAGGTCGAGATCCTCGCCCACCACCTGGCCCAGGCGACCGTCTACTACCGCGAGCTGGCGCAGGTCGACCGCGCCGACGGCCTGGCCCACCGCGCCGTCACCTACCTGCAGCAGGCGGCGGCCGCGTCGCTGACCATCGGGGACGCCGCCGCGGCGGTGGGCGCCTACGAGCGGACCATGGCGCTGCTCGGCCCCGACGACCCCGGGCGGCCCGCGGTGCTGACCGGCCTCGGCACCGCCCTCACCGAGGCGGGCCGCCTGCAGGAGGCCCGCGCCGTCCTCGACCACGTGCTGCGGCTCACCGCAGGCAGCCCCGCCGGACCGGTCCACGCGCACGCCCTGGTCCAGTCGCTGCAGCTCGACCTGCACCTGGACCCCGACGGCGCCGTCGACCGGGTGGAGCGGTCCCTGCCCGCCGTCCGCGCCGCGTTCCTGCAGGCGGCCGACGACGAGGGGCTGTGCCGGGCATGGCTGCTGGAGGCCGCCGTGCACTGGCACCGGGCCTCGTCCGCCGCGGCCGAGCGGGCCTGGAACCGCGCCGCCGACGCGGCCCGGGCCGCCGGCGACCGCCGCCACCTCACGCGCAGCCTGCGCTGGCTCGCGTCGGCCGCGCTGTGGGGTCCCACGCCCGCGGGCGAGGGGATCGCCCGCTGCCGCGCCTACCTGCGCGAGATCGGCAGCACCCCGACCGGCCAGGGCGTCATCTCCCTGCACATGTCCGGCCTGCACGCGATGTCGGGCGACCTGACGACGGCGCGCGACCTGCGGCAGCGGGGCACGGCCATGCTGCGCGAGGTCGGCACGACCCTGCCGCTGGTGCTCGCCGAGCCCGCGGCCCTGGTCGCCGTCCTCGTCGAGGACCTCGCCGCCGCCGAGCGGCACCTGCGGGGTGCCTTCGACGCCCTGGTGGCGATGGGCGAGCAGGCCGACCTGTCGACGTGCGCGGCGATGCTGGCGCGCGTCGTCGCGATGCAGGGCGCCGACGGGCGCGGCGCCCCCGTGCCCGGCTTCGAGCGCTGGGACGAGGTCGCCGAGTACGTGCACCGCAGCCGGACGTCGTCCGGCGGTCAGGACCTGTCCGCGCGCATCGTGCGGTACGGCGCGCTCGCCCGGCAGCTGGCGGCGCGCGGCGCGTTCGCCGACGCCGTCGAGCGGGTCGAGCGCGCCATCGAGCTCGCCGACGGCACCGACCTGGTCAACCAGCAGGCGGACGCCTTCACCGACCGGGCGCACGTGCTCGCGCTCGCCGGACGGCACCGCGACGCCGTCTCCGCCGCCCGCACGGCGCGGGCCCTGTACCTGCGCAAGGAGAACCGGCTCGCGGCCCGGCAATGTGATCGTTTCCTCCGCGCCCTGGAGTGATCGGTGACACACTGCTGTCATGCCGCATTCCGAAGTCGACAAGGCCCGGCTGCTGCCGAACGGTGACGTCGAGATCAGCCTCGTGCTGCCCATCGCCGTCAAGGACGTGCCGCTCGTCGTGCACGCAGTCGTCACCCAGGACGCCGCGGGCGGGGCCACCGCCTCCGCGCTCGCGCACACCAGCTACCTCTTCACCCCCACCGCCGACGACGAGATCGTCGTCTTCCCCGTTCCCCGCGACCCGAACAGCCGCGCCTTCGACCCGAAGGTCGGCGTCGAGGCGCGGGCCACGGCCAGCTACGCCTGCTGGTCGACCCTCGACGGCTCCGCGCCGAACCCCGACGCGGCCCCGGCCGACGGCGACTGGACCTGGCGCATCGCCGACTGGGGCTGACCGGCCCTCAGCCCGTCGGGGCGAGGACGCCGCCGGCCGGCAGCCGCAGCACCCTGCCCGTGGTGTCGACGACCGTGACGACGCCGTCCACGTGCAGGGTCCCGCGGCGGCAGGCCGCGGCCTCCTCGGCGCGCAGCCCCACGCTCACCGGCACCTCCAGGTCGCTCGCCGGTCCGGCGGGCCCGGCCGGGTCCGCCGGGACGTCCAGCGGGACCGGTGGGGTCTGCACCGCGACCGCGGCCGCGGGACACCCGCTCGGCAGGTCGGCCGGGCGGACGGCGGCCTCGACGTCCCGCACGCGCAGCCCCGCCGCCGCCGGGGGGCGGGGCGCCCGCAGGGGGACCACCGTGACCTGCGCCGTGCCGGCCGCCTCCGCATCGCCCGTCAGCAGGACGACGCGTTGCGGGGTGGACGCCGCGATCCCCAGCGTCGCGACCACCCCCACCACGGCGAGGCCCGCGCAGGCCCCCGCGACGCGCCGCAGCCAGGCCACCCCGCCGGACGGGCGCAGCGGCGCGAGCGCCGGGGTCGTCAAGGACCCACCGGCCGGCGCCGGTGCGGGGCCGAGGCCGGGGCCGGGCGTCGAGACGGGCCCGGAGGTGGCTCCGGGCTCGGGTTCGGGCGTC
>Ga0302322_100002042_pt1 | contig 16886 bp, 7 predicted proteins | sample Fen_T0_2_FD_203757 | JGI IMG/M metagenome (GOLD analysis project Ga0302322, IMG submission 203757) | Peat permafrost microbial communities from Stordalen Mire near Abisko, Sweden - Fen_T0_2 | ecosystem: Environmental > Terrestrial > Soil > Wetlands > Permafrost | place: Sweden: Abisko... | reverse complement strand
CTGGCCATTGGTCCCGTGGCTCTGATGACTTCCCCGAAGGGACTATATTCGTAGTTTGCGGAAGGTGTTCCATCATTGGCTTTCACCAGCGCCGCCACATTCCCGTTGCCGTCATAGGCCACGTAGTTCGTCGTCCCTGAAGCCGTGTCACGGTTGAACAAGAGTCCGCCCACCCCACCCGCGCCCTGCAAACTGCCACTCAGGTCGAGCCCCCAGGTGAACGCCTGAAGAACCGCCGATTGTGGATTGAGGTTGGCGGCCGGGTTCCAACCGTCATAGACAAAGCGATTGGTATATTGTGCCACATAGGCTGAACCATTGTTGGTGGACACCAACTTTTGAATCCGCCGACTTTTCGCATCGTAGGCAAACTCCAGCCGGAGTTTGGAGCCGGCCGGCGCACTGGTCAGGCTCTCCTGCTTCACAATCCGGTTCTCCGCATCCCAATAATAGGTCCAGCGACCATCATTGGTCAGGTTGCCATCTTTATCGTAAGCGAACAGCTCCGGGGTCTTGGGGGTAAACACATTCCCACTCACCGAGCCCAGCCCGGTTGCGGTCACGTTGATAGCCGTCCACACCGCGGACGAACTGTTCACCACGGGCAATTCCTTGCGGAAGTATTCGCCCTTGCGCCACGGCGTCAGGCTGTTGACCGTGGGCGAACCGTTGGGGCCGAGCACCAAGCCCAAGACATCCACGGCGCCCGGAACATCGCGTTGAGAGTATTGATTCAAGGTGTTCACTGTGTAACTGGCTGACCGCAGCGCGGCGCCTCTCTCGTCGCCCCCCGCCTTGGTGCTCGTGCGATTGCCGATGTCATCGTGCACATACTCGAATTGTTGACCGGGGACCGGATTGCCGTCGCTAAAGAACTTGGCCCCGCGGGTAACCTGACCGAGCGCATCGTACTCGTACCGCCAATACGATCCATCGCCAGTGGTGTTGAGCGCGCGTTGATTGGCCGCGTTGTAGCTGTACGAATAGGCCACGGGAGTGGGAAGCTGTGCGTTTGACGACACCACACTCGTCAGGCGATTCAAAAAGTCGTAAGTCTTGGTCGTGGTCATGCGCAGCGTGGTGTTGTTCGTGAACCAAACATTTCCCACTAACGGCGAATTGGCAAGATAAGAATAAACCGCCGTGCTTCCGCCGTCGCCGACCGTGATGAGCCGGGAAGCAGCGTCGTAGCCATACGCCGTTCGGGCGAGAGCGGCGGAGGACGCATTGAGAACTGAGAGATTGGTGCGTCGCAGGAATTGATCGTAACCGTTGGTCACCGCGAGTCCGGTCAATATTCCCCCAGAATAAGATTCCACAAGTGGTTGATTCGCGTCATTATACGTATTTGCAGTCGTCATGCCACCCTGCGCCGTGGTGCTCGCCCGCCCCCGCCGGTCATAGACTGTTGTGATTGCCGGTGTGCTCAACGGATCATTGGCATAAGAGACGCCCGTCAAATCGCCATGCTGATTGTCGGTTGCAGCATCATCGAACCCGTAACTGTAGGTGGTGACAATGCGCTGGCTGCTCGTGCCAATGCGGGCCCATGTGCGGGTTTTTAAACGTCCTCCCGCCGTGTAAGAATAATTGGGCCCCGTGCTGTCAGCATATAGCTTGTTCGTCAACCAACCCCGGCAACCGTCGTAATTCCAGGTGGTGAGCGCGCTCCCCGACCCGGCGGCAAAGTTCTGCCAAGTCTTCATTGTGCTCATGCGTCCGGCATAATCGTAGGTATATTCCACCGGATAGGTGCGCGAGCCATAGGTTTTCTTGAGCAATCCTGTGAGCAAATACTCGTTGGTTACACTGCCACCGTCCGGTGCGATGACGTTGGTGGTGCGAGCCATCTTATCGTAATAATTCCACGTGGTCTGCGCGGATTGGTAATAAACCGGGGCCGGAGTGGTCACGCTTGTTATCTGATCGCCATTGTCAAAGGCATAAGTGGTGGCGCCGTTGCGCGCGTCCGTCTGGGTATTGCGGCGGTTGTGGGGATCATAGCCGAAAGTTGTTTTGGCAATCTGGGAATTATTCGCATCCATTTTCGCTGTCGAGGCCATGCGACCGTATGAATAAGTGGTAAGTGTATAGGAACTGTCCGGCGAGGTATTGGTGAGATAACGTGCGCCGCCCGCAGCGTAAACCGAGCACGTGGTATTGGTCGTTGCGTGACTGGCATCGGCATACGCTATCTGCCAGGTCTTCAGGCCGTCAGCGGAGGTCTCCGCCCGGGAAATCAAAGTGCCGATGGACTGTCCATCATTCCACGCATAAGTATTCCGCTGGACCAAATCTGGTTTATCGCCGCTGGCCGGGAGCACCAGCCGCTCCTGTTGAGTGATGCGATCAGCGCCGTCAAAGTCGATGGTATCGTTGGTATTGACATCCACTGCGGTGAATTCAAGCTCTCCTTGGCCGTTGTAGGTGTAGAGCGTCGCGACCCCATCGGCATCAACGCGCTTCGAAACGCGACCATAGAGATCATAGTAAGTCTGCTCGGAGGGATAGGGTGCGTTGGTAGCGGAAAACAAGGTTTTGTACGACCGGCCAATGGGATCCAAATATGTTTTGGTCCACTCTGCCGTTTCCACATTGTTGGTATCGAGCTTTATCGTCTTGGAATATTGCCGCCAATCGGTGCCATCCTGTTCGATCCCATAGACATATCTCAGTCCATATGTGGCGGTGCCCGTGACATTCTCCAATTGACCATCACGATAATAGGTATTGGTGCGAGTGCCGCCGTCCGGGTTTAAGATCACTTCCAAAGGCCGCCCATTCGTCAGGGCATACAAATTCGTAATGACGTTATTGAGCGCATTGGTCTGACGAATCAAGCGGCCCAAAACATCGTATTGATTTTGTGCCAGCGTTATGATGGAGCCGTTGGTACCCACCCGTTTGGTTACCAACACCGCGCCGACACCATCCACGACGTTAGTCACTAGCAACAATCGCTCCGTACCGGCAATAGTTTCAATAGCGGACTTGGTGCCAAGCGGCCACTTCATTAAAACATCCTGCACTTGATAGGTTTTTACTCCATCCGGATCAATGTAGTAATCCAAACCACAGCAACTGTTGTAGCGATATTGGGTTTTGCGACCCGCGAGATCGGTTACGTCGCAGCTCCGCCGCAGTGGATCGAAGTAATTGCCGCCGCCATCTTTATAATTGTACGTTTCTGATTGCACAGTAACGTTATAATAAGTGTCGACTGCCACCTTTGATTGAATCAAACCCAACTCATCAACAATTGTGGTTGTGCGGGTCCGGCCATCGTAGGCTACGGTGGTGAGGTAACCCGAATCCGGATCTTGAACATAATATAATTGCACGTAAGTTCCATCCGGGTTGGTGACGCTGGATGGCTTGCCATCGCCAGTTGTAACAGTGGTAGTCATCAAGTTGCCGGTATCGTTCCACTTTCCTCCGGGCGTAAGGCAGACTTGTGAGTATTCAGTGAGTGCAGTGCTACCCAACCCATCAAAACCGCCTGGGTCGCCTTCATAGACTTTGTAAACTCGCGATACCTCCCTTAAGACACCCCCTGATGGCAACTTTACAATCGTGCGCCGTGGGGAGCCCATACTAAGCCTGGTATTGTCATCAATCCCGTCGTTGGCGAGAGTAAGCGTGTAGGCGTACTCCGTCAGTTTGAAAACGTCCGTAGCCACATTCGGTTCGGTGGTAACATTGGCGGGGGGCGAATTGGTCTGCCACGCCGAGAACTCGTTGGTTACCCGGCCGAACTGATCGTGTTTGTAATAACGCCAATCGCCCGATGAATAGTCCACCCGCTGCAAGCGATTGGCGTCTCCAGGATTGGCTGCATTGCCGGGGTAATAATTGTAGCTATTGGTGCGGAACAGTCCGGCGTCTCCTTCGATCTCCTGCAGTAGGATGGTGGTGCCGAGCGCCGCCACATATTGATACGTCTTTTGGGTCTTACGAAAAGTTGTCACGCCGTTGGATACAACTGTAAAGCAATTGGTAATTGAGGAATCATTGGCATCAGGAATCCGCCAGGTTGATATTGTTGTCAGACCATCCGGCTGCAACAGGTCCCAGCGGCGGTTGGTGCTATTAAAAGTGTATTGGAAGGTCCGGGTTGTGCCGTCCCGCTGTTCGGTGATCCAGAGCCGGTTGCTCTGCGAAGCGCCATCCGGATTCTTGACCGTCCAAATGTTGTAAGCTGCGGCATTGGTCGTGTAAAAGTTGTTGCCGTCGAGAACATAGTTGCCGCTGCCGTCGCGGGCGAGGCTCGAGTCGTAAAAGCACTGCAAGTAATATTCATAAGCATCTTTGACAGCAATATTCACCAACCCCTGCGGAGTTTTTACTTGCTTGATTTCACCACTGCTGTTGGTCAGAACGATCACATTGGTTCGGCCGAACGGCGGTTGCAATGCAATCGGTTGCGAAAGATTGGTGGAGGGCAGTTCGGAATAAAGTGAAAGATATCCCGCATCCTGATCGCAGGAAGCGGCTCCCAGGTGCAAACTAAAATTGACACTGTCATTTAGCAGGCTCCCCGTTGAAGCGATGTGCTGATTGGGCGCATTTTGATTTGGGGCTCCACTCGCGGTGCATCGACCAGAATTGCAAGGGGCGTTTGGGTCCAATTCCACTTTGATGCTGACTTCGGCTTTCCAAGTAGCGACAGTAATTGTGCATAGACTACAATCAGACGTGTTCGGTGGACAAGATGCGCAATCTCCGCTAACCGTGGCGGTTACTGTAATAGTTCCATTATGCTGAGCTCCCCAAATTCTGTAGTACGTTCCACCGCACCCATCATTGATTTGGATCATTTCGCAGCCGGTACCCCCCAAATCAATTGTGGAACTGCCGTTGACCCTGGTACTTGTCAAAAAGCAAAATCCGGTAACAGGGTCAATGCTTGGTGTGACTGTTGCAGCGACCCCGCCGGCATATACTTCACAAACTTGGCACTTGGTGGTGATGATGGCAGGCTTGCCGCCTGAACTGTGGCTGGCAGGACAACCACCAGACCGGGCCCAGGGACCGCCCACCACTCCAACGCCCGCATTTGCGCAGCCCCAGTAGAAGGCATCACAATCGGCAAACACCAATCGCAGCGCAGCCACCATGATGGTCAAACCAATAAAGACTCCGCTTTTCCTTAAGTTTCTCATTTTTTTCACAAGATATCCTCTCTTAAATTTGTGGTGGGGTGCATTTCAACCGCAGCGATCATTTCAGGGGAGTAAAAACCTTTAGCCCGTTACCGCCACTAAGCCCGTTGGGTGAGTCATAAGTCTGCCACGACGTCGGGTCGCCGCTCGGGTTGCCGTCTCCGTTTACATCCTCGAAATAATCCGGTTTGCCATCGCCATCGGTATCGATTGGGACGCCCGTAGAAGTCACCGCCACGTAATGATACCCAAGGTCCACAACAGAGTTGGTTTCTTTGACTTGGAGGCTGCTGACCAGATTTGTCGTCATGGTGTAGTGGTAGAGACCAATGGAACTGGCGGCGACGCTTCCCGTATTGATCAAAGTGGAGCCCCCCGGCAGATAGTAGCTGCCCAACCAATTGGTCTGCCAGTTGAAGCCCGCCACCTTCACATTGTGCGTTCCACCCACCGGGAACGGATTGGAGGCATTGGTATAAGCGAGGTAATCGTAGGTGGCTGATGCCCCGCTCGCCGCTGCACCAGAGAATTGGTACGAGGTATCCTCAAAGGCCGTATCCAGGATTACATAAGTCGACGCTAGGTAGGGCACCAACTGCAACCAGTTGCCAATCTTGGTGCAATTGCGCAGCACCACACTGCACGGCCCGTCTCCATCCACCTGACCAATATACGTGCGCAAAATCAGGCAGTTGGTAAGGTACATGCTGATCACGTAGCCACCCACCCCTCCGCTGTAAAATTCGCAGTCTTGCGCCCGGAGATTCAGCCAGCCGTTGTCATCTCGGAAATGATTCCCATCCCCCATCAACATCGAGAAACGCGTGAACCGGGCCCGGACATCGGGGGCGTTGCCCAGACTACTCGCCCAACCCGTCATTCCTCCCGTCCCGTATCCCGCCGTGTTGTCTTGTTCTTGAACCACACCCAATCGCACCCAATAACATTGGGCCGTGGCGGTGCCTTGAAACGCACAAACCTGCAGGTCGCCCAAATGAATCCCATGGCCGGCATGAGTGTAGCCGGAGGTGGTCCGAAACCAGCCCACCGCCGTTCCCGCCGTAAACGTGATGTTCGAGTTGGCATCGCAACCGCCAAAGGTCCAATCCAGCGGTTCATAATGATACCCCAAGTCCGGGGCATCCGTGTCCCGCTGGGCCTGGGGATTGAAGGTCATGGCGCTGGTAAACGCCATGTTCGTATAGGCAATCGGCGGATAAGTGGTCTTCTTGCCGAGGCTGATGAGCAGGTCGGGATTAAGATTCGTCGTGCCGGCGTTGCGGTTGGTGCTGCCAGCGGCAAGATAAAAGGTGCCACCGCCAACCGTTTGAAAAGCGCCGGCGTTGCTCGCCAACCACACGCTGTTCGCCAGATTGGTGCTGCCTTGGACGGGGCTGATTCCTCCACCACCAGTGATCAGACAGTTGGTCAGCGAAAGGGTCGAGCCATTGGCCGCTGCCGTGGTCAGTAGATTGGTCACATAATCGACGGTGAGTTGCTCGCCGCGCAGATACTGGGCAATACTCGAACTGGTATTGCGCACCCCGATGTTACATTGGCTGAGTAAAACGTTGTAGAGACGCACTGAACTCGCCCCAGAACTTGGGGCAGACTGAATGGCCGCACCACATTTCAGGAACTGGCAGTTCCAGACCGGATTGACGTCGCCAGAGAAACTCGTGTGCGCAATGGCATTGCTCGCGTACGAAAACCGCAAGTATTTCAGCGGGCTGCTGCCGCCGCCCGTGATTTCCAGAAAAGTGGCGAGCCCGGGAGTCGGGCTGCCGGAACTACCAGTGATGGCTTCTCCGGGCGCATTGTCGTTCATCGAGGTCAGGCAGGCCATGCGGTAGGCATCAGTCAAACATACCGGGGCGGGTGTGCTTATTTTCGTCCCACTCGTCTGGGCGAACTTGATCACGGCACTGCCTTCGATGATCGTCGTGCCGGTCAAATTAACCGCGCCACTGATGTAATACGTGGTGTCGCCTTTGAAGGTGAAATTCGCCTGACTGGTGAGTGTCACGTAATCCATCACGAAGCTGGGTGAACTCTTGATACTGGCCTTTGCCATGCGCTTGGCTCCCGGTCGCGGAGCAATCTTAGCATAGCGCTTGGGCATGATCTTCTTCAACCCGGCCAGTACATTGACGCCATTGCCCCGGCGTTCCAAACTGGCGCCTTGATACTTTTTGGTTGGGGGAAGTTTCTGCAATTGATCGGACACTTTGTCGTAGCGGACTTCCTCAATCAGGAAATTCCGTCCTTCCACTTGCTGGTAGCTCTTGGCAACGGGTACTGGGTCGGCCGAGTCGCCTGCTTCATCAATGCTGAAGGCTTTGCCGGGCCCGATGTTCATCACGCCAAACCCCAGAGTTTCGTCGGGCAAATCGCCAGCTTTGCCAGCCACAGTGGTGGGCGGTTGGGCTTCCACAAATTCCGTCAAGACCTGCAACCGGGTGGTTTTCGAATTCAACCCAAGGTCTTCCGGTGTTGGCGGTTGGGTTCTCAAAACTACATCCTGCTCAAACCCCGCCAAGGTATACGTGTAACGCAGGTCGGCGCCGAGGTCGGTAAATGCGTCCGAATAAATAACCACGTTGTCGCCGACGATCTGACCATCGCTTGTCTTTACCTCAGCCAGAAGGACGCTTTCCCCGGTTGCCTCATCAAAATATGCCAGTCCCCAAACGCGGGAACGCATCCATTGCAGATCGGGCGTCTGGAGTTCGATGAGGCCGACCTTGATTTCAGGCGGGAAGAGTACCTTGTGCTGGCCCTTGGCCGCCGTTGCCCCGGCATTGTTCGGCAAAAGTTCAACCTTGGCTTCACTTTCCAGCCATTGATCCCCTTCACGATAGTGCATCCCGGTCGCCATCTCTTGATACGTGTGGTGATGGGGAAACACCTTGCCGTCCATGCCAGTTTCATTTTCAATCCGATCGAAGATTTTATGATGCGGCCCCCGCTCGCTCACCGAATAAACTCCTTCAGGAGGCGCGCCCACCCGGGACTGTGCAAAAATTGTCATGCCTGAAAAAGTCAGAACGCCGAGAATTACCCAGGTGGTTTTCATAGATTAGAATTGGCCGGGAGTGAAACCGTTGGTTGTGCTGAACGAACAGTGCGCCAGATGAAACCTCGTCGAAGATGCAAGAAAACCGGGGCTTTAGGAACACATGAGCCGAAAAAAGGTGCGACCAATTGACCCGCTACGGTTCTCGATTTCATTTCCGTCCGTGGAAAATTATCCGACTCAATTGCGACTTTTCTTTTTTAGCTTAGTTCGCCACGATAGCAAGAAATAGTTAGTCGTAATTAGCAATTATTTTGCGCTATTAATTCTTCCCATACACTTTGGTATACGCGGAATATCGTGTACTCCTGTGTTTACTACTCTAAAGTGAGGTTTTGGGTTGCAACTTATGCCAATCGAAATATGACGACTGGGTTAGCCGCCCTTACGGTGAGGCGTCTACGCTACCAACTTTTTCAAAATTGCGTAATCAAGACCGGTGTGCGAAAGCGGTAATCACGCTTAAAATGTTTCGAACAATATTCTTCATCACCACCAAAAAGCCCAATGGAATCGGGATTGGAATGTCAGACAATTTAATTTCCAACTAGACGGTTATGGGCACGTCAAACAACTTGAACGGACGAATAGGTGCAGGCGTTAGTGTGCATCGGCATTCAGGTGATCGGGTTCGTCATGGTCTGGAAGTCAGTTGGTTTCCGTTCGCACTTCGAGTTTCTTCGCCTCCGATCCTTTTCTGGGATCAGGAGCTTCGATCTGCAACAAGCGGGTTTCGAGTTCGCCAACCTTGTGCGTGTAGGTCAGCAGTTGTTGAATATAGCCCTGTCGTTCCCCGGCGAATTGTTCCCGTTCCTTCTGCAATAGATCAATGAACATGTCCTTCGCCCGGTTCGTAATCTGCAAATCCCGCAGCTCATGCTCCAGGGATTTGACCTCGGCTGTATCCGGTCGCGAATCGCGTGACCGCGTGTTCTCCCCCTTTTCCGCATCGTGCGGAACGTTTCCGACGGGTTCGGAAGCTGTGTTGGCTTTCGCCGCTTTGGCCTTTTCTTCGGCAATCGCCAGTTCCACGCTTTGCGGGGTAATGAAATACTTTCGCTCGTTCGGATCGTAATAAGCGTCCAACCGGGCGATGCCTTGCGCGTTCATCTGACACCAGTTCGTGATGCTGCGTTCCGTGCGCGCCACCCCGGCCGTCTCAAACAATCGAGCCGCTTCGCGCACCGTCAGACTGTGATTTTCCTTACGCTCGGAAGGGTGCGGAACGCTGCGGAAGCTTGCGGAACCATTCGGAACCTTTCCGAATGGTTCGGAAGTATTCGGAATGGTGCGGAAGCTTTCCGCAGCTTGCGGCACGGCTCCGAATGAAGCGGCATTCTGCGAATTGTTTTGCGAGTTTGATTCCATGAAATTTCAGCAGCGGTGGGAGAAAAGAGTGACCGGTTTATCCACAAGGGGATTTCCGCTGGCTTGTGCCATAATTCTAGCACAGATGAAACAAATCGGGGAAGTCCTCAAAGAGCAAAACCTGCGCCTCGCCACGGAGAATCCAGTCGTCCGGGGTGGCTTCACGCAGGTGCCCAATTTCATCCTCCGGGATGGATCGCTTTCCGTCGGCGCCAAGCTCACCTACGCCATGTTCCTGAGTTACGCCTGGCACAACGATTCGTGCTTTCCGGGACAGGATCGTCTGGCCGAAGACATGGGGATGAGCCGGTCGCGCGTGACCGAGTTCGTAAGTGAATTACAACGCGCCGGCTTTGTGACCATTGAACGCCGGGGGCAAGGGAAGACAAACCTTTACACGATCCATTTCCAGGTGAAGCCCCCTGTGGATAAACATCCAGATGTCGGCCGGCCGACATCTAGAAGTCGGCCCGCTGACCACTGGTCGTCGGCCCGCTGACTTCTGTCTATATAAGAATACTCAGAAGAAGAATAACGGACTTTTCTTTGAAAAGGTGGGGACAAGTCGGCGGCGTTTGGTGGTGAGCAGCACCGGTCGCCCCTTTGCATTCAGGCCACGCGGCATGATAAAATGGTCGCATGGAGATTCAAACCCTTACCCTCGAAACCCTCTTCAACCTACTGCGGGAACGTGCGGCGAAGAGTGCCACCCCGGTGATCGTGGACGCTCGGATTGCGGTCAGCCCGCAGGAAGCCCGATTGCTGGATTTGCAGCCCAGCCGGATGTTGGAGGTGATTTACTACTGAAATGACCCGGCTCGCCTTTACTGATGATGAATTCAACCATGTCCTGAGTCGAGCCCAGGAGTTTTACGCCACCCTCGGAAAAGTGCGCTGCCCTTATTTCCGTGGGGACATTCGATTCAACCCCGCCGGCTTGGAGCATCTCCGTCGCAAGTCCTGGAATCGCGGTCGTTCGCGCCCTGACCAATTCATGCGCCTCAAGTTTCTCCGGATGGCTCCGACCATTCTCAGCCTGTCCAGCACCGTGCAGGGCATCTGCCACACGCAGGAACGCCTCCGCCGGCATCGGCACGGCCGCTGGGAGGAATTGTTCTCGCCAGTGACGTTTTACGAGTTCGTGGCCGTGCATGAAAACCGCCGGTTCAAAGTGATCGTCAAGCAAGGCTCGGGCGGTGAATTGATCTTTTGGAGTTTGATCCCGTTCTGGCGGCAGTCGGAGCATGGCAATCGCCTCTTGCACGACGGCAATCCCATTGAAGATTGATATAGCAAAAACCACCGGTTTAGCCGGTGGCTCTTGAAATGCACCTGTCTGCGGTTTTACCGATGACCGCTGGAGAGCAAGCCCTCACAAGTGCAACCCTATCCTACCATGTCCACCGCCAGAAAAACAATGACCGCCAATTCTACACCACAAAACGAACCATGGTGTCAAGTCGCCCAAATTATTTGATGCGATTTTGATTTGCGCTGCCAGTCTGGTTTTGTGGATCAAAACGAAATCCAACGCCCGCGGCGCACATTGGTCAAAACGCCGGTTTTTGCGTTCCCAAATCCCATTTCGAACGACGGCTCAACTGAGCCGTTTTTTGGCATTGGAGCAGTTAAGGTATATTGTGCGACATGGTAAAATGGCTCAACAGAGCCGTTCCCTGTTTATCGCGATCTTGATTCAGCTAGCAACGCGGCGTCGGAAGGTTTCCTTTGGCCGACTACTTCCAATGTGTCAAAGCGAATCATCCTTCCGCACTCATCGCAGACATAACAGTCCGTTGTCCAATCTTTGGCGGTTGGCTCGACTTCATTTCCATCAACATCACACGGGAAAAAGCCACAGCCATCAGGCGTGTTTCCGCAGACGCAAATCCAAGCGTCAGGGTGTGAAAGTTCGTATGTAATAAATTCTTTGTTCATGAATGCTGATGTAGTAGCACCGCCGCGTCCCCTTATTAGGCGAACACCCCAACCTTTGGATTCTCGCCGGCCACTTCGAATGTTTCGGGGTTGATGATCCTCCCACAATGCAGGCATACCACCAATCTCAAGTCCCAATCCTTTTTCGGCTTGCCCGGATTGCACAATTTGTCGCTATCAGAAAAGCCATCACCAAAAGCGTGGTTGCCGCAGATACATTCCGCGGTGTCCCAGTCTGTCTTATCGCCAAAAATATATTCTTTCGCCATGACCGCAGCCTAGCGTACTCCCCGCTGGCTGTGAACTTGCGCAACTGCGTGAAATGTGGTGTGGTTTTTCGATACTGCCTCTACATACATGGTATGTAGGGGCTAGCGCCCGGGCGCGGATTCGCGCGGCGGCTCAACTGAGCCTTACGGGCTCCCCCACGGGTCGTCTGGGCTAGCGCCCGACTTCGCGCTTTTTCCTACGGCTACCGGGTTCAACTACTTCACTACCGTTCGAGTCTCACCAAAAAACGCGAAGTCGGCCGCTCGCCTTTTCTAGCGAAAAGGGCCGACCCGTGGGGGACGACGGATTTAACGACCCCCACGCTTCGCGTGGACGACCGTTGCCACGACGGACTCACTACGGCCGTTTGGAAAAAGCGCCCGCGCGATTTCTGGGTGGTGCGACCAATTCACCACCGGCGTGGTAGAATGAACTTCTACGGACTGACTTCCCCGCTGATTCAGGCTTCACAGCCAGCTTCGATTACCTGCCCGGCTCGTCCCCAATAACGTTTGCCGGGGTGCTTGCGCACGACCACGATTCGTCTGATGACACGGAGACGATTCCTGTGGTTTTGGAGTCGAAGCTGGCTCTGGTGTCATGAGCAATCAAACCACTTACATCGGCCACCGCTCCGGCTGGGGGCCAGACGACCACCCTTTTGGCATCCAAACCACGGATGCTCGCCAACATATCTACATCATTGGAAAAACCGGTTCGGGAAAATCCACCCTGCTGCGTAACATGATCATTCAGCATTTGCAGCAAGGCAGCGGTTTGGCGTTGATTGACCCCCACGGCGACCTCGCCGAAGATTTGCTCGATCACTTCCCCACTGCCCGCGCCGATGACTTGGTCTATTTTAATCCCGGTGATCTGGAATTCCCCATCGGGCTGAACCTGCTCGCCAATGTGCCCCCGGATCAACGGCATCTGGTGGCCTCGGGAATCGTCGGCGCTTTCAAAAGCATCTGGCGCGATTCCTGGGGGCCGCGCATGGAATATATCCTCTACAACGCCCTCGTCGCCTTGCTCGATTGCCAGAACACTTCCCTCTTGGGCGTAAATCGCATGCTGACGGACGAGCAATATCGTGCTTGGGTCATTCGGCAGATCAAAGACCCGTTTGTGAAAAACTTTTGGACGGAAGAATTTGCCAATTACGACCCGCGTTTCGTGCGTGAAGCCATCGCACCGATTCAAAACAAGCTGGGCCAATTCCTGATGAACCCGCCGATCCGCAACATTCTCGCTCAGGTCAAAACCAAGGTGGATATTCGTCTCATGATGGATACTGGCCGGGTGTTTATCGCCAATCTTTCCAAAGGCAAACTTGGGGCGGACAAAGCAAACCTGCTCGGTTCACTGCTCACCACTCAATTTCAACTGGCGGCCATGTCGCGTGCCGATACTTCGGAACATGACCGGCGTGATTTCCATTTGTTCATCGACGAGTTCCACAATTTTACCACTGACAGTTTCGCGTCAATTCTGGCCGAAGCCCGCAAATACCGGCTTTGTCTGACGCTCTCGCATCAATATGTAGATCAGCTTTCTCCCGAAGTGCGCCAGGCGGTGTTTGGCAACACCGGCACAATGATTGCGTTTCGCATCGGCCATACCGACGCTGAGCTTTTGGCCAAAGAGTTTGCCGATACATTCATCCCGCGCCAGTTTGTTGAACTTGACCGTTACCACATCTTCATTCGCTTGCTGGAAAACGGCGTCGCTTCCACTCCCTTTTCAGCTAAGACCATGCCGGCGATTGGAAATCGTCATGCCTGCCGGCACAAACTGATTCACCGCTCGCGCGAGCGGTTTGCGATTGGGAGACAGACCGTTGAAAGAAAACTCAAGTCATGGATGGGTACAAAGTAAGCGTCGTACCGAGCCGAACTCCGAAGTTGGGGATCGCGTCCGACTCGGGGGCGCTCTGCCCAACCACCGTATCCAGCAGGTCTGTGCAATTACTCCGCATCTTCCCAGTTCTGAACAAAGCAGTCGGCTCGGAGTGGCCTATTGTTACGGAAAGGAAACTATTGTGCATTTTTTGCCGTTTTCTCTTGCAAGGATAAAACGAAGGAGTAAAAACGAATTCAGTCTGAGTTCTCTTAACGAACGTTTCCACGGATGGAAATGAATATCAGTAAGAAATCAGGGCTGCCAGCGGCGATCTCTCGGCTGATGCGTTTTCCAGGCTCGTGTGGAACTCCATCCTCTTCTCGTCGTCAGGTTGATCGCTCCATAATCCAAGTCTTCTTTCGCCGGGAACAATATTGACCATCTCTTGATTTATGTAAGCCATCACCAAACCACAGTCACCGTTTATTCGAAACCCTATGAAAGCCATAAAACTTCTAAAAGTCGTTTGCGCCATCGTCGTGCGAACATCTGCCTTTTTAATGACGATGAGTCTTCTTTTGGTACCTTTTAAAGGATTTGCAGAGTCAGCCTGCGGTCTACCTAAATGGGGCAACGCACCTTCTGTACCTGCTTGTGGCAGTTGCAACTCCGCAGCGATGGCGATCTGGTGGGTATCCGAGCCTTACATTAATTTGCATTTCGATGACACGCCGTTGGGTTATCAGCCCTCGCGCGGGTTGCCGGTTAATTTCCACCTGTCTTATCGACAACGCGATACGGTGCTGGAGGACCCGGCCATATTTGGTGTCGGCACGAACTGGACGCCGTCCAGTCGCGTTTTTCTTTTGGACAAAACAGGAATCCAAAGCGGCTGGCTGCGGTTGCATCGGGGCGGAGCGGGATCCCTTGAGTATTACCAGGATTATACCGTGGGAACGCCGCAGTTTTTTGACGGCTCCATCCTCACCACGCCGGATTTCGGCCTGACTTACCAGATCGAATATGCTGATGGGGCTAAAGATGTCTTTGCCAAAACCTTCGTCAAAAGTACAGGGGATGTCTTGTACTTTCTGACCGCCCAACTCGATCCGTCCGGCAACACGCTCACCTACAATTACGCCACCAATGCCAACATCATCCGCCTTTCCAGTATGACCGACCCGGACAACCGGAACACGCAGTTTTATTACGAGAATTCGAGTTTCACCAATTTGATTACCAAAGTGGTGGACCCGTTCAACCGAACCAACCTGCTCCAATACGATGCCGCCGGATATTTGACCAACATCGCGGATGTGGCGGGCCTGACCAGTTCGTTTGTGTATGATTCGGGAGCCCGGCGTTCGTGGGTCACCAACCTCATCACCGCTTACGGAACAACCGCCTTCCGTCATGGCGGAGTCAACGCCGACTCGGCCAACTATTATGACGGCACGAATCAGGTCAACCGCTTCCTGGAAATCACACAGCCCAACGGCGGCAAGCACCTTTACCTTTACCGGCAGGATTGCAGCAGCATCCTTGCGGCAACGAATTCCGCCGTACCTGTCACCAGCCCGTTTGCCAACACGCTCGACAACGTGGATCAAAACAAACGCAACAGTTTCCACTGGGAGCCGCTCCAATACATTGGATTGTCTTCAAGCTATCAGTCCTCGGGCAATGTCACAAACCTGACGAGCAATGATTATTTCCTCGCGCGCATGCGGCATTGGTTGCTGGACCCGTCAACCGGCCAGGCGTCGCGGGTGCTCTCGCTAGAGCGGAGTGCAAGTCCCGACGCCAGCACTCTCGGTTTAATGACATGGTATGACTATGCAGGTAAGTCAGGCAGCAACAACTTCAACGGCACGAGTGCGCTCCCGTTGCTGGAAACCCGAATTCTGCCGGACGCCAGTACTTGGTTCGAGCGCCAGGTCCGCAATAGTCGGGGTAGCGTCACAAATTTCGTTTCCACCTACACCGCGGCGACGGGCAGCGCGTTTCGGACCAACATTTATCTATATGCGGGCGACGAGATTGACTTGCTCCGACATCTTGGCCCGCAAGGGGAACAGGTAGTGAGCAACTATTTCAATTCCTATCATCAGCCACTCGCCAGCTACAACGCTCTGAATGAACCGACCCTTTACAACTACAACACCAACCATCAAGTCACGAGTGTGGTTTCCTCTAGTGGGTTGAACACCACCAATATCTATTTCACGAGCGGGACGGACGCGAACCGGCTGGATAAAACCATTGATCTTGCAATCGGTCGCACGAACTCCTACACATACTATCCCGATGGCACTGTGTATTCAAAAACTGATGAGCGCGGCTTGTCCACGACCCAATATTGGGACAAGCTCCAACGACTGACCGGCATGGCATATCCTGATGGCACCACCACGTCGAACCTTTATACCGCGCTGGACATAACTACCACCAAAGACCGACTCAACTCGTGGTCTTACGCTTCTTACAATGGCATTAGGCTCAAGTTGGCTGCTACCAATGCTAATGGCATTGTCACCAGGTACGGATATTGCGAATGTGGCGCGCTGACGAGTTTAACCAATGCCTGGAGTACGCCCGCCCAGCAGGTGACGACCTATGACTATGATTTTCAAGGCAACCGTACTTTTGTTTATCAGCCGGACGTGACGGTGACCAACTGGTACAACTCCCTCCGCCAACGGGCGCGCACGGACGCCGGGGTTGGCTGGCAGACTTTTCAATACGCAAAACAGGGACTCCTGGCCGCTGGAACCAACACATTCGGCATGGTGCAGGCGACTCTCTATGATGCGGAGGATCGCCCAGTTCAGGTGACGGATGTCAAAAGTACGACCATCACAAACACGTATGATTTATTGGGGCGAGTGCTGACGCGGACGCATCCCGATGGCGGCGTGGAAAGACACGGTTACTCTGCGCGGGGACTGATCGCCTACACAAATCAACTGGATCAGATCACGTATTACGGTTACGACGCAGCGCGACGGAAGATTGCAGAAACCAATGCGAACAATGAAGTCCTCCGCTACACCAACAACGCGGCAGGCGACCTGGTTGCCCTGACTGACGGAAAGAACCAAACGGCGAAGTGGAATTACGACGAGTATGGTCGCGTGACCAACAAGGTGGATCAAGTGGGCTCGGAGGTTTTGCGCTACCAGTACGATGCCAACTCCCGGCTTACGAACCGCTGGAACGTTGGGAAAGGA
>Ga0302322_100002041_pt1 | contig 16893 bp, 15 predicted proteins | sample Fen_T0_2_FD_203757 | JGI IMG/M metagenome (GOLD analysis project Ga0302322, IMG submission 203757) | Peat permafrost microbial communities from Stordalen Mire near Abisko, Sweden - Fen_T0_2 | ecosystem: Environmental > Terrestrial > Soil > Wetlands > Permafrost | place: Sweden: Abisko... | reverse complement strand
ACATCCAGGGCATCCTGCCTACGCTGTTCGACGCGCGCACTCACCACGGCAAGGAATCTATCGAGGTGCTGCGCGAGAACTTCGGCGACCTCGTCTTCGACACCGTCGTGCGCAAGACAATCAAGTTTGCCGAGGCGCCCGTGGGCGGCACCTCGGTCCTGAAGTACGATCCCAAAGGCAGGGGAGCAGAATCGTACCGCGCCCTCGCGCGGGAGGTGCTGAATGGCAGATCGTCCTAGCATGAAGGATGGACTGAGCGAGCTCTTCCGGCGCACCGACAGCGGCGGTGCGATCCCAGACGCAACGGGCCCGGACGCTCCAGTCAAGGGCCGGCCGTACGTGACGACCATCAAGGTGGTCGGCATCGGCGGGGCCGGCACCAACGCCGTCAACCGGATGGTCGACTCCGGCGTCAAGGGCGTCGAGTTCATCGCCGTCAACACCGACGTGCAGCAGCTCGACGTATGCGACGCCGACGTCAAGATCCACATCGGCCAGGAGATCACCCACGGACTCGGCGGCGGGGCCAACCCGGAGGTCGGCCGCGAGGCCATGGAGGTCAGCCGCGACCAGCTCAAGGCTGCGCTGCGCGGCGCCGACCTCGTGTTCGTCACGGCCGGCGAGGGCGGCGGCACCGGCACCGGCGGCGCGCCCGTCGTGGCGCAGGTCGCCCGCGAGCTCGGGGCCGTGACCATCGCCATCGTCACCAAGCCGTTCGGGTTCGAGGGCAATCGCCGCCAGCGCCAGGCGCTTGACGGCATCGACCTCCTGCGGGACGTTGCCGACACGGTCATCTCGATCCCCAACGACCGGCTGCTCGAGGTCGTCGAACGCAACGCCAGCGTCGTCGAGGCGTTCCAGCACGCCGACGACATCCTGCGCCAGGGCGTCCAGGGCGTCACCGACCTCATCACCGTGCCTGGGCTCATCAACCTGGACTTCGCCGACGTGCGCACCATCGTGCACGACGCCGGCACTGCACTGCTCGGCATCGGCGTGGCCGGCGGCGAGAACCGCGCCCAGGCCGCGGCCGACATGGCCATCCACTCGCCGCTGCTCGAGACGAGTATCGAGGGCGCGCGCGGGCTGCTCCTGAACATCACCGGCGGCGAGGACCTCACGCTGTACGAGGTGAACGAAGCTTGCGGCGTCATCAGCGAGGCCGCCGACGACGACGCCAACATCATCTTCGGCGCTGTGGTGGACGAGAAGCTCGAGGGCAAGATCTCGATCACCGTGGTCGCCACCGGGTTCGGAGACGACGTGCGGCACGCACAAGCGCCGCCGCGGAGCCCGGACAGTCGCACCCCGGCGCCCAAGACGGCGCCGAAAGAAGACCGCGGCGCCATGTTCGGTCCGGCCCCGCGGTTCGACGACAACGACTTCGACATCCCGTCCTTCGTCAATCAGCCGGAAGACTGATCGCACTGCACGGAGTGACGCCCGCATGACCCGGAGAGCAGGCGACGGCGATGCGCGCTGAAGCGAGCGCCGTCGCCGCACCCCCCGTCGCACTGGAGCTCGACCTCGACGTCTTCGACGGTCCGTTCGACCTGCTCGTCACGCTCATCCTGCGCGACGAGATCGACATCTGGGAGGTCCGCGTCTCGCGGATCATCGCGGAGTACGTCCTGCACCTCGCCGACACCGGCGAGTTCGACCTCGACGCCACGTCGCAGTTCGTCGTGCTCGTCGCCGCGCTTCTGGAGATGAAGTCGCGGCTGCTGCTCGAGGAGGAGGTCGAGGAGGAGCTCGAGGACCTCGACCCGGACGAGGCCGCGCAGCAGCTCCTCGAGCGTCTCGTGCGCTACAGCCAGTACCGCAACGCCGCCGGCGGCCTGCGTGAGGCCTGGGAGGCGCACAGCGCGCGCCTGTACCGCAACGCGCCGGTGCCCGCGGAGTTCCTGCGCCGGCGCGTCGCCGACGGGGCGTTCGCGGCCAGCTCCCTCGCGGACGCGCTCGCGCCGCTCCTTCGCGAGCCGCCGGTGCCAGACACCAGCCATCTTGCCGACCTCGCCGTGTCGCTCGTCAAAGAGCTGCGCCGTCTGCGCCTGATCCTGGACGACGAGGGCGAGTTCACATTCGCCGGGGTGGCGCCGCGCGACAGGCTCGAACGCGCGGTCACCTTCTTCGCGCTGCTCGAGTTGCACTCGAGCGGCGAGGCACGGCTCCGTCAGACGCGGCACTTCGGCGACATCGTGGTGAGCCGCATCACGGTGCCGGCGCCCGTCACAGGGTGACGCCGGCCGCCGCCGTGCGGTAGCATCGACTCGTCCCGGCTACGACCCCTTTCCGGCATGCTGCCACTCGCACGGCGCCTCGAAGCGCTCCTCTTCATCTCACCGCGGCCCATCGCAGCCGACAGGCTGGCCGAGGCATGCGCCTGCAGCGAAGAGGAGGCGACAGGGGCTCTGGCGGCGCTGCGTGCCGAGTACGCCGCCGGCGCGCACGGCATCGAGGTGCGTGAGGTGGCCGGAGGCTTCACCTTCGCCGTGGCCGACGACTGCGCCGAGGACGTGCGCCGCTTCACCGGCGCCGAGAGGCCGGACGAGCTCACGCCGGCCCTTCTCGAGACGCTCGCCGTCGTCGCCTATCTCGAACCGGTGACGAGGGCCGAGATCGCCGAGGTGCGCGGAGTCTCGTCCGAATACGCGCTGGGAGCCCTGGAGGAGCGCGGCCTCGTGGAGCAGCAGGGCCGCGCCGACACGCCCGGCACGCCCGTGCTCTACGGCACATCCGGGCGCTTCCTGAAGTTGTTCGGGCTCGCGAGCCGCGACGACCTGCCGCCGCTCGAGGAGTTCTCGCTGGGCGCCGACGAAGTCGACGAGATCCGCTCCCGGCTCCACGCAAACGCCGAGAGGAGGGCCCAATGAGCCCTGCCCAGCCCATGAACCTGGTCGTCTACCTCGCTCGTTCGGGGATCGGCTCGCGCCGCTCCTGCGACGAGCTCATCCGCGAGGGTGTGGTCACCGTCAACGACGAAGTCGTCACGTTCCCGCGCCAGAAGGTCGCACCTGAGGACGTCGTCGCCGTGCGCGGGGAGCCCGTCACGGCGCTTGAGCTGCGATACCTGCTGGTCAACAAGCCGCGCGGCGTCGCCAGTACGCGCAGCGACCCGCACGCCGAGCGCGTGATCGTCGACCTGGTGCCGGGCGGCCGCGCCCTGTTCCCGGTCGGCCGCCTCGACGTCGACACGACGGGTCTGATCATCCTGACCAACGACGGCGTGCTGGCCAACCGCCTCATGCACCCGCGGTACGGCGTGCCCAAGACCTACGTGGCTCGCGTCCGCGGCAAGGTCAGCCGCCGCGCGCTCGGCGCGCTGCGCGGCGGCGTCGAGCTCGAGGATGGCCTCACCTCGCCGGCCGACGTGAAGCTCCGCAAGCAGAGCGCCAAGACGGCCCTCGTCGAGATCACCATCCACGAGGGCCGTAAGCGCCAGGTGCGGCGCATGTTCGTCGCCGTCGGCTTGCCGGTCGAAGAGCTGAGCCGCCGCAGGTACGGCCCCTTGACGGACAAAGGACTCGAGCCCGGCGGCTTCCGCGAGCTCAGCGGCGACGAGGTCGAGGCGCTGCGCCGGGCCGGGGAGGAGGTCGCCGGAGAGGTCGGCAAAGAAGTAGAGGGCTCGCCGCTGATGCTGGCCGCCGAAGTCGTGACGGACACGCCGGACGCCGTCCTGGAACCTGCTTCGGCCGCTTCGGGCGAGGAGCCGGCGGCTGATGACAGCGTGGAGGACGACGAGGGCGGGGAGCCCCGCGCGGGCGCCGCGCGCCCGGCTGCCGCTCCCGAACCCGAGTCCGACGGGCCGGACACCCCGCTGGGCCAGTCCGGCCAGCCGGACGACGAGCCGGGGGACGCCGGCGACTGACGTGTATACTCTTGCACTCGCTGTGCATGCACGGCGCGCACCAGGCGCGCCCCGACCCGCGGAGTGACGACATGACCGTCCGCTTCATCCCGGAGCTCGCTGGCATCGTGCCGTACCAGCCCGGGCTTCCGATCGAGGTGGTGCAGCGGCGCTTCGGGCTCGAGCAGGTCGTCAAGCTCGCGTCCAACGAGTTCCCGCTGCCGCCGTTCCCTGAGGTGAAAGCGGTCGTGATGGGGGCTCTGGACCGCCTGCAGCGGTATCCGGACGGCTTCTCGACCGACCTGCGCGAGGCGCTGGCGGCGCACTACGACCGCAGCCCCGAGCAGATCACCGTGGGCTGCGGCACCTGCGAGCTCCTGTACCTGCTCGCGCACGCCGTCCTGGAGCGCGGCGACGAGGTGGTGCTCGCCGAGCCGTCGTTCACGTCGTATCGCGACGTCATCGACATCCGGGGCGCCGTCCCCGTGGCGGTGCCGCTGGTGGACTACGCGCACGACCTCGAGGCCATGGCCGCGGCGGTCACGCCGCGCACCAAGATGATCTTCGTCTGCAATCCGAACAACCCGACGGGGACCTACGTGCCGGCGGCCGACGTGAAGCGGCTGGTCGAGCGCGTCCCGGACGACGTCATGGTCGTGATCGACGAGGCGTACATCGAGTTCGTGACCGCCGAGGACCGCGAGGGATCGCTGGAGATCCAGAAGGAGCACGACAACGTCGTCGTGCTGCGCACGTTCTCCAAGATCTACGGCCTGTGCGGCTTGCGCACCGGCTTCGGGATCTGCGCGCCGGAGGTCAAGGGCGCCGTGGACAAGGTGCGGCAGCCGTTCAACGTGAACCTGCTCGGGCAACTGGCCGCGATCGAGGCGCTCAAGCACCAGGACCAGGTGGCGCAGCGGCGCGAGACCAACGCCGCGCTGCGCGACCACATGGTCGCGCGCCTCGCGGCGCGCGGCCGCGCCACCGTGCCCACGCAGGCCAACTTCATGCTTGTCGCCATGAACGACCTGTGCGACCCGCACGACAAGGTCTGCGGCACGCTGCTGTCCCTCGGCGCCATCGTCCGCGACGGCAACGCGCTCGGCTGCCCGGGCTGGGCGCGCGTGACCGTGGGTACGCACGATGAGATCGAGTTCTTCCTGGACAAGCTCGCCTCGCTCGAGGTCGGCGCTCAAAAAGGCGGCGAGGTGATGCCCTCGTGAGCCCGCAGTCGCGTCCCACGGCCGTGTTCGGTGAGTACGCGGGTCGCGTCCTCGACCTTGCCCGCTGGACCAGCAGGACGGCCTGAGACCGTGGCCGAGGCCAATGTCAGCACCGTCGCCCTCATCGGCGTCGGCCTCATGGGAGGATCGCTCGGCCTCGCCGCGCGCGAGCACGCCGGTGTCACCGAGGTGCGCGGCTTCAGCCAGACGCAGGCCACGCTCGACCTCGCGCTGGAGCGCTGCGCGATCACGACCGCCTGTGCGAGCCTTGAGGAGGCCTGCACGGGCGCCGACCTGGTCTTCGTCTGCACGCCCGTCCGGCTCGTGATCAGGCACGTGCGGGCGGCGCTCGCAGCCGCTCCGCCGCACGCCGTCATCAGCGACGTCGGGAGCACCAAGGGGCCGCTCATGCGGGCGCTCTCACCCGACGAGCAGGGGCGCTGCATCGGCGGTCACCCCCTCTGCGGGTCGGAGACCGCCGGCGTGGCCAACGCGCGCGCCTCCCTCTACCACGGCGCCACGTACTTCGTGACCCCTGGCGCCCACGTGGACGCCGACGCCTACCAACTGCTGTACGGGTTCCTGGGGGACATCGGCGCTCGCCCGGTCGCGGTCGACCCCGAGGAGCACGACCGCCAGATGGCCGTGGTCAGCCACCTGCCGCACGTGCTGGCCAACGTGCTCATGAGCCAGGCGGGGCAGCACGCCGGCGCGCGCGATGCGCTGCTCTCCGCGGGCCCCAGCTTCCGCGACCTCACGCGCATCGCCGGCAGCAACCGGCGCGTGTGGACGGACATCTTCCTCGACAACCGGGCCGCCCTGCTCGCGTCGCTGGCACAGTTCCAGGAGGGCCTGCAGGAAGTGCTGGAGGCCCTGGCCTCCGCGGACGCCACGCGCCTCAGCGACACGATCGCGCGCGCCAAGGAGCAGCGCGATCGCATGCTGGCGGCCGGCAGCCTTGCAGCTGAGGACCTGTATCGCATCATCATCCCTGTCACCGACCGCCCGGGCGTGTTCAGCGAGATCATGGTCGCGCTGGGCGACGCCGGCATCAACGTCGAGGACATCTCGCTCCATCACATGAGCGCCGAGCTGGGCGGCACGCTGACCGTGTTCGTGCTCGGCGACGAGGTGCGCCAGCGCGCCGCCCACGTGCTCGGCGCGCTGGGCTACGAAGTGAGCACCCGGGCGGAGGCCGACCCCGAATGACGGTGGTCGCCATCGACGGCCCTACCGGCTCGGGCAAGAGCACCGTGGCCCGGCGCGTCGCGGACCGGCTCGGCTACCTGTATCTGGACACCGGCGCGATGTACCGCGCCGTCGGGCTCCTGGCCACTGAGGCCGGCGTGCGGCTTGAGGACGAGGCGGCCGTGGTGCCCATCGCCGCAGCCGCCGGCCTGCGCTTCGACGGAGAAGGCCGCCTGTTCGCCGGCGACCGGGACGTGAGCGGCCTCATCCGCAGCCTGGAGATGGGCACAGCCGCGTCGGTCGTGTCGGTGCTACCCGGCGTGCGCCGGCTGCTGGTCGAGCGGCAGCGCACCCTCGGCTGGGGCGCCGACATCGTCATGGAAGGCCGCGACATCGGCACCAACGTGTTCCCGGATGCCGAGGTCAAGGTGTTCCTGACGGCGCGCCCGGACGTGCGGGCGGAGCGGCGCGCCGAAGAGCTCTGCGGCAAGGGCGAGGAGGTCGACGTGGACGAGGTGCTGGAGGCGCTCATCGAGCGTGACAGGCGCGACTCTGAGCGCGAGGTCGCGCCGCTGCGCAAGGCCGCCGACGCGGTGGAGGTCGACACGTCGGCGCTCACGCTGAACGAGGTCGTCGACGCGGTCGTCGCCGTCGTCGGAGAGAAGGTGGGCTCGTGATCCGTGTGTGGCGCTACCGGCTCGTCGGCCACGGCGACACTCGTCTCTATACCTTCCTGCGCTGGCTCGCGATCCCGTTCTTCGGCGGCCTGTATCGCTGCCGGGTCGAGGGCGCGGAGAACCTGCCCCAGACCGGGCCCGTGATGGTCATCATGACGCACAAGGCCTTCTGGGACCCCGTCATCGCGGGGATGATCTTCGACCGGCCGTTGCGCTTCATGGCGAAGAAGGAACTGTTCGCCAACAGCGCCGCCGCGAAGTTCATCACGAGCCTCGGCGCGTTCCCGATCGACCGTGGCGCCGGGGATCGTGCCGCACTGACCGCGGCCCTGGAGATGCTCAAAGGCGGGGAGATCCTGCTGATGTTCCCGGAGGGGCACCGTCAGCGGTACCACGGCGTGGGCGAGTTCCTGCCCGGCGTCGGCATGATCGCCCTGCGGAGCGGCGCGCCGGTGATACCGCTTGCCCTGGACGGCACGCAGGACATGCTGCGCGACGGAAAGCTCGGCCTGCCGGCTCTCCGAGGTGTGGTGGGCCCGCCGATCGACCTCAGCGACATCACGACCAGGAACAGCAAGGCGTACCAGGAGGCCGCCCGGCGCATGCACGACGCCATGGCGGATCTGTATGCCCGGCTCTAACGACGCGCCGGACGCCGCGCGCGGCTCTGCGTCCTACGACGAGGAGCCCGAACGCAGCCACGAACTGCGTCACGTGCGCGCCGGCGACAGCGAGATCGTGGTCGCGCGCTACGCCGGCTACTGCTACGGGGTGGAGCGCGCCTTGCGCCTCACCGGTGAGGCGCTCGAGGGCGCGCCGGCTCCGGTCGCCACGCTCGGGCCCATCATCCACAACCCGAGCGTGGTCGGCAGCCTCAGAGACCGCGGCATCGATGTGGTCGACGAAGTCGACGACGCCACCGTGGGCACGCTCATCGTGCGCACGCACGGCGTCCCACCCGACGTGATCGCCCACGCACGGTCGCGCCACCTGAACGTGGTGGACGCGACCTGTCCCTTCGTCTCGGTCGCCCAGCGCAAGGCGGCGGCGCTGCGAGAGGCCGGGTATGCCGTCGTGATCCTGGGCGAGCGCGACCATCCCGAGGTCGTCGGGCTGCAGGGGTTCGCCGGCAACGACGCGGCGGTGGTGGAGGACGCCGCCGGGCTGCCGCTCGAGCGCCTGCGCGGCCGGCGCGTCGGCGTCGTCGTGCAGACCACGCAGACGCGCGCCAACCTCTCGGCGCTGGCGGCGGCCCTGGCGCCGGTCGCGCGCGAGCTGCTGGTGTTCAACACGGTCTGTGACGCGACGGAGAAGCGCCAGAGCGCCGCCTGCGAGCTCGCCGAGGACGTGGACGTGGTCGTGGTGGTCGGCGGGCGGAACAGCGCCAACACCGCCCGCCTCGCGCAGCTCTGCGCGACCATCGAGCCGCGGACCCACCACATCGAGTCCGCGGCCGAGCTGCGCCCCGAGTGGCTGGCCGGGGCGACCCGCATCGGCGTCACCGCCGGCGCCTCGACACCGGACGAGGAGATCGAGGCGACCGTGAGCGCGCTGCTGGACCTCTGCGGTGAGTGAAGTCGCAGGGGAGACCTGCGGCGGAGTCGTCGTCGCCGACGCGCGAGACGCCGCCGCCCGCGGCGGCCTGCGCGCCGGAGACCGCATCGTCAACCTGAACGGCGGCGTCCCGCTCGATGTTCTCGATGTGGAGGACGCCGCTGCTGACGGCGCGCTCTGGCTCTCAGTGCTGCGCGGCGGTCATCCGCTCGACCTGGTGATCACGCCGAAGGCGGGGGAATGGCACGGCATCTCGCTCGACCGCGGCGGCCTCGGCGACGACCCGCGCACCTGCCGCAACGCCTGTCGCTTCTGCTTCGTCGACCAGGTGCCGGCCGGCCTTCGCGCGGCCCTCTCGGTGAAGGACGACGACTACCGCCTGTCGTTCCTGCACGGGAACTTCATGACCCTGACCAACCTGAGCGAGGAAGACCTCCAGCGCATCGAGGACCTGCGGCTCTCACCACTGTACGTCTCGTTGCACGCCTGGGACGACGCCGCCCGCGTCCGCCTCATGGGGCGGGCGGCGGCAGGCTCTCGCGCGGTGCTCGAGCGGCTCGCGGAGGCGGGTCTCGAGGTGCACCTGCAGGTCGTGCTGTGTCCGGGGTGGAACGACGGCGACGTGCTGGCCGAGACCGTGCGCCGCACCGGCGAGCTCGACGCCGTCGCCGACCTGGGCGTCGTCCCCGTCTCGCTGGCCGCCGAGGGCGACCTCCGCCGCGTGACGCCCGACGACGCTCGCGCGACGATCGCGGCGGTCGAGGGCTGGCAGCGGGACTTTGTGGCGCGGCGCGGCGCGGCCTTCGTGCACGCCGCCGACGAGTTCTACCTCCTTGCCGGCGCGCAGCCGCCCGGCGGCGCCGCCTGCGAGCAGTACGAGAACGGCGTCGGCATCTGTGCTGCGCTGCACGCCGAGGCCGAGGCGCTCGCACGCGTCTGGAGGGGCGGGGAGGCCCCAGGCGAAGACGCGCCGGCGGCTCCGCCCAGGAGCGTGACCGGCGTCCGCCTGCTCACCGGCACGCTCGCGCGCCCAGTGCTCGAGCGCGCCGGGGGACTGCTCGGCGAGGCGGCCGGGCTGCCGGTGCGGCCCTTCGCCGTCGAGAACCGCGTCTTCGGCCCGCACGTGACCGTCACCGGTCTCCTCGGCGGCGGCGAAGTGCTCGACGCGCTACGCCGCGACCCGCTCGCCGGCGGAGAGTGGCTGCTCGCTCCTCGCACGTGGCTGCCCGCCGACCTCGGGTGCACGCTCGACGACGTAGCGGAGGACGAACTCGAAGCCGCCGCCGGCGGCCGTCTGGCCGTCGCCGAAACCCTGAGCGACGCGTTTGCTAGACTGTCCGAATGACTGAACTCCCCATCGTCGCGGTCGTCGGCTCACCGAACGCCGGTAAATCGACCCTCGTGAACCGCCTCACCGGCACGCGCGCCACCGTCGTCCACGAGACGCCGGGCGTCACGCGCGACCGCAAAGAGATCGAAGTGGAGTGGACGGGTCACCGCCTGCTGCTCGTCGACACCGGCGGCTACGACACCACCGAGGACGCCCCGTTCGCCGGCCACATCCGCGAACAGGTCGAACATGCGATCGCCACGGCCGACGTCGTGCTCTTCGTGCTCGACGGCCGCAGCGGCCCACTCGCCGACGACCACGGCATCGCCGACGTGCTGCGTCGCGCCCGAGTCCCCGTCATCGTGGTGGCCAACAAGATGGACGACCCCGCCAGTACCGCGACCGCGCCGGAGATCTACGCGCTCGGGCTCGGCGAGCCGCTGCTCTTCTCGGCCGTCCACGGCACAGGCAGCGGAGAGCTGCTCGACCGGCTGGTGGAGATCAGCGGCGCCGCGCTCGACGACCGCGAAGCGGAGCCCGCGCCGGCCGAGACGCCGGTGGCCATCGTCGGCCGGCCGAACGCCGGCAAGTCGTCGCTGTTCAACGCGATCGCGGGCGAGACGCGCACCATCGTGAGTGAGATCGCCGGGACGACGCGAGACGCCATCGACAGCGTCATCGAGACCGACTCCGGCCGCTTTCGCTTCATCGATACGGCCGGCATGCGCAAAGCCGCCAAGGTGAGCGGCGTCGAGTACTACTCCTACCTGCGCAGCGTCCAGAGTCTGGATCGCGCGCACGTCGCGATCATCGTCGTCGACGCCACCATGCGTTTCGGCGAGCTCGACCTCTCCATCTGCACCGAGGCCACGCGCCGCAACTGCGCCACGGTGATCGCCGTGAACAAGTGCGACATCGCCGAGCCCGACCTGGAGGAGATCGCCGGCATCGCCCAGCGCAAGCTCCGTCAGCGGCCGCCGGTGATCGCCGTCTCAGCAGAGACGCACCGCGGCGTCAAAGAGGTGCTGCGCAAGGTCGCCGAGCTCGACGCGCTCTACACCTCACACATCTCCACGCGCGCCCTCAACCGGGCGCTGGCCGAGCTCGCCGCCGACCGTCCGATGCCGCAGAAGCACGGCAAGCGGCTGAAGATGTACTACATCGCCCAGTTCGGCACGTCGCCGCCGCGCATCGCCATCGAGATCAACGACCGCACGCTGGTCACTCGTGACTTCGGCTTCTACGTGGAGAACCGGCTGCGGGCGCAGTTCGGTCTGGAGGGCTGCCCGCTCGTCATCGACTTCAAAGGTAAGCGTTGATCGTCGTCCAGGTGCTCGGTTTCATCGTCCTGTTCCTCCTTGCCTACATCGTGGGGTCGATCCCGTTCGGTGTGGTCGTCGGCAAGGTCTTCTACGGTGTGGACGTGCGCGAGCACGGGTCGGGCAACGTCGGGACCACCAACGTGTTCCGCGTGCTGGGCAAGAAGGCCGGCGCGGTGGTCATGGTCTGCGACATCCTCAAGGGGTACATCCCGGCGGCGATCGCTGCGGCGCTCTTCACGCCGTGGGCGGCGATCTTCATCGCCGCCGCGCCCGTCGTCGGCCACATGTACTCGATCTTCCTGAAAGGCCGGGGAGGCAAGGGCATCGCCACGGGAGCCGGCGTCGTGCTGGCTCTCGTCCCGCTCGCCTTCGTCATCATCTTCACGACGTGGATCGTGCTCATCCTGGTGACGAGGTACGTCAGCGTGGCTTCGCTGGCAGCGGCGCTTCTGGTCCCCGTGCTCACCATCGCCCTCGACGTGCCGCTCCCGTACGAGATCGCCGGCGTGCTCGTGGCGATCCTCGTGTGGTGGGCGCACCGCGGCAACATCCAGCGGCTGCTCGCCGGGGAGGAGAACCGGGTGACGCTGCCGTGGACGCACGCGCACCCGTCGGAGGGCGGAACGGGAGGGGGAGGCTGAGATGAAGGTCACCGTCATCGGCTCCGGCAGCTGGGGCAGCGGCTTCGCGCGTCTGCTGGCGCGCCACAGCCACGACGTCGAGGTGCTCGCGCTGACGCGGGAGGAAGCGGCCCAGCTCCAATCCACGCACGAGAACCCGCACTTCCTACCCGGAGTGCACCTGCCCCACGAGATCCGCTTCGCCGCCGTGGAGGACGCCGACCTGAGCACGGCGGGGCTGCTGGTGTACGCCGTGCCCACGCAGGCGATCCGCGAGGTGGCGCGCTGGGTGGCGCCGCTGCGCGCTGACGGCGCGCTCCAGCTCTCGCTGGCCAAGGGCTACGAGATCGGCTCGCTCAAGCGGCCGACGCAGGTCATCGAGGAGGAGACCGGGGCCGGCGCCGCCGCGCTCTCCGGCCCCAACCACGCCGAGGAAGTCAGCAAGGACATGCCCTCGGCGACGGTGATCGCCTGCGCCGACGAGGCCATGGCGCTGGCGCTCCAGGCGGCGATCACGAGCGACACGTTCCGCGTCTACACCAACGACGACGTCGTCGGCGTGGAGTTCTGCGGCGCGGTCAAGAACCCGATCGCCGTGGCCGTCGGCATGTCCGACGGCCTCGGGTTCGGCGACAACTCTCGCGCCAGCCTCATCACGCGCAGCATTGCCGAGATGACGCGGCTGGGCATGATCCAGGGGGCGCACATCGCCACCTTCACCGGTCTTGCCGGCATCGGCGACCTCATCGCCACGTGCACGTCGCAGCACAGCCGGAACCGGCTGGCCGGCGAGCTGCTGGCCAAGGGCGCCTCGCCGGCCGAGGTCGAGCAGCAGGTGGGACAGGTCGTGGAGGGCCTGCACACCGCCTACGCGCTCCACGACCTCGCCGACCGCCTGGGCATCGAGATGCCGGTCACCGAGAACGTCTATCAGGTGCTCGAGGGCAACCGCACGCCACAGGAGTGCGTCGCCGACCTCATGGGGCGCAGCCCCAAGAAGGAGCGGCACGAGTAGACCCGCGCGCCGCGGCCTCCTCGTGCCGTCGCCTGCGGCCGCACCCGCGTTGCTGGCCGTCATGGCCGTCTGGTAGACTCCACCGGGCCGCGGGGACGCTTGCCGCGCCCGCACGACACCACATCCAACCGCGCCGGCTCCGGCCGCGCCGCGTGTCCCTGGAGGACTCAATTGGACAAGCGGAACTTCCTCTTCACCTCGGAGTCGGTCACCGAGGGTCATCCCGACAAGCTCGCCGACCAGATCTCAGACGCCATCCTCGACGCGATCCTCAAGGACGACCCCTACGGGCGCGTCGCCTGTGAGACGCTGGTCACCACCGGCCTCGCCTTCGTCGCCGGCGAGATCACCACGGAGACGTACGTCGACATCCCCAAGATCGTCCGCAAGACGGTCAAAGAAGTCGGCTACACCAGCGCGCACTTCGGCTACGACTACGAGACCTGCGGCGTCATGGTGGCCATCGACGAGCAGTCGCCGGACATCAGCCAGGGCGTCACCACGGCCCTTGAGGTCCGCAGCGACGTCAACGACGACGACGTCCTCGACACGCAGGGCGCCGGCGACCAAGGCATGATGTTCGGCTACGCGTGCACCGAGACCGCCGAGCTCATGCCGATGCCGATCCTGCTGGCGCACAAGCTCTCCAAGCGCCTCGCCGACGTGCGCAAGGCGGAGATCCTCCCGTACCTGCGCCCGGACGGCAAGTCGCAGGTCACGATCCGCTACGAGGACAACAAGCCGGTCGAGATCGTCAAGATCGTGCTCGCCACGCAGCACGCCGAGAGCGCCGACCTGCAGAGCATCATCTACCCCGACCTCCTCGAACACGTGGTCGAGCCCATCATGCCCAAAGACATGTACGACGCGGCCAAGCTCGAGGACATCACCGTGATCAACGCGACGGGCAAGTTCGTCGTCGGCGGCCCCATGGGCGACTGCGGCCTCACCGGCCGCAAGATCGTCGTGGACACCTACGGCGGCGCCGCTCCGCACGGCGGCGGCGCCTTCTCAGGCAAGGACCCGAGCAAGGTCGACCGCTCCGGCGCCTACGCGGCGCGCTATGTCGCCAAGAACGTCGTCGCCGCCGGCCTCGCCGAGCGCTGCCAGGTCCAGGTGGCCTACGCCATCGGCGTCGCCCACCCGGTCTCCGTGATGGTCGACTGCGCCGGCACCGAGAAGATCGACCTGGTCACCATCGAGCGGCTCATCGGCGAGCACTTCGACCTGCGTCCCGCCGCCATCCTCCGCGACCTCGACCTGCGCCGCCCCATCTACGGCAAGACGGCGGCCTACGGTCACTTCGGCCGCAACGACCACGACTTCACGTGGGAGCGCACCGACAAGGCCGACGCGCTCCGCGCCGCCGCGGGCCTCAAGGCCTGAGGCGCCGGCGCCGGGAAGACGGCGGCGCGGTGTGAGCTACGCCGCCGTCTTCCCGCTCGTCCGCACGCGGGCCTTCTCGGGGGCTTTCGACTACGAGATCCCCCGCGAGCTCACCGCTCGCGCAGTCCCGGGCGCCCTGGCCGCCGTGCCGTTGGGCGCCCAGACCGTCATCGGCGTGATCCTCGAGGTCCGCGCGCGCACCGCCCATGAGGGACGCGTCCTGCCGCTGCGCGACGTCTTGCGCGTCCCGCCCATCCCGGCCGAGCTTCTCGGCCTCGCGCGCCGCATCGAAGAGCACTACCTCACATCCTTCTCGGCCGCGCTGGCGCTGGTCTGCCCGCCCACCGGCGCGCTCAAGATCGTGCGCCAGTACGACCTGACCGACGCCGGGAGGGCGGCCGCGGCCGCCGGCGAGGACCGGCTCCTCGAGCTCGCCGGCCTCCGGCTCCGTAGCGGTCCCGGCACGCCCGAGGCCGAGGGCTACCGGCGCAAGGGCTGGCTGCGCGTCGCCTACACCGTGCACGCCGTCGGCGTCACGGCGCCGGGGCGCATGGTGCGCCGTGGCGAGGAGACGCCGGCGCGACTTGGGCCGAGGCAGCGCGCGGCGCTCGAGCTCCTGGGCGACGCCGGGCACCTCGAGGAGCGCGACCTGCGCGCTGCCAGCGGCCTCTCTGCCGCCGGCCTGCGGCGGCTGGTCGAGGCCGGCGCCGTGCTCGTGACGGATCCGGGCGCGGACGAGGAGGCCGGCGACGGTGGCGCGCAGCGAGACGCCGCCGGTTCGTCGGTCCGGACAGTCGAGGAGATCGCCGGGCCCGCCGCCGCCCAGGCCGGCCGCCTGCGAGGCTGCGCCGTCCTCTCCGACATCCCCAGCCTCCTCGACGAGCAGCGCCGCGCGCTGCACAGCATCCTGTGCGAGACGCACCCGGGCGACGAAGTGCTGCTGCACGGCGTCACGGGCAGCGGCAAGACCGAGGTCTACCTCCAGGCGGCGCAGGCGACGCTGGACGGTGGCCGCTCGGTCCTGCTGCTCGTGCCGGAGATCGGGCTGACCGGCCAGACGGTGGCGCGCGTCAAGCGGCGCTTCGCCGGCGAGCGCGTCGCGGTACTGCACTCCGGGCTCTCGGCGGGGGAGAGGCTGCTCGCCTACTCCGCGGTGGCGCGCGGCGAGGTGCGCATCGTGGTCGGCGCGCGCTCGGCGGTGTTCGCGCCGCTCGTCGGACTGGGGCTCATCGTCGTCGACGAGGAGCACGACACCTCATACAAGCAGGAGAGCGAGCCGGCCTACGACGCGCGCACGGTCGCTCAGTGGCGCGCCGCCGCCACCGGCGCGATCGTGCTCTTGGGGTCGGCCACACCGTCCGTGGAGAGCTTCGCCCGCGTCGCGCTGCACGCCGACCTGCGTCAGCGGGTGGACGGGTCGCAGCCGCCCAAGCTCGAGATCGTCGACATGCGCGACCATCACGGCGTCTTCTCGACGCCGCTCGCGGAGGCGCTCACCGCGGTCGTGGACGCGGGCGACAAGGCGATCCTGTTCCTGAACCGGCGCGGCTTCGCGTCGTACCTCGTCTGCGAGCACTGCGGCCACGCCTGGGAGTGCCCGCGCTGTGACGTCACGCTGGCGCTGTTCGGCAGCCACACGCTGCGCTGCCGCACGTGTGGTCACTCGGAGCCGGCGCCGTCCGCATGCCCCGAGTGCGGGCGTTCGGACCTCGTGCGGCACGGCTTCGGGACCGAGCGCCTCGAGCGCGAGGTCAGGCTGCTCCTGCCCGGCGTGGACCTTTTGCGCCTCGACTCCGACGTCGCCGGCTCCTACGCGCGCCTGCAGAGCGTGCTGGCGCGCTTCGGGGAGCCCGGACCGAAGGTGCTGGTGGGCACGCAGATGATCGCCAAGGGGCACCACTTCCCGGACGTGACGCTGGTGGGCGTGGTGAACGCCGACCTCACGCTGCACTTCCCGGACTTCCGTGCCGAGGAGCGGACGTTCGCGCTGCTCGTGCAGGTCGGCGGCCGCAGCGGCCGCGGCGACCACCCCGGCAGGGTCATCGTCCAGACGCTGGACCCGGAGGCGCGGCCCATCGCGCTCGCGGCCGCGGGCAAGGAGGAGGAGTTCTACGCCGACGAGCTGGTGCGCCGGCGAGAGCTGGGCTACCCGCCCGCCGGCTTTCTCGTCGGCCTCGACCTCAGCGGCACCTCCAGGGACAAGGTCGACGTCGCCGGACGCTTCACCGCGGAGCGACTGGCGGCTCGCCTCGGCGACACGGCGCAGGTGCTCGGCCCTGGGCCACTCTGGCGGGAGCGCGGACGCCACGCCTGCCGGGTCGTGATAAAGACGACGGAAACAGGGAAAACCCTCGATGCCCTGCGGGCCTGGCTGGCGGCGAACCGCGACAGGTATGCCGCCCGCGGCGTCCGGGTCGTCCCGGACGTCGAGCCGCAGTGGCTGTGAATCGCACGTGAGGTACGATTGACGAGATGAGTGAGATCACAGACACCAGACAGACCACCCTGGACGAGCAGGAGCTCTCGCGCCGGCAGCGCGAGGCCCGCAAGGACATCCGCGTCATCGGCGACCCTGTGTTGCGCGAGCACGCGCACGAGGTCACGGAGTTCGACCGCAGCCTGCGCAAGCTGGCCAAGCGCATGATCCGCACCATGCACGACGCCCCGGGCGTCGGCTTGGCGGCGCCTCAGGTCGGCGTCCTGCAGCGGCTGCTCGTCTACGACGTCGACG
>Ga0302322_100002040_pt1 | contig 16895 bp, 15 predicted proteins | sample Fen_T0_2_FD_203757 | JGI IMG/M metagenome (GOLD analysis project Ga0302322, IMG submission 203757) | Peat permafrost microbial communities from Stordalen Mire near Abisko, Sweden - Fen_T0_2 | ecosystem: Environmental > Terrestrial > Soil > Wetlands > Permafrost | place: Sweden: Abisko... | reverse complement strand
CCGCGACGGCGGCCAGTGGGTAGACCCGGTCGATGACCGGCCGCACCGCGCCGTCCGCCACCAGCGGCCACACGTGTTCGACGACGCTCGACACGATCAGCGCCTTCTCCGCGACCGGGCGCCCCCGCAGGGACGTCGCGTGGACGGCGCCGCGCTTGGTCAGCAGCTCGCCGAGGTCCAGCTCGGCCCGGCGCCCGCCCTGCAGGCCGATGACGACGAGCCGCCCGCCCGTGGCCAGCACCGCCACGTTGCGGGCGAGGTACTTGGCCCCGATCGCGTCCAGGACGACGTCGGCACCGCGGCCCCCGGTCGCCCGGCGGACCTCCTCGACGAAGTCCTGCTGCCGGTAGTCCACCAGGATCGTCGCGCCGAGTGCCGCGCACCGCTCCAGCTTCTCGGGCGATCCCGCCGTCACCGCGACCGTGGCGCCCACCTGCCGGGCGAGCTGGATCGCCATCGTGCCGATACCGCCCGCCCCGCCGTGCACGAGGAGCGTCTCGCCGGGGCGCAGGCCCGCGAGCATCATGACGTTGCTCCACACGGTGCACGTCACCTCGGGCAGGGCGGCGGCCTCCACGAGCGACACCCCCGCCGGCACCGGCAGCAGCTGCCCGGCGGGCACGGCGACCCGCTCCGCGTACCCGCCACCCGCGAGCAGCGCGCACGCCGGGTCGCCGACCGACCAGCCCGTCACGGCGGACCCGACCGCGGCCACCGTGCCGCTCGCCTCCAATCCGAGCCACTCCGGCGCGCCGGGCGGGGGCGGGTAGAAGCCGCGGCGCTGCATCAGGTCGGCCCGGTTGACGGCGGTCGCGACGACGTCCAGCACGACCTCGTCGGGGCCCGGCTCGGGATCGGGGACGTCGACCAGCGCGAGCGCCTCGGGGCCGCCGGGCTCGGTCACGACGACGGCCTTCACGCCTGCCCCCGGGCGACGACGTGCAGGATCGCGGCCGACACCTGGAAGGTCACCCACCCGCCCGCCTTCGGGTCGCCGTCCGGCTCGGTGGCGGTCGCCGTCCCGTCGACGAGCAGGGCGAACCGCTCGCCGGGTGGCGCGGGCCACAGCAGGCTGACGAGCGCCCGCTCGCCCGCGTTGGCCACCGAGCGGCGCCCGGCGCGCACACGCGCCGTGAGGCCGTCCCAGGTCAGCGAGACGGCCGCCGCACGCGGGCGCCCGTCCGGGTCGGTGGTGAGGAGCATCGGCGTGGTGCCGAAGCCGCCCGCGACGTCCAGCAGCTGGTCGAGCTCGACCCGTTCGGTCACGCGACCATCCTGCCCCACCCGCGGGCGGCCCGGGACGGGGGTCCTACGCTGCCCGCATGGGCTACGACGCACAGGCCGTGCGGGACCGCTACCCGGCGCTCATGGACGGCTGGGCCTACCTCGACGGGGCCGCCGGGACGCAGGTGCCGCGCTCGGTCATGGAGGCCGAGTACCGCGCCTACGCCGCCGGGATCGGCAACCACGGCGGGTTCTTCGCCGCCTCCCGGCGCTCGGACGAGCACACCGACGCGGCCCGTGCGGCCATCGTCGACCTGGTGGGAGCGCCCGCCGCCGAGGGCGTCGCGCTCGGCCCGAGCATGACGGCGCTCACCTACCGGTTCGCGGACGGCCTGTCGCGCGAGTGGCGGGAGGGCGACGAGATCGTCGTCACCCGGCTGGACCACGACGGCAACGTCCGGCCGTGGGTGCAGGCCGCGGCCCGGCGCGGCGTCACGGTCCGCTGGGCCGATCCGGTGCTGCCGGCCGTCGAGCTCCCCGCCGAGGCCGTGACGTCGCTGCTCACCGGGCGCACCCGGCTCGTCGCCGTCACCGCGGCGTCGAACGTCGTGGGGACCCGGCCCGACGTCCGGGCGATCGCGGACGCCGCCCACGCCGTCGGGGCCCTGGTGTACGTGGACGGCGTGCACGCGACGCCGCACGGGCCGGTCGACGTCGGCGAGCTGGGCGCGGACCTCTACGCCACGAGCGCGTACAAGTGGTCCGGCCCGCACCTCGCCGCGGTCGCGGGCGACCCGCAGGTGCTGGAGCGCGCCCGGCCCGACAAGCTGGCGTCGTCGTCGGACGGCGTCCCCGAGCGCTTCGAGTACGGCACCTCGCCGTTCGCCCAGCACGCCGGGCTCGCCGCCGCCGTGGACCACCTCGCCGCCCTGGGCTCGCCCGACCCCGCGCTGCCCCGCCGGGCCCGCGTCCTGGCCTCGCTGGACGCCGTCGCCGAGCACGAGACGGGCCTGTTGCAGCGGCTCCTCACCGGGATCGCGGGGATGGACCACGTGGAGCGGCTCGGCGCGCCCGCGCGGCAGGCGCCGACGGTCTGGTTCCGGGTGCGCGGCCTGACCCCGGACGACGTCGCGCGCCGGTGCGCGGCCGCCCAGGTGAACGTCTGGTCGGGCCACAACTACGCCTGGGAGCTGGCCGGGCTGCTCGGGATCCGGGACAGCGGGTCGGCGGTGCGGGCGAGCCTGTCGTGCTACTCGGTGGCGCAGGACGTCGACCGGCTGCTCGCCGTCCTGGCCGACCTGGGCTGAGCGCCCGGCCCGGGGGCCGGGAGGGCGTCCGGTCCGGCGTCCCGGGCGCGGGCACGGCAGGATGGGGGGCATGAGCCAGTCCACGGACGCGCAGGCGCAGCAGCCGGGCCCCGAGCGGGCCGAGCCGCGGGAGCGGGTGGTCGTCGTGACGCCGGACGGGATGGCGGTCACCGGCGAGACGGCGGAGGGCGACCGCAGCCCTGCCGACCTGATCGAGGAGCCCGCGAAGGTCATGCGCATCGGCAGCATGATCAAGCAACTGCTCGAGGAGGTCCGGACGGCGCCCCTCGACGAGGCCGGGCGGGTGCGCCTCGCCGCGATCCACGAGCGCTCGATCGCCGAGCTGGAAGCGGGCCTGGCCCCCGAGCTGGTCGACGAGCTGCGGCGGATCACGCTGCCCTTCGAGGACTCCACGCCGTCGGACGCCGAGCTGCGCATCGCCCAGGCCCAGCTGGTCGGGTGGCTCGAAGGGCTGTTCCACGGCATCCAGACGGCGCTGTTCGCCCAGCAGATGGCCGCCCGCGCCCAGCTGGAGCAGATGCGCCGGGCCCTGCCGCAGGGCATGCCCCCCGGCTCGGCAATGGGCATGGACGACCCGACGGGCAGCCGCAACCCGGGGCAGTACCTCTGAAACCCTCCACCCCATCGGGTGACGAAGAGTGACCTTAAGGGCACGCAAGGTCAAGTAGGTCGCCATCCGGCGATGTGGCGCGCATCATGAGCGAATGCGAGCGTCGGGGAGCGAGCACGGGAGCCGGCGCGGGGCGCGCCGGGCGTCAGGGCTGGTCCACGCGGTCCTGTCGCGGCGCCAGGCGGTGCCCGCCGCAGGCCTCCCGGCGACGTGGGCCACCGCGCTCGACCGGTTCGCCCACAGCGTGCACCGCTACCACGACCGGGTCGAGGTGATCCCCGACCGGATCCTGCGCCGCAGGCTGCAGGAGTCGGGCGCCGCGCTCGACCGCTCGCTGGCCGCCGCGCGCGCCGCGGGCCGTCGCCGCGCGCACGGGGACGGCGCCGAGGCCGTGCGGGACGTCCTGCGGGCGGGCACCGTCTGCGCCCGGGCCGTCGAGAACGCCGTCGCGGCGGCCACCGCCCGGCGCGAGGGCGACCTGGACGCCGCCGACCGGGCCGTCGCCGCCGTGGCCGGGCTCGCGGCCCTGGTCGCCGAGCTGATCGAGGGCAGCGCCGAGCCGGCCCGCCCGGAACGCCGCTGGGGCCGCTGACCCTCCCTCGTGGTCAGGGAAGGTCGGCCGCCGTCCGGGCGCGGGCGAGGAGCGCCTCCAGCACCTGGGCGACGCCGTCGTCGGCGCACGGCGGGGCGACGTCGTCCGCCGCGCCGAGCGCCTCCGGGTGGCCGCCCGCCATCGCGTACCCGCGTCCGGCCCAGCGCAGCATCGGGACGTCGTTGGGCATGTCCCCGAACGCGACGACGTCGTCCGGCCCGATGTGCCGCTCCTGCGCGACGAGCGCGAGGGTGGACGCCTTGCTGACGCCCGGCGCCGCGATCTCGATCATCGACCCGCGGCCGTCGGAGTGCACCGGCTCCGCGAGACCGGCGAGCACCGACCGGGCGGCGGCGAGGAGGGGGTCGGCGGTCTCGCCCTCGACCCGACAGAGGATCTTCACGACCGCGGCGCCGTCGGCCAGCAACTCGGCCAGCGTGCCCACCGGCGCCGCCGCGGCCACCTCGTGCCGGGGCACGAACCCCGCTTCCCGGCGGAAGCCGGACGTCGTCTCCAGGGCGAAGACGGCGCCCGGCCCCAGCACGGCCCGCAGCGCCCGCTCGACGTGGAGGACGGCGTCCGGCTCCAGGGCCCGGGTCCCGACGACCCGCTCGGCGCCCAGGTCGTAGAGGACGGCGCCGTTGCTGCAGATCGCCAGCCCGTGGTGGCCGGTCGCCGCGGCGACGGGGGCCATCCACCGCGTCGGCCGGCCGGTGACGAACAGCACGTCGACGCCGTCGGCCTCGCAGGCCGCCAGCGCCGCCAGGGTGCGCGCCGAGATGCTGCCGTCCCGGCGGACGATCGTGCCGTCCAGGTCGCAGGCCACCAAGCGCATGCCCCCATCCTCCCCGACGCGCGGCCCGTTCAGCAGGTCGCGGGCCGCCCGTCCTCGACCAGCAGGTCGCGGGCGAGGTCCCGCAGCAGCCCGGTGCCGTCGGGGGACAGCACCGACTCCAGGTGGAACTGCACCGACGCGAACCCCGGGCCGCGCAGCGCCACCACCTCGCCCGGCGCGCCGGTGAAGACCCGGACGCCGCGGGGGGCGCCGTCCGGGAGCGTGCACCGGGCGGTGAACGTGTTGTAGAAGCCCACCCGCAGGCGGCGCCCGAATGCCTCGACCTCCCGCTGAGTGCCCTGGTAGGGGCGCGGCAGCGGCCCGACGGGCAGGCCGATCGCGCCCGCCAGCACCTGGTGGCTCAGGCAGACGGCGAGCAGCGGGCGCCCGGACGCGAGCCGTCCGGTGACCAGGGCGCGCACCGCGGAGATCCGCGGGGAGGCGGCGTCCCGCGGGTCGCCCGGCCCGGGACCGGCGACGAGCAGGTCGGCCGCCTCGACGTCCGCCGCGGTGACGCCGTCCCAGGCCGCCACCCTCGGGCGCAGGCCGGCGCGGCGCAGGGCGTGGGCGAGCATCGCCGTCCAGGCGTCCTCGGCGTCGACCACCAGGGCCGTGCGGCCCGCCAGCGCCGGGTCGGGGTGGTCGTCCTGCTCCTGCAGCCAGAAGGGCGCCAGCGCGGCGTTGCGGGCCACCAGGGCGGCGGCGACCTCGGGGTCCGCGACGGCCGCGGCGGCCGTCGCGGCCGCGGCGGCCGTGGCGGCCGTGGCGGCCGGCACCGCCGGGGACGCGCGGAACGCGGCCAGCAGGCCGGCGACCTTGGCGTGCGTCTCGGCGACCTCCCGCTCGGGGACGCTGTGCCGCACCAGCGTCGCGCCCACCGGGACCCGGACGCCGCCGTCCGCGGCGAGGTACGCCGTCCGGATGAGGATGGGCGCGTCCAGCTCCGGCCCGTCCGGCCCGTGGGACAGCAGCGCCGCCACCCCCGAGTAGTGCCCGCGGCCCGTCGGCTCGTGCCGGGTGATCATGCTGCAGGCGTTGCGCAGCGGCGATCCGGTGACGGTCGCGGCGAAGAGGGTGGCACGCAGCACCGCGCGGGGGTCGGCGGCGGTGCGCCCGGTGAGCAGGTACTCGGTGTGGGTGAGGCGGCTCATCGGCTTGAGGAACGGCCCGCTCACCCGGCCCCCGGTCTCGCAGAGCGCGCTCATCATCTTGAGCTCCTCGTCGACGACCATGAACAGCTCCTCGACCTCCTTGGTGTCGGCGAGGAAGTCGAGCAGGCCCGCCCGGGTGGGCGCGCCGTCCGGGTGCCGGTAGGTGCCGCTGATCGGGTTCATGACCGCCTCGCCCGCCCGCAGGCTGACGTGCCGCTCGGGGGTCGCGCCGACCGCGGTGAGGTCGGCGCCGGGGCCCGGCAGGTGGACGGCGAACGTCCAGTAGGCGCCGGTCTCGCGCAGGAGCAGTCGCCGGGCCACGGCGAGCGCGGCGCGGGCGGGCGGCAGCGGCTGGCGGGCGAGCAGGTCCCGCCGGACGACGACGTTCGCGCCCTCGCCGCGCCCGATCTCCTCCTCGATCACCCGGGTGACGGCGCGGGCGTACGCCGCGTCGTCGACGTCGAACGCCGCACCCGCGAGGGGGACGTCGTCGTGCGGCAGCAGGTCGGCCGCGACGCCGACCGGCAGCCGGACGGCGAGGCGCGGGCGCAGGCAGCGCAGGGGCGCGCCGTCGTCGTGGTGGTCGAAGCCCAGCTCGGCGACCTGCCGGAACGGGACGAGCGCCAGCAGCGGCAGCTCGCCCGGTCCCGGCAGGGGCAGGTCGGCGAGGGTCGCGACGTCGACGACGCCGTCCAGCGGGTCGCCGACGAGCAGCTCGACGTCCCCGCCCTCGCGGCGGAGCAGGGCGAACGGCGGCGGCGCCGGATCGGCGACGAGGGCGGCGAGCACGTCGGACGCCGCGGGCGCGTCCAGGGTGGTCGGGTGCAGGACGGGCACGGTGATCTCCTTCGGTCGGGGGCTGCCGCGATCGAGGAGGTCCACCGGCCGGGAGGGAACGACGAAACGGCCGCCTCGATCGAGGCGGCCGCTGCTGGGGTGCGCGAGGGGTCCGCCTACGAGGCGGGCCACCACTGGACGGTGAGTCGGATGCGCACGGACGTGACTATGCCACAGCGCCGGACGTGCGGGCAGGGTCCGGACCGGGATCGCCGCCGTCGTCGTGGCGGGCCGGGCCGAGCTGCGCCGCCGTCCGCAGCGTGAGCAGCCAGAACGGGAACTCGATGCACTTGCCGATCACGAGCCCCCACGCGGCGCCCGACACGCCGCCCAGCACGGCCCCGAGCGGCATCAGCACGACCATGAGCACGGTCTGCAGGACCGTCACCCGGAAGGTCCGCTTGACGTGGCCCATCGCCGCGATGACGAGGAACGGCCCCATGCAGAGCCCGGCGACGGTCGAGTACAGGCCCATCGGCAGCAGGACCGCGCGGGCGCCGTCCCAGGTCGAGGGGAAGACCAGGGTCCCGACCGAGCGCGGGATGAGCAGGACGACGGCCAGGTAGGCCAGCGAGATCAGACCCTGGACGCCGCCGAGCGCGAGCCCGAGCAGCCAGCGGGTGCGCGGGGGCAGGTGCAGGCGGCGGGCGATCTCGGGCATCGAGAAGCTGGCGGTGGTCTGGCTGATGATGAGCAGCGGGCTGAGCACCCGCTGGGCGTAGCCGACGGCGCCGACGGCCGCCTCGCTGAGGATCGCCCCGACCCCGAGGTAGGCGGCCTTGTCGCCGCCGCTGGTGATGAGCGTCTCGGGCAGCAGGTAGCCCAGCATGTCGCCGTGCTCGCGGACCCACGACGCCGCCGCCGTCGGCTGCGGGACGGCGCGCAGCTGGACGACGCCGACGACGACGCAGACGGCCGCCGAGATGCCCCAGGCGAAGGTCAGGCTGGCGACGCCCGCCCAGCCACCGGCGATGAGGATTCCCATGATCGTGAACTGGACGACGGCCCAGATCGCGTCGTTGAGGGCCGCGAACTGGGCGCGGGACTGGGCGAAGAACACCGAGCGGATGGTGTCCTGCAGCAGCATCGGCGCGAGGGTGACGCCGACGGCGACGAGCGGCCAGCGCACCACGCCGCCGAGCAGCAGCCCGGCGACGGCGATCAGCAGCCCCGCCGGGACGGCCAGCACGGTGACGGCGCCGAACGCCCGGGAGGCGATCCGCGGCCACTCCTCGGCCGTCGCGGAGGCGTGCCGGATCGTCAGCACCTGGCCCGCGAGCGCCCGTTGCAGCGCGATGGCCAGCGCGAACAGCAGGAAGGCGATGCTGAACGCGCCCGCGCCGTCGGCGTCGGCGTAGTGGGCGACGAGCACGCCGAGCACCGCGTTGGTGAGGGTGCTCAGCACCTGGTCGGTGAGGTTCCAGCCGACCTTGCCCGCCAGCCGGGCCAGCCGGCCCCCGCGGGTGGGCGGCGGGCCGTTCTCCCACGGCTCGCCCGGGACGGCACCCGGCCCGTCGAGCGAGACGCCGACCGGCTCGTTCTGCGCCGCGGCCATCCACCCGTCGGCGGCCCCACGCCTGTCGGCGGCCCCAGGCCCGTCGGCAGGTCGGGGCCCGTCGCCCGGCCGCGGGCGCGCGGGCTGCGGCGACCGGTACGGGGGCCGCGGCGGCGAGCCGGTGCCGACGCCGTGGAAGTGCCCGGGGTCGGGCAGGCGCAGCTCGGGGAACGGGTCGTCCGGGCGCAGCTGCTTCCAGCCGCCGTCGGCGAGGAGCCCGGGGTCGGCGGCGACGTCGTCGGGTGCGACGTCGGGCTGGCCCGCGCCCCCCGCGTGCCGGGCCTGACCGGGTGCGGACGGGGACCGCGTCACGCCCTGTTGGGACAGGACCAGGCGATCGAACCAGTTATCCGCGTCGTCGGCCCTGTTCGGCACCGGCCCTCACCCTGCTCCGCCTCGAGGACGCGACACCGGCCCCCTCGGCGGGGACGACGCCGCGCCGGCCCGTCACTCAGGCTGACCTTACGTCGTCCGCCCGCCGGATGCCGGGCCCTCCCGGATTCGTCACCCGGGTGATATGTCCTCGATCACGAGGGTTCCAGGGGCTTTCCTGGCGTCAGGCGGCGGCCTGGGCGTGCCGGATCACCACGACCGGGCACGGTGCGTGGGCCACCACGTGCTGGCTCACCGAGCCGACGAGCGCGCCCACGAAGCCCCCGTGCCCGCGGCACCCGATGACGACGAGGGCCGCGTCCCGGGCGGCGTCGAGGATCGCCCGGGCCGGGTGCCCCTCGACGATCCGCAGGACCACGGGCGCGTCCCCGACGGTCTCCTTGACGGCCCGCTCGGTGACGGCCCGGGTCTCGGCCCCCAGGTCGGCGACGTCACCCATCGGGACGAAGCCGGACAGGGTGGGGTAGGAGGCCGTGGGGTGCGTCCAGGCGGTGACGACGACGAGCTCCTGGCCGAGGAGGTCCGCCTGGGCCTTGGCCCAGCGGAGCGCGTCCCGCGACGACGGCGACCCGTCCACTCCGACGACGATGCGACCTGCGGTCATGGCGACCGCCTCCCGTTCGGGGACGCGCCCTCGCGTCCCGCCGAGGGCAGGCCGCAGGCTGCAGCCCGCCGTCACGAGGGTCCCTCCGCCGGGCCCTGCCCGGACCGGGCCGTCAGTCCCTGCCCGGACCGGGCCGTCAGTCCCTGCCCGGACCGGGCCGTCAGTCCCTGCCCGGCGCTCTCTCAGCGGTCGTGCGGGGCGCGGCCCGTCTCGTGCTCCCAGGCGGTGAGCTGCTGCTCCAGCGCGCGCATGATCTCGAAGACCTGGCTCGGCGGGATCCGCACCCGCGCCACCACCTGCGCCCGCTGCACCAGGACGTCGACCCCGTCCTCGGGCTGCACCCGCGCCGGGTCGGCGAACGCGCTGAAGTCGAGCACGAACGACTCCGCGGTGTGCCAGACGCCGACCAGGTCGGCCGCGACGCCCGCGATCTGGTCGGGCGGCGTCACGATGTCGACGCGGTGCCTGATCGGTTCCGGTGGGATCACGGCGCGACCGTACACGACGGGTGCCGCCACGGCCCGGTCACCCGGCGCCGGCCGCCTCCGCGCCGGCCGGGGGTGCGAGGGTGACCGCCGGGTCGTCGCTCGCGGTCATGGCCTCGGCGACGCCCCGGGGCACCGGCCAGGTGACGTCGGCGGACGGCGTCGCGGTCGGGTCGGCGGACGGCCCCGGTGTCGGCCCGGCGGACGGCCCCGGTAGGGGGACCTGCTCGCGGCCCGACGCGTCGACGACCGAGCGGACCGCGCCCGCCCCCAGCAGCACGGCGAGGGCGACGACGATCGCGAGGGCCAGGAGCCGCGCCGCGCCGGGCCGGGACCGGGGTGCCCGGCGCCGGGTGGGGACGCCGCGGCCGGCACCGGACCCGGCCGGGGGCGCCGTCCGGCCCGCGCTGTGCCCGGCCGGTGCCGACGGCGTCCGGCCCGCGGCCCGTGCCGCCGCCCGCAGGCTGCCGCCGTCGACCGGCACGAAGAGCTGGACCGTGGCGGGCGTCTCGGCGAGCGCTGCCGTCGTGAGCTGCTCGGGCGACCCGCCGTCGACGAGCAGGCCGCGCAGTGCGCCTACCAGGTGGAACACCTCGGCGGGGCTGAGGCGCGGCGGCAGGACCCGCAGCGTCGTCGGCAGGCCCGACACCCCGACGACGTGGACGCCGGGCGGCACCACGTGCTCGACCAGGTCGTGCTGGGCGACGCAGATCACCGCGTGCACGGCCGTGCGGTACTGCGGGAGCAGGAGCGCGGCCACGCGGCCCGCCGTCCCCGCGACCGCCGCGGTCTCGCGCTCGCGCCAGAAGCCGTTCTGCTGCACCGCGCCCCGGCTGACCTCGATGCGGCCCGACCACGCCCGGGTGTCGAGCACGACGACCCCGCCGGGCCCGACCACCAGGTGGTCGATGGTCGGCCCGCCGGGGGCCGCGCCGGGCCGGGGCACGTGGGTGAGCGTGATCCAACCCTGGGGCTCCAGGGCGGCCAGCGCCCGCGCCACCCGGGCCACGCCGGCGGGATGGCCGCCGCCACGGGGCCGGTGGTCCGCTCCGTCGTCGCCGGGCACGGCACCTCCTTCGCCGGTCGCAGGGACCGCAGGTCGGGGATGCCTCCAGGGTGAGGCCCAGGCCGCGGGTTGTCGCGCAGCCCGGGCCGCGTGTCGGGGCGTATCGGGCCACGTCACGACGGGCGAACCGGCGGCGGGTCAGGTGTGGCGCCGGTAGGCCCAGACGGCGAGCGGGGCGAAGACGGCGAGCAGGCCCGCCGACCAGCCCAGCGACCAGAGGACCGGCCCGGCGACCGGACCCCCGACCAGCAGGCCGCGCAGCGCCTCGATCATGTGGTTGATCGGGTTGACGTGCACGAACGCCTGCAGCCACCCCGGGAGCGTGTTCGTCGGGACGAAGGTGGACGCCAGGAACGTCAGCGGGAAGGTGATCAGGAAGCTGATGCCCTGCACCGCCCCCGAGGTCCGCGCGACCATCCCGACGAAGACCGAGATCCAGCAGATGCAGAGCGCGAACGTCAGGGTCAGCAGCACGGCCCCGAGCGCCTGCACCGGCCCGGTGTGGATCCGGAACCCCATGATCGTCCCGGTCGCCAGGATGACGGCGATGCTCGACGCGTACCGCACGACCTCGGCCAGGACCGCCCCGACGAGCGGCGCCGACCGGTTGACCGGCAGGCTGCGGAACCGGTCGAACACGCCCTTCTCGACGTCGTCGTGCAGGTTCACCCCGATCGCCACGGTCGAGAAGAGGACGTTCTGCAGCATCAGGCCCGGCAGCACGAACTGCAGGTAGGCGCTCGTCGAGCCGGAGACGGCCCCGCCGAAGAGGTAGACGAACATCCCCAGGAAGACGATCGGCTGCAGCGTGACGTCGAAGAACTGCTCCGGCGTGCGGCGCAGCTTGAGCAGGGAGCGGCGTGACAGCACCAGGGTGTGCCGCAGCGGCGCCAGGCGGGGGCGGGCGTTGTACTCCAGGACGGCGCCGCCGTGCCCGGTCAGCGGGATGACGGTCATGCCGAGCGCCCTTCCAGCGGGGTGAGGGTGGGACCGGGCTCGTCGGGGGCGCCGGGCGAGCCGGGCGAGCCGGGCGAGCCCGTGTCGTGGTCGCCCGTCAGGGCGAAGAAGACCTCGTCGAGGCTGGGCAGGCGCAGGGCCAGCTCGGACATCTCCAGCTCCCGGCGGGCCAGCAGCGCCACGACCTGGGTGAACGCGGCGGCACTGCCCGTCGGCACGCTCAGCACGCCCCCTCCCCTGACCTCCGGGGTACGCCCGGTCACCTCGGCCAGGACGGCGAGGACGGCGTCCACGTCGGACGGGCGCTCCGGCCGGGCCACGATCGACCGCTCGCCGACAAGCGCCTTCAACCGGGCCGGGGTGTCGTGGGCGATGATCCGTCCGTGCTGGAAGACGGTGATCTCGTCGGCCAGCGCGTCGGCCTCCTCCAGGTACTGGGTCGTGAGCAGCACGGTCGTGCCGTCGGCCACCAGGGTCCGCACGATCTGCCAGACGTCGTCGCGCTTGGCGGGGTCGAGGCCGGTCGTCGGCTCGTCGAGGAAGATGACGTCGGGACGGCCGATGAGGCTCGCCGCCAGGTCGAGCCGGCGGCGCATACCCCCCGAGTAGGTGCGGGCCCGGCGTCCCGCCGCCTCCACCAGGTCGAAGCCCTCGAGCAGCTCGGTCGCCCGGGCCCGCGCCGACCGCGGCGTGAGGTCGAGCAACCGGCCGATGAGCTCGAGGTTCTCCCGGCCGGTGAGGTCCTCGTCGACCGACGCGAACTGGCCGGTCAGGCCGATGAGGCGCCGCACGCGCGCGGGCTCCGCGAGCACGTCGACGCCGAGCACCCGCGCCGAGCCGGCGTCCGGCCGCAACAGGGTGGCGAGCACCCGGACCGCCGTCGTCTTGCCGGCCCCGTTCGGGCCGAGCACGCCCAGCACCCGGCCGCGCTCGGCGGCCAGGTCGACGCCGTCGAGCGCGACCGTGGTGCCGAAGCGTTTGACCAGGCCGGTGGCCTCGAAGGCCAGGCTCATGGGAGGAGACCCCTTCCGCGGGGATCACGTTTCACGTGAATCAGACAGGTGGAACCCGGACGCGACCGATCCTCGCCGACCCCGCCGTCACGGCGCTGTCATCCCGCTGTCGCCGCGCAGGCGCGGTGACAGCACCCCCTATGCAGGGGTCGGCGCGACGAGCAGCCAGCCGCCGCCGGCGAGCGCGGCCACGGTGAGCAGCAGCAGCGCCACGAGCCAGACCAGTCCCGGCACCCGGGTGAGGGCCGCGAGCTGGTCGACGTCCGACGCCGTCACCAGCCGCCGGTGCCGGGCCGACTGCAGCTCCACCAGCGGGCGCGGCGCCGACACCAGCAGGAACCAGGCGAGCAGGTACGCGGCGAGGCCCTGCCACTGCACCGGCGCCCAGCCGGCGATACCGACGAGCAGGCCCGCCGTCACCACGACCGAGACGACGCCGAAGAGGTTGCGGATCATCAGCAGGAGCGCCACCAGCAGGGCCACGGACACCCAGAGCACCGGCGTCACCCGCCCCTGCCCGAGCGCCACGGCGGCGGCGAGCCCCAGCACCGACGGCGAGAGGTAGCCCGCGAGCAGCGTCAGGACCACGCCGATCCCTGTCGGCCGGCCCGCGGAGATCGTCAGCCCGGAGGTGTCGGAGTGCAGCCGGACGCCCTGCAGCCGCCGGCCGGTCGCCACGGCGACCGCGGCGTGCCCGCCCTCGTGGGCGATCGTGACGACGTTGCGCAGCAGCTTCCACACGGGCCGGTACCCCACCGCGACGGCGGCCGCCGCGGCCGTCACCCCGACGACCGGGCGGTGCGGCAGCGGCTGCGCGTCGAGAAGGCCGCCGAGCAGGTCGGAGGCCGCGACGGCGATCCCGGGCACGGACATTCCCGAAGGGTAGGCCCCCTCCGCGCGGCGTGTCGGTGCGTCCACGCCGCAGGGGCGCTCCCGCTCCCCGGCCGACCGCTAGATTCACTCACCGTGCGACCAGTGGACACTGTCCGGAACCGCCCGCAGCCCACCAGCCGGCGCACGGCGGTGACCGTCGCGCTGACCACCGCGGCGGCGCTGGCCGCGGGCGCCGTCGGGGTGAGCCCCGCCACCGCCGGGACGTCGTCGTCCGCGCGATGGCGGACCCTCGCCGCCCGTGTGCGGACGGGCGGCCCCGCCGCCGTCCGGTTCCGGGCCGCGACCCTCCCGGTGACGGTCCCCGCGGACGTCTCCGCCTACCTGCACGGCGACCGCACCGACCTGCAGTGGCCCCTGCGGGCCCTGCACGTCCCGCAGGCGTGGTCGGCGAGCCGCGGCGCGGGCGTCGTCGTCGCCACGGTCGACACCGGGGTCGACGTGACCGCGCCCGACCTGGCGGGCGCCCTGGTGCCCGGGGCCCACCTGACGGCGGGCGGAGTCCTCGTCGCGGGCACGAGCGCCGACCGGCTCGGACACGGCACCCATGTGGCCGGCATCATCGCCGCGCGGGACGACGGTCACGGTATCTCGGGCGTCGCGCCCGACGCCGAGGTCATGCCCATCGACGTCGACTCCGCCGACGGACCGCTCACCGGCGCCCAGGTGGGCGCGGCGATCGCCTGGGCCGCGGCACACGGCGCCCGGGTCGTCAACCTCTCGCTCGGCTTCGCGGACGTCCCCACGAGCACCGCCGACGTCCGGGCGATGTGCACGGCCGTGGCGGCGGCCGTGGCCCGGGGCGTGGTCGTCGTCGCGTCGGCGGGCAACGACGGCGACGGCGCCAACGACGCCAAGGCGCCCGCGGACTGCCCGGGCGCGATCTCGGTCGCGGCGGTCGACGGCGACCTGCACCCGACCCCGTGGTCGTCCTACGACGGCACGGTCACGGTGGCCGCCCCCGGCGCCGACGTCTGGTCGACCGTGCCGGCCGCCGCGTCGCCCCTGCGCTACGCCGCGGAGTCGGGCACGTCGATGGCGGCGCCGTTCGTCGCCGGGGTGGCCGCGCTCCTGCTGGCCCGCAACCCCGACTGGACGCCAGCGCAGGTCACGGCGCGGCTCACCGCGACGGCACTCGACGTCGCCCCCGCCGGGCGCGACCCGCGGACCGGCGCCGGCGTCGTCGACCCGGCCGCCGCCCTCGGCGCCGCAGCTCCCGCGCCCGAACCGGTGCCCGTCGTCGAGGTGGCCGCCGACCCCTACGCGAGCCGCACCGACAAGGACGGCTTCTCCGTCTACGACCAGGTCGCGGTCCACTGGGTGCCCGACCCCACCGTCCCCGTGACCGGCTACCGGATCACCCGCTGGACCGCCGCCGGGACGGCGACGACCACCGTGGGCGCCGACGCCGTCCGTGCCGTGTTCCCCGTCGGGCAGGCCACCTACCAGGTGACGGCGCTGACGCCGGCCGGGGACGTGCCGTCCGCGCCCGTCTGGTTCCCGCTCGCCGGCCAGGACTTCACCCCGATCACGCCCGTCACCGGCCTGCGGGCCACCTGGACGAGGACGGGCGGCATCACCCTGCGGTGGGCCGTCCCCGCCCGGGACCGCGGCGTCGCCGACCAGTACGCCGTCCTGGTCAATGGGGACGCCGTCGCCGGCGCCGACGGCGTCACGATCCCCACCTCCGTCTCCGTCCCCGCGCGGCTCGTGCCGCCCGGCGACCTGGTGATCTCGGTGATCCTCGGCGGCACCAGCACCCAGGACGTCGAGGAGACCCGGACGGCGCTCGCCGCGCGGGTGCCGTTCTCGGGCACGGCCGTGGCGGCCGGGCGCGGCCACTACCGGGTGGACGTCGCCGTCGCCCCGAGCCGGCGGCGGCTGTGCGGCGGGAGCCGGTGCACCGGGGCGCAGGTCACGGTGTCGGTCGGCCGGACGGCGTACGGCACCCGCCTCGACCGGACCGGGCACGCCGTCGTCCTGGTGGCGGCGTCGTCGTCCCGCGGGAAGGTCACCGTGGGCGTCACGATGTCGGGCCGGGCCGGGCTCACCGACCGGGCGCTCCCGCTGCCGCTGCGATGACCTACACCTTCGGGGACAACCCGACGGCGGCGGTGCGCCTGGCCCTGCTCGCCGAGGTCTACGGCCCGGGCAGCCGGGCCCTGCTCGCCCGCTGGAGCCCGGCCGCGCCGGAGCACGCCGTCGACCTCGGCTGCGGGCCCGGGCACACCGCGCTGCTCGTGCACGAGGTGAGCGGGGCCGCGCGCACGACCGGCGTCGAGCGCTCGCCGGAGTACGTCGCCGCGGCCCGGGCCCTGGTCGCCGAGCGGGGCGCGGACGGCGTGACGGTGGTCGAGGCGGACGTCACCCGCGAGCCGCTGCCGGTCGACCCGGCGGACCTCGTCCATGCCCGGTTCCTGCTCACCCACCTGGCGAGCCCGGGGACCGCCGTGCGCCTGTGGGGCGGTCTGCTGCGCCCGGGCGGCCGCCTCGTGCTGCAGGAGGTCGCCCGGCTGGTGAGCCGGGAGCCGGCCCTGGGCCGCTACTACGAGCTCGTCGGCCGGCTGCAGGACCACCACCAGCAGGCCCTGGACGTCGGCCGCGACCTGGCGACGACGGCCGCGGAGAGCCTGCGGCCCGGCAGCGGCCTCGCCGTCGAGCACGCCGCCGTCCGCACCTGGAACCCGCCGCTCACGGCCATGGCCACGCTGCACGTCCTCAACCTGCGGACCTGGCGGGACGACCCCTTCGCGGCCTCGACCTTCGACCCCGACGAGCTGGACGCCCTGGACGCCGCGCTGTCGGCGATCGCGCACGGCGCCCCGAGCGAGCCCGTCGAGCAGGACCTCGCGGAGATCGTGGTCAGCCGGAGCTGAGCGGCCCCTGCGCGAGAGGCCCGCTCACTCCAGGTGACGGGGCGGGCGGGCTCGCCGTCCGCGCCGGGGCGGGGGCGGCGACGGTGGGGCGCCCGGCGGCAGGTCGTCGAGCACGATGGGCAGGTCGCGCGTGGCGTCGGCGGCGCTCGACGTCGAGGTGACCGGGACGACCATCCCGAGGTCGCCCGGCTCGGCCCCGGCGACGTCCACGACGATCACCGAGATGTTGTCGCGGCCCCCGCAGTGGTTGGCCGTCTCGACGAGCAGCCGGGCCACCTCGTGGGGCTCGGCGCGCACCCGCAGCAGGCGGGCGATGGTCTGGTCGTCCAGCTCGCCGGAGAGGCCGTCGGAGCAGATGAGGAAGCGCTCCCCCGGTTCGGGCGGGAAGACCCAGAAGTCGGGGACCGGCGACTCCTGGACGCCGAGCACGCGGGTGACGATGTTCCGCTCCGGGTGGGTGCGAGCCTCCTCCGGCGCG
>Ga0302322_100002039_pt1 | contig 16896 bp, 15 predicted proteins | sample Fen_T0_2_FD_203757 | JGI IMG/M metagenome (GOLD analysis project Ga0302322, IMG submission 203757) | Peat permafrost microbial communities from Stordalen Mire near Abisko, Sweden - Fen_T0_2 | ecosystem: Environmental > Terrestrial > Soil > Wetlands > Permafrost | place: Sweden: Abisko... | reverse complement strand
GGCGCGTAGCTGAGTTCCCGCACTCGGACGCGGAAGGCTGAGTGCCGACGCGGCGCGTAGCTGAGTTCCCGCACTCGGACGCGGAAGGCTGAGTGCCGACGCGGCGCGTAGCTGAGTTCCCGCACTCGGACGCGGAAGGCTGAGTGCCGACGCGGCGCGTAGCTGAGCCGCGTAGCTGAGTTCCCGCACTTGGACGCGGAAGGCTGAGTGCCGACGCGGCGGGATTTGCGACCATCAAAAGAAAAGATCCTGATTTCCGTGGAGAGGAGCGCGCGCACGGGCACGTAACGGGCACGTTTACGGGGGAGAGCCGAAATCAGACACTAGCCGGGTCGCGCGCGCCGCCGCATAATCCCCGGTTGGTGGCGCCCCCGGTTTCAGATCTCGACTCGCCCAAACAAGGTTTGTTGCTCGAGCGCGCGTCGTTTGCGTACAACGAGCTCTGGGTGCTCCGGGAGACGGAACTGCATGTGCCCCGCGGTGCGGGTCTGATCGTTACGGGCCACAACGGGGTGGGGAAGTCGACTTTTTTGTTCTTGTGTGCGGGGCTCGTACCAGCAACCACGGGGCGGGTACTCTTGGACGGACACGCGCCGAACGTCGGTACACCAAGTGATTTGGTGAGAGGTGGCGTGCGACGGGGGGTACTGTTCGACAGTGGCGGACTGCTCTCGAACTTGTCCGCGCTGAACAACGTCACCTTGGCGCTGCGCTACCACGCGGATGTATTCGGTCTCGACGAGCAGGAGATCGCACGGCGCGCGCGCGCGGCGTTGACCGAGTTACGCGTGGCCCACACGGATTTTCACGCGCTGCCCGCGCACCTCTCGCTCGGCGTGCGAAAGCGCGTCAGCCTGGCGCGGGCGCTGGTCTTGGAGCCAAATTTCGTGTTCTTCGACGATCCGGATGCTGGTTTGGACGCGCCGACGCGCGCGCTCGTGTACCGGTTGCTCGAGCGTTTCCGCGATGATCCGAAGATCACGATGGTCGTGGCCAGCAATAGCCGACCGCTGATCGAGCGCATGGCCGTGCCAATCGTCGAACTATCGCACGGCTATCTGGTCAAGAAATCGGGCAGCCAGAGCCCGAACTCGCGCGGGCCCTCCTATTGAGAGCCCACGCGGTCGAAGCGTTCACTGAATGTTGAGCAGTTCGATATCGAACACCAGCATGCCGGCGGGGGCGCCGGGACGCTGCGGCTTGTCACCGTAGGCGAGCGAGCCGGGGATCCAGAAGCGCGTTTTCTCGCCGACGACCATCAGCTGTACGCCCTCGGTCCAGCCTTTGATTACGCCCCCGAGCGAGAACGTCGCGGGCTCGCCGCGGGCCACCGAGCTATCGAACATTTTGCCGTCCGTGCTCCAGCCGGAATAGTGCACGGTGACGCGGTTGCTGGCCGTGGGGTGGATCTTGCCGGTACCGGCTTTGAGCACGCGGTAGGCCAGACCCGAGGTGGTCTTCTTGGCGGCTGCCGGCGGGGCTTTGACGTCTTCCGGCGTGGCCGGAGGTTTCACGATGCCGAGCAGTTCTACGTCGAAGGTCAGATCCCCGGTCGGGGCGCCACCCATTTGCGGTCGATCGCCGTAGGCCAGCTTGCCCGGGATCCAAAGCCGGCTCTTCTCGCCGACCACCATCAACTTGAGGGCTTCGGTCCAACCCGGGATGACTTCATTCACACCGAACGTGGTGGGCGCGCCGCGGGCCACGGAACTGTCGAACATTTTTCCGTCTTTGGTCCAGCCCGAGTAGTGCACCGAGACCCGGTCTCCGTCCTTGGGATGTTCTTTGCCGGTGCCTGCGGTGAGCACTTTGAGCTTGAGCCCACTGGCTGTCGTCTTCGCGTTTGCAGGCGCTTGCGCCACGTCTGGCGGCGCGGGGATGGCATTGGGTTGCGCGGGGGCGGGTGGCTCCGGTGGCGGCGGTTCGGCGCTCTTGGGTGGCTCGGGTACGGGCGTCGCGCTGCTCAGTGCAGCGGCAGCCGAGCTCGGCTTCTGGTCGTTGGCGCCGGCTTCAGGTGGCTTCTTGTTGCAGCCGAGCAGCGGCGCGAAAGCGAGAGCGAGCGATGAGCACAGTGCGATGGAGTTTAGGCGCATGTTGGCGGGCGGCATCTTCCGTCAAGAAAATCCGCTGCGCAACGCCAATCTCGCCCGCGAAAAGCTTTGGATTTCACGAGCTTTGCCGGTTTGCCGCGGCGGCCAATGGTTGGCTGGTCTACGGTGGCGTCGAAAATGCTGAAGCGCGAATTCTGTTCGCCTGGTAAGGCTTCGCTCCTCGGCTGGCTGCTCGTCGTGCCGGGCGTAGCTGCTGCTTGCCAACGCAGCGGGGCCGGACCGGAGCAAGCCGCGGAGCGCGCAGAGCAAACCTTCAACACCGTCTGTGGCCGATGTCATGGCGCGGATGGCACCGGCGGGGTCGCGCCCGAAGGAACGAACGCGCCACGCAATTTCCGTGACGCGGCCTTTCAAGCGAGCCGCACGGATGAGCAGTTGAAGCAGGTGATTCGCACGGGCAAAGGTGCCATGCCCGCGTTCGGGAATTTATTCTCCGATGTAGATCTGCAGGCACTCGTGCGTAAAGTCCGAAAGTTCGATCCCGGCGCAAAGAAACCGTGAGCATGCTCGATAAACTCGACCCAGGCAGCGAGACCGCCGCGCGCACGTCGGCGAAAGACGAGCGAGTCGATCAGTGCCGGCTCGGCCCGCTCGGCCTGCTCCTGTACAACCTGGTTTATTGGCCCTATTTGCTCGGCAGTTGCGCGCTCTTGTTCTTTCCCGCGCTGTTACTTTGGCTGTTCACGTTCTGGGACCCTAAGCGCCGCTGGCTCGCCAAGTACACGAGCTACTGGGGCGCGCATTACTTGGCTTGGGCGCCCTTCGCCAGCGTGCGCGTGGAAGGCCTGGAGCATACGAGGCCAGAGCGCGCTTGCGTGTACGTCGTCAATCACCAGTCGATGGTCGACATCCTAGCGGTGTTCGCCACGCACCTTCCGTACTTGTGGGTCAGCAAAGTCGAGAATTTCTACGCGCCCTTCCTGGGCTGGAACATGTGGCTCAATGGCTACGTGCCGCTCAAGCGCGGCTTCCTGCCCAGCATCTTGCGCATGGTTCGCTCGTGTCTGAAGAAGCTGGATGAAGGGCACAGTTTGTGTGTGTTTCCAGAGGGAACGCGCTCGCCCGATGGCAATCTGATCGATTTCTATCGCGGCGCCTTTTGGGTGGCGACCAAGCGCGGAGTGCCGATCGTGCCGATCATCGTCGAGGGCACCGGCGCCATCTTGCGCAAGAAGCGCCTGCAGATTCGGCCGCAGCAAACCTTGGTCCGGGTGTTGCCGGCGATCGAGCCCGCCGAGGCCGGTTTCGATGACCGAAAGTTGAGGGATCTGGTTCGCGCTCGGATGGCCCACGAGCTGACCCAGATCCGCCGCGGCACGCGCTGAGCGCTTGCTCAGGGCCGCCGGCGAAACCCCCAAAAAAGCGCTTCCGCCGGGGCCCGCCCTCGGCCCGGAGCCGTGACGCAAGGTTCAGGCGCGCGGATGTGGTATGCGAATTCTCGCTGCGCACCAAGGCACGCCATGCGGAACCCGCTGTATCTACGGAACAATCCAAGCGAAATCCGCTACGTCAATACTTACGTCGAGAACCGCTTCGCAGAAGAGAACGCGTTCATTCGTAAGCCACGCCGAAATATCGAGCCGTGGCCGAAGTTCGAAGCGGCGAAGCGGGACCTGCTGCCGGTCCCGACCTGGCCCGGGCACGAGGCAGCCATCGAATGCTATTGGCGCTGCTGGGAGATCGCGTTTCAAAATTTTCGTCCGGCGGACGAAGAGAACACGTTCGTCACCGACTACTCATCCACGATGTACGACGGCTGCTTGTACATGTGGGACACGGTCTTCATCGCGCTTTTCGGCCGCTATGGGGATCGCGCCTGGAAGTTCCAAAATACGCTCGACAACTTTTACTGCAAGCAGCACCCCGATGGCGGTATCTGCCGTCAGTTCAGAGAGAACAACGGCAGCGAGTGCTACAGTCGTTTCGATCCCGCAGGCAGCGGCCCAAACGTGCTCGGCCTCGCCGAATGGGAGTATTTTCAGGCGTTTGGCGATCGCGAGCGCCTGGCAGAAGTGTTTCCGGTGCTGGTTGCCTACGGCCAGTGGCACCGCCGCTACCGCACCTGGCCGAACGGCAGCTATTGGGGAACCGGTCTGGCCAGCGGTATGGACAACCAGCCCCGCTCGCCCGAGGGCGAGATCATCGATCACGCGCACCTGACCTGGGTGGACACCAACATGCAAGCGGTGCTCTCCAATCGCATCGTGCTCGACATTGCCAGCGTGCTCGATCGGCGTGAAGAGGTGCAAGACTTTGCCGACGAGAACGCGGTGCTCGTCCCTTGGATCAACGAGTACCTATGGGATGAGTCGTCCGGCTTCTATCACGACCTGCACCGTGATCAGACGCGCCTGACCAAGGTCAAGACCATCGGTGCCTTTTGGGCCTTGCTTGCCGATGCGGTGCCCGCCGAGCGCCTACCGCGCTTCGTCGCGCACCTCGACAATGCAGCGGAATTCAAGCGCCCGCATCGGATCCCGAGCTTGTCTGCCGACACACCCGGCTACGATCCTGACGGTGGGTTGTGGCTCGGTGGCGTTTGGCCGCCCACCAACTACATGGTCGTGCGTGGCTTGGCCGCCCGCGGCTATGGTGACCTCGCCTACGAGATCGCCAAGAACCACCACGACAACATGGTCGCCTCCTTCGAGGAGACCGGCTCGGTTTGGGAGCATCACGCACCCGACGAAGAGGGCGGCGGGCGTGGGCGCAAAGACTTCGTGGGTTGGACAGGGATCACGCCGATCGCCGTGCTGTTCGAGTTTATCTTCGGTCTGCGCCCGGAGTTCACGCGCAATCGGCTGACCTGGCACATTCGCGGCGTCGAGGGGTTCAGCGTCGAGCGCTACCCCTTCGGCAGCGACGGCTTGCTCTCCTTGAGGCTCGAGCCGCGCGCCACCGTGCTCGATCGGCCCAGCTTCGAAATCACTGGCAACGTGGACGTAGACATCGAGCTGACTTGGGCCGGCGGCTCGGAGCTCGTGAGCGTGCGCGCCGCCGAAAAATAGCCAACTCTGGCGGTTTTTGCATGTCCAGCACGGTGATGATCGACGGTCAGCTGGTGCCCCCCGAGCGCGCGCAGGTAAGCGTGTTCGACCGCGGCTTCCTGTATGGGGACTCGGTATTCGAGTCGTTGCGCAGCTATCAGGGGCGGCTGTTCGCGCTCGATGAGCACCTGGCGCGTTTGAAACGCAGCGCCGAGCGAGTGGCGATTGCCCTGCCGGTCAGCCTGGATACGTTGCGCAATGAAATGCGCCACGCGCTGCGGGTGCACGGCGGCCCGGACGCCTATCTGAGGCTCACCGTCACGCGCGGTACGGGGCGCTCGCTGGGGCTCGATCCGGAGCTCGCTGACGAGCCGCTGCGCGTGCTCTTGGTGACGGCGCTCGCGTTACCTCCCGTCGAAGTCTACGAGCACGGCATTTCCGCGATCACCTATCGCGGCGAGCGGCCGAGCGATGCGGCAGGCGTGGCCGATGCCAAGATTGGCAATTACCTGCTGGCGGTCTTGGCGATGCGCGCAGCGCGCGCGCAAGGCGCCCGCGAAGCGTTGATCGAGGACAGCCACGGCCAGATCTTGGAGGGCGCCGCCTCCAACGTCTTTGCGGTTCTCGCCGGCCAGCTCGTGACCCCGCCGGAGTCGGCCGCGATCCTGCCGGGGATCACCCGTGGGCATGTCCTCGAGCTGGCACGCGCCGCCGACATGAAGGTCGAACTGCGCGCGATCGCCAAGTCGGAGCTCCGCTCTGCCCAGGAAGTCTTCGTCTGCTCCAGCATTCGCGAGCTGGTGCCCATTGTCAGTATCGACGGACAGCCCGTGGGCGGTGGGCGTCCAGGCCCCACGACGCGCGAATTATTACGCGCATATCGTGAACGCGCCGCAGTGGCGCGCTAGGCTACTTCGAGAGCCGAATTCTGGGTTGATGGTCACGGATCACGTCGCGGCCGTCCCAGCCTTCGGCGTCCGAGTTCGAAGCGTTTTGCTTCGCGACACACGAAGGATTGAGCCCGGGTTCGCCTGCGGACTACCAACTCGGTTGCAACCATGGGTGGCTCGGACGCGAAAAATGTAGCTTGAATTCCAACTACATTTTGGCATCCGAAAGGGTCCTAGATTGGTCGGCAAGATCGCCAACCGCTCGGGCCACTGAAGAGTTGGTTCTGGCGCTTCCCACTGGGCCGCGGAAGCGTGAGTTACCTGGCAGCCGCAAAGACTTGGCGATCTTTGCGGCTGCACTGCCGTGACCGGTCTCAGAAGACGAGATCGGGGTCGGCACGGGCAGGCTTACGGGCTGAGATTTTCGAGACCAGCGTTTTCGCTGGCCTCGACCGCGCGCGGAATCGGAATGCGCAAGCGGCCGCCGTCCTGATAAGCCATCGCGCTGATCGCCTTGTCGAAGAATCCGCGCAGAAATCCGACTTCGTGCGGCGGGTTGGTTATTAGTCCTGCGTCTCGGATGTTCTTAATCGTGGCCACGACCTCCAGCGTGCGTACTTCCCCCTCGCGGGAGAGCACGCTGAGTGCGCTGTCCTTCATCACGCGCGATAGCGCTTCACGGCGCTCGGGCGTGAAATAGCGGTCGGTCGCGGACACCACTTCTTCTTCCAGCTTCGCTTTTAGATCTTCCGGGTCGGGTTCGCTGCCCGGTGTCAGACGCTCACCGAGCTTGAGCAGCATCTCGTCCACTGCCTGCTTGGGCGGGAACCAGCCTCGGAACTCGGGCAAGAGGTGCAAGCCGTGCGAGTTCTTGGCCAGATCTTGTGCGTCCTCATCGCCGAGTTCCAGGCCCTCGCCGTCGAACGGATGTTCTTCGGGCTCGCTCGGCACTGGTTCGAGCAAACTTTGCGCGCTGGAGAAGCCGAGCGGCTCGGGCACTCCGCGCGCCGCGTGCGTCTTGCGCGCTGCAGCGATCCGGGCGCGCGCCCAGCCCACCGGCACCTTTACAGGGCGGTAATCCGCGCCTGGTAGCGCTCGGGCGAGGGCTTCCTTCAGCTGTGACTGACTGAGATCGCCGACGTTCACTCGGTGCACTCCGAAGTCGTCGTGCAAGTACACGAATACGCTGTGGGCGCGGCTGGTTACCGAGCGCGAGGTGAGCACCAGACAGACGCTCCCGCCGCCATCGGGGGCGAGCATCAGCGCCTCGGCGATCTCCGGTGATTTTTCGCCAGTGACGCTGGCGACGTGGCTTGCGGTCGGTACCGCGACGCCGCGCGCCTTGAGCACGTTCAAGCCGCGTCGGGCCGCTTTGCGAGCCGCGCCGGTGGCACTGTCGGAAGCCACGTTGACCGCTGCCGCATTGCCCGCCTTCACCCAGGCTTCGACCAATGCCACTGCGTTTTCGCCGGCGTGCCCCAGGGCGGCCAAGGCGTTGTCTGCGCTCGCCGATAGATCGGCGGCGGCGAGCGATGCGCTCGTCTTGGTCACTTGTTTGTCCGTCATGAGCTCTCCCAAAATGTGAATCAGAATCTCAAAGGGCGGCGATGGCTTCGACCTCGACACGCACGCCGAGCGGTAAGGCGGCGACTGCGACGGTCGTGCGAGCCGGTGGATCTTTCGTAAAGTGGCGCGCGTACGCTTCGTTGAACGCGGCGAAGTCGGCCATGTTGGTCAGGTAGACAGTGGTCTTGACCAGGTTGTCCAGGGTTGCGCCGGCGGCGCTCAGCACCGCGCGCAGGTTGGCCATGACCAGCTCGGTCTCTTCGGCGAGCGTGCCGCTCAGGACCTTGCCGGTGGCGGGATCGAGCGGGATCTGCCCGGCAAGAAACAGCAGCGAGCCGCTCTGAATCGCCTGCGAATAGGCGGAGACCGGTTTGGGCGCGGCCGCTGACAAAATCACGGATCGGGTCATGGAGGGGGGCGCATCCTCCCCCCGCCCGAGCCCCGAATCAAGGGCGCTTGCCGTCCATCGAACGCCGGCCGTCGATGGCGCGGCCGAGTGTGATCTGGTCGGCAAATTCCAGGTCGCCGCCGTGCGGCACACCGCTCGCGATGCGCGAAACCTTGAGCCCTTTGCCTGCCAGCTCGCGGGCCAGCAAAAGCGCCGTAGCTTCGCCGTCCACGGACGGCGGCGTTGCGAGGATTACTTCCTTGACCGAGTCCTCTTGAATCATTTGGAACAACTCGCGCAGCGGCAGCTCGTCGGGGCCCACTCCGTCGAGCGGGGAGAGCAAGCGTCCGAGTACGAAATAGCGACCACGCATCGCGGCGCTCTTCTCGATAGCCATCAGGTCTTGCACGCGCGCTACGATACACAGGAGGGTAGGATCGCGTCGCGAATCGAGACAGACTGGACACAACGCGCGCCCGTTGGCATCGACCTGAGCGATGTTGCCGCAACGTTCGCAACGCTTCACGGCGTCGCCCAGCTCTTGCAGGGAGATGCCCAACTCGCGGCCGTATTCCTGGCTCTCGGTCACGAAGAACATGGCAAAGCGCTGGGCCGTCTTTTCGCCCACGCCAGGCAGGCGGGAGAGTAGCTCGATCAGGCGTTCCAGTCGGTCGGGGAGCATCAGCTTAGGCTAGTGCACCGCTCATGATCTGCCAGCAAACAATCGCAGGCTCCGCACTTGCTGAATACGCTCGGGCTTCTGTCAGCTCGTGCTTGGCCCGAGCTTCAGATCTTTGATTCGGGCGCCGAGCACTTCGACGGCGTCGGTGATGCCGCGGTGTTTCTTGGCTTGCGCGACGGCCTCACGCTGCTTCTGCACGCGAATTTCGGCATCGAGCGTGGCGACGGTTTTGATCGTCGCCGCGCGCGCAGACTCGAACTCGAAGATCACCTTGGTCGGCGCGCCAAAGTGTTCGCTGGCCAAGTTGGTGAGCAGGTCTTGAGAATCCTTATCGTTCGCGCCCTGGCCGAACATGTCGCCCGGCTCCCAGCCTAGGCGCAGCTCGCCCGGGCTCGAGGAAAGGATCGAGGCTCGCGCCAAGAACGCCGCAAGTTCCGGGCGCCGCTCGTTCACGCGATCCAATATTGCGCGAAATGCCGACAAATCTTCGGTTTTGGGCTCGCTCTGGGGCGCCCTGGTCGGCGCAACCGGGGCCGGTCTCGACTCGGCTTTCCTTTCGTTCCCCGGTTGTTCGGGATACGGAATCGCGAAATCGGGATCGATTTCGGGCCGTCTCTCGAGGCTCGGACGAGGCTCGGGCGGGGCGCTCCGCGGTGGAGGTTCCTTGCGACCGTCCGCGGGAGCGTCGGGCCGCGCGCTCTCGACGCTGCGCACTTCACGCGGCCGCGGGTCGGCCGTGCGTGCTCGCAGATCGGGAGCGGGTGGTGCAGATTGAGGCTGAGGCTGAGGCTGAGGGGCACGCGCCGATTGGGCCGCGGCTTGCGGCGCGCCCGCGGCGCGCGCCGCGCCCAAGCGCTGTTCGAGCGCAGCCAGGCGGCGCACGAGTTCGTCGATCGGCAAGAGCGGTGGACGACGGGCCAAGCGCACGAGCAGCATTTCGAGCGCTGCGCGCGGCTGGCCGCTGCGCACGACGTCGTCGAAGCCCTGCGAGAATCCTTGGTGTAGGCGGATCAAGTCGTCCGCGTGGCTGGCTTCGGCCAATTCTGCCACGTCGCGTACTTCTTCGTCGGCCAGATCGAGCAGCGTGGCGGGGTCCTTGCAAACCTTGGCCACCACCAGATCACGCAGCAGAGCCAGTAAATCACGGGCAACGTGGGCGGTATCGTAGCCCTGGTTGGATAGCTCGGCGATCACGTTCAGCGCGGCCCCGGCCTCGCCGCGCACCAGCGCACCGGCGATGTCGTGCAGCACCTTGCGACTCGCGACTCCGAGCACGCGCGCGACGTCTTCACCGGTCAGCTTGGCGCCGCCCCAGGCGATCACTTGGTCGAGCAGGCTCATCGCATCGCGCATGCTGCCGGCTGCTTCGCGCGCGACCACGCCCAGTGCTGCGTCGTCACTCTCGATCTTTTCCTGATCGAGGACGTAGCGGAGGCGTCCGGCGATCACCTGCGTCGGGATCAGCTTGAAATCGAAGCGCTGCACCCGGCTCAGGATCGTGATCGGCACCTTGTGCACTTCGGTCGTCGCGAAGATGAATTTGACGTGTGGGGGTGGCTCTTCCAAAGTCTTCAGGAACGCATTCCAGGCGTTCTGAGACAGCATGTGCACCTCGTCCACGATCACGATTTTGAAGCGGTCCCGTGCAGGGCGGTACGGCAGCGAATCTTGCAGCTTGCGCACGTCGTCCACGCCGGTGTAGCTGGCGCCGTCGATCTCACGCACGTCGACGTCGCTGCCCAGCGCGATTTCGGTGCACGCGGCGCACTTCAAGCAAGGGGTCACGCTGGGGCCCGGGTCCGTACCGGGCGGTGTCGTGTCCGGGTCACCGAGGCAGTTCAGCGCTTTGGCGAGGATGCGCGCGCTGGTCGTCTTGCCCACGCCGCGAACGCCCGTGAACAGGAATGCGTGCGCGACGCGGCCGCTATCGATCGCGTTGCCCAGCGTGCGAGCGACGTGGTCTTGCCCAACCAGGTCCTCGAAGCGCATCGGGCGCCACTTGCGTGCCAAAACCACGTAGCTCATCGGAAATACTCGCGTAGCAGATCGCGTCCGCCCTGGCGAGTGTGCGGGGGCGCGGCGGGGCCTGGCGTAGAGGCTGGCCGAGCAGTTGGGTAAGACGGGGTGGGAGGCCGGCGTGTCCGATCTGCGCAGTTCTCGAGCTGATTGAGCGGAGGCGCAGGTCGGGGTAGCGTTCCAAGGTGCGCTCGTTGTTCTCGTGTTGCGTGCTATTGGCGGCCGTCGTCTCTTGCGGCGGGCAAGCTGCGCCAAATGCGGCGGTCCCTCAGTCGAAGTGTGCGCCCGTCCCGGTGGCCAGCGCGCTGCCGGTGCAAAACAGCACGAAGCTGCAATCGAACGTGCTCGACAGTCCGCTGTCCCGGGCGGGCCTGTACTTTGCAGCACCCGAGCTGGGCGCCCACGTGATGATTGCCGATCCGCGGAGCTACCAAGTGCACGTGATCAGCGACGCCGCGGGTCCGGACCTGGCCGGGATCGACCTTTCGCTCGACGCGGGGCGTCCGCGAAGGGTCACGATCGCCGAACCTACGCTCGCGCTCGGGGAATTACTGAGCGCCGACGCGGAGTTGACGCCCGGCGCGCATTGGCTATTTGCGGCGCCGGTCTTGGCCTCTGGCCTCGTGCCGCGGCAGGTTTCGGGGGGGCCGCGTACGGCCAGGGCGCGCCGCTTCTTCATCGGGAAAACGCCCGACGAAGCTGCTGGCCCGAGCGGCGCCGTCTGGCTGCGGAAGCCGGAGGGCAGCTACAACGGGGCACAGAGCAGCGATTCGGTCCTGTTCGATGCCTTCGTTTTCTCGGCGCTGGGCGTTCAGATCGACTCACCCTGCACGATCACGCTCGAGTCGCCAGTCATTCGCGGGCAATTGCAGCTCGCGTCGCCGTTCGTCCTGCACGACGTTCCGAGCGGCGTGTACCAGGTGACCGCCAGCGCAACGGCCGCCTTGGCCAGCACGACGCACTTCACGGTCAATCGCGAGCTGGCCGGGGGATCGTGAGCGGGACGTTTTTATCCGGCGTGCTCGCCGCGTGGACGGTGACGCAACTCGGCATGGGTGCGTTCTTCGTGCTGGCCTACTTTGCCGGTCGGCGCGAGTCCGAGTACTTCGTGTTCGGCCTGTTGTGCTTTTCGCTGAGCGTGATGAGCATCGGCGTAGGCCTGGACTATCACGACGGAGCACACCCAAAAGGTATCGTTGCCGACCAGATCGGCCTGTCCGGCGCGATTTTCGCCGCAGCGTTGAACGTGCACTTTGCGTTGTGTTTCTCGACCGTCAATCAGCGCCTCCGCCGGTGCTGGCCGCTCTATCTGCTGGCGCTATTTTTCTTCGTCGCCAATTGGACGGGCGCATTTTGGGTACCCAATAAATTTCAGATCGTCCATGCCAGCGTGTTGGGGGTGCGAGTCGACCACATCATCGGCGGGGCGAGTTGGATCGGAAACGCATTTTACGTCGTCGCCTTGCTGGAGACTCTGGCGACGGTCGCAATTTTGGCGCGTGCCTACCGCGCGGGCAGGCGTGACGCGCTGGCTTCGCTGATCGGTATCTCGCTGGTCGTCCCGGCCGTTTTCAACGACGCGGCGCTGGGCTCCGGAGTGCTCAAAAATACCGTCAACCTCTTGCCGCACGCGTTCCTGATCTTCGCCTTCGGTGTGGCTGGGACGGTGCTGATGCGCTACCGGTTGGCAGCGGGCGGCCTCGAGCAAACGACCCAACGCCTGCAGCTCCGGACCGACGAATTGCGGAGTTCGCACGCGGAGCTGCGCGTGGTGCAGAGCGAGCTGGTGAGCAAGAACCAGTTGGCTGCGGTGGGTGAGCTGGCGGCGGCGATTGCCCACGAAGTGAGAAATCCGCTGGCCGTGATCGTAAACGCGGTGGCCGGACTGCGTCGCGTTTCGGGCAGCGAGGAAGACCGTGGCATCCTGCTGTCGATCGTCGATGAAGAGGCTGCGCGCCTCAATCGCCTGGTCACCGATCTGCTGCGTTTCGCGCGTCCCGTGAGCGTGAAGCGCTCGCCCGTTTCGCTGGGCGAGCTCGCCAAGCGCTCCCGGTCGCAAATCCTGGATGGCCACGAGATCGTGGTATCCATCAGTGCCGATCCAGAAATTCAGACCGTCTGGGTGGATCCAAACTTGTTCCGGCTGGTGTTCGACAACCTGGTGCAAAACGCCTGTCAATCCATGCGCGGGGGCGGGCGCGTGGACATCGTGGTTACCCGCGGTTTACTACCCACGGGTCACGCGGTCTCGATCCAGATCAAGGATCATGGGCACGGTATGGAACCCGAGGTGCGAGAACGCGCGCTGGACCCGTTCTTCACCACGCGGCCCAGCGGCACGGGCTTGGGCTTACCGATCGTGCAGCGAATCGTCGAGGCCCACGGTGGTGAGCTCTTGATCGAGAGCACCGAAGGCGAGGGCACGAGCGTGACTCTGTTCTTGCCCCTGGGCGCTCCGCCCGACGATGCGCTTGCCGGGAACGAGGCACAGTCCCATCACCTGACTTGAGAAGAAGAAATGAAGACACTCGCTCGTGAGCAAATCATCGCGCTGGACAAGGCCCACGTCTGGCATCCCTACACCGCGATGGATGAATACATCGCTGAAGCCAACCCCTTGGTCATCGCCCGAGCGAGCGGCTCGCGCCTCTTCGACGCGGACGGCCGGGCCTACCTCGATGGCAATTCGTCTTGGTGGTGCGCGGCCCTGGGCCACAATCATCCGCGTTTGATCCGCGCGCTCGCGGCACAGGCCGAGCGGCTGTGTCACACCGCACTCGGCGGGATCACGCACGAGCCCGTTGCCTTGCTCGCCAAGCAGTTGGTGAAGCTGGCGCCGGCAGGCCTGGAGCACGTATTTTTCAGCGACAACGGCTCGACCTCGGTCGAGGTCGCTCTAAAAATGTCGCTGCAGTATTGGGCGCAGAATGGGCGGCCCGAGCGCACGCGCTTCGTCGCGTTCGAGGGCGCGTTTCACGGCGAAACCTTGGGCGTCACCGCGCTGCAAGGCGTGGAGGTGTTTCGGCGACCGTTTGCCTCCGTGGTCATGGAGTGCCTGCGCGTACCAGCGGCGAGTGACGGCTTCGAGCGCGCGTTTTCGGTGCTCGAGGCGATTTTGCAGAAGGACGGGGACCGCATCGCTGCCGTCGTGCTCGAGCCGATGGTGCAGGGCGCGGCGGGCATGCGCATCTATGACGCAGAGTTCTTGCGCCGGGCGCGCGCGCTGACCAGTAAACACGACGTGTTCCTGGTGCTCGATGAAGTGTTCGCGGGCTATGGTCGCACCGGACCGATGTGGGCCTCGGAGCACGCGGGCATTGCGCCCGATCTGATGTGCACGGCCAAGGGTTTTACCGGCGGCATGCTGCCGATGGCGGCAACGTTGGCCACTCGCCGCATCTTCGAGGGCTTTTTCGGCGGCAGTGACCGGTCTTTCTTTTACGGCCACACCTTCACTGGCAACCCGCTCGGCGCGGCCCTGGCGATCGAGGTGTTGAAGGTCTACGAAGAGGAGTGCGTGCTCGAGCGCGCGGCCAGCAAAGCGCAGCGAATTCGCGCCGCTTTTGCCGAGTTTTTGGCCATCCCAGGCGTGACCGCCAGCCGCTCTTTGGGCATGATAGGAGCCCTCGAGCTGGGCGGCCGGCAGGGCTATCTCGAGCGTAGCGGTCTCGGCGTGTACCACGAGGCCTTGCGCCGCGGCGCGTACCTTCGCCCGCTCGGTAACGTGGTGTACATCGCCCCTCCGTTGAACATCGCGGATGCGGATCTCGAGGAACTATTGGGGATCGTCGCTGACTCCGTGCGCACGGTCACCACATCGAGCTAGGCTCGGAACAACCAATGCCCGAACGAAAGCGTTACTTGTTCGTCTGCGTCAACCGCCGTCCTGACGGCACGCCCAAAGGCTCGTGCGCCGCCCGCGGCGCGGTCGAGTTGCACGAGAAGCTGAAATCGATGCTCAAAAAGCGCGGCCTCGCCGAGCTCGAAGCCCGCGCCTGCACCTCCAGTTGTCTCGACACGTGCTGGGTCGGCCCCGCCATCGCAGTCGAACCCGATGGCTACTTCTACGGACGAGTCGCCGAGAGCGATCTAGAAGAAATCGTGAACGGCTTCGCAACCGGCCAACGCGTCGAACGGCTGGTGCTCCAGCCGAACGACTACGTGGAACCGAAAGAGTTGAAGAAGCTCGACGGTTGAGCGTGTGCTCAGGGCGTGGGCAGCGGTTGCCTGTAGATCGCTTGCCCTTCGCTCCAGTACAGCGCGTCTGCGGTTCCAACCCAGAGACGATCGACGAGCGAATCCCGAACCGCGCGATCGAGCAGGCGGATCGGAGGATCGCTGCCTACGAAGCCAGCGGTCAGCACTTGCGTCGTGAACGCGTAGACTTGCCCGTTGCCGACTGGAAGTGGGTCTGGAATCACATCGAGAAAGTAGTGATCGCCTACGACCTTCAGGTTGCGCGGACTTCCCGCGCCGAGGGCTCGGACGCGTTGGAACGCTCCGCCGCTCTTCGGCACTCGCGACAACAGGCCTCCGGCGTTGTTTCCCGTGTACGCTGATTCGAGCTTGTAGATGCCGTCGTCGTGCAGCGCAAACCCACCGTTAACCGACACACCCACGGCGGTGGTTGCGGCGCTAGCGATTGGCGTGCGCATCACTTCGTCTCCGGAGGCCGCGCCGCCGTAGTAGAGATCGGTCGCGTCAGTGGTCAGGTTATACGCCTTCTCTGAGATGAACACCGTCGGGACTGCGTTGGGGTCGGATAGCATCGAGTAGACCGCGTTGCCCCACGAGCTCCAGAAGGCCCGGCTGCCCGCAGCCGCAAAGCTGTAGGGCTGCGCGCCCTCTTGCACCAGCACCGGGCCGCCGCCGGCAAGCGGCACTCGAAGCAACTGTGGCTGGGTCGGCGTGCCGATCAGCGGCGCGCCGTCGACGAACACGTACGCGTGGCTGGTCGTCAGCGCGAGGCCGACTGGACCCGGAAGCCCTGCTGCGAGGATCGCCGTCGTCCCGTCGACAACTGAATAAGACATCAAGGCACCATCGTGCAGGTAGTTCCCGAGTGCGTCTCGCGTGCCGTATTCGAGCCAATAGACGCGCGACTCGCTGGCAGTCAATGCGACGACGCCGTTCTTCTCCGTCGCGCTCGTAATCGGGCCATTGCCGCCGTAGTTCGCACCGCCGGCGTACATCGCTCCTCCGCCGCCGCCCGGCGCGCCGCCAGCTCCGCCGCCCCCGCTGAGCGCCGCTCGACGGACCACGCACAAGCCGCCGCTCTGCGGACAATCGGGCGCCGGAACGCATTTGCCCTGTGCGTTGCAGGCCAGGCCTTCGTCACAGCGATCCAAAGTCTTGATCACTGCTTTCGCCGGGCTGCCGTCGGCCTCGGTGACCAGCCCGCCGGGAATGCAGCTCTGCCCAAGCTCGCCTGGGGCCGGTTCGATGATCAGACCACCGGCACCGCCTCCTTCGGGGTGCCCGGCGCAGGGGAGGCAAGGAGCCCCGCCGACCCCGGTGTAGCCGCCGACCCCGGTGTAGCCGCCGATCCCGGCGTTGCCGCCGTAGTCGGTGTCTCCCGCCATGCCCGCAGAGTTGTCGATGGAACCCTTGCCGCTGGCTCCCGCGCCGCCCACGCCAACGCCCGCGACACCTGCCCCCGCGCCGCCAGCCCCCGCGCCGCCAGCCGCCGCGCCGCCAGCCGCCGCGCCGCCCCCGCCGCCCCCATCACTGACCGATAGCTTGCCATTGCAGCCCATCACCACCAACGCCACCCCAAAACATAGCTTGCGCATGCTCATGACTCTTCCTCCCTGATTATTCGTGTACGAAGGACCGCGCTCGATCCACGAGCGGGCTCCCCGGATTTTGTTCTACGAAGCGCTGCGCCAGCACGCTTGCGGCCTCTGTTTGCCCGCCTCGCGCGAGCGCCTCGATCCTGAGCAGAGTTGCCTCTGCGCGCATTTTTTGACCCTTGAGCACGCGATCGTAGCGATCCAGCGCGGCCAGGGCTGCTTGGGGGTCGCCCGCACTCAGGGCGCTCGACGCGACCTTCAGCGCGCTGAGTTCGTCGCTCAAACTCGCTGGCGCAGAGTGCACCGCCGTGGGCGCGACAAGCGGCGCTGGCTTTGGTGCCATCGGGAGGCTTGGCACGGCTGTGCTCGGTGCTTCGGCGCTCGGCGTTTCCATTCGCGAAGTGGTTCGGCGTTCGGGCTCTGTGTGAGCGACGCTTACCGGTTCCGCGCTGATCCCCAGGCTC
>Ga0302322_100002037_pt1 | contig 16905 bp, 16 predicted proteins | sample Fen_T0_2_FD_203757 | JGI IMG/M metagenome (GOLD analysis project Ga0302322, IMG submission 203757) | Peat permafrost microbial communities from Stordalen Mire near Abisko, Sweden - Fen_T0_2 | ecosystem: Environmental > Terrestrial > Soil > Wetlands > Permafrost | place: Sweden: Abisko... | reverse complement strand
TACGTGGTTTGAGGTAAGCACATCGCCGCCGGTATTGGCGGAGGCCACCACTTTTTCGGTATTCGCCAGGTCGATTTCCGGCAGCAGGTTGGCCTTCATACCCATGGCTGCCGCCATCTTTTCGGTAAGGCCGCCGGTTGGCGAAACCTTATTGGTAATGAGGTTTAACTCGCCGCCGTTTGAATAATAAATCTCTGATGGGTTCTCATCCCCGTTATGCATCCGCGAAGCAAAAGTAACCTGGAAGCCTGTCGAAGGGTCATCCAGGGGGCCGTAGTCAAATACCGCGGTAATGGTATCCCAGTTGCGGCGCCCGTCTTTCCACATGTAAATACCACCGTTGGCGGCCACGCTGCGCGGATGTTTTAGCCCGCTAAACCAATGTACCGTATCAATCTGGTGGCTCATCCACTGACCGGGCAAACCCGATTAATACGGCCAGAACAGGCGAAACTCCAGGTATTTCCTTGGGTCGAAAGCTTCATAAGGGCGGTTCATGATCCAGCGCTTCCAGTCGGTATTCTCTTGTTTTAAAGTGCTTAATAATTCCGGCCTGCGCCAGCGGCCGGGCTGGTTAACATTCCAGGTGAGTTCAACCATCGTTATCGGCCCAAACTTACCCGAGCGGATAAAATCGTTGGCCGCATGGTAATTGGCCCCGCTCCTGCGCTGCGAGCCGATCTGCACTATTTTGCCCGATTCCTTTATCGCTTTCAGCGCCGCCCGGTTATCTTCCATAGTTTCGGCAAAAGGCTTTTCCACATACGCATCACATCCGGCCTTCACCGCTTCAATGGCATGGCGCGCGTGCTGAAAATCGGCTGTGCTGATAAACACCGCGTCAACGGTTTTGCTGTCATACAATTCCTCATTATTGCGGAATGCTTTTACGTCGTTTTGCATCTTAGTTTTCCAGATGGCTGCGCCTTCTTCGCGGCGTTTGTTCCAGATGTCGGATACAGCAACCACTTCAAAATTGAGTTCTTTATAATGGTTCATAAAGCTGGGCATGTGCGAGCTTTTATGCCTGTCGCTGAAGCCAACAACACCCACACGTACCCGGTCGTTTGCGCCGATAATGCGTTTATAGCTTTTGGCGCTCCAGCCGGTTTTAGCCAACAGCAGCCCGGTACCGGCCAATGCAGCCTGTTTGATAAATGTGCGACGCGATTTTTCCATAACATCAGTGGTTTACGTTCCAGAAGAATTGGCAATTGGTTTATATCGGTATATCCAACGGATAAAATCAAATATCAGCCAAATTGCCCGAAATTTCTATTGTTTTTTGTGAAAGTATATAACAATGCTGCTACCAAAAAAAGGCAACAGCAAAACAGGCGTCATAATTATGTTCTTAATTCACCAATACGGTTTAACAAATTGCTTATAAAGCACACCCGGCCCAGGACTTTCCGGTTCCTTTAATAAGCCGGCAAAACCATTGCCTGTATCTTCAAACAGACAGCGAATCATAAATATCTGTAATATAGATATTAATCAATTTTAACTATAAATATTGTTATATATTATTGCATCATAACAAAATGAAAATCGCTTGCGTATAAGCTTGAAATTACAACTGCCTTTTTTAGTGGTTTTAATCAATACCTTATTTTATTACACCTATATGAATGAACTTAACACATCTGTTTTAGTAATTGACGACGAAGAAATGGTTCGCGATAACATTGAAGATATCCTTGTTCCGCGCAGCATTTCCCAGGAGCAATACGGCATCAATAACGCTGTAAATATTTTGTTTGACGAACCCACCACTTTACTTGCCCCGCGCACCCGGAATATTCCTGTTTTTACTGTTGATAAGGCCTCCAACGGCATGGAGGGGATTCAAAAAGTACGCAAAGCGGTTGAGCAGGGCCGTCCTTATGCGGTTATCTTTTTGGATATGCGCATGCCTGGCATTAATGGATTGGAAACGGCTATCGAGATCAGAAAATACGATATTAAAGCGGAGATTATTTTCGTTACCGCTTACAGCGATTGCACCATCGAAGAAATTGTTGAACAGGCCGGACAAAATGTAGGTTACCACTGCAAACCCTATGCATCTGAAGAGATCATTCAACTGGCAACAAAGGCCGTTACCGATTATAATAAACTCCGCAACCTTGAACAACTGATCGAATCCATTTCAAAGATCGGGTTAAACAACCACCAGCTTACTTCATTATTAAAAAACATACTCGAACAGCTTGCATCTTCATTAGAAACCGACATGGCCCTGCTGGGCAAACTGCACGACGGTTTTGTTTATGAAAAATTATTTTCTATCGGCGCATTTGAAGAGAAGGTTAACCTGGATGAATTGGTGTCGAGAGTGAAAAACATTTCTATTGAAAGGGATGAGGTAATACAACTGGAAGATCTGGTACTGGCGCGTATGGATAACTACTCGGTTTTCGCCTTGCTGAAAAATCATGGAAAACTAAAAACCGAAAAAATGTACATGCTGAAACTGTTTGTACAAAATGCCGCACAGGCTATCAGGAATGCTGAATTGAACGAAAAATTAGTGCAGAAAGAAAAGCTCTCGGCAGTGGGGCAGGTATTGGCGATGGTAATGCACGATTTGCGTTCGCCTATAAAAAATATCCAGGTGATTACCCGGCTAATGCGCGATGATGGCGATGCCAGCGAAATGGTTGACCTTATCGACCAGTCGGCAGACCAGGCCTCAAGGATTTTTGATGATTTTCTGGACTTTATTAAAGAAACTAAAATAACCAAGGTATCGGTAAACGTCAATAAAATAGTTACCGAAGCCATTCAGCAAGCTGAAAGCAGGGCCGGCGTGGAGCACATCAGCATCAGCAAAAACATCCCCGATGCGTTGGTTGTGCCAGGCGATGAAAGCAAGCTGCGTGGCACTATTATTAACCTGGTGAATAACGCTATTGATGTACTGCACGAAAAGAATGTAAATAATGGCGCTATCAATATTTCGGCACATGTGGAAGGAAAGGAAGTTACCCTTAAAATTACCGATAACGGGCCCGGTATCCCGCCCGAGATAAAGGATACCCTGTTCGAGCCATTTGTAACGCGTCACAAAAAGAACGGCACAGGGCTGGGGCTGTCCATCGTAAAACAATTCATCATTGGCCATGGGGGCAAAATAGCCGTATTTAACAACAATGGCGCAACATTTACCATCACCCTGCCTTTATAGCAATTCATTAAATCGACCTTAATCATTAATCAATATGCACAAAACCGCTACAAAAATTATTGAGTTCCCCCGTAAAAAAACCCCTTTATCGCCGGATCAGCATGCGGGAAATCTGGAGCGCTATAAAGCTTTGATCGATGCGTCGGACATTGGCGCCTGGGAGTATTTCCCGGATACTGAATCGTTGTGGTGTAATGATATCTATTTTTCAATGCTGGGCAGAGACATAAATGATTACGATTTTTCGAGCCCTAATAATTTAAAAGAAGTTTGGGTAGATATGCTCCACCCCGATGATAAAGAAGTAGCAACAAGCCATTTTGCCGAATATTTAAAAAACCCAAAAGGGACACACGAAAGCTATTACCGGATGAAACATACCAACGGTAGCTGGGTGTGGATCTGGTCGAGAGGGAGAGTATTCCAAAATGAAAAATCGGGTTTTGGCGCAATTGGTACGCATGTGGATATTACAAGGCATAAAAAAGCCGAAGAAGCCATACAGCGTGAACGTATTTTACTAAGAACACTCATTGACAACCTGCCTGATACCATTTATGTAAAGGACACCCACGGCAGAAAAATTATTGCAAACCGGGCCGATGTGGAATGCATCGGCTGCGCCACGGAAGAAGATGTTTTGGGTAAAACCGACCTGGATCTGTTTAAAAACGATATCGGTTTGCGGGGTTACGAAGACGATATGCGTATTATAAAATCGGGCGAAGCGATCATCAACAAGGAAGAGTATTTTTTAGACAGCAACGGCAAAATGCGCTGGTTGCTGACTTCCAAATTACCTGTAAAAGATGGACGCGGAAAGATTATCCGGTTATTGGGCATAGGGCACGATATTACCCTGCGCAAACAATCAGACGAGGTATTAAAAAAACTGAACGAAGATTTACGCGTGCAATCAGAAGAACTGAGCAAACAGGCCGGCGATTTAAAAGCGCTTAACCGGCAACTGGAAAAACAAAAAGAACAGGAACTTGAAAAGGCAATTGCCCAGGGGAAATTTGAGATCGCTTCCGAATTTCTGCACGATATCGGCAACGCCATGGTAGGGCTCGGCTCGCACTTAAACCGTATTAACCGTGTAGTCGACCAAAACAATATCAATAACCTTAAAAGCTTAACCGTATTTTTAAAAGCTAACCAAACAGCAATCGCCGGCGCCATTGGAGCACAAAAATCCACCGCACTGATTTCGGTTACCGAAGGTTTTGAATTAACACAGGCAGATAATGCTGCGGAAATTCACCGGTCGATAACCGAGCTATTAAATATAATCACACATATCCAGGAAATACTGAATATTCAACGGCAACTGGTGCGTGGCCATAAGGGCATGCATGAAAGGAAGCCGGTAAACCTTGAAAATATTTTATATGATTGCAAGTCGATGCTTTTTGCCAATATTGATAAAAAGGGCATCCAGTTTAGTATAAACGTCCAGCCGGGGGCTTATACAGTCAGAGGCGACCATACCAAACTGATGCAGGTAATATTAAACATTGTTAAAAACAGCATCGAGGCGATTGATATGGATGCACCTGAAAAAATTATTACCATTAATATGCGAACTGCCGGTGATGTGATAGAACTCATTATTGCCGATAACGGGCAGGGTTTTGATGCGCAAACTGCAGCTTTGTTTTTTGTACGCGGGTTTACCACCAAAAAGAACGGCACCGGCCTTGGATTATATAATATCCGTACAATTATTGAAAGCCATTCGGGATCGTTTGAAATCAGCAGCGACGGCCCTGGTTGCGGTGCAGTATCTACTATAAGGTTTGTGATATAGATGAGCAACAACCGACTATAACCTTGAAAGCGACCAATTACGGTATCCGCCTTAAAATCCTTTAACCGCTTGTTAAGGGATTTTTTTTAACCATCCGTCACATATCTGCAGGCCGGTTTTAAACAACGCTAAAAAATTTAATCCCTCACTGTCTCATTTTTCTAAGAAACTCCGTTATATAAATAATAAGTTTGTTTAACATAAAAAGCACATGAAAACTTCTACCAAAAACCGCAAAAGCATCCTGGCCTTTATTTTCATATTGGGTTTACCGGTGCTCTTATTTACCTCCTGCGTAAAGCAGGCAACCAATACTTACACCAGTACGCCCGTAGCGGGGCTTGCATTTATACAAGCTTCGCCAGATCAGCCCTCGGTGGACCTTTTTGTCAATAATTCCAGATACAACACAACACCTATTCCCTACGGAACATCTTATAGTTATCTGACCATAAACGCCGGTAAAATACCGATAGCGGTTTACAATGACGCCACCATGAAAGCTATTGTTGCTGACACCATCCAGTTTGACAAAAATATCCCGTACTCCTTGTTCCTGGTGAATACGGTAAGTCATCCGCAGTTATTTGTGCTGGCGGATACCCTGGTAAAACCTGCGACAGGAGACGCCGGTATCCGTTTTATTAACTTAAGTCCCGATGCACCTGCCGTCGACCTGGTGATAAAAGATGGCGCTGCTTTGGCTTCCAACATGTCATTTAAACAGCATAGCGTATTCTCTCCTTTGCTGGGCAACACCCTTTATACACTTGAAGTGCATGCGGCGGGTACATCTACCGTATTGGCAACCATCCCCAGTTTTAAATATCAGGCAGGTTATGTTTATACCATATGGTTTCACGGCCTTGCAGCAGGCACTACAAATTCAAATAAGTTAGCCGCCGACGTCTTCCTGAACGGCTATTTTCAATAAAAGTATTATTTGCATAAACGAAAAGGCATACAACCGCAAGCGGTTTATGCCTTTTTCATTTAATAGTTCCTGGTTATTCATTTTTTTTACCACGTCTTTATATTATTCTTCAGGGTAGATTTGCTCCGAACAGCATAAAACCGTATCACACACAATTCACACCCAATTTTATCAGCTTTGCCCCAAAGATTACACCAGGCGCGATTTAATTTACCTAATTTAGTTCCGGCAGGCAATCACTATTAATTACTGCTGAATGGAATGGATATTAAAAAGATATTTCTGTGTGCCGCATTTCTGCTGCTGTGCAGAACGGTAAGCGCACAATTCGCGTCGTCAAAAATTGATGCCTGGCTTTCGGCGAACGCGGGCGAAATGGGCGGCAGGGTAGTTTTGATGGTATGGCAAAACGGGCACGTTGTTTATACACATTCGGTAAATGACATGAACAGGCGGCAAAAGTTTGTGGATAAAATGATTGCCAGGCGGCAGGGAAAAACCGCCGGCCTGGGTGATTTCACCACAACATCGCGGGTACCTGTTGCCAGTTGCAGCAAATGGTACAGCGCGGCGCTGGTAATGACTTTTGTTGACGAAGGCAAACTAAAACTTACAGATTCCGTTGGCGAATATCTCCCGGTTCTTACACAGCACGGCAAAGGCAATATCACCATAAGCGAATGCCTTTCGCACCTAACCGGAATAAAAGCCCCCGATTTGAAGGAAAGCATTGAAGACATGAGAACGGCAGCCAGCATGGATGATGCCATCCTAACCATTGCAAACCTGCCGGCGGAAGGGCCTCCGGGCAAAACATTTCATTACAGCAATGTGGGATTACAGATAGCCGGGGCCGTTTTGGAAAAAATAAGCGGCAAAAGCTTCGAAACTTTATTTGCCGAAAGGATTGCCAAACCGCTGGACATGAAAAACACCGATTTTGGCAAAGGGAAAGTGGCACTGCCCGCCGGTGGCGCTTACAGTACCCCCGAAGACTATCTGGGTTTTCTGGCGATGATATTGAATAAAGGCGTATTTAATAACAAAAGGATTTTAAGCGAAAGCAGCATTGCACAAATGCAGGTGAACCGCTGCATAGCCGATGTAAAAATCGCCTACGCACCCGCCGAGGCCGGAAGATTCGGTTATGGTTATGGCGAATGGGTTATGGACGGAAAAGCAGTTACCAGCCCCGGATTATTCGGCAGCTTTCCGTGGATAAATAATGAAAAAAAGTATGCAGCTTTTATGATGACCTATTATTTAAAAAGCGCCGGCCGCCACGAACGCTATGTGGAATTAAAGCGTTTGGTAGATGATGCGGTAGGGAAATAGGTTTAATACCGAAATGATCTAATTTTAGTTTGAGCGTTAAAATAATTCTTGACACCTGACACGTTTCATGTTACATTTGTAATATGATCGTCAGCATCCGGCATAAAGGGTTGCGGTTATATTTCGAAAAAGGGGATCCGTCGAAATTGCAACCGCAGCATGCAAGCAAAATCCGATTAATTTTAACCCGCCTGGAAGCGGCAAAAAACGTTGGCGACATGAATGTTCCTGGTTATGGATTACATCAACTCAGCGGCGCAATGAAAACTTTTTGGGCTGTTAAGGTTGATAAAAATTACAGGATCATATTTCAGTTTATAGCTGAAGATGTTTACGAAGTAGATTATTTGGACTACCATTAAAAATTAAAAGAAAATGCAAATGTTTGACCCCGCCCATCCCGGCGAACTAATACGCGAGACATTGAATGGCTTACAGGAAGAAACCGGAAAAAAGCTAACCGTTGAACAGGTAGCAACAGGATTAGGTACAACCCGAAAAACGCTCTCCGCTATCATCAATGGCAAACAAAGTATCAGCCCTGAAATGGCCTTGCGATTGGGCAAAGCCTTTAATACAACCGCTGAATTTTGGCTTCACACCCAAGAGAATTACGATCTTGCCAGGGCTCGAAAAAAGGTTGATGTAAAACAGGTAAAGGTATTTTGGCATCCGCAGGTAGCATAAACAACGAAACAGCGTATCATTTTTTCGAAATCCTGGTCTTTTAACCTTTCGCCTTAAACGCTTTTCTTAACCTGCATCAAGTGCCATAGCGTCGTTTAGATATTATCTTTGTGTTGAAAAGGAAAATCAACAATGGAAAAGCAAATAGAAAAAATATATAGCCGCCCGGTGCAGCCGGGGATGGTTGGCGACGGGTTCAGGGTATTTAATTATTTCCCCAACAACGGCTTAAGCCAGCAAAGGGTAAGCCCCTTTTTATTGATGGATTTTAATGCCGAATATGATTTCGGCCCATCAGATCATTTGCGCGGTGTGGATGTACACCCGCATAAAGGTTTTGAAACGGTTACCATTGCCTACAAAGGCAGTGTTGCCCATCACGACAGTACAGGCAACAGCGGGGTGATCAATCCCGGCGATGTGCAATGGATGACCGCCGGCTCGGGCATTCTGCATAAGGAATACCACGAAAAGGAATTCTCCAAAAAAGGAGGACCGTTTGAAATGGTTCAGCTTTGGGTAAACCTGCCGGCAAAAAACAAACTGACAGGCCCAAAATACCAGGCCATTACCTCCGGCCAGATGGGAAAAGTAACACTTGATGATAATGGCGGCGTAGTTAATGTGATTGCCGGTTCATTTAACCAGCATAAAGGCCCGGCAACCACCTTTACACCTGTTAATATGTTTGATATCCATATTAACAAGGGCAAAAAACTAACCACTGATATACCGGCTGAACATAATACCGTATTACTGGTGATAAATGGGGCAATAACTGTAAACGGCGAAAAAGCAGCGCTTCATGACCTGGTGTTGTTTAAAAATTCCGGGAACGAAATAAATATCAGTGCGGACGAGGATAGTGTTTTGTTATTATTGAGCGGAGAACCCATCAACGAACCGATTGCACAATACGGCCCCTTTGTAATGAACACCCAACACGAATTACAGGAAGCATTCGGGGAGTTTCAATCCGGTAAATTTGGCGTGCTGGAATAAAAACATGCATTCAGAAGCATAGAAAAAGCGGTTAATTACCGCTTTTCTATTTTTTTCCATTATAGCTATTACCCCCAACCGTCGCTCCAGCCACCATTAAGATTTCCGCCTTTATTCTCTTTCACCAATATATCATATTTAGCCGCCTGGCCTGTAGTTAAAACAGCCTTGATCTTTTTAATTGTGGCTTTGCGCAAAGGGCCTACCGCCACCAGCATTTTATTGGTATCGCCGTGCTCTTTTGCCTTTATCTTATCAAATTCCTGAGCCGACTCCTTGTAAATAGCGGCCACTTTCGAAGTTTGGTCATCGCTCAATTTTAATTCTTTTTGTAATCCTTTCGCTTTCTGTACAGGATCGGACGGAGTACCCGATTTTGACTGAGCAAAGCCTGCCGTTATTATGCCTGTAAACAAACAGCATATTAAAAATAGTTTTTTCATTGTTTAAAGAGATAACATATTTAAAAGTGTTATGAGCACGGTATAGGTACACCAAGTGACCGACGGGCAAAATATTTACTTACCGGATATAATTTACCGAATAAATATGAGCATTATATAACAACTTTCAAAAAATTATTTACCCAGGGGCAATTTCATTTTGTTGCCTTTTCTTCGGGCTATTTTCCATCAAACCGCTTCATTAAATTTTCAGCTTCATAAATAAAATGTACTTTTAATATTTATTAATACTGTCACAATCAACCCATTTGCGTTTAAAACACTATATATTACTGTTTATACTGCTTACACTAACGTGCGGCGGGCTATGGGCGCAGGTAAATAAAGCAAAACAGCTTTATTACCATATCGGCGAAAAAGACGGCCTTGCGGACAATATAGTAAACTGTTTTTTGCAGGACAACCGCGGCATCATGTGGATGGGCACACAAAACGGGCTGAATAGTTTCGACGGATCGGAGTTAAAAACATGGCGTACCGGCAACCAGCTTTCAAACGACCAGTTGTTGAGCAACCAGGTGAATGCCATTGCCGAAGATAAATTGCATAACTTATGGCTGGCCACCTCAAATGCATTATCTGTTATCGATCCCATCACCAAAAAAATTCATTCGTGGCAGTATGAAGGCGACAACCACATGCGCAGCCTTGCTTGCGATGGCGATAAACTTTGGATTGCTACCGGCGACGGCCTGTTGTTATTTAATACCCGGCAAAAAACATTCCGGCATTTTTTAAATGTTACCGCCGGGAAAGGAACCAACCTCAGCCGTTTAAACAATGAGTGTAATTCGCTGCTGCTTGACGCCAAAAAAAGATTATGGATAGCCACAGTAAACGGACTATGGCTTTTTGAAACCACAAAGTTCGCGTATGAACAATATGACGGCCCTAAAAACGACCCTTTTTACGACAGCATGGTCAATACCATATTCGAAGATCATGAAGGGAAAATATGGCTGGGTTGCTGGAACGGGGGACTTAAACAGGTGAACCCGGCAAACAGGACCATAAAAAACTTCAATAATCTTCCGCAGATGCCTGCACACATCACGAGTATTGTGGAACAGCGGGGTCAAAACAATCAATACCATTTGTGGCTCAGCGAGTTTTTAACCGAGTTTAACCAGTACGATATGAAAATTGAGCAGCATGACCTTAAGCCGATTGCTGAAGCCGCTTCGCTTGAACCGCGATGCATTTATATTTCCAGGGACAACTTGCTATGGGTATCAACCGTGAAAGGGGTTTATATACTCGACCCTGCCAGACAAATTTTTAAACATTATTTTATTGCCGGGCAAAATAGTATTACGAACCAAAACCCGGCGCTGTTTGCTCAAAAAGGACGCCTGTGGATGGGCGGCGACAATGCGTTGGAACTACAAGTGTTCGACAATAAGTACAACCTGCTAAAAAATTACACCCCTGCCGTCCATAAACTAAAGGGGTTTAACAGCAGTGCCATCGCCGTAATGAATATTACTCCTTACCGAAACAATTATTGCTTTCAACAACCTCGGGAATATTAAACCTGGACACAAAAACCAATACATTCAACGTGGTTTGCAAAAACGTAGGAGACAGCCTTAAAAAAACGGCAGGTTTTATTAATAATGTTTTTATTTACAATAACCGCATGTGGTGTTTCCCATGGCGGCGGGGGGTATGGCAATATGACAGCACGGCAAATAAATTTAAACCCCTGGTGGAAAAACTGCCCGAAGCCTATGGGAAGCCAAAGGGGCTTAACCTGGAAGACGCATTAACCGACAATAAAGGAAATGTCTGGATCACCGACCTTGATTACGGCCTGATAAAATATTCGGTGTCATCAAAAAAGTTTGAGCGTATTGTTACAAAGGATATCACCCCATATTCCCGTGCAGTAAACATTGTATCCGTTAAAGGCATCGTCTGGTTGGTGGTAAATAATGATGTAGTGGCAATCGATCCCACAACAGATCAAACCAAAAGCTGGCCGCTGCCTGCCGGCATGAACAAATATGTGCATTACTATACCAGTGACGACAAGGGAAACATATGGATTGCCACCCGAACGGGCCTGGTGGTATTTAACACGGCAAACCACAGTTTTAGCCAGTACACGGAGGAAGACGGCCTGATCAACAACGATATGGACGGAACCATCAAAGAAATACCGAACGGAGTGATGGTTTATGCCGGCGAAAATTACCTCACCAGTTTTAAACCGGCCGATCTGCTGCGCGTACCGGCAAAAAAAAAGCTGCTGCTTACCGGGATAGCAGCCGACGACACCAGTTTAAACATTGGCAACTTTAAAAATATAATAATACCGGCCGGAATCGAAAAAGTAACCATTAAATGGGCATTGCTTAATTATACCAACCCACTGCAAAACCGCTATTATAATAAACTGGAAAAAATTGACAAGGAATGGAACTATACGGGCAATAAAGGGCTTATTGAATACAACCACCTGCCGCCGGGGCATTATGTATTCAGGTATAAAGCCGTAACTGCAGACGGCCTGGCCGGCGACGAAAAAACAATTGCCTTTACGATCGAACCCAAGTTTTACCAAACTTTTTGGTTTACCGGTTTATTCATCATCCTGCTGATCATCCTGATATTGATGATCATGCGGAACGTGCGCCTGAGAGAGCAAAAAAAGTCGGCCTTGCAGTTACAACTATCGGCATTGGAGATGAAAGCCCTGCGCGCGCAAATGAACCCGCATTTCCTTTTTAACGCGCTCAATTCCATCCAGGAGTGTATTATCACCAAAAATACGGATACAGCCTACAGTTATCTTTCCAGTTTTTCGAAACTGGTGAGGATGATCCTTGAAAATTCAGAAAAACAGTTTATTACCCTTGAAGACGAGATAGAAACATTGCGTTTATACTTGTCGATAGAAAAATTGCGGTTCGATAGCTCCTTTGAGTACCTGATCGACCCCGGCCCTAAAATAGACACTTCATTTGTGAATATTCCGGCCATGATCATTCAGCCATATGTTGAAAACGCACTTTGGCATGGGTTGATCAACAAAAAGGGCGAAAAAAAACTCGTTATTAGTTTCGACCAGAAAAATGGTAATTTGGAATGCTTAATAAAGGATAACGGCGTCGGTCGCAATCATGCTGCAAAAATGCAAACAGACACAAAAATAAAAAAACATTCAATGGGGATGAAGATCACCGAGGAAAGGCTGCAATTGCTGGAAGCCGATGCAAGCATCACCATAAACGATTTAAAAGACAATAATGGAAATGCCTGCGGAACCGAAGTACACATCATAATACCTTTGGAATTTTGACGATGATGAAAGCTATAATTATTGACGACGAACCCAAAGGACGAAATATCCTGTTGCAATTACTTACGCGGCACTTTCAACAGATAAAAGTAGTGGCAACTGCCGCCGGCGCAGACGAAGGCGTCAGGCGGATTGATGCATGGAAACCGGATGTGGTTTTTCTGGATGTGGAAATGCCCGGTAAAAACGGTTTCGACATGCTCAGGGAGCTGGGACAAATTGATTTTAAGATTATTTTTGTTTCGGCACATAACCATTATGCACTGAACGCTATTAAATTATCGGCAATTGATTTTTTATTAAAACCCATTGACCTTGACGACCTCGGCAAGGCTGTACAACGTTTAAACACGCAGCCTGCCCATTCGGTTCAGCAGGTACCGCACTTACTGCAACAGTTACAACATCCCAAAAGCAGTTTTGGTAAAATAGCTATCGCATCAGCATCAGCCATCGAATTTGTAAACATCAGTGATATTGTGTATTGCAGGGCCGATAATGTTTATACCGAAGTTTATCTCCATAACGGAATGATCACATCAACCAAAAACCTTAAAGATTTTGACGACCTGCTGGCGCCGCATTTCTTTTTCAGGATCCACCACTCCTATCTTATCAACATGAATCACATTAAAAAATACATCAAGGGCGATGGTGGCAGTGTAGTGATGCGCAACGATATTGAAATTGAAGTGAGCCGGAGGCGAAAAAGTGCATTTCTCGAATTACTTTCGTCTATTTAATACCACTTATTAAACCATAAACACCACTTACTAAAGCAGGTACAAACTGCGGCCGCATATTTTTCACCTTTATGTTACTAAAAAACATAAAAATGAGAAAGTTAGTGATCCTTTTGGCATTAAGCGCCGTTACCTGTACCTGTTACGCACAAGTAATAGATAAGCCCAAAGATGTTGCCGCCGATGACGCGGCGAGCCGGGTAAACAGCAACGAAAACAGTGCCATTGATAATGGCCTGGGAAAAACGGAAGGCGCCATTAAAGGCCTGTTCAAAAAAAAGAAGAAACCTGCTGATACCAGCGGCGCTGTCAAAAGGAGCCCGGCAGGGCTAAACCCGGGGCAAACTGCCGGCACGGCAGCAACCACAGCTGCTTCATTTGCCGCTTATAACAATTATGATTTTGTACCCGGCGATCAGATAATTTTTTACGATGATTTTGCTGACGACCAGGAGGGCGAATTTCCGGCCCACTGGAACCTGGGGAGCGGGCAGGCGGTAATGAATAAGATCGGCGCCGTAAAAGCTTTTTTGCTGACAGATGGTAACTACGCCCACATAAGCCCGCTCATTAAATCGCCATCGTACCTCAATGACCCCTTCACTATAGAGTTTGATAGTTACTCCACAGGCGGATATCAGCCGCACCTGTACTTTTACGGTTCCAACGCTGACGCTACTGCTGCCGGCAGCGTTTTAGGCGAACTTGCCATAGGCGATCATAATGGCTGGGGCGGTATTGAATATAAGGGAGCCACAATCGATTTGCAGGGCGCTTTCCCGCTTGATATTGAGGGCGAAAGGTATCTGAACAAATGGCACCATATTGCTATTGCTTACAAAAAAAACCAGCTTAAGGTATATGTAGACCAGTACCGCATACTTGTAGTGCCGAATTTAGGGATAGCCCCGCATGCTATTGACATTGAGGGTATTGGCGATGCCAGGGCGCCGATTATTATTGCAAATTTCAGGATGGCAAATGGCGGCGGCATGAATATGCTGGGGAAAAAATTTACAGAGGCAAAAATCATCACCCACGGGATAAATTTTGATATTGATAAAGCAACCATCAAACCCGAAAGCATGGGTACACTTAACATGATAGCAGGTGTATTAAGGGATAACCCGGATGTTAGGTTTGAAATTGACGGGCACACCGATAATACCGGAACTTCCCAACACAACGTAGTGCTTTCCAAACAGCGCGCGGATGCCGTTATGGCAAAGTTGATTACCATGGGGGTCGACCCATCGCGCCTCACATCAAAAGGTTTGGGGGATAGCAAACCAATCAGCGACAATATGACCATTGAGGGAAAAGCCAATAACCGCCGGGTAGAATTTGTAAAACAATTATGAAAAAATTAATACTGGTTTGCCTGGTTGTCAACTGCCTTTTGTTTACATCAAGCGCACAGGAACGCGCGTTGCGACAGGATGAGATCACCTACTTTAACAACCTTTATCCGGTATTGTACGGGGCCGTGCCGCACGAATTTCAGGATTGGAAAGCCGTAGGGGACGACAAAGATTTCGACGCGATCAAATACTTTTGCCCGGTGGTGTACAGTGACAATGATTGCCGCGGCAAATGCCCCGTTTCGCTTGGAAAGGGCGATCCTTATTCATTAAATTATAAAATTGAATTTAGCATGCCGGCTGATCAAACCGGAAATTTAGCAGCAGCCGCCTTTAAAAAAATTACGGATTTTAACAGCGCCGGCCAAATAGCCGGTGCGCTTAAAGGTGCGGCAAAATCGAAACTCTCCATCCAGATAATTGTAAATGTGTCGTCGGGATCTTCAGGGGCGTTCCTGCTGAGCTATTGCGCCAAAACCCCTCCCGAAAAAATCGCGCTGCCGGTGCCGGCTACGCTTGCTTTATTAGGTACACATTCAGACGAATGCCCGTTTATGTCGGATGGCAGGCCTGACATGTCTCCGGGAGACGCCTATTATGATAATGCGATCATTTTCCTGGGTAAACCCGTTGCCGGCCAGGAAGCCGACGACAGGCACGACGGGCAGGTGCGTACAAAATATGCTATAGGTTTTGATAAATCGAAAATTGGGGTGCCGATCACCCAAAATATAGTGGTCCGGATAAAAGGAGATGCCCCGGATATTGAGGCTGTAATAAAATTAATTGACTGGAAGAACCTTTACTACCTCATCGAAAAATAAAATTAATTAGGGTGATGTTGCACATGGCCGGGGAAACCCGGCCTGGCAGCTATCTTTTTTCAGCAGGAATAAACTTTTACAATCAACGCTTCTTACCGGCATGGACGATCTAATTTGACCTTTGAACCCGCTTAATTGTAAATTTTCCCTATCTTCAAATTTTTAATCCCTGTATTGATGAAGCCTGATTACATTTTCTGGGTCGCCCTGGCGGCTCATGCCTTTCACATCCTTGAAGAGTACAACTACGACTGGAAAACGTGGGCGCAGAAGATCATGAAGCTGGATGTAGACTGGAATACTTTTTATGTAACAAATGTGGTGGTTTTGTTTTTTGGCCTCTCGTGTGCAGCAGTAGGCTGGTCGCACCCTACTTTCAGCCTCATGTTCCCGGCGCTAATGGTAATAAATGCCTTATTTTTCCATATCCTGCCGTATATCCGTTCCCAAAGAAAATTTTCCCCGGGGATGTTTACCGCCATATTCCTGTTTTTACCTATCGGGATAGGCAGTTACCATATGGCCGTCAGCTTAGGCGTCCATACCAAATCGTTGTGGATTGCCGGTATATGCGGCGCGCTGACTATGGCTTTCCCGATCTTCCTTCTTAAAACAAAAAACCTCGATTTTTTTAAGCCCTGAGTTTCGCTTCTTTTCGCTAAAATATTTTCTCTTATACAGGGATTTGCGGAGGCTTAACCTGCTTAGGCTAAAAGGTTTAGCGCACACGGCTATTCACGCAACAGCATGCGCAGACCGGCGGCGCAACAACTTGCTGATTTTTAGCGTACAAAGCTGTGATTGTTTAAGTCGTTTTCTGACGATTGAAACAAAACGAACAAAAGCATCAGTTAATTAAACCTTTTTTATTACAATTTCAGATGATTAGATACATTACTTTAATATGCCTTTTATTAGCCCTTAACAGCTTTAAAGGCAGCGCTCATCTGCCCGGCCCCGGCGTAAAGGGCCCGGATACAGATACATCAAAAGTTGCCATCAAAATCTCGCCTGTCAGGCCATTGATCGAAAAGGATATCTACGGTTATTACATGAACTTTGATATCATCATAAAAAATCAAACCAACCATATTATTGAGCTAAGTTCGGTAGAGGCTTCTGTAATGGATAAAACCGGCAAACTGGTTCTACGAAAATTCATGAACAGCAGCGGCAAAACGCCGGGAATCGACCTGCTGGTTTATACCACCATTAAACCGGGCGAAACGGTAAGCATTTTTAACCCGTTCC
>Ga0302322_100002036_pt1 | contig 16905 bp, 13 predicted proteins | sample Fen_T0_2_FD_203757 | JGI IMG/M metagenome (GOLD analysis project Ga0302322, IMG submission 203757) | Peat permafrost microbial communities from Stordalen Mire near Abisko, Sweden - Fen_T0_2 | ecosystem: Environmental > Terrestrial > Soil > Wetlands > Permafrost | place: Sweden: Abisko... | reverse complement strand
GGGGCCGGCGGCACGGATTTCTGCACGGCGAGAAGACCGACGTCGGCAAGATCGTCGAGTGGCAGCGGGCCGCCAAGCCCGGCCAGCCGTTCGCGGGGGAAGGCCACCTGCGGCGCAAGGATGGCAGCGTCATCCATGCCGCGTGGAATTTCAGCGTGATTCCCGCCGGCCGCGGCCGGCCGGCGCACGTCGTGGCGACCTACCGGGACACGACGGAGAAACGCCGCCTGCAGGAGGCGCTGCTGCACGCGCAGCGGCTGGACGCCGTGGGCCGGCTGGCCGGCGGGGTGGCGCATGATTTCAACAACCTGCTCTCCGTCATCAACGGCTACTGCCAGATCATGGCCGGCCAGGAGGCCGGCCAGCCGCGACTTTTGAAGGGGGTCGAGGTCATCCACCGGGCGGGCCAGAAGGCCGCCGCCCTCACGCGCCAGCTGCTCGCCTTCGGCCGTCGCGAGCCGCTGAAGGCGCAGGTGATCAACCTCAACCGGCTGGTCCGCAGCAACGCCGACATCCTCGCCCGGATGCTGGGCGAGTCGGGCCGGCTGAAACTCGCCCTGGCCCGAAACCTCGGGCAGATCCGCACCAACCCGGTGCAGTTCCAGCAGGTGCTGCTCAACTTGGTGCTCAACGCCCGTGATGCGCTCCGGGCCGACGGCCGGGTGGTCATCCGCACCGCCCGCCGGGAAGTCAGGTCCGGCCTCAACCGCCGCGCCACCGATGCGCCGCCCGGCCGTTACGTCTGCCTGAGCGTCAGTGACAACGGCGTTGGCATGGATGCCGAGACGCAGCGGCAGCTGTTCGAGCCGTTCTTTACCACCAAACCCGAGGGTGAGGGCACGGGCCTGGGGCTTTCGCTGGTCTACGGCGTGGTGGAGCAGAGCGGCGGATTCATCAACGTGAAGAGCGAGCCCGGGGCGGGCTCGACATTCGAGATATTGCTGCCCGAGACCAATGAGCCGGCCGAGCCCCCGGAGCGGATCGCCGCGATTGCACCCCTGCCCGCGACCCGCGGCCACGAGTCGGTGCTGCTCATCGAGAAGGACGACCTGCTGCGCAAGATGGTCGCGGGCATCTTGACGGCCGACGGCTACCGTGTGGCGGCCGCCCGGAGCCCGGCGGCCGCGCGGCGCGAGGCCCGGCGCCTGCCCAGGCCAGCGCAGCTACTGATCGCGAGCCTTACCAGCGAGGGCGAGAAGCTGGCGCGCGCGTTGCAGGCCGAGGTACCGGACCTGCGCATCCTGTGCACCACCACCCGCGAGCAGGCCCCCGCCCTCGGCTGGCTGAAACGCCGCCGTTTGGCTTGCCTGCCCAAGCCCTACGCGCTCAGCGAAATCCTGAAACGGGCGCGCGTACTGCTCGATGCCTGAACCGCGGCGCGGCTGGGCGGGACGAAAAACATGGCCCTGGAGATTTTACCCATTCGCACCGGTGGGGCGGCGGAAAACATGGCGGTCGATTTTCTCCTGCTGCAGCGGTACCCGCCTTCACCGGGCCTGCGGCGGGCAGGCCCGCAGGCCGCGGTGCCGCGTTTCCGGCACTACGGCTGGCGCGGGCCGGCCTTCACCTTCGGGTATGCGCAAAAAATCGCCTTCATCCGCGGGACGCTGCCGCCGGGCGAAACCTTCGACCTTGGCCGGCGGCCGACCGGCGGTGGTCTGGTCGATCACCGCGACGACTGGACCTACGCGCTCGTGATTCCGCGCGGTCATCCGCTCGAGGAGGAACGGGCGGCGCAGAGCTATCGCGAGGTGCATGAGGCGCTGGCGGCGGCGCTGCGTGATCAGGGCGTGCCCTGCTTCACCAAGGTTTCGCAGGGTGAACCCGCGGGCCTGCCCTCCGAAGCTTCAGCGAAGGAGGGCGTGTGCTTTCAACGTGCGGAGCTTTACGATGTGGTGCACGGGAACAGCGGGGAAAAGATCGCCGGCGCCGCGCAGAAGCGGAACAAGCATGGGCTGCTCTTCCAGGGCTCGATCTGGCGACCCGCGGTGGGGGGGCCGGTCGATTGGGATAAATTTCACGACGACTTTGCCGCGCGGCTGGCCACGGTGCTCGGCACCGCCGCCGAGCAGGTGCCCTGGCCCGACCTGAACGAGGACGAAGTCAGCGGGTTGACCGAGCAGTATTCCGCGCCCGAGTGGCTGGAAGCCCGCTAGGCCCGGCCGCCCACGGCTACTTGGTCGCGCCGTCGGACTCAGCGGCGGCGGGTTCTTCCGCAGGCATCTTGGCGGCGAACGGCCAGGTGCCCAGCACCTTGGTGGTGATCAGCGCGGCGAGGATGATCACGGCCAGAACAATGAACGTGCGCCGCCGGTTGGTCGCGCCTTTGTCCTCGTAGGGATCAACGAGGGAACGACGGGCGCCGGCGGGCAGCGCCGCCTGTTCGGTCAGCGCCGTGCCCAGCGGGATGTTGATCTGCAAGCGGCCGTTGATCGCCCAGCCGTTGGCTTCCAGGAGCGGGCCGATCGTGCGCTGACGGAGCTTGAGCCAGGCGATGATCACTGCGGGCAGCGAGATCAGCAGCATCAGCGCAACGAATACCAGCGGCAGCTGCCAGGGGGCCAGCCGGGCGAGGCCGGTGGCCAGGGTGGCGACGGCGCCGCCAATGGCGCCGACGGCGACGCCGAGGGCGGCCACGGTGCCGATGTCGATCTTTCTCGGAGCGGCCGGGGCCTTCGCGGCATCCGCGGACAGGATGGCGCCGGCGGTTTCCGCGTCCGCCGCCGCAGCGCGCTTGGCGACCTGCTCCTCGATCATGCGGACGAACTTCTTGTAAGGCGACCAGAACGCCTGTCGCAGGCTGATGGGGTTGTCCACGATCTTGATGATCGTGGCGTCCCAGTCATGGCCCAGGCGGTCGTAGAACACGCCGTTGCGGCCGACGAAGAGATAATCGCTGTCACCCTGGGTGAAACAGGCCGCGATCTTCATGGCCTCCCCACCCGGGCGGTGGCAGTCGAGGTAGGTGATGTAGGCCTTGCTCGTGGTGGCGAGGACGGCGTGCGCGCTGGGATTATCCACCCGGATGCACAGCTCGCAGGAGCGGTTGTCGAGATAGAGCGTGCCGGCCTGGAACACCGCCAGCCGGTCGGGGGAATAGAAGTCGGAAAAGTTGACAAAATTGTGGAGCAGCGACCGCAGATCGCGGTGATAGCGCACCAGGCGGTCCACGGCGTTGAGGGCAGTGAATTCCGGCTCCAGCGCCTTGTCCTGCGCGAGGAGGCGGTCAAGTGCGGCGCGAACCCTGCCCGCGAGCAGCTCGCGGGAGCGGGCCAGCCCGAGTTTTTCCACGGCCGAGCCGGCCTTGTCGCCCAGCCACGCCTCGTAGGCGGAAAACCGGGCGTTGAGCGCCAGCCACTCGGCCTCGGTGAGGGTGGTCTTGGCGGCGCCGTGGGCGGGAGTGATCACGGTGGCATGCAGCGCAGCCAACGCCGCGGCCCAGGCGGGGTTGACGGTCGCGAGCAGCGGGAGCGGCCGGTCCGGCTCGATGCGCGCCAGGGGAAAGCTGGAAACCTCCTCGGCGGTGGATTTCAGGTCCTTCGCGGCAATGGCGAGATATTCGGTTTCCGGTCGGTTGAGCGCGGCAGTGGCGCGGTAGTCAAATGCCGCGAGCCGGCAGCGGATGAAATAGTCGTCCACCTTGGCGCGGACGGCCTTGATCGCGGCGCAGGCGGCGCCGGTGGCGGAGCCGAATGCGGCGATATCCCAGGCGGAACCCTTCTCAGCCCACGCCACGTAGGCGGCGAGTTCGGTGAAGAACGCGGCCGTCATCTCGGCGGTGATCCCGATCGCGCCCGTGCGGCCGGGCGCGCCGCCGAGGCAGGCGATGATGTCCTTGATCAGCGCCTGGACGTCGGTATCGGTGGTGGCCTCGGGCCGGACGACCCCGTCGCCGCACAGCACATTGGCCTCGAAAAGCTTGGAGGAGTCCGCCGTGGCGGAGACCGGAATGGAGCGGGCTCCCGCCTGGCCAAGGCTGGCGAGAATCTGTTTGGCGCAGGCCAGCAGGGCCTTGCCGTCCGGCGTGGTGTCGTTGATCGCGTCGAGGGGCAGGGAGTCGGCGCCCTGCAGGAGCGCGGCGGGATCCTTCAGGCGTGCCGCCGCCCACTGCACCGCCGCGATCAGCTCCGGCACGCGGATACGGCCATCGCCATCGGCATCGATCAGGGCGAGCGTCTTCTCATCGAGCTCGAGGCCCTTGACCGGGCAGGACAGGGCCACCCAAAGCTTTGGGTCGAGTTGGTCCAGCGCGAGCAGATCCCCGGCGGTGGTCAGGGAGACTTGGTCGAGTCCGCCCGTGCGGAAGAAATTCCAATGGTGGCGTGTCGCGGGGGAGGACATGGGAAAGACGAAGTTTGGAAAAACCGGCGGGCGTGACAATGCGCGAAATCAGTGCGCCTAGGAGCGCCGGAGGGTAATGACGCACTCGAGGTGGCGCGTCTGCGGAAACAGGTCGAAGGGCTGGACGGCGGTGAGCACGTAGCCGGCGGCGAGAAACCTCTTCAAGTCGCGCATCTGCGTGGCCGGGTCACACGAGACGTAAACCACGGCGCGCGGCCCGAAGGCGAGGAGCTGGGCCAGAAAGCCGGCGTCGCAGCCCTTGCGCGGCGGATCGATGATCACGGCGGTGTCGGCGGGCGCAAAGGCGAGTCCGCTAAAAATGGCGGCGGCGTCGCCCGCCTGGAAAGTGGCGTTGACGATCCCGTTGGCGGCGGCGTTTTCCCGGGCGAAGGCGATGCTGCTCTCGCTGATTTCCACGCCGGCCACGCGCTCGAACACCGGCGCCGCGGCGAGGGCGAACAGCCCGCTGCCGCAATACGCATCAACCAGGAAGCGCGCGCCGCTGGCGGCAGCCTGGTCGCGGACGTAGCCCGTGAAGGCCGGCAGGATAAACGGATTGTTTTGGAAAAAATCGCGGGCACGGAACCGCAGTTTCAGGTCGCCGACGGTCTCGGTGATGATGGCCTCGTGGTCGGTCGTGACCGCGCCATCCGCCTCGCGGAGCAACAGGGTGGCGCCCGAGGTGTAGGCAGCGCGCCGGGCCAGCACCTCGGCGCGGACCGTCGTCAGGCGCTCGTTGATCGCCGGCGTAGCGATCGGGCAGTCCGGCACGTCGAGAATATCGAAGCGCGTGCCCTGGCGCAGGAAGCCGATGGGCATCGGCTGGCCCTCGCGCGGAGCGTTGAAGTGCGGCGTGATCTTGGAACGGTAGCCAAATTCGCGGGGCGAAGGAATGACCGGCGCGACCGGGAACTCGACGCCGGCGAGATGCTGGAGGAGCTCGGCGACCTGGCGCTGTTTCCAGGTGAGCTGGGCGGCGTACGCCAGGTGCTGGTACTGGCAGCCGCCGCAGCGACCGAAGAGCGAACAGCGGGCCGCCACGCGTTCCGGCGAAGGCGTGAGCACGGTCAGGAGGTCGGCCTCGGAGAAATTCTTGTGATTGCGAAACACGCGCACCCGCACGCGCTCGCCAGGGAGGGCAAACGGCACCATGACCACCCAGCCGCCGCCGGCGGGGGTGATGGGCGATGGGTGAGGGGCGATGGGTGAAGGAAGCGGGACGCGGCCCAGGCCCGAACCGAGGTTGGTGAGCGTGGCAATCTCCAGCTCGAGCTCGGCGTGATAGGCGAACGGCTGGTCGTTGAATTTCTTCTTCTTTAACACGGAGTTCACAGGGAAGCACGGAGAGCGCGGCGGAGTCACCCACGGATTTTCTCCGTGCTCTCTGTGAACTCCGTGTTCAAATCATGTCCGATGCCCGTTGAAAAAATATCCAGCCTGCAGAATCCGCGGATCAAGCAGCTCGTGAAGCTGCGCGACCGGGGCCCGCGCGACGAGGCCGGGATGTTCCTGGTCGAGGGCTATCGCGAGATCCGGCGCGCGCTGGAGAAGACAGTGGCGCCCGCCGAGCTGTATTTTTCCCCGGAGTGGTTTTTAGGCGAAAACGAGCCGGCGCTGATCGCGCAGGCGGCGGCGGCCGGCGCGCAGGTGTTTGAGCTCACCAAGGCGGCGTTTGCCAAGGTCGCGTACCGGGAACGGCCCGACGGGCTGCTGGCGGTCGTGCCTCAATGGCGGCGCGGGCTGGGCGACCTGAAATTGCCGGCGTCGCCGCTGCTCCTCGTGGTCGAGGCCATCGAGAAACCGGGCAACCTCGGCACGATCCTGCGCGGCGCGGACGCCGCCGGCTGCGATGGGGTGATCGTCTGCGACCCGGTGACGGACATCTTTAATCCCAACGTGGTGCGTGCCTCCACCGGCGTGCTCTTTTCCGTGCCGGTCGTGGTGGAGGAGAACCCGCGGGTGCACGCCTGGCTGCGGGAGAAAAAAATCCGGGTGGTCGCCACCACGCCGGCGGCGGAGACGCTTTACACCGCTGCGGATCTGCGCGGCCCGCTCGCGGTGGTGATGGGCAGCGAGCAATACGGCCTGAGCGAATTCTGGCTGAAGCACGCCGACCTGCCGGTCCGCATTCCCATGGCGGGCCAGGCCGACTCGCTCAATGTGGCCATGGCCACGATCATCACGCTGTTCGAGGCGGTGCGGCAGCGCGGCGGCACTGCACACTGAGCATCACGGCCGCGTGAGCCGGGCCACCAGCGCCCGGTAGGGCGGCAGGAGCGCGACGGCCATCGCGAGCTTTACCCCGAGATCGCCCACGGCCAGATGAAGCCAGGAGATTTTGCTGCCCGCGAAGGCGAGGCTGAAAAAGATCGCGGTGTCCACGATCGAGGCCGCGACCGAGCCGAACAGCGGGGCCTTCCACCAACTCAGCTTCCTCAGGCGGTTGAACACGGCGACATCGAGCAGCTGCGAGACGATGAAGGCCGAACCGGACGCCGCGGCGATGCGCGGCGGGGCGAGGAGGGCCGAGCACACCAGGCCGGTGGCAAAGCCCAGCCACGCAACGCGGCGCGCGAGTTGTGGCCCGGCGACGCGGTTGCAGACATCCGTGACGAGGTAGGCCACCGGGTAGGAAAACGCGCCCCAGGTCAGCCAGGCGTTGAGCGGGAACTGCACCAGCAGGTTGGAGACCAGCACAATCGCCGCCATGGCGAGGGCGGGTGGAATGATTTGCCGCGCCTTCATGCGTCACTGCGATCCTGGCGCCGGTACCAGGCCACCAGTTCCTCGGTGCCCGCCGCCATGCTCACGCGCGGGTGGTAACCGAGATCACGCCGCGCAGCCGAGATGTCGAACCAGTGGTCTTGCGCCAGTTCATGAGCAATGAAGCGGGTCATCGGCGGCTCGCCCGGCACCGGCAGGATCCGCCACGCGGCCTCGCAAAGCCCGCCGAGGGCTGAGGCGGCGCGAAGGGAAATTCTTCGGATTACGGGCGGCTCGCCAAGTGCCCGGAGCAGGCCGTTGATCCAGTCCCACAGGACGACCGGCTCGCCGTTGGTGATGAAAAAAGCCCGGCCGTCGGCACGTCGCGGCCCCGAGCCAATGTCACTTAATAGGTGACATTGACGGAGGGCGGCTTCGGCCAGGAGGTGGGCGTCGACCACGTTTTCGATATGGGCAAGGTCGACGCGATTCTTTCCCTCCCCCACGATGCGCAGGCGGCCCGCGCGCGCCCGGGCCAGCACGCGCGGCACGAGGTGCGGGTCGCCCACGCCCCAAATCAGGTGGGGCCGCAGCGCGATGGTGCGAAGCGAGGAAGAATTAGCCGCGAGCACCTCGCCCTCCGCCACGGCCTTGGTGAGCGGGTAAGGACTCGGGCAGCGGGTCGTGAGCGGGAGAGACTCATCGGCGCCGGCCAAGCCCTGGCCGTTGTACACGACGCTCGGCGTGCTGGTATAGACGAGCCGCTGGACGCCGTGGGCGCGACACCCCGCGAGCAGCGCCTGTGTGCCGAGGACGTTGGTGCGGAAAAAATCGTCATAGCGGCCCCAGACGCCAACCTTGGCCGCGGTGTGAAAAACGGTTTCGACCCCCGCGCAGGCGGCATGCACCGCGGCGGCATCGTCGAGGGAGGCGCGAATAAAACGTACTCCCTGCGCCTCGAGGTCGGGCGCCGGCGTGCGGCCGAGCACGGTCACGCGACGGCCCTCCGCCAGCAGGCGCGTCACGAGCCGCCGCCCGAGAAAGCCCGTGCCACCGGTAACGAGCGTGCTCATGGTGAGGGCGACTCCTCGCCACCCTTGGCTGTGGCGGCCCACCGGGTGAGTACGAGCCGGTGAATCTTGGCGTTATGGCGTACATCCACGGGAAACTTTGGATGAAAGTAGAAGCGGCTGATCGCGGCCGTGTGGGCATGCTGCTGAGCCAGCGCACGCAGATCGCGACCCAAGGCTTGGCGGTCCGCGGATTTTCCGGGCCGGGCCTCGACGACGAGTGCGGGCCGCTGCCGGCCGGGTTCGCCGAGGCCGATGAGCGCGCAGCGCGTGACCCGCGGATCGGTGCGGAAGACCTGCTCGCACGGCTCGGTGAACAGCGGACCGCGGGCGGTCTCAACGCGCTCGGCCTTGCGGCCGCAGAACCAGAGCCGGCCGGCGGGGTCGAGGTAGCCGCAGTCGCCCATGCGATGCCAGACGGTGGCGCCGTCGGCGATTTTCGCCGCTGCGGTGGCGTCAGGAAGGGCGTCGTAGGTCCGGGTGACGACAGGACCGCGGACGATGATTTCGCCAATCTCCCCGAGGGGCAGTTCGCGGGCTTGGGCAAACGTGGCAATCGGCGTGTCGGTGAGGGCGATCACCTTGACCTCGATTTCGGGCAGCGGGCGGCCCACGCATGCGCCGCGAACCGAGCCGGCATCAATCTCATCGGCGGAGATGCTCGCAACCGGCATGGCCTCGGTCGCGCCGTAGGGGCTGTGCAGGCGGCCGTGGGGCAGGAAGGCATGCGAGTCGCCCCAGAGCGTGGCAGGCACGGGGGCGCCCGCGCAAAGGACGCGACGCAGACTGGGCAGAGGAATTTTATGGGCGAGGCAGTGGTCGCCGATCTTGCGCCAGAGTGTGGGCGAGCCGAAGGAGTTCGTGACGTTTTCCTGAAGGATCGCCTGGACGATCTTTTTGGGATCAACCTCGGCGGGCCGGCGCGGGTCGATCTCCGGCACGATCGTCGTGAGGCCGAGCGCGGGGTTGAACAACGCGAAGATCGGGAGCAAGGGGAGGTCCACCTCGCCCGGGGTGATGCCGTAGGCGGCGCGGATGAGCCGCACCTGGGCCTCGAACATGCCGTGCTCGTAGCAGACGCCCTTCGGTGCACCGGTGGAACCGGAGGTGAAGAGGATGGCGGCAAGGTCGGTGGCAGCGCTCGGAGCGCAGGAAGGCGATGGGCGAGAGGCGATGGGCGATGGGGCGAGACGGGCGGTGGCGGAGCCGCTGGCCCAGACGCGGATTTTGACGGTGGTGAAGGCAGAACGGAAAACATGACTCATGGCCTGCGCCATCAGGATTCCGACCAGCGCGCGGGGACGCGAACGGGCGACGCACGCGAGAAAGTTTTTCCGGCCCATGCCGGGATCAATGATCACCGGCACGGCGCCGAGGCGAAACAGCGCGAAAACGCAGGCGATCAGCGGCAGGCCCTGCCGCACCATCACCAGCGTGCGGTCACCCCGGCGGACTCCGGCGGAGGCCAGGCGGCCGCACCAGGCGCTGACCTCGGCGTCGAGCTCGGCAAAGCTGAGCGTGAGGTAGTCGATATCACCGGAGCCCGTGCGACCGCGGGGGATTTTGAGCGCGGGGGCATCGGGCCGGGCGGCGGCCATGAGCGCGAGGTGGCGCGCGATATTGGCGTTGGCGGCCGGTTCGACGGGCTCAGGGCGGGCGGGCGGAGACACGGGGGAGAAACCAAGGCTCGCGCAAAGACGCCGTGGCGCAAAGAAAAACCCCGCCGCCGGCGCGGCTAGTTGCGCTTGAGCGAAGGGGCGTCGCGGAGCAGGCCGGCCTGCCAGGGGAGCAGAAGCTCATCGAGCTGGTGCGGGGCGCGGGCGATTTGCGCCAGCAGGGAGCGGTTCGCGATCAGGGTGGCCTCGATCCCGAGTTTTTTTGCGATGTGGTCGCGGTCGGTCTTGATGCGCTCCTGCAGCTCGACCTCGGCCTGCGTGAGCGAGACGTGGTTGGGATCGCGACCGGGCCGGCGCGGAAGCGTTTTCGGGTCGCGCGCCAGGCCGGCGTGCACGGCGTCGGCGAAGGAGGGAAAAATGCGCGGGTGCCGCTTGCCGAGATTAACGCGGTTGAGAATCGACTCCTCGGAGTCGCCGGCCTCGGCGGCCTCGGCCACGTGGAGCAGCAGGGCGTTGCCGCAGACCTTGAAGGGCGGCGTGTCGAGCCGCTGGGCCTGGTGCTCGCGCCAATGCCAGATCGCATGCAGGACGCTGAGCCCGGCGCCGTGGAGGCGCTCGCTGCGGCCGATGCGCCAGTCGATGTCGGTCGCGGGGGCAAACCCCGTGGAACCGGAAGCGATCTGCGCGCGGCATTGCTGGTCGAGCCAGTCGAGCCGGTGGAGTTTGGCGAGTTCGCGGGTGAGAATATCGCGCAGGGCGGGCAGGTGCCAGACGTCGAGGGCGGCGTAGTTGAGAAGTTTCGGCGTGATCGGGCGGGCGGACCAGTTGGCCTTCTGGCCGGATTTATCGACCGCGACGCCAAAGTGGTCCTCGAGCAGCGAACCAAGCCCGATGCGCTGCCGGCCGAGGAGCTGGGCGGCAAGCATCGTGTCGAAGATACTCCTGGGCTTGAAGCCGCAGAGATCATGCAACAGTCGCAGGTCAAAATCGCTGCCGTGCATCAGCAGATGTTTTTTGGCCAGGCGCGTCAGCAGCGGCTCGAGTTTCAGGCCGGGTGCGAGCACATCGACCAGGAAGACCTTATGCCCGACGAGGAACTGCATCAGGCAGACCCGCGTTTTGTAATGATACATGTTGTCCGCCTCGGTATCGAGGGAGACCTCATCGGCGTGGTCGAGGGCGGCGAGGAGCGGCGTCAGCGAGCCGGGCTGGTCGAGGAGTTGGTAGGCGGGCGGTCGCGAGGTCACTTTGACACCGAGCAAACGGCGGAGGCGAAGCGGAAGGAAGCGGGAAATCATGCGGCTGGCGGGTTTTTCTCCCATGCGGTGAGGAAGGCATCAATCAACAAAGGGAGATCATCGCTGTAACCGCCCTCGAGGATCGCGGCGGCGGGCAGGCCGCTTTTGCGCAGCCAGCCACCCAGCGTGGCGAAATCCTCCAACTCGAGGGTCATCGCCGTGATGGGATCGTGCGTGTAGGCGTCGAAACCGGCGGACACGAGTACAAGGCTGGGTTGAAACGCGATGACGGCATCGAACGATTCGCGCAGCGCGGCCAGGTGGAGGTCGCGCGGCGCGCGCGGGGCGACGGGCCAGTTGCGGCAGTTGTCGAACGAGGCCGTGCCGGTGCCGGGATAACCGGGAAACTGGTGGACCGAGACAAAGAGGAAGCCCTCGCGGCCATGGAGGATGGCCTCGGTGCCGTTACCGTGGTGGGCGTCGAAGTCCCAGATCGCGACGCGGGCCGCCCCGCGCGCCCGGGCCGACAGGGCGGCGATGGCGATCTGGTTGAGGTAGCAGAAACCCATGGCCTGATCCGCGGTCGCGTGGTGCCCGGGTGGACGCATCAGCGCGAAGGCACGCTCACCGGCGAGGGCCAGGTCGGTGGCGGCCAGCGCGGCGCTGACGGCCCGGCGGGCGTGCTCGTCGATGCCGGGGAAATAGGGCGTGTCGGCGTCGAAATCGCGGCGCTGGCCCAGGCGTTTCAGGTGGGCCGGCGTGTGGGCGAGCAGCAGGGTTTCGTCAGGAACGGCTTCGGGTGGCACCCGCCAGGTCCACCCGGGGTGCGCCGCGCGCAGGTGGGCGGTGCTGCGGGTGATGCGCGCGGGTTGCTCGGGGCGCATCGAGGAGCCGTAGTCGGCGCTGCGCGGGTCGTGGAGAATGGTCATCCGGTGTTTTCTGTTTGTGACTTTTTGGGCGATGGAGGCCAATGTTTAAGCATGAAAGTCGTGGTGCTCTGCTCCGGCGGGATGGATTCGGTGACGGCGCTCCATTGGGCGCGGCGGGAGCATGAGGTGGTGGCGGCCGTGAGCTTCGACTACGGGGCGAAACATAACCATCGCGAGCTGCCGCTGGCGGCGGAGCAGGCGGCCCGGCTCGGCGTGCGCCACGAGGTGATCCCGCTCGATTTTGTGAACCGGCTGTTCGCCTCGGCCCTGCTGAAGAGCGGCGGGGAAATCCCGGAAGGGCACTACGAGGCGGAGAACATGCGGCAGACCGTGGTGCCGTTCCGCAACGCCATCATGCTCTCCATCGCCTGCGGCCTGGCCGAAAGTCGCGGCGCCGAAGGCCTGGTCATAGCCGCGCACACGGGCGACCACACGATTTATCCGGACTGCCGCGAGGAGTTCATGCAAGCGATGGCGGAGGCGATGCGGCTCGGCACCTACGCCAGCGTGCGGCTGCTGCGGCCGTTCATCGCGCTGAGCAAGGGCCAGATCGCCGCCGAGGGGGCGCGGCTCGGCGTGGATTTCACCCGCACCTGGTCGTGCTACAAGGGCGGCGCCGTGCATTGCGGCCAATGCGGCACCTGCGTGGAACGACGCGAGGCGTTCCTGCAGGCGGGGATCGCCGACCCGACGGAGTATGAGGCCACGCCACCACTGCCGGCGGGGCCGGGAGGGAGGAAATAGGTCTTATAGGGCCCATAGGACTTATAAAAATCACCGAGCAAACATGCTGATCTCAGAAATTTTCTATTCGATCCAAGGCGAGGGCGGGCTCACCGGCGTGCCGTCGGTTTTCGTGCGCGCGAGCGGCTGCAACCTGCGCTGCAACTGGTGCGACACGCCTTATGCCTCATGGGATCCCGAGGGCACGCCAAAGACGGTGGCCCAGATCGTGGCGGAGATTGAAACACACCCGGCGCGGCACGTGGTGCTGACGGGGGGCGAGCCGATGATCGCGAAGGACATTCGCCTGCTGGCGGCGGCGATCAAGGACCTGGGTTATCACATCACCATCGAGACGGCGGCGACGGTCGCGCCGGAGGGCATCGCGTGCGACCTGGCCTCGCTTTCGCCCAAGCTGCTTAACTCCGCGCCGGACTCGCGCCTGGGCGCGACCTGGCGCAAGAAGCACGAGACGCTGCGCTGGCAACCCGACGTGGTGCGGGCGTGGCTCGACCGCGGCGAGTACCAGTTCAAGTTCGTGATCACCCAGCCCGGCGACGTGGAGGAACTGGAGGGGATGCTGGCCTCGCTCCGGCGCGACATCCCGCGGCACAAGGTCCTGCTCATGCCGGAGGGGGTCACCGTCGAGGCGGTGCGCGCCCGGGCGGCGTGGCTCGGCGAACTGTGCAAGCAGCGCGGCTATCGCTACGCCCACCGGCTGCAGATCGAGCTTTATGGCAACCAGCGCGGGACCTGAGGGTCACACCGAAGGACATGTTTCACCAAGCACCCCACGGGCAGGATCCGCTCAAGAAATTGTCCGAGGAACTGCACCAGCTGGCGGTGCGGTTTGAAGAGCAGCAGGTCACGCTGCGCGAAGTGATGGCGGTGCTGGGGGCGCGGGCCTCCGGGCTGCTGATCATCATTCTCGCCCTGCCCTTTTGCGCGCCCATCTCCATTCCGGGCCTGTCCGTGCCGTTTGGAATGGTGATTTTATTCATCGCCGCACGGTACGCGTTCGGGCTGCCGCCCTGGCTGCCGGCACGCCTGCTGGCGACCCAGCTGCCCCCGCGGTTTTTTCACGCGGTGCTGGAAGGCGCCAGCCGGTTCATCGGGTGGATTGAACGGCAGTTGCATCCGCGCTGGCCCTGGTGGACGGCAACGCCCGCCCGGCTGCGATTCCATGCCGCGATGGTGGGCTGCTGCGGATTTCTGCTGCTGCTGCCGCTGGTTGGTCTGCCGTTCACCAACACCCTGCCGGCGCTGGTGATCGTCATCGGGATGCTCGGCATGATGGAGCGCGACGGGGCCGCCATCGCCGCGGCCTACGGGCTGCTGATCGTCACCGTGGGCTACCTGGGAATGTTCGCGACGGTCGTGGTCGAGGTGTTTGAACGCATCAAACACTGGCTGGCCGGCTGACCCGGGTGAGATGGTCCGGGCGCTCCGTCGCCCGGTTGGATCGGAAGCCGCGCGCGGAGCGCACGGCCCACCCTACCTCAGTCGTAGCGCTGCCAGGGCAGCTTGTTGGCGTCGATCCAGCGGTAGTGATCGGCGAACTGCAGGGCCGAGGCCGACGCCTCGTCGACGAGGACGGTGGCGCGCGGGTGCAACTGCAGGGCCGAGGCGGGGCAGATCGCGGCGAGCGGCCCCTCGATCATGCGCTCGACCGCGCGGGCCTTGGGCGGGCCGAACGCCAGCAGCAGGCAGCGGCGCGCGTCGAGGATGGTGCCGATGCCCATGGTGATGGCGTGGCGCGGCATCGCCGCGCGGGAGCCGAAGACGGCGCTGTTGTCCTGCAGGGTCTGCTCGGAGAGAATCTTGATCCACGTCCGGGAGCGAAGCGAGCCGGAGGGCTCGTTGAAACCGATGTGGCCGTTGCGGCCGAGCCCGAGCAGCTGCAGGTCGATCCCGCCCACGGCCGCGATGCGCTCCTCGTAAGCACGGCACTCGGCATGCAGGTCGGGCGCGGTGCCGTTGGGGATGTGGGTGCGCGCCGGGTCGATGTTGATGTGGCGGAAGAAATTTTCCCGCATGAAAAAGTGGTACGACTGGTCGTGGCTGGCCGGCAGGCCGACGTACTCATCGAGGTTGAAGGCGGTGACGCGGCTGAAATCGAGTCCCTCGGCGCGGTGCATCCGGATGAGTTCCTGGTAAAGCCGCAGCGGAGTGCGGCCGGTGGCCAGGCCGAGGACCGCGTCCGGCTTGTCCCGCACCAACCGGGCGATCATCTTGGCGCCGAGCACGCAGCCGGCCTCGTCGTCTTGGCGGATGATGACTTCCATGGGTGGAAATTAGCGGGCTAGAAAAACCACGCGGCGGAGGGAGCAAAGCGGCATGACGCGCGACGGTAGCGGGGGGCGCCGGCCGCGCAACCGGGAAAAATGACCGGTCAGGGCTTGGTGATTTTCGCGGCGCGAACCTTCACCTCGGTGGCCGGGCAGCCGCAGTCGTCACCGCAGCCCGGGTTCCTGCGCTTGGCAAGCGAGCGCCGCACAAGCCAGGCCGCGGCGAGGGCGACGACCGCGAGGGCGAGGATGGATTGCAGGGTTGGGCTCATTTCAGAAACCGAGCGCACGCCCGGCCTGGTAGAGAACAAACGACAAAATCCACGCGGTGCCAGTCATGTAGAGCGTTTGGAAGGCGGGCCACTTCCAGCCGTTGGTCTCGCGCCGCACCACGGCGATGGTGCTCATGCACTGCATCGCAAAAACATAAAACACCATCAGCGTGAGGCAGACGAGCGGCGTGAAGAGCGGCCGGCCGTCGGGCCACCGGGCGGCCTTGAGCGCGTCCCGCAGCGGGGCGGTGTTTTCCGGACCCGACTCGGCGTTGAAAACGACCCCCATGGTGGAAACAAAGACCTCGCGCGCGGCAAACGAGGTGATGAGGCCGATGCCAATCTGCCAGTCGAAGCCCAGCGGCTTGATCGCCGGCTCCAGCAGGTGCCCGGCGCGGCCGGCGAAGCTTTGCGCGAGCTGCTCGGTCGGCGTGGCGCCCGCCGGGGCCTTCGGATAGGCCGCGAGAAACCACAGCACGATGCTGATCCCGAGAATCACGGTGCCGGCGCGGCGGAGGAAGATCCACGCGCGCTCCACCATGTGCAGGCAGACGTCCTTGACCCGCGGCAGCCGGTAGGGCGGCAGCTCCATGATCATCAGCGGCGGCGCGCCCTTGAGCAGCGTGCGCTTGAACAGCCAGGCAAAGCCAAACGCGCCGACGGTGCCGAGGGCATACATCAGCAGCATGATGCCGACCTTGGCGCCGAGCGACACGCGGTCGTTGGGCAGCAGCGCCGCAATCATCAGCAAATAAACCGGCAACCGGGCGGAGCAGCTCATCAGCGGCGCGACGAGGATGGTCACGAGCCGGTCCTTGGCGTCCTCGATGGTGCGGGTGGCCATGATGCCGGGGATGGCGCAGGCGTAGGAGCTGAGCAGCGGGATGAAACTTTTTCCATTCAGGCCGACCCGGCTCATCAGCCGGTCCATGATGAAAGCCGCGCGGGCCATGTAGCCCGTGCTTTCCAGCAGCCCGATGAAGAAGAACAAGATCAGGATCTGGGGCAGGAACGTCACCACGCTGCCGACGCCGCCGATGGCGCCATCCGTGATCAGGTCGCGCAGGTCGCCGGCCGGCATGCTGGACTTCACCCAGTTGGCGAGCAGGGCGGTATGGTCGCCAATCCAGTCCATCGGCGGCTGCGCCAGCGTGAAGATGCAGAGGAAGAGCGCCGTCATCACCACCCCGAGGACGAGCCAGCCCCAGACCGCGTGAGTGACGACGGCATCGATCCGGTCCGAGGCGGTCGGGCCAAAGGTGCCGGTTTGCAGCACCACCTCGGAGGCGAGCTGGCCGATGGCCTCGTAGCGCGAGCCCACCAGCGCGCCCGCCCAGTCCATTCCCTCGCCTTCCCAGCGTTTCTGCCAGCCCAGCAGGATTCCGGCGGTGCGCGGGCTGAGCGCCGTGGAACCCGCGACGCGCACGGAATCCTGGTCCGTCAGGAGCAGGAGTGCCTCGGCGCGCGCACTGAGCGGCAGCTTGCCGTCGTTTTCCCGGAGCGACGCGGCCAGCTCGGACACGGCGGGGGCGATGGGCGCGGGCACATCCCAGGCGTGGCGGGCCAGCGGCAGGTCGGACCGGCTCATCGCCAGGCGCAATTCGACGAGCCCCTTGCCGTTGACGGCCTCGCACGCGATGACGGGGATGCCGAGCGCCTTTTCCAAGCGGGCGACGCGGACATTGAGCCCGGCCTGCACGGCGAGATCCATCATGTTCAGGACCA
>Ga0302322_100002034_pt1 | contig 16924 bp, 11 predicted proteins | sample Fen_T0_2_FD_203757 | JGI IMG/M metagenome (GOLD analysis project Ga0302322, IMG submission 203757) | Peat permafrost microbial communities from Stordalen Mire near Abisko, Sweden - Fen_T0_2 | ecosystem: Environmental > Terrestrial > Soil > Wetlands > Permafrost | place: Sweden: Abisko... | reverse complement strand
CGACCGATCAGCAACATCCGCACCTACGTGCTGGGCGCGGGCCTGCTGCCGGTGCCCGTCGGCGAGGCGGGGGAGCTGTACCTGGCCGGCGTCGGGCTCGCCGACGGCTACCTGGGCCGCGCCGGGCTCACCGGCGAGCGGTTCGTCGCCGACCCCTACGGGCCGCCCGGCACCCGGATGTACCGCACCGGCGACCTCGCCCGGTGGGACCCCGACGGCACCCTCACCTACCTGGGCCGCACGGACGGCCAGGTCAAGGTGCGGGGTGTGCGGATCGAGCTCGGCGAGATCGAGGCCGTGCTCGCCGCCCACCCGGACGTCGCGCGGGCGGCGGTCGTCGCCGTCCCCCGGCTGACGGCGTACCTGGTGCCGGCGCGCGCCGGCCTGGACCTGGACGGCGTCCGCGCCCGCGCCGCCGCCCTGCTGCCCGCGCCGATGGTGCCCGCCGCCTGGGTGCAGCTGCCGGAACTGCCGCTCACCCCGAACGGCAAGCTCGACCGGCGTGCCCTGCCCGCACCCGCCACGCCCGCTTCCTCGGCGTCCGGCCGCGCGCCGCGGACCGGGCGGGAGGAACTGCTCGGCCGCCTCGTCGCCGAGGTGCTCGGCCTGGACCGGGTCGGCGTCGACGACAGCTTCTTCGACCTGGGCGGCGACTCGATCGTCTCCCTCCAGCTGGTGGCCCGGGCCCGGGCGCACGGCCTGGCCCTCACCCCGCGTGACGTGTTCGCCCACCCGACGGTGGCGCGCCTCGCCCGCGCGGTGCGCGCGGCGGACCCCGCCGCCGCCGAGGACCCGGACGCCGGGACCGGCCGGTTCCCCGCGACGCCGATCGTGCACTGGCTGCGCGCGCAGGGGCCGACGGCCGCGTTCCACCAGGCGATGCTCGTCGTGGCCCCGGATCTGCCGGCCGGAGCTTCCGGCGGTGACCTGCTGGTGGGGGCCGTACAGGCCCTCGTCGACCGGCACGACGCGCTGCGGCTCGTGCTGCACCCCGACGGCACGCTCCAGGTGCGCCCGCGCGGCGCCGTGGACGCCGCCCGGTGGGTCACCCGGGTCGCCGTCACCCCCTCCGGCGACCTTCCCGGCGACCTTCCCGACGACCTGCACGAGGCCGTGCGCGCGGCCGCCGCCCGGGCGGCGGCGTCCCTCGACCCGGCCGCGGGCGAGGTGCTGCGCGTCGTCCTCGTCGAGCCCGCCGAGGAGCCCGGACGGCTGCTCGTCGTCGCCCACCACCTCGCCGTCGACGGCGTCTCCTGGCGGATCCTGCTGCCCGACCTGCAGGCCGCGTGGGAGGCGCTCGCCGCCGGAGCCGCACCGGTGCTCGACCCGGTGCCGACCTCGCTGCGCACCTGGGCGACCCGGCTCGCCCAGGTCGCGACCGACCCGGCCCGCGAGGCGGAGCTGCCCCGGTGGACCGCACGGCTCGAAGGCGGCGACGCCCCGCTGACGGCGCGCCCGCTCGACCCGGCCGTCGACGTCCACGCCACGGCCCGCACCCGCACGCTCACCGTCCCGCCGCGGCTGGCGGGGCCGCTGCTGACGTCGGTGCCCGCGGCGCTGGACGCCGGTGTCGACGCCGTCCTGCTGGCCGGGCTCGGGGTGGCGCTGGAACGGTACCGCCTGGCCCGCGGCCTCCACGGCGGCGGGCATGCCGGTGGCACGCTCGTCACCGTCGAGGGCCACGGCCGGGAGGAGGTCGCGCCCGGGCTCGACCTGTCCCGCACGGTGGGCTGGTTCACCACGCGCTACCCGGTGCGCCTCGGCCCGTTCGACGGCGCCACCGGCCGGGGCTCCGGCTCCGGCTCGGGTGCGCTGCGCGCAGCGGTGGAGGCCGTCCGGGGGCAGCTCGCCGAGACCCCGGACCACGGCCTCGGCCACGGCCTGCTGCGCCACCTCAACCCGCGGACGGCGGCGGCCCTGCCGCCCGGCGAGCCGCAGGTGTGCTTCAACTACCTCGGCCGCCTGCCCGGCGCGTCCGGCGGGGGCGGCGTGGGCGGGCCGTGGTCGCCGGCGCCCGAGGCCGGTGCCCTGCCGCCCGGGGCGGACGGCGCCCAGCCGCTCGCCCAGGCCCTGGAGCTGGACGTCGTCGCCGAGGACCGCCCCGACGGCGTGCACCTGAGCGCCGTCTGGACGGCCGCGGGAGAGCTGGTCGACGACGCCGCGCTGGACACGCTCGTGGACGCCTGGCAGGACGCGCTCGCCGAGCTGGCCGCCCTGGTCGTGCCCGCGGGCCCGGCCGAGGGGCCCCGGCCCCCGGTGCCGCTCACGCCCGGGCAGGCCCTCGTCCTGGCGGCGTCCCGGGACGCCCTGGCGATCGATCCGGCGATCGATCCGGCGATCGATGCGTCGGTCGACCCGTACCAGGTGCAGCTGGCCCTGTCCCTGGGGGGACGGCTCGACGCGGCGGTGCTGCGGTGGGCCCTGGACGCCGTCGTGGCCCGGCACCCGGCGCTGCGGGCGACGTTCCCGGCCGACGGCGCGTGGCAGGTCGTCGCACCCCGCGCCGACGTCCCCTGGACAGAGGTGGATCTGGACGGCCTCCCCGAGCCGGAAGCGGGCGCGCGCCTGGCCGACCTGCGCACCCGGGACCGGTGGCGCCGCTTCGACCTCGGTGCCGCACCGCTGCTGCGGTGCACGCTGGTACGGCTCGCGCCGGACCGGCACGTGCTGCTGCTCACCCACCACCACCTGCTGCTCGACGGCTGGTCGGCAGCGATCGTGCTCCGCGACCTGGCCACCCTGTACGAGGCCGGTCCGGACGGGACGACCGCGTCGGAGGGGGCGCTGCCGCCCGCCGTCGCCGTCGACGGGCACCTGGCGTGGCTCGCCCGCCAGGACCGCGTCGCCGCGGCCCGGGCCTGGCGGGCCGAGCTGGCGGGCGCCGGCCCGACCCTGCTGGCCCCGACCCTTTCGACGTCGTCGGGGTCGGTGGGGACCGGGGAGGTGCTGCCCCGCGTCGTCGTCCGGGAACTGCCCGCCGCCGTCACCGCCGCGCTCACCCGCGCCGCGGCCGGGAACGGGCTCACGCTCGCCACCGTGCTGCAGGGGGCCTGGGCGGCGCTGCTCGGCGAGCGGACCGGCCGCGACGACGTCGTGTTCGGGGCGGCCGTCTCGGGCCGGTCCGGGCAGGGACCCGGTATCACCGAGGCGGTCGGCATGCTCATGACGGTGGTGCCGGTGCGGGTCGCCCGCCCGACCGGCGGGACGCCCGGCGAGGACGGGACGGCGGCGCTGCGGCAGCTGCAGGACCGGCAGGCGGCACTCGCGCCGCACCAGTTCCTCGACCTCGCCGGGATCGAACGGGCCGCCGGCACGGGGCCGCTGTTCGACACCTGCCTGGTGGTCCAGAACTACCCGGGAGCCGGGCGCCACACGCCGCCGGGCGCAGGCACCCCGGGCGGCCCGGGCCTGCACGTCACGGGCGTCGACGGCGTCGACGCCTACCACTACCCGGTGAAGCTCGCCGCGGTGCCGGGCGAGCGTCTCCTGCTGGAGCTCACCCACCACCCGCGGCACGTGGGCAGGGCGGACGCCGCGGCGCTCGTCGACCGGCTCGGCGCCCTCCTCACGGCCTTCGCCGCCGCACCCGACGGCGGATTCGCGACCGACCACGAAAGGACCTCGCGGTGAACCCCTTCGACAACCCCGACGGGCGCTTCCTGGTCCTCGTCAACGACGAGAACCAGCACAGCCTGTGGCCGGCCTTCGTCCCCGTGCCCGCCGGCTGGCGCCGGGTGCACGGGGAGGCGGACCGGCAGTCGTGCCTGGACCACATCGAGGCGCACTGGACCGACCTGCGCCCGGCGAGCCTGGCGGCGGCCCGCGCCGCGACGTCCGGCGCGCAGGAGCGCTGAGGCCGCGATGGGCACGATCGACGTCCCGCTCGAGTTCTACCTCGACGACGCCGAGGCGGCGCAGGTCGTCGGGCTCGTGCGCGAGCTCGGTGCCGCCGGGGCCGAACCGGCCGACGCCACGTTCTACGACCGGTCGTGGCGGCACGCCCTGCGCCTGCCGGAGCGCCTGCGCCTGTTCCTCGCCGGGTTCCGGCGCGGCGAGGCCGCCGCCGCCTGCCTGGTGCACGGCCTGCCGACCGACGACGCCGTCCTCGGGCCGACGCCGCGCCACTGGGACACCCCGGCCGGTGACCGGGCGACGCTCGGGCACGAGCTGTTCCTCGGCCTGTGCGGCCTCGTGCTCGGCGAGCCGTTCGGCTGGGCCACCCTGCAGTCGGGACGGATCGTGCAGAACATCCTGCCGATCGTGGGCGACGAGCGGCGCCAGAACGGGTACGGCAGCCGGGCGCTGCTGGAGTTCCACACCGAGGACGGCTTCCACCCGCAGCGCTGCGACTACCTGCTGCTGCTCGGCCTGCGCAACCCCGACGCGGTGCCGACGATCGTGTCGTCGGTCCGCGACGTGAAGCTCGACCCGGAGGACCGCGCGGTGCTCGGCCAGCCGCGCTTCCTCATCTTCCCCGACGACGAGCACGTGCGGCAGCTGCAGGCCCGCGACCCGGACCACCCGGCCCTGCGGCGGGCCCGGCAGCTGCTGGAGGCGCCCGACCCCGTCCCGGTCCTGTTCGGCGACCCCGCCGACCCCTACCTGCGCCTGGACCGGCCGTTCATGCGCTGCGTCGGCGACGACCCGGTCGCCGAGCGGGCCCTGGACACGCTGATGGCCGAGCTGGAGCGGGTGCAGCAGGACGTCGTCGTCCGGCCCGGCTCGCTGCTCGTCGTCGACAACTACCGGGCCGTGCACGGGCGTCGGTCGTTCGACGTCCGCTACGACGGGACCGACCGCTGGCTGAAGAAGTTGACCGCGAGCCGCGACCTGCGCCGGGGCCTGTCGAGCGGCAGGGTCCTGGCATGACGGCCGCGACCGAGGGCGCGCGCACCGTGATCGTGTCCGGCGCGTCGAGCGGGATCGGCGAGGCCACCGCCCGCCGCTTCGCCCGGGACGGCGACGCCGTGGTGAACCTCGACGTCCAGCCCCCCGGGCCCGGGGGCGACCCGCGGGTGCGCTGGCTCACGGTCGACGTCGCCGACTGGGACGCCGTCGGTTCCGCCGTCGACGAGGTGGCGGCCGAGCACGGCCGCCTCGACGTCGTCGTCGCGAACGCCGGGATCAGCGTGCGCGGCGGCGTCCTGGAGCTGACGGCGGAACGGGCGCGCCGCACGATCGAGGTGAACCTGCTCGGCGTGCTGGCACTGTGGCACCACGCCGCCCGGCACCTGGTGGCGGCGCGGTCCGGCGTCCTGCTGGCCACGGCGTCGGTGAACGGGCTGCGCGGCTACCCCTACTACGCCGACTACAACGCGACCAAGGCCGGCGTCGCCTCCCTGGCGCGCAGCTTCGCGCTCGAGCTCGCCCCGCACGTGCGGGCGGCGTGCGTCAGCCCCGGCGGCGTCCTCACCCCGATGCAGCTGGCCGAGTACACCCCGGCGATGCTCGACGAGGTGAACCGGCAGATCCCGGCCGGGCGGCACGCGGCCCCCGACGAGATCGCCGAGGCGTTCCACTTCCTCGCCTCGGACGCCGCCCGCTTCGTCACCGGCGCGGAACTGGTGGTGGACGGCGGGGAGATCGCCGGCGCGACGACGTCCGCCTACGGCACGGCCTACCGTTCCGACGACCGCTCCGACGACCTGGCGGTCTCGTGACCAGGGCCGTCGCCGCGGCGCGGCCGGTGCTCGACCCGGCGCGGCTGGCATCCGTGGACCTGGCCGACCCGCGGCTGCACGCCGAGCACGACCTGACCCGGCTGTGGCGCCACCTGCGCGACGAGGACCCCGTCCACTGGCACGAGCGCCCCGGCCGTCCCGGGTACTGGGTGATCACCCGCCACGCGGACGTGATGGCCGTGTACCGGGACGCCGAGCGGTTCACCTCCGAGCGCGGGAACGTGCTGGACACGCTGCTCGCGGGCGGCGACTCGGCGGCGGGCAAGATGGCCGCCGTCACCGACGGGCCCCGGCATGCCGAGCTGCGCGGCGTGCTGCTGCGTGCGTTCACGCCGCGGGCGCTGGAGGCGGTGGTCGCACGGATGACCGCCGCGGCCGGGGAACTGGTCGCGACCGCGGTGGCGGCGGGGGAGTGCGACTTCGCGACCGACGTCGCAGCCCGGATCCCGCTGGCGGTGATCTGCGACCTGCTGGGGGTCCCGGCGGGCGACCGCGCGGAGATCCTGCGGCTGACGTCGTCCGCGCTCGCCTCGGACGACGGGACGCCGGCGGAGCTGGCGGCCTGGAGCGTGCGCAACGAGATCCTGCTCTACTTCGCCGATCTGGCCCAGGTGCGGCGCAACAGCCCGCACGACGACCTCGTCAGCCTGCTCGTGACCAGCCGGGTCGCGGGCCGCCCGTTGACCGCCGAGGAGGTGGTCTTCAACTGCTACAGCCTGGTGCTCGGCGGCGACGAGACCACCCGGTACTCCATGATCGGCGGCCTGAACGCCTTCATCGAGGAGCCGGAGCAGTGGCGCCGGTTCACCGCGGGCGAGGTGGCGCCGGAGCAGGCGGTCGAGGAGATCCTTCGCTGGACCACCCCCACGCTGCACGCCGGGCGCACCGCCACCGCCGACGCCGTCCTCGGCGGGCGCCTGGTGGAGGCCGGTGACCTGGTGACCGTGTGGAACGTCGCCGGGAACCTGGACGAGCGCCAGTTCGCCGACCCCGGCCGCTTCGACGTCGGGCGGACGCCGAACAAGCACCTCACGTTCGCCTACGGCCCGCACTTCTGCCTCGGCGCGCACCTGGCCCGCCAGGAGCTCGGGGCGGTGCTCGCGGCGCTGCGCGACCAGGTCGGCGCGGTGCGGGCGAACGGGCCGCAGCGGCGGGTGTACTCCAACTTCCTGTCGGGGCTGTCGAGCCTGCCGGTGGTCCTGACGCCGCGGCGGGCCGCGTGACGCGGACGGTCGCCGCCCCGGGCCGGTGGATCCGGTTCCCGTGGCGGCGCCCGCCGTCCGCCGCCGTCCGGCTGTTCTGCCTGCCCTACGCGGGCGGCAGCGCGATGGCGTTCCGCGACTGGATCCAGGCGTCCGACACCGGTGTGGAGGTCGCCGCGGTCCAGCTCCCGGGCCGCGGCGACCGCTGTGACGAGCCGCCGTGCGAGCGGTTCGCGCCGCTCGTGGCCCGGCTGCGCGACGAGCTGGCCCCGCATCTGGACCGGCCGTACGCGCTGTACGGGCACAGCTTCGGCGGCCACCTGGGACTGGCGCTGGCCCGCACGCTGCGGCCGGCGCCGGTGGCGCTGTTCGTGGGGGCGTGCACGCCGCCGTCGGTGTACCGGTCGCAGCCGCCTGAGCCCGTGGAGGACGACGCCGCGCTGCTCGCCTGGCTGCGCGGCCTGGGCGGCACGCCGGACGCCGTCCTGGACGACCCGCACCTGCGCGGGCTCGTGCTGCCCCCGCTGCGCGGTGACCTGCGGGTGCTGGCCGACTCCCGGCGCCTGCGGCCGGGGGCACCGGCCGACCACCCGATCCACGCCTTCGCGGGATCGGCGGACCCGGTCGCGCCACCTTCGGCGATGGGCGCCTGGGCGGCGGAGACCCGGGGCGTGTTCACGTGCGAGACCGTGCCGGGCAGCCATCTGTTCCTGGCGGAGTCAGGTGCCGCCGTGCTGGCCCGCATCCTGGAGCGGATCAGCCCCCCGCCCTCCCCGCAACTCCCCTCGTGATCATGCAATCCGGGACGATCATGCAATCCGCGAACGGGCCCGCCACCCCCGGGGCGTACCCCGATTGCATGATCGTCCCGGTTTGCATGATCACGGGGATCTTGGTCAGGGGTGGCGACGGGCTACGGCTCGGCAGGCGGCGTCCAGGATCGACAGGCCCTCGGCCAGCTCGTCGGGGGTCGCGACCACGGGCGGGAGCACGCGCACGACGTCCGGTGCCGTCAGGCACTGCGCCAGCAGCAGCCCGCGCCGTCCGGCCTCCAGCACCGCCAGCCCGGCCCGGTCGGGCGACCGGAACTGCAGCGCGGCGAACAGCCCCACCGACCGCACGTCCGCGAGCACGCCGCCGTGGCGGCCCGCCAGCCCGGCGATGCCGGCCGCGAGGTCGGCGGCGACGGCGTCGAACGGGAGGTCGTCCAGCAGGTCGAGGGCGGCGATCCCCGCGGCGCAGGACGCCGGGTGGCCGCCGAACGTCGCGGTGTGGAAGTAGGGGTCGTCGAGCAGCGGCCGGAACAGGTCCTCGGTGCAGACGGCCGCCGACAGCGGCATCACCCCGCCGCCCAGGGGCTTGCCCAGCAGGACGGCGTCCGGGCGCATGCCGTGCGCGACCGACAGTGACACCGGGCCGCAGCGGCGCAACCCGCACTGGATCTCGTCGGCGATGACGTACGTGCCCGCGTCGTGGGCGTCGCGTGCCCAGCGGCGCAGCAGGTCCGGCGGCAGGATCCGGCCGCCGCCCTCGCCCTGGACCGGCTCGACGATGAGCGCCGCGGCGGGCTCGTCGGCCAGGGCGCGGGCGACGGCGGCGGGCTCGGGCGGCAGGTGGCGGACGTCGCCGAGGAAGCCGGCGAGCGGGCCGCGGCGCACCGGGTCGAACGTCGCGGCGAGCGCGCCCATGCTCTTGCCGTGGAAGGCGCCCTCGACGGCGAGGATCGCGGGCCGCCCCGTGCGGGCGATCGCCAGCTTGAGGGCGGCCTCCACGGCGTCGCTGCCGTTCAGACCCAGGCAGACCCGCTCCAGGCGGCCCGGGTCGACGAGCGCGGCCAGGCGGGCGGCGAGCCCGGCGGCGTGGGGGTTGGCGAGCAGCCGGGTGGACGTCGGGAGGCCGTCGAGCGCGCGGTGCACGGCCGCCACGACCGACGGCGGGCGGTGCCCGAAGAGGGTCACCGCGTAGCTGCCGAAATCGAGCGCCGACCGGCCGTTCGACAGGCGCACCCGGGCGCCGTCACCGGCCGTCTCGATCCCGCCGCCGCCGATGATCCGGTGCCGGTCGGCCACCCCGGGAACGAGGTGGGCCCGGGCGTCGGCGAGGACGGCGGCGGCGTCCACGGCCGCGCCGTCCGGGACGCCGGCCGCGGCGGCGTGCGCGGCCGGGTCCGGAGGGGCGGCGGGGGCGGGGGCTGCGGGGGTCTCCAGGGAGGCGGTCACCCGACCAGTACGGCACGGGCGCCGCGCGCGGGCCAGGTAAGGCACCGGCAACTTCCACCTGCCGCCGCAGTTGCCCCGGCAGTTGCCTGGCCCGGGCCACGGGCCCGGCGAAGGATCGACGGCGCGACCCCGGGCCTCCCGCGGGCAGGCACCGCACGAGCGGCGCCCCGGCAGGACCGGTGCGCTGCACGAGAAAGGACACCCCCCGATGACGGCCGACCAGATCCCCGGCGCGGCGAGGCTGTTCACCCTGGATCGGGCCGAGCCCGACCTGGTGGCCGTGGACGCGCACATCCGCGCCTACCTCACCTGGGACTACCGGATCACCGACCAGCGGATCCACAGCCTGTACGAGAAGAGCAAGGTCGCCCAGTGGAACGTGACGACCGACATCGACTGGAGCCACGACGTCCGTTTCGGCGAGCCCCTGAGCGCCGAGCACAGCGCCGGCGTGGCCCCGTTCGCGTCGTCGCCCGGCAGCCCGGTGCCGCCCCACCTGTGGGACACCTTCCGGTGGGAGTACCAGGCGTGGATGGTCAACCAGTTCCTCCACGGCGAGCAGGGCGCGCTGCTGACCACCGCGCGGCTCGTGGAGACGGTGCCCGACATGGCCGCCAAGACCTACGCGGCCGCCCAGGTCGCCGACGAGGCCCGGCACGTCGAGGCGTACGCCCGGTACATCGAGGAGAAGCTCGGCGTCCGCTACCCGATCAACCCCGGGCTGCTGGCGCTGCTGCGCGACCTGCTCGCCGAGAGCCGCTGGGACGTCGTGTTCCTGGGCATGCAGGTGATCGTCGAGGGCCTGGCGCTCGCGGCGACGCGCATCGCCAGCAGCGGGTTCGGCGACCCGATCATCACCTCGATCACCCGCATGATCGCGCGGGACGAGGCCCGGCACATCTCGTTCGGGTACGTGGCGCTGCAGGGTCTCTACGAGGACATGACGGCGGCCGAGCTCGACGAGCGCGAGCAGTTCTTGCTGGAGGCGATCCACCTGATGTCGCAACGGTTCCTGCTGCGCGAGGTGTGGGAGCGGCTCGACCTGGACGTCGCGCAGGGGCTGCTGTTCGCGCGCAACGACCCGATGATGGTCGGCTTCCGGCAGCTCCTGTTCTTCAAGGTGGTCCAGGTGCTGCGCCAGATCGGGCTGCTGTCGGACAAGGTCCGCGGGCTGCTCGTGTCCGAGGCGCTCGCCCGGCCCGAGAGCGTGGCCTGATGGCCGCGCCGACGTCGTCGCCCTCGCCCTCTTCGCCGTCCCCCGAGCCGGCGGCGCTGCCGCCGCTGTGGAGCGACCGGGACTACCGCGGCTGGTGGACGGCGAACACCGTCTCCGCGCTCGGCACCAGCATGAGCGCCATCGCCTACCCGCTGCTGGTCCTGTACTCGACCGGCTCGGTGGCCAGCGCCGGCGCCATCACCGCCGCCCAGCTCGTCGGCACCCTCGTCACCACCCTCTACGGCGGGGCACTGGCCGACCGGGTGTCGCGCAAGGCGATCCTCGTCGTCGCGCCGCTCGTGCAGGCCGCGGCGCTGGCCGCCGTCGCCGTCCTGGTGGGTGCCGGGTCGCCGGCGCTGGTCGTTCTCATGGCGTGCGCCCTGGTGAGCGGGGCCGCGGCCGGGTTCGGGGCGGGCGCCACCAACCCGGCGCTGCGCCGGATCGTGCCCAAGGAGCAGCTGGGCACGGCCGCCAGCCAGGAGCTGGGCCGGGACGCCGCCGCCGACCTGCTCGGCGCGCCGCTCGGCGGCATCCTCTTCTCGGCCGCCCGCTGGATCCCGTTCGCCGCCGACGCGGCGTCGTTCCTCGTGGCGTCGCTGGGCGCCGCCCTCATCCGCCGACCGCTCGGCCCGGACGCCGCGGGCGACCGGGCGTCGGTGCTCGCCGACATCCGGGCGGGCTTCGCCCTGGTGCGCCGCGAGCGGTTCCTGCGGTTCGTCGTCGTCTGGGGGTCGCTGCTCAACGTCGTCGCCCAGGGCTTCGCGCTGCTGTTCATCGCGCTGGTCCGCCACCGCGGCGGCAGCCCGGCCACGGTCGGGTTCGTCAGCTCGCTGGCCCTGATCGGCGGGATCGCCGGTGCGGTGATCGCGCCGGCGCTGCTGCGGACCGTCCGGGCGCGGCTGGTCCTGCACGTGTCGGCGTGGGCGTTCGTCGCCTCGTTCGCCGCCGTCGCGCTGGTGCCGCAGCCGTGGCAGATCGGCGCCGTCATGCTCGTGGCGATGCTCTTCATGGTGCCGCTCAACGTCGTCCTGGAGGCGTACCTGGTGCGCCTGGTGCCGGACGAGTTCAGCGGCCGTGTCTCCGCCGTCACCCGGTTCGGGGGCCAGGCCCTGCAGTGGAGCGGCCCGCTGCTGGCCGGCCTGCTGGCCGCGGTGCTCGGCGTCCCCGGCGGAGCGCTGGCGCTCATGGCCCTCACCGTGCCGCTCGCGCTGGCCCTGCACCTGACCCGATCGCTGGACGTGCTCGACCTGCCGCTGGAGCAGGTCGAGGAGATCCCGGTGCCGCAGCCCGAGCCCGCCCAGGGGCAGCGCGCCTGAAGGAGGCCCCACCGTGCGCGACATCGTGCTCGTCAGCATGCCCTTCGCCGACCGGCAGCGGCCGTCGTTCGCCCTCAGCCAGCTCTCCGCCCAGGTGAGGCGGGAACTGGGCGACGACCACGCCGTCCGGGTGCTCCACCTCAACCACGACTTCGTCCGCTTCCTCGGCACGCAGACCTACGACGCGATCACCGACGACCTCGGCCAGCACCTCGCCGGGATCGGTGACTGGTTCTTCCGCGCCGTGGCCTTCCCCGAGCACGAGGACAACCGGGAGGAGTACTTCGCCCGCTACTTCGCCGGGCCCGACCACGCCCGGTTCCGCGAGACGGTGCTGCGCCGCCGGGAGCGGCTCTACGCCTTCTGCGCCGGCGTCGCCCACGAGTACGGGCTGTACGACGCCGACGTCGTCGGGTTCACCTCGATGTTCGCCCAGACCGTGCCGAGCCTGGCCATGGCGCGGGTGATCAAAGAGGTGAACCCGGACGTCGTCACCGTGCTCGGCGGCGCCAACTGCGAGGCGCCGATGGGGGCGGCGCTGGCGGCGAACACCGACCAGATCGACTACTTCTTCTCCGGGCCCGCGCTGATCACCTTCCCGCAGTTCCTGCGCCATCTGCGGGACGGCGAGCCGGAACGGGCGCACGAGATCCGCGGCGTGGTGACCCGGCAGAACTGCACCGACCCCCGCTACCGCCGGGCGATCGGCCGCGACGCCGACATCGACGACTACCTGGAACCGGACTACGCGCCGTTCGTCGCCTCCTTCGACCGGATGGTCGCCACGACGGGGGAGCCGGACCTGGAACCGGTGCTGTTCTTCGAGACCTCGCGCGGCTGCTGGTGGGGGGAGCGGTCCCACTGCACGTTCTGCGGCCTGAACGGCCAGACGATGGCGTTCCGGGCGATGGAGCCGGCGAACGCCGTCCGGTTGTTCGAGGACCTCTTCCGCCACGCTCCCCGGTGCCGCCACTTCACCTGCACCGACAACATCATGCCGATGGACTACCTCACCGAGGTGTTCCCGAAGCTGGACCCGCCGCCGGGGGTGTCCCTCTTCTACGAGGTGAAGGTCGGCCTCGACCAGGAGGACCTGGCGACGATGGCGCGCGCCGGGGTCACCGAGATCCAGCCGGGCATCGAGGCGCTCGCGACGTCGACGCTGAAACTCATGCGCAAGGGGACCTCGGTGTTCCAGAACGTGCAGCTGCTCAAGAACTGCGCCCGCTCCGGCGTCAACCCGGCCTGGAACCTGCTCATCGGGTTCCCCGGAGAGCCCGAGTCGACGTTTGAGAAATACCTGACGGACCTGCCGCTGCTCACCCACCTGCCCCCGCCCGACGGCTGCTTCCCGGTGCGGTTCGACCGGTACAGCCCGTACTTCAACCAGGCGGCCGAATACGGGCTCGACCTGCACCCGCTCGACCACTACCGCCTCGTCTACCCCTTCCCCGAGGCCGACCTGGCCGACCTGGCCTACTACTTCGAGGACCGGAGCATGGCCGACTACCAGGTCGCCGCGGCCCGGTGGAGCCGCACCCTGGGCGAGCTGGTCGCCCGGTGGCGCGCCGCCTGGGACGCCGAGGAGCGCCCGGTGCTGCGGCTGCGCCGCGACGGGACCGTCGTCGACACCCGGTCCGGCACCCGCCGCGAGTACCGGCTCGACCCGGGCACGACGGCCCTGCTGGAGCACCTCGACCGGCCGGCCCGCCTGGACCGGCTGGCGGGCGAGCTGCCGGGCGTCGACGCCGTCGCGGCCCGCCTGGACGACGTCCGCGCGCGGGGCCTGCTCCTGGAGGAGGGCGGGCGGGCGATGAGCCTGGCCTTCAGCGAGACCGGCGTCGACCCGATGCCGCGACCCCGCCGCGCCACGGTGGTGGGCGGGCGGCGCCGGGCGACGGTCGACCTGCCGCTGCCCGTCGCCGCCGGTCCGGTCGTCGGCGGTCCGGTCGCCGCCGGTCCGGTCGTCGGCGGCCCGGTCGCCGGCAGGGCCGTGGCGGGCGGTGCCCCGGGTCGCTGAGGACCGGGGGCACCGCCCGTCACGTTCAGGCCACCGACCCGTCGGACAGGCCGTTGACGAACTCCCGGACGAACCCGAAGAACCGGTACTGGTACTGCGTCCCCCGGCGGACGTGGATCAGGGAGGCGTCCACGAGATCGGCCAGCGGGCCGATCAGGCCGGACGCGCCCGTCGGGTGGCCGCGCGGCGGCACCCGCTCCAGATCCTCCAGGGTGAACCGGTCGAACCGCCCCGCCAGGTGGTGCAACAGCTGGCGGGGGCCCTCGCCCAGCAGGTCGTAGCTCCAGCGGACGCTCTCGGCCAGCGTCCGCTGGTGCGGCAGCGCGGCGGCCCGGGTCTGCCCGAGGATCCGCGCGATGGGCTCGCGGCCCAGCAGGGCGTGCAGCGGGACGGACCGGATCTGGTGCGCGGCCAGCTCGATGGCCAGGGGCAGGCCCTCCAGCCGCCGGCACAGCTCGGCCACCTCGGCCTGGCGTCCGCTCAGGTCGAGGCCCGGGCAGGCGGCGGCCGCCCGGCGCAGGAACAGCTCGACGGCCGGGCCGTCGCCGGGCCGGTCGCCGGGCCCGTCGCCGACGTCGAGCGGGCCCACCTCCCACACGTACGACGGCGTCACCGCGAGCGGCCGCCGCGACGTCGCGATGATCCGCGCGTTCGGGTACCGGGACAGGATCTGCTGCGTCACCGGCACCACCGCGTGCAGCACGTGCTCGACGTTGTCGAGGACGACGAGCAGGTGCGGGTCGGGCGTCCCCGGTGCCGGGCGGCCGGGATGGGCCACCGGCTGGTGGGGACGGCCCGCCGGCTGGTCGGGCGGGTCCGACGGCGGGTCGGGCAGGTGCAGCCCGGCCGCGCCCACGGCCCGCCGGACCTCGACGGCGGCCCGGGCCGGGTCGTCCCGCTCGGCGGCGACCAGGCCCAGCTCGACGACGGCGACGCCGTCCGCGAAGGAGGCTCCCGCATGCTCCGCGGCGGCCAGCGCGAGCCGGGTCTTGCCCGCCCCGCCCGGCCCGACGAGGACGACCAGGGGGCACTCGCCGACGGCGCCGGCGAGGTGGGCGACGTCGACCGCCCGCCCGATCAGGGGTTCGCGGTCGGGCCGTCGCCCGCGCCAGGCAGGTGGCGGCCCGACCGGCGTCCGGAACTCCCGGACGTCGACGAGGACCCTCGCGCCGTCCGGGGACACGCCGTCGGGCTGCGGGACGACGCCGTGGGCCGGGGTGGGTTGGAGGGCTTTCAGGAGCAGCTCCACCGAGGCACGCCGCGGATTGCTGATCGTGCCGATCTCGAGATTCCGGATCGTCCGGACGCTGAGCCCGGAGCGTTCTGCGAGTTCTTCCTGCGTCCACCCGATCGCGCGGCGTTGCTCCACCAGGAATTCCCTGATACTGCTGCGCGGGTTCATCTGGTGCCGCTCCGTGGGCGGAGCCGGTCGGGACGGGTTCCGGCGATTCTCCTTCGTGGACCTGCGGGCCTTCGTGCAGCCGAGTGCATGATGCCCTCCCGATTCCTGCACCGGGCCACGGTGCGGAACATTAGGTCAGGCCCCGTCCGTAACGGGACAACGCAGGTCTGACACCGCGGCATCAATTTATCCGACGGGTCGAAGTGGGTCAATACATTCGTTGCGGCAACCGTGTCGGCGTCGGGGTCGGCGACCTCCGCGATCCCGGGATCCGGGTGGCGGTCGGCGGTCCGGCCTGGCGTTCCTCGCTCTGACGTGCGGTGATGTCCGTTCCGGAACGGCACCGCACTGCGGGGGGAACTCATGTCAACTCCCCTTTCGATACGTGTGGACGTGCCAGGCCCGGTCACGCGCTACAGAGTGGCAGGTCGGACGGGAAAATACCTGCCGGTACCGGGGTGTCGAGGCCGGTGACGATGCGCTCGCGCAGCGCGAGCGACGTCGCGTCCCCGCAGGGCGGGGGACCGCGGCCCTGCAGGGCTGACGCCGTCGCCGCGCCCCGCCCTTACAGTCGGAGCCGTGCCGCCAGCCGACGACGACCCGCCCTGCGGTTCCGCCCGTCGGGGAGCGGGCAACTCGCCGCAGGGGATGGCCATGACGCTGCTCGCCGACTACGGCCTGCGCCGGCGGGAGTGGATCCCCTCGGAGGCCGTCGTCGCGCTGCTGGGGGAGTTCGGCGTCACCGCCGGCGGGGCCCGGGCCGCGCTCAGCCGGCTCGCCCGCCGTCAGATGCTCGAACGGCTGCACCGGGGACGGCGCACGGCCTACCGCCTGACCTCGGGCGCGGCGGCGGCGCTGGCCCAGGGCGGGGCGGCCGTCGTCGGGTTCCCCGACCTCGCCGAGCGCTGGGACGGGCGGTGGACGCTCGTCGCGTTCTCGCTGCCCGAACCCTCGGACGCCCCGCGCCGCGCCCTGCGTACCACCCTGCGCTGGCTCGGGTTCGTCCCCCTCTACGACGGCCTCTGGGTGGCGCCGCACGACCTGCCGCCCGGTTCGGCCGCGGCGTTCGCCGATCTCGGCCCGGGCGCCCTCACCGTGTTCCGGGCCGAGCGGCTGGACGATCCCCGGCAGGCCGGCCGCGACCCGCGCGACGCGTGGGACCTGGCGGGCGTCCGCGCGCGGTACGACGCGTTCGTCGAGCGGTGGAGCGCGCTGCTGCCGCGCATCGCCGCGGACGCCGTCGGCGGGACCGAGGCGCTCCACGCGCGCACCGAGGTCATGGACACCTACCGGCACTTCCTCAGCCTGGACCCGCGCCTGCCCGCCCGGCTCATGCCCGACGGGTGGCCGCGGGCCCGGGCCCGGGAGGTGTTCGCCGCCGTCTACGACGGGCTGCTGGAGGTGGCGCTCGCGCACGTCCGCGAGACGGTGGACCGGTTCGAGGGCGCGGACGCGCCCGTACTGGAGGCGCACACCGTCGCGGACCTGCTGGCGGGCCTGCCGGACCTGCCCTCCCCGGTTCCGGGTGCTGAAGAGGGCGGCCGGGTCAAGGGGTGAGGTGCTTGCGCATCCGGGCGAGGGGCACGGGGGCGCCTCCGGTCGGGTCCGTGACGCGTTCCGTCACCCGGTAGCCCGCCGCCCGGTAGAGCGGCTCCCCGGCCGCGGTCGCCATCAGCTCCAGGACGGTGAAGCCCTCCGCGGCGGCGGCGGCCTCGCAGCGGGCGAGGACCGCCCGGCCGACGCCGCGGCGGGCCACGGCCGGGTGGGTGTACATGGCGCGGATCCGGGCCGGGTCGCGCAGGGGGTCCAGCAGGCCCGCGTCCCGGCCCGCGGAGTGGTCGCCGCCGTAGAGGGTGGCCCGCCGGCTC
>Ga0302322_100002033_pt1 | contig 16927 bp, 17 predicted proteins | sample Fen_T0_2_FD_203757 | JGI IMG/M metagenome (GOLD analysis project Ga0302322, IMG submission 203757) | Peat permafrost microbial communities from Stordalen Mire near Abisko, Sweden - Fen_T0_2 | ecosystem: Environmental > Terrestrial > Soil > Wetlands > Permafrost | place: Sweden: Abisko... | reverse complement strand
GACCCAGTCCATCACCCTCGCGCAGGCGGCAGCCGTCGGCAAGGAGTTGCCCGACACGTCGACCGCAGCACCGGCCGGGCAGCACGTCTTAGCCCCCAATGAGGCATCGCTGCCGGTCATCGCGGGCGGGATCGCGTTCCTGCTCGCGCTGCGTCGGCGACGATCGGGTGGTTCGGCCCGAGCGCGGGCATGACCCGGCTCCCGCGGTTGATCGTCGTCCTCGCCCTCGTCCTCGGCGCTCTGGTCTGCTTGCAGGTCACGGCATCAGGAGCGCGCGCCGAGTGCGACGGGGGCAATGCCTTCGCGTGGACCGTCGCGCATGCCCGTTCGGCGGTGGTCGGCACGATCGCCTCGGTTGACACGGACCTGATGGGCTTCGCGAGGTCGATCCGCGTCGAGCGGGCCTACGGCATGACGACGGGCAGGCTCATCGTGGGCGAGTTCTGGGCCGGCGACCCCTGCTCGGGGGGCGGAGACGAGCCCATGGTCGGGGCGCACGTCGTGATCCTCTTCGGCGTGCCGGGGCCGGGCCCCCACGCCCTCTTCTACACGATCGGCAAGACCGTCACGCCGTGGCAGGCCGCGCACATCGGCCCTGCGCTCCCGGACACTGCGACCAGCGCCGTCGCAGAGGCGCCTGCCAACGTGCCAGCCCCCGCGTGGCCGCTCCCGGTCGCTGGCGCCATCGGCTCGGTGATCGCCCTTTGGCGGGTCAGGCGAGGCGCCGCGCCCCGGCCGAGGCCTCGACCTCGAACACCCTCGGCGTGAGGCCGGTGCGCGCCCGGTAGTCGCGCAGGACCGCGTCGCGAAGCAGCGGGACCGCGTCGCGGCGGACCAGGTTGATCGTGCAGCCGCCGAAGCCCGCGCCTGTCAGCCGAGCGCCGATGACGCCCGGCGTGGCCCGTGCGATCTCGACGAGGGCGTCGAGCTCGGGCGAGGAGACGTCATAGAGGTCGCGCAGCGACGCGTGGCTCGCGTAGAAGAGCCGACCGACCTCGGCGAGATCGCCTGCCTCGAATGCGGCGATCGCGTCGAGCACCCGCTGGTCCTCGTCAACCACGTGCTGGGCCCGGCGAACGGCGACAGGCTCCAGGCGGTCGCGAACGGCGTCGAGCATGGCGGGCGTGACGTCGCGCAGGGCGGTGACACCCGGCTCGAGCGCCGCGATCGCGGCCACCGCGGCATCGCACTGCGCCCGGCGCTCGTTGTAGGCGGAGGCCTCGAGGCGGCGCGGCGAGCCCGAGTGGCATGCCACGAGCGCAAGGTCGTCACCGACGAGCGGGATCGCGCGGTGCTCGAGGCTCCGGCAGTCGAGCAGGAGCGCCCGTCCCGGCTCGCCGAAGATGGACGCGAACTGGTCCATGATCCCGTTGTTCAGCCCGATGTAGCCGTTCTCGGACCGCTTCACCAGGTGGACGAGATCCATGGAGTCAACCGGAGGCCGGTCCCCGCCCGAGAGCGCCCAGGCCGAGACGACCTCGAGCGCGGCCGACGACGACAGCCCGGCGCCCTGCGGCAGGTCCGACGCGAGCACGCCGCGGAAGCCCGTCACCGGCAGGCCGGCCTCGGCCAGCGCCCAGCCCATGCCCGCCACGTAGTCGATCCACGCGTTCTGGCGCTGGCCCGGCGCAGCAGCCCGGAACTCGCGCGTCTCGCCAGTCTCGGCGAGGGTCAGACGCGCGATCCCATCATCGGTGGGGACCAGCGCGATCGCGATCCCCCGCTCGATCGCCACCGGCAGCACGAAGCCCTCGTTGTAGTCGGTGTGCTCGCCGATGAGGTTGACGCGCCCGGGGCCGAACACCACGCGGACGTCGCCGGGACGCGCGGTCGCCTCGGGGTGGATCGCGCGCAGGCGGGCGGCGAGCGCGGCGGGGTCTCGGGCGAGGGCGGCGGCGTTGGGATCGGGCTGGGCGTGCGGCATGGTCGAAGCCTACCGAACCGCAGCCCCCCGCGCGGCGGCCCGCTCGTTGTCGACGACGCCCGGCGCGCCCAGATCGCCCAGCAGGTACCGGGTGAGCGTGGGGCCCATCAGCGGGGCCAGCGCGCCGGCCGAGAGCGACGCGATGGGCTCGAGCCGCGCGACGTAGCGCGCCATCCCCAGGCCCACGAGCTGGCTGCCCACGAGCGCGGCGCGCAGCGCCGCGTCCGGTGTGTCGAGCAGCGCAACGATCGCCCGGAGCGGACCCTCCACCAGGACGCCCCGGAACATCTCGGCGGCGACGGGGTCGGTCGTGGCGGAGCGGGCGATGCCGAGCAGCGTCGGCTGCACCTCCGGCCGGTCCCACAGCTCAACGAAGGCCTGGATGATCCGGTCGCCGAGCCGGTCGGGCGGCCCGGCGGCAATCGCCGGAAAGATCGCGTTCAGGTCGACCGGGAATTGCATGGCGGCCACGAAGAGCCGCTGCTTGGTGCCGAAGTAGTGGTGGACGAGCGCCGGGTCCACGCCGGCGCGCGCGGCGACGTCGCGGACGGTCGTGCCGTCGAACCCGCGCTCGGCGAAGGTGTCGCGAGCGGCGCCAAGCACCCGCCCGCGCGTGTCGCCCGAGCCGGGCCGGCGGCCTCGGCGGCCGGTGGCGTGGCCCTCGGCGGGGGCGGCCGGGTCTGCCGGCTCGGCAAGGTCGACTGGTTCGGTCGCGTTCGTCGCGCGGCTCACACCACGTCCCGGCGGATCGTCCGCGACGCCACCGCGGCGAAGAGGACGGCGATCACCGCCAGCATGGCGACGTCGATCTGGACCGCCCCGACCGACAGGTCCGCACCCCGGATGAAGATCTCGCGCAGCGCGTCCACGGCGTAGGCGAGCGGCATGACGTGGACCAGCGGCTGGAGCACCGACGGCAGATTGTCGACCGAGAACAGCACGCCCGAGAGCAGAAACTGCGGCACGAGCACCACGGGGATGAACTGGATCACCTGGAGCTCGGTCCGAGCGAATGTCGAGAGGAAGATCCCGAGGCTGACCGCACCCAGAGCGAGGAGCAGCACAACGACGAACGCGAGCAGCGGGCTGCCCGCCACCGCGATCCCCAGACCGAGCGAGAACGCGGGCAGTGGCCCGATGGCCGGAACGTGGACCGCGCCAAGCGCCCAGCACAGCAGGACCGCGACCTGGAGCATGGCGAAGAAGCCGAAACCGAGCGTGTAGCCGGTCACGATCTCGCCGCGCGTGACCGGGGTGGCCATCAGGCGCTCGAGCGTGCCTCCCGTGCGCTCGCGCAGGAACGACACGCCGGTCAGGAGGTAGACGAAGAAGTACAGGAAGAACGCCACGATCGCGGGCGCGAACGGCGCCATCGGGTCCGAGCTGGGCGTGCCGTAGACCGTCTCGTGCGTCACCGTCGGCAGCACCGCACCGAGCGAGGACGCGAGGCTCCCGAGGATCGCCGAGCTGACCGCCTGGATCTGGGCTCCGTCGCCCGCGGGGTCGAGGCCCTTGGTGACGAGCGCGATCTGGGCGTCCTTGCCCCCCGCGAGGTTCGCGGGGAGGACGATCGCGACCGTGGCCGTGCCGTCGCGGACCGCACTCCTGGCGTCGTCGGGCGTGGCGGCCTCGGTGACGGTCATGCCAGCGCCGGTGAGCGCGGACGACAGCTGCCTCGTCATGAGGCCCGCGGCGGGGCCGCTGCCCGCACTGGCGATGGCGATCCGGACGTCCGGGCTCGAGGTGTCCCGCAGGATGAAGGTCAGGAGGCCCGTGACGATGATCGGCGCGATGAACAGGAGCGCGAGCGATGGACGGTCGCGCCGAATCTCCACGATCACGCGGCGGACGATGGCGCGGAGGCGTCGGGCGCTCATGCCACGGCCTCGGTCTCGCCAGCGAACCGCAGGAACGCCGCTTCAAGGTTGTCGGTGCCCGATTCGTCGCGCAACGCGGCGCCGGAGCCCCGGGCGATCACGCGGCCTGCCCGGACGAACAGCAGCTCGTCGCAGCGGTCGGCCTCGTCCATGACGTGGCTCGAGACGACGATCGTGGTCCCGGCATCCGCCAGCCGCCGGAAGTGGCCCCAGAACTGGACGCGCAGGAGCGGGTCCACGCCCACGGTCGGCTCGTCGAGGAACAGCACCGGGGGTCGGTGCACGAGGGCGCACGCGAGCGAGAGGCGCCGCCGCTGGCCGCCCGAGAGCGTGCCCGCGATCGTCTTCGCGCGATCGGCCAGGTCCACCAGCCGCAGCGCATCCTCGACCTGCCCAGCGTCGCGCACCCCGTACGCGGCGGCGAAGAACTGGGCGTTCTCCGCGACGGTCAGCGACGGGTACACACCATCGCCCTGGGTCATGTACCCGATCCGGGCGAGGTTCGCGCGATCGGGCATGCGGACGCCAAGGACCTGCGCCGTGCCCTCGGTCGCCCGCGTCATCCCGGTCAGGAGGCGGATCAGCGTGGTCTTGCCCGAGCCGTTGGGCCCAAGCAGGCCGAAGATGCGGCCCGGCACCAGATCAAAGGTCATGCCGTCCACCGCGATGACTGATCCGAAGCGCTTGACGAGCCCGACCGCGCGGATGGCCGGCTCGCCGGCGTCGGGCGCCGCGGGCGAAGGCGAGGGCGAGACAGAATTCATCATGCGATGAATTCTACGACGCCGACGCAAGGGGCATGCGACGATCTCGCGCGATCGATCGAATCGGGACGACGCGGCGACGAATGTCCGGCTCCACGCCGTCGACGCGGGCGCCGCGCCCGTGAAGCGAACGGGAGCGGCCGGAGCCTCAGCCGAAGCGTGCGCGCAGCCGCGGGAGGATCAGCTCGCCGTATCGCCGGATCGCCGACTCCTGGGCCTCGCCCGGGAAGTGGAACACCAGGTGGTTGAACCCGTAGCCCAGGTACGGCGCGATCTGCTCGATGTGCTCGTCAGGGTCGGAGCTCACCAGCCAGCGCTTGTGCGCATAGGGCTCGGCCTCCTTGGCGGCCTCCTCCATCGCGAGCGCGTCGTGGATCTCCATCTTCTTCTCGGCGGGGAGCGCGAGCGCCGCCCACACCTTGGTGTCCTCGAACGCCCGGTCGCGGTCCGTGTCGAACGACACCTTCATCTCGATCATCTTGTCCATGGCCGCGGCGTCACGGCCGGCCTTCTCGGCGCCCTCGGCGAGACCCGGCAGGAGCGTCTGCGTGTAGAGCTCCTCGCCCTTGCCGCTGGTGCAGATGAACCCGTCGGCGATGCGCCCGGCGAGCCGCGCGGCGGCGGGCCCGGAGGCCGCGATGTAGATGGGCACGGGCTGCTCGGGCCGGTCGTAGATGGTCGCGTTCGCCGTGCGGTAGTACTCGCCCTCGATGGTGAGCCGCTCGCCGCTCCAGAGCTGCTGGATGAGCCCGACGGCCTCCTTGAGCCGGGCGAACCGCTCGCTCTGCTCGGGCCACGCCACGCCGATCGGCGTCTCGTTGAGCGACTCGCCGGTGCCGACGCCCAGGATCACGCGACCCGGCGCGAGGCAGCCGAGCGTGCCGAACGCCTGGGCGACGACCGCGGGGTTGTAGCGCAGCGTCGGGGTGAGGACGCTCGTGCCGAGGACCACCCGCTTGGTCGCCTGCGTCGCCGCGCCGAGCCAGACCAGCGCGTTGGGCGCGTGGCCGTCCGTGTGGCGCCAGGGCTGGAAGTGGTCGCTCGTCCAGACGGAGTCGAACCCGGCGTCCTCGGCCGCGACGGCGAGGTCGAGGAGGCGCTGGGGCGGGAACTGCTCGGCGGATGCCTTGTAGCCGAGGGTGAGGGCAGGCATGCGGTCTCCCGGTCGATGGTCGATTCGCTCCATCATCGCGCTGATCGGCCGGGCACGCGCGCTGAGGCCCCTGCCGAGCCGAGCGAGATGGCCGCATACTCGCTCCATGGACCTGATGCCGGGCAGCACGTCCCTCCCCGACTGGCCGCAGTACGCCGCGCGGATCGCGAGGGCGGTCCACGGCCTCACGACCGAGCAGCTCGCCCTCAGGGCGTCGCCCGACCACGGCCCGATCTGGGCGCTCGCCGCGCACGTCGCGGGATCTCGCCTCTACTGGCTGTGCATGGTCTGCGGCGAGCCAGGGATCGGCACCTCGGACGTCATCAACCCGACGACCGCGGAGGGATGGGAGGACGACCTCGACCACCCGCGATCGGCAGACGAGCTCGTCGCGGCCCTTGGCGCCTCGTGGGCGGTCGTGGCGGACTGCCTCGAGCGCTGGACGCCAGCGATGCTTGCAGCCGAGGTCGAGCGGTCGTATGGCGGCAGCGTCCAGCGACACACGAGGATCTCGATCCTCAACCGGCTCCTCAGCCACGACGCGTTCCACGCTGGCGAGATCTCGCAGCTGCTCGGCGCGGCGGGGCTGCCCGGGATCGACCTCTGGCGACGGGACCCGCGGGGCTGACGCGCGGCGGCGTCGGCGCGACGGGAGCCAGCCTTGCGGCCGCGTCGACGCCGTCTCGAGACCGGTCGCGTCAGGCCGCGAAGGCGAGCACCGCGGCCCCCAGCAGCACCATCAGCGAGCCCGACAGGCGCAGCGTGATCTCGCGTCGCGTCACCGCCTCGTGCAGCACGAGGATCCCGTATGCCGAGGTGATCAGCACCGCCGACTCGCGCAGCGGCCCCACCAGCGACACCTCGGCCCGCGAGAGCGCGAAGAGGATCAGCGAGTACGCGGCCAGCGTGAGCATCCCGCCGATGACCGCACGCCGCAGGTTGAGCGACCCCGGCTCCGAGGCGAACGCGCCGCCGGCCAGCCTAGGCCGGGCGAGGTCGATGATTCCGAGACCCAGCGCCCCGACCCCCCACAGGATCGCCGCGTAGATCCACGGCGCAATCAGCTGCGAGCCCACCCGGTCGAGGCTCGTGTAGGTGGCGATCATCAGTCCGGTCAGCAGCGCGAAGCCCGCAGCGCTCCGGTGGCCGGCGTGAGCGGTCTGTAGGAAGCGCCATGGCCGCTGCACGGTGAGCAGGCCGATCAGCAGCAGCGCCACGCCCGCGACGGCCCCCGCGGACAGCCGCTCCCCCAGCACCACAATGCCGACGATCACGATGAGCAGCGGGGCGCTCCCGCGCGCGAGCGGCGACACGATGGAGAGGTCGCCGCGCCGGTACGCGGCCGCGAGGAAGACGAAGTACGCGACCTCGGCGAGGCCGGAGAGGAACCCGATCACGAGCGCCTGTGGCGGGATCGCCGGCTGCCCGAGGGCGAGCCACCCCACGACCACCACCGGCAGCAGCACGGCGAACGCCGCGATCATCCCGACCGTCGCGGTCCGCAGCGGGTCGCCGGCCGTCTTGAGCAGGATGTTCCAGGTGGCGTGCATCACCGCCGAGACGAGCACGCACGCGAGGGCGAGGGAATCCACCCGGGGAGTCTAGGGGTCGGGGCGCCACGCGCGACGCCCCGACCCGTGGATGGCGCTCGCTGTGCTCAGCGGGCGACGTCCCTCCGTGCGAAGCCCCACGCCCCGACTGCAACGCCACCAACCGCGAGGACGAGGCACGCCACGACGCCCACCGGATCCCACTGGCCCGCCATCGGCAGGCCGAGGTGTGACGTGAGCGCCAGCTGGTGGACCCAATCCGGAAGCTTCAGCGGCGGAGCCAGCAGGTCGATCAGGTACGTGACCACCACCAGGACGGCGGTCAGTTCAGCAGCGATGGAGGTCCGCCACAACCCACCGATCGCGAAGCCGATGCCGACATACGCGACGGCAACCAGCCCCATGGCGAGCGTCCCGACGACGGCCGTTCCGGCCGATACGTTCGAGGCGACCGCGCCGAGCAAGATGCCGAACGCGAAGCCGCCCGTCATGACCGCCACGGCGAGAAACGCAGCGATGCCGCCCGCGAGAACCCAGCGAATGCGCGCGAGCGGTGTGGCCAGCACGGTCTCGAGCCGCCCGTCACTCTCGTCTGAGGCCCACTTCGACACGAAGGTGGCACCAGCAAACCCTGCAGCGATCAGGAAGAGCTCGAGATACAGCTGGAGCCAGCCCGCAGGCGTCGCGAAGCTGAGCCCGGGAAAGATCTTGCCGAACAGGTCCGTGAGCGTCGGGTCCTTGCCGATCTGATCAGCGAACGGCCCGGCGAGCGACGAGAGCAGGGCGCCCCAGATGGCGAGCCCGATGGCCCACGCGAGCGCCCGCGGCAGCTGATCGCCGAACGCTCGGGCGGTCGGGCCGCGGACGCCTAGGACACCGGCCGGCAGCGACGGGAAGGACAGCCCGGCCGTGACCCCAAGGTCGCGCCGATTGAACAGCTCGAGCCCGATGATGAGGAACACCACGCCGACTGCACCGACCGCAAGGGTGGCAGGCCAGTTGAAGAGCCCGATGAGCGGGATGTGGTCCGTGGTCCAGGTGAATGGGCTGATGGCGATCAGCGGACCGCCGATCTGGAGGCCGCTCGCGGCCCAGAGCAGCAGCATTGCGAGTGCCGAGATCCCCGCGGCGCCGCCCTTGCCCAGGAGCGGTGCGAGCGCGAAGGCGAGTCCGCCGAAGAACATGGCGATCGCACCGCACCAGATTGAGAACCCGAGGGCATCGCCGAACGGGATCTGATCGCCCATCGAGGCCTCGCCGAAGGCATTCGAGCTCACGGTCATCCCGATCGCGACGATCAGCATCGTGAGCCAAACGAGCGTGAGGTGCGCCGCGAGCTTCTCGAGCGCGACACGCCGCTTTCCGAACGGCGACACGGCCACGAAGTCGAGGCTGCCGCGCGCCGCCTCACCCGCGAGCGTGCCGGACAGCGCGAGGATCGACCAGAGCCCCATGCCCAGGCTGAACATGGCGCCGTACTTCCAGGTGACGTAGCCGCCGAGCGTGCCGAGCTTGTCCCCGATGAGCGTGGTGTTGCCGAACAGGTTGACCATCGACGCGGGCATGCTGCCGACGATCTCGTTGAGCGCCTTGCGGGCTTCAGGCGTCGGGAACACCTGCCCGACTGCCGCGCCCATGACGAGCGTCAGCCCGCCGAACATCCCGGCCGCGATGATGAACGCGAGCCGGGAGTCGCGCATGGTCTTGCCGTAGATCGACCCCAGGCCGAACAGCCGCTTGCGGAGCGAAATCGCCGGGAAGGTCGTGGCGGGGTGGCGCGGGGCGCCGGCGTTAGCGGCCATCGGTCGCCACTCCTGCGGCCTCGCGGCCGTACTCCGCCAGGAATGTCTCCTCCAGTGAGGGCTCGCGGGAGACGAAGTCCAGCAGCTCGTACTGGGCCGCCGCCCGGACGATGGGCGTGATCGGGCCGGCGACGCGCATTCGCAGCGTGTGGTCCACGGCAGCTAGCTCAGACACGCCGGCTATCGCCTCGAAGACGCCCGTCGGGACGGGTCCGGCGAACCGCAGCTCGACCTGGTGGTGGGCGAGGTCCCGCAGGCCGTCCACAGTGTCGACCTTCGTCAGGCGACCATCGCGGATGATCGCCACGCGCCCGCAGGCCTTCTCGACCTCGGAGAGGATGTGCGACGAGAGGAACACGGTGGACCCGTCGGCCACGCACTCGTGCAGCGTCTCGAAGAACGTCTGCTGGACGAGCGGGTCGAGGCCGGACGTGGGCTCGTCGAGCACGAGCAGCTCGGGCCTGTGCTGCAGCGCGGCGATCACACCGACCTTCTGCTTGTTGCCCTTGCTGTAGGTCTTGAACCGCTTCCCGGCGTCCAGGTCGAACCGCTCGACCAGCGACGCCTGGTAGACCGGGTCCACGCCGCCGCGCAGGTTGGCGAAGTACTCGAGCGTCTGCTTGCCCGTCAGGCGGTCGTACAGGGCGAACTCGCCCGGGATGTAGCCGATGCGCTTGTGGATGGCGACGGGGTCGGCGCTGGACACGATGCCGAAGACCTTCGCCGTGCCGCTGGTGGGCCGGATCAGGTCGAGCATCGTGCGGATCGTGGTGGTCTTCCCCGCCCCGTTTGGGCCAAGGAAGCCGAAGACTTCGCCCTGCTGCACCTCGAGATCCACGTCAATGATCCCGCGGCTCTTGCCGTAGGACTTCGTGAGCTTCTCGAGGGTGATGACCGGGGGCATGGGCACTCCTTCCTCAGGCGAACCAGGTGCGCATCGAGTCGGGGTCGATGAGCGTGAACGAGCCCGGCGTCAGGCCGAGGATCCGCTCGATCGCCTCGTCATAGGCGTGGATGAACCGTTCGACCTCCTCGTACGGGACGCGACCGTCAAGGCGGTCGATGAGCAGGCGGCGGATGGCGTCGGTGGAGCCGGCGAAGAGCGCGGTGAGGATCACGGCCGCGTGGTCGGCGGATGAGACGTCCATCGTCCCCTCGGCCACGCCCTGGCGGAGGATCCTGGCCATCACGGGCTGGAACTGCTCGTAGGCCGCAGCCTCGGTGCGGACGCGGGCGACGTCGTTGCCCGGTTGGTACCACTTGCGGATCAGCGGGAGCAGCAGGTCGCTGCGGGCCGACTTCCAGCTCCCGGCCGACGCGAAGAGCGTCTGGAGCTTCTCAACGGCGGAGAGGACCGGATCCTCGGCGATCGGGGACATGATGGCCATCCCGGCCTCGGTCATGCGCTCGATGACCGCCTCGAGAATTGCCTCCTTCGACCCGAAGTAGTGGTACAGCGCCCCGCGGGAGCAGCCGAGCTCGTCCTGGACCGCCTGGATGCTCATGGCGTCATAGCCGCGCGTGCGGATCAGCCGCTCGGCGACATCGAGGATCTCGTCGCGGCGGACGGCGTGCGCGGTGGCGTTTCGGGTTCGGGCCATGGTGCTTGCGAATTCTCCGACCGACTGTCGGTCGGATTATAACCGGACGCTGCAAGCGGTGGTGGAGCCAACGGTCCCGAGAGGTCACGATGTCGCGCCGACGCGCGGTGCCGAACGGCAGGGCGAGGTCGGCCGGCCCCAGACGCAGCGACGCCGGGCAGCCCCTGGGCCACCCGGCGTCGAGCGGTTTGCGGTCCGGCTGGACCCCCGAAGGGTCAGCCCTTGCCCGGCTCCGGCTCCGGCTGCCCGAGGAGATCCTGCACCAGGATCTCGTGGCGAACGGCGTCCTGGCCCATATAGCAGTCCCAGTGCATCCCGGCGACGTCCTGCCCGATGCACCCGCCGGCGATCTTGCCGTCGACCGCGACGAGCTCCTTGCTGCCCGCGAAGTCGCTGGACTCCGGGGCAGGCGCGGTGGCCAGCGTGCAGTGGTAGGTGCTCCCGTCGGCGTCGAGCGTGCAGGCCGGGTTGGTCTCCCCGAAGATCGCCGTGCCCGCGGGCATGCCGGTCGCGACCTGCTTGGGGGTGAACAGACCGGCTGCGGCGGCGGTCCCGGCACCGATCACGAGCAGCGCGGCCACGCCCGCGCCAACGCGCTGGAGCCGGCGACGGCGCCCGCTGAGCTGGCGGCCGGTCGCGCGCTCGAGATCGTCGCCGAACTTGGCAAGGTCAGTCGGGGTGGGCGGAGTGGTCATCGGGTCTCCTGGCGGTCGGTGATGGCGGGGACGGCAACCGGGGCGGAACCGGGTGCCGTCGGGGAGAGTCGTGCACGGAGGGCGGACAGGCCGCGGTGGACGCGGACCCTGGCCGCGCCCTCGGTGATGTCCAGCGTGGCGGCGATGTCGGGATACCCGGCGTCATTGAGGACGCGCATCTCGACAGCCTCGCGCTGCGTCTCGGGCAGATCGTCCACGGCCTCGCGGAGGGCGTCGTCGAGGCCGTCGAGCCAGTGGTCGTCGGGTGCGGCAACGTTGGCCGCGGCATCGAGGCCGAGTCGCCGGCGAGCCTGCTGCCGAACCTGGTGGTCGCGCACGGAGGCTGCGATCACGTTGCGGGCGATGCCGAACAGCCAGGGCGCGGCGCCCTCGCCCCGGTCCACGAAGCGGCCCCGCGAGAGCCACGCCTCGGCGAACGTCTCGGCGGTGAGCTCGAAGGCGGAGCCCGCGTCGCTGGTGCGGCGCAGCATGAACGCGTGCACCCGCCCGACGTGCCGGTCGTAGAAGGCTCGGAACGACGCGGAGCTCCGGGCCGAGCGGCGCAGCAGCTCAGCGTCGGTCGGGACGACGGGCGGCGGATCAGCGGTCAAGGGCAATCTCCATGCGGGTTTGCCCATACATGGCGGCTGGCGCGCGATTTGTTACCGGGACGGTGGCCAACGCTCCCCGGGCGTCACGCCTCGGGCCAGCCCCCGAGCTCGGCCAGCGTCGGGGGATTGGCGCCGGCGCGCCCGCACACGACTGCAGATGCGCGCACGGCGAAGCGTGCGGCGCGCAAGACCGCCGCGGGATCGCCCGCGGAGTGGCGCCCGCCCCCACCCTGGACGAGGCAGGCGAGGAACGCGCCGCCGAAGGTGTCGCCCGCCCCGATCGTGTCCACGACGTCCACCGTCGGGGCGACCACCAGGTGCTCGACGCCGTCGATCAGCACGCGGACGGGCGCCGCGCCGTCGGTCACGAGCACCACGCGCGGCCCGAGCGCCTGCACCCAGCCGATGGCGGCGGTCAGGGTCTCACCCGGCTGGAGGAATGCGAGATCCTCAGTGCTCACCTTCACGATGTCCGCCCGGGCGAGCACGCGGGCGATCCGCGCCCGGAACGCGTCCGGGTCGCGCGTGATGGACGGGCGGCAGTTGGGGTCGATCATGAGGAGCAGGTCCGGCGGGAGCGCGGCGACCAGCGCCTCGAGGGTCGTCGCCATGGGCTCGAGCACAAACCCGAGCGTGCCGGTCAGGACCGCGTCCGTTTCTGCGGGCAGGCCTGCCGCGAGCGGACCGGGCAGGACCGCGGGCGCCGAGGTGGCATCGGTGTAGAAGCGGTACGAGGCCGCACCGTCGGCGCCGATCTCGGCGAGGGCGAGCGTCGTGGGGAGCTCGGTCCTTTGGGCCATCGAGAGGTCCACGCCGGCACCCGAGAGCCCGGCCTCGAGGTCGCGCCCGAACCGGTCCGAGGACAGGCCGCCGATCCACGACACGGCCATGCCCAGACGACCCACGGACCGCGCGCTGTTGTACGGTCCGCCGCCCGGCACGGCCGTGATGGACCCGTCGGCCCGCACGATGAGGTCGACGAGGGCGTCCCCCGCAATGACGATCACAGCTGCCTCACACGCCGATGGGATGCCAGACGGTCTTCATCTCGAGGAAGGACGCGATCCACTCGGGGCGCTCGGCCGCGCGGTCGTCGAGCCAGTCGAACTTGGCGTCGGCGACCCCGGCGGGCCGCCGGGCGACGCGCTTCACGGAGTCGGCGGCGGCGGTCTCCGCGGCCGTGCGCAGGTCGTCGGGGATCCCCCACCCGTCCAACCCGTCCACGTCCGCATGGGACGCGAGCACCGGCACGAGCTCCTTGCGCTGCCCGGTGAGGATGTTCACGACGCCGCCCGGCACGTCGGAGGTGGCGAGCACCTCGGCCAGGCTGATCGAGGGCAGCGGGCGCAACTCGGACGCGAGCACAACGGCGACGTTGCCGCCAGCGAGGACCGGCGCGAGCCGCGACACGAGGCCCAGCAGGCTCGAGCGCTCGGGCGCAACGACGCCCACGACGCCGGTCGGCTCGGGGATCGTGAAGTTGAAGTACGGCGCCGCGACCGGGTTCGCCGAGCCCAGGACCTGGCTGATCTTGTCGGTCCAACCCGCGTACCAGACCCAGCGGTCGATGGCCCGGCCCACGAGGGTCCTGGCCTCCCCGACACGCAGGCCCTCGGCGGCCATGACCTCGGCCGTGAACTGGTCGGCGCGGCCCTCGAGCAGCTCGGCGACGCGGTAGAGGATCTGGCCGCGGTTCATCGCGGTGCGGCCGGCCCAACCCGGGGCGGCGGCACGGGCGATCCGCACGGCGTCGCGGAGGTCCTTGCGCGAGGCGCGGCAGGCATTGGCGAGGGGCTGGCCGTCAGCGTCGGACACCAGGTACGTGCGGCCGCTCTCGGTCCGCGGGAAGGCGCCGCCGACGTACAGCTTGAACGTGCGCAGGACCGGGAGGCGGTCCGTGGTCCCGGCCATCAGCGGTCCTCCAGCCGCACATACGCGTGCAGTCCGTGCATGCCGCCCTCGCGCCCGAACCCGGACTCCTTGTACCCGCCGAACGGCGAGGTCGGGTCAAAGCGGTTGAATGTGTTGGCCCAGACGACGCCCGCCTTGAGGGCCTGCACCATGGCGAACACCTTCGACGCCTTCTCGGTCCAGATGCCCGCCGACAGGCCGTACGCGGTGTTGTTCGCCTTCTCGACCGCCTCGTCGGGCGTCCGGAAGGTCAGCACCGAGAGCACGGGGCCAAAGATCTCCTCCTTGGCGATGCGGTGGCTCTGGGCGACGTTCGTGAACAGCGTGGGTCGGAAGAACCAGCCACGCTCAGGGAGCGAGCAGGCGGGCTGGAAGAGCTCCGCGCCCTCGGCCACGCCGCTCGCCACGAGCTCGGTGATCTTGTCGAGCTGCGCCTTGTTGTTGATGGCCCCGACGTCGGTGTTCTTGTCCATCGGGTCGCCCACGCGCAGGGTCGCGAGGCGGTTCTTCAGGCGCTCGACCAGCTCGTCGGCCACCGACTCCTGGACGAGCAGCCGCGAGCCCGCGCAGCAGACCTCGCCCTGGTTGAAGTAGATCCCGTTGACGATCCCCTCGACCGCCTGGTCGAGCGCGGCGTCCTCGAACACGATGTTGGCGGCCTTGCCGCCGAGCTCGAGCGTCAGCACCTTGTCCGTGCCGGCGAGTGCCCGCTGGATCTTCTTGCCGATCTCGGTGGACCCGGTGAACGCCACCTTGGCGATGTCCGGGTGACTGACCAGCGCCATGCCGATGTCGCCGGGGCCCGGGACGATGTTCACCACGCCCGGCGGGAGATCGGCCTGCTGGCAGATGTCGGCGAAGAGGAGCGCCGAGAGCGGCGTGGTCGAGGCCGGCTTGAGCACGACGGTGTTGCCGGCCGCCAGCGCGGGCGCGATCTTCCAGCTCAGCATGAGCAGCGGGAAGTTCCACGGGATCACCTGCGCCGCGACGCCGAGCGGCTTGGCGACCCGGCCCGGGAACGCGTACTCGAGCTTGTCCGCCCAGCCCGCGTAGTACCAGAAGTGCGCCGACGCGAGCGGGACGTCGACGTCGCGGCTCTCCTTGATGGGCTTGCCCGTGTCGAGCGTCTCGAGCACCGCCAGCTCGCGGGCGCGCTCCTGCATGATCCGCGCGATCCGAAACAGGTACTTCGCCCGCTCACGGCCCGGCATGGCGCCCCAGACCTTGCGCTGCGCCCGCTTGGCGGCGGCGACGGCGCGATCGACGTCCGCGACCGTGGCCTTCGAGATCGTCGCCAGCTGCTGCTCGGTTGCGGGGTCGACGCTCGCGAAGGTGGCGCCGTCGGAGGCCTCGCGCTCGCGTCCGTCGATGAACAGGCCGTAGTGCTCGCGAACCGTGACGATGTCGCGCGACTCGGGGGCGGGCGCGTACTCCCAGGGGATCGCCTGGCCGTCGCCGAGACCCCAGGGGGCGGGCGTGGACGCCCCGGCGGGCGTCACGGGCTTCTTGGTGCTCACGCGGCCATTATGCATCGGCTGGGGGTGGTCACTGCCGTCCGACGGGCGCCCGTCTGGGTGGCTACAATCTCAGGTAATCGATTGCGAGCCGTCAACGGCGGCCGCGGGAGGACGCCACCTTGGGCAGCCCCGGCAACGAGCATCCCCTCCTCCATCGTGCGGCCGCGCCCGACGCTGACGGACTGGTGTGCTCGATTGACCCCGCCTCGGCCGGCTGGGACTGGACCTCGTTCCGCGTCTACCGTCTCGAGCCCGGCGGCGCGGTCTCAGTGCCCGGCGACGACCAGGAGCGCCTCGTGCTCGTGCTCGAGGGCTTCGCGCAGGTGTCGGCCGGCGAGCACGACTTCGGCGTCGTGGGCTCGCGCGACTCCGTGTTCGACGGTCCGCCGTGCCCGGTGGTCCTCGCGGAGCCCGGCCTCGACATCGCCGTGACGGCGACAAACCGCGCGCTCGTCGCCATCGCCTCGGCCCCCGGCGGCGCGGTCCGGCGCACGGCGCTCATCGAGCCCGCGGACATCCTGGTCGAGACACGCGGCGAGGGTCCCACGACCCGGCGGATCCACCACCTGCTGCCGCCTGCCGCCGAGGCCGGCCGACTGATCGCGTTCGAGGCCTACACCCCGGGCGGCAACTGGAGCAGCTACCCGCCCCACAAGCACGACACGGAGGACCCGCCGGTCGAGGCGCGGCTCGAGGAGCTGTACTACTACCGGTTCGCCAAGCCGCAGGGCTTCGCCTTCGCCCGCGTCTACACCCCCGATCGCAGTCTCGACGAGGTCATGGCGCCCATGGACGGCGACCTCGTCCTGGTCCCGCGGGGCTATCACCCGGTCGGCGTCCCTGCCGGGTATGACTGCTGGTACCTCAACATCATGGCCGGGCCTAATCGCGCGTGGCACTTCACCGTGGACCCCGACCACGCATGGCTCATGAACTGGGATCCGTCGGCGCCCAAGCCGACACAGGAGACGGAGAGAGCGTGATGGCCGGTTTTGCCCTCAAGGACCCGAAGCGGATCGGCGTTGCGGTGCTGGGCGCCGGCCGCATGGCGCAGACGCACATGCGGACCCTGGCCGGGATCGACGCGGTCGAGGTGATCGTGGTCGCCGACCAGGTCGAGGCGGCGGCGCAGCGCGGCGCTGAGGTCGCCCACGCCGGGCGCTGGAGCCTCAACCCGTTCGACGCCATCAACGACCCGGCCGTCGAGGTGGTCGTGGTCGTCACACCCACCTCCCTGCACGCGGCACACATCGAGGCCGCCCTGCGGGCGGGCAAGGCGGTCTGGACCGAGAAGCCGATCGCCCAGGAGATCGGCGACACGCAGAAAATCGTGGACCTGTGGCGCGAGACGGGCCTGCCGTGCGCCGTGGGCTTCATGCGCCGGTACGACCCCGGGTACGCCCGGGCGAAAGAGCTCATCGACGCCGGCGAGCTCGGCCGGATCGAGTCATTCCACGCCTACTCCCGCGACGTGAACCCGCCGCCGCTCGAGTTCCTGCTCCACGCAGGCGGCTCGTTCCTC
>Ga0302322_100002032_pt1 | contig 16933 bp, 13 predicted proteins | sample Fen_T0_2_FD_203757 | JGI IMG/M metagenome (GOLD analysis project Ga0302322, IMG submission 203757) | Peat permafrost microbial communities from Stordalen Mire near Abisko, Sweden - Fen_T0_2 | ecosystem: Environmental > Terrestrial > Soil > Wetlands > Permafrost | place: Sweden: Abisko... | reverse complement strand
TTACGAGCTCGAGGACCTCGGCTTCAAGTACCTGCACCCGACCCGCTTCAAGGTGCTGGAAAAGGCGGTCAAGGCCGCGCGCGGCAACCGTCGCGAAGTGGTCGGCAAGATTCTCGATGGCATCACCAAGCGCCTCAAGGAATTCGGGCTGGACGCCACCGTCACCGGCCGCGAAAAGCACCTGTCCTCGATCTACAAGAAGATGCAGGAAAAGCACATTTCGTTTTCGGAAGTGCTCGATATTTACGGCTTTCGCATCGTGGTGAAGGACATGGCCTCGTGTTACGTCGCGATGGGCGCGCTGCATACTCTCTACAAGCCGATCCCCGGCAAGTTCAAGGACTACATCGCCATCCCCAAGGCGAACGGCTACCAGTCGCTGCACACGACCTTGTTCGGACCTTACGGCACGCCGATCGAATTGCAGATCCGCACCGGCGACATGCACAAGATCGCCGAGGCCGGTGTGGCCTCGCACTGGCTGTACAAGACCCTCGACGAGAAGGACGGTCACATTTCCGACATGCAGCAAAAGACCCACCAATGGCTGCAGTCGCTATTGGAAATCCAGTCGGGCACGGGCGATGCGCTGGAATTTCTCGAACACATCAAGGTCGACCTGTTCCCGGACGCGGTCTATGTGTTTTCTCCCAAAGGCAAAATCATCTCCTTGCCGAAGGGGGCGACGCCGATCGACTTCGCCTATTCGATTCACTCGGACATCGGCAACCGCTCCGTCGCGGCGCGCATCAATGAGACCGAATCGCCGCTGTCGACGCGGCTCAAAAATGGCGATCGCGTCGAAGTCATCACCAGCGAGACCGGACGGCCCAATCCTTCCTGGCTCAACTACGCGGTCACCGGACGCGCCCGCTCGCACATTCGCCACTACCTGAAGACAACCCAACTCGCCGAATCGGTCGAACTCGGCGAACTGCTGCTGATCCAGGCGGTTCGCTCGCTCAACTTCGACCCCAACGACATCGGCCGCACGCACTGGAGCCGCCTGTTGAAGGGCGATCACGTCAAGACGCGAGAAGCCGTGTTGACCGAAATCGGCCTCGGCAAACGCCTGGCCATCGTTTCGGCCCGCAAACTGTTTGCGGTGGCCGAGCTGGAAGCGGCCGAACATCGGCCGAAAAACGCCATCACCATTCGCGGCACCGAAGACATGGCGGTGCAATTCGCGCCGTGTTGCCGGCCGATCCCGGGCGACCCGATCATCGCGCAGATCAAGGGCGGCCAGGGACTCATCATCCACACCCACGATTGCCCGGCCATTCACCCCTACAAATTCGACCCGGACAAGTGGGTGGACGTGCAGTGGGACCCGGCTATCGACCGCCTGTTCCGGGTCGATATCCGCGTGCTGGTGACCGATCGCCGCGGCGTGCTGGCACGGCTTGCCGCAGAAATTGCCAGCGCGGACTCGAATATCGCCCAGGTGCAGATGGAGGATAGCCTCGCCGACAACGGCAAGTACTCGACGCTTAAATTCACGCTGGAAGTGCGCAACCGCATGCATCTCGCGGCAGTCATTCGACAATTGCGTAATCTGCCGGAGGTAGTGCGTCTGACGCGGTTAAAATCGGGTGTGAGCAAAGAACCTTCCACCAAGAAATGAACTCGGCACTCCACTCGCCGCGCATTGTGGCAGGCGGCTAGCCGGCGTGGCGGTGGCACAGAAAACCGGCAAAACGGCGAGCAAAAAACCTGCGGCGGCAACGACCGTTGCGCAAAAACTTGCCGCCATCGGCCTGCGCGTCGACTGGGACTTTGCGCTGCACCTGCCGATCCGCTACGAAGACGAAACGCGCATTGCCAAAGTGCGCGATGCTCAGCCCGGTATCCCCTGCCAGGTCGAGGCCGACATCGTTCACTGCGAAATTGCCTACCGGCCGCGCCGGCAATTGGTGGTGCAATGCGTCGATGGATCCGACACGCTTTACCTGCGCTTTCTGAATTTTTACGGCAGCCAGGTGAAGCAGATGCAGGTTGGCCGCCGCCTGCGACTGTACGGCGAGGTGCGGCCGGGATTCTTCGGTGCGGAGATGATTCACCCGCGCTATCGCGTCGTAGTACCCGGCGACGCAGTGCCGGAGGCCCTTACACCGGTCTATTCGACCACGGCGGGCGTCAGCCAAACCGTCATCCGCCGCGCCATCGACCGCGCGCTGTTGGTCCTGCAGCAGGCCCAGGCCTTCGACGACGCCTTGCCGGCTGCGATCCGGGCTCGCCTGCACCTGGAGGATTTCGAAGCCAGTGTGCTCGCCTTGCATCGGCCTTCACCGAGTGCATCGCAACAAAGCCTGGTCGAGCGCACCCATCCCGCCTGGCGACGCATCAAGTTCGACGAACTGCTTGCACAACAGCTCGCCATGAAAAAAGCGCGCGCCGCGCGCGATGCCAAGACCGCGCCGCGCCTCGCCGCCAAAAACAAGCTCACGCGGTCACTGCAACAGTCCTTGCCGTTCGGGCTGACCGGTGCACAGCTGCGCGTCTGGCAGGAAATCAGCCGCGACCTGACGGCGGCGCACCCGATGCAGCGCCTGCTGCAAGGCGATGTGGGCAGCGGCAAGACTGTGGTGGCAGCACTGGCGGCCGCACAAGCCATCGACAACGGTTACCAAGCAGCCCTGATGGCGCCCACCGAGATCCTGGCCGAACAGCACTACCGCAAGCTATCGGCCTTATTGGCGCCGTTGGGCGTTACCGTGACCTGGCTTACCGGCAGCCTGAAAGCGAAGGAGAAACGCGAAGCCATCGCTGCCATCGATGCGGGCACCACCCAGCTCGCCATCGGCACGCACGCCCTGTTTCAGGAGGGGGTGACGTTTGCCAAACTGGGGCTTGCCATCATCGATGAGCAGCATCGCTTCGGCGTCGCCCAACGTCTTGCGCTGCGCGAAAAATCGGCCGCCGGCAGTCACGAGGCGCACCAGCTGATGATGAGCGCGACGCCGATTCCGCGCACTTTGTCGATGAGCTATTTTGCCGACCTCGACGTTTCGGTGATCGACGAAATGCCGCCGGGGCGCACTCCGGTCATCACCAAACTGGTCAGCGACCAGCGACGCGACGAGGTGCTGGCGCGAATCCGCGATGCCTGCGCCGCAGGCGCCCAAGCCTACTGGGTGTGCCCACTGATCGAGGAATCGGAAACGCTGCAATTGAAAACGGCGGTCGAAACCTTCGAACGCATCCAGGCCGAGTTTCCGGAATTGAAGCTGGGCCTGGTGCACGGGCGCATGAAGCCTGCGGAAAAGAATGACGTGATGGCGAAATTCGTCGCCAACGAAATACAGCTGCTGGTTGCCACCACCGTGATAGAAGTCGGCGTGGATGTCGCCAACGCCAGCCTGATGGTGATCGAACACGCCGAGCGCATGGGGCTTGCGCAAATGCACCAGTTGCGCGGCCGGGTCGGCCGCGGCGCCGCGCAAAGCACCTGCATCCTCATGTACCAGAATCCACTCGGCGAGGGCGCACGGGCACGTCTCAAAGTGATCTTCGAAACCACCGATGGATTTGAAATCGCCCGTCAGGATTTGCACCTGCGCGGCCCCGGCGAGCACCTGGGCGCACGCCAGTCGGGAGCGCCGTTGCTGCGCTTCGCCGACATCGAACGCGATGTCGATTTGCTCGAAGCGGCGCGCGACACCGCTGCGCAACTGTTGGCCGACAACCTGCCGGCGGCCGACAAGCACCTGGCGCGCTGGCTCGGCAGCCGCCAGCACTACCTCAAGGCATGAGAACGCTGCGGCTGACCAGGATCGACGCCTGGCGAGACAAGCCGCCCTCGTATCCGCACCCCTTGCACCGATGGCTCACCGATCGCGGCTCGCTGACCTCGCGCATCATCGAACATTTCCCGGCCTTCAATCTGGTGCGCCTGCGCCAGCAAATGCTTCCGCCGTACCCGGACGAGCGCCGCCACCTGGATTTCCGCCACGGCGAACTGGCGATGGTGCGCGAGGTGCTGCTGCGAAGCGGACCTAATGCCCTGGTTTTCGCGCATAGCGTCGTTGCCCGCAATGACTTGCGCGGCGCCTGGCGCGGCCTTTCGCGCCTGGGCGGGCGACCGTTGGCGGAGATGCTGTTTCGTGACCCGAAGGTGAGCAGACTGCCGATGGAATACCACAGGATCGACCGCCGCCATCCGCTGTACCGGCGCGCAGCCGAAGTGGCAACCTTCTCCGTGTCCTCGTTATGGGCGCGCCGCAGCGTGTTTTTGAAGCGAGGCCGACCGCTGTTGGTAACGGAAGTCTTCCTGGCCGACGCCATTGGCAATGAGTGCGTCAGCCGCCTCGCAACTTGGCGAGCTGCTCCCTGACATAGCCCAGCGTCTGGCCGGCCGGGGCGATTTCCAGGTAGGTCGAGTAGGCCTTTTCCGCCTTCGCTATATCGCCCGACTTGAAGTAGGCATCGCCCGCATTGAGGTACGCAATCGCTCGCGAGGGATCGATCTTCAGCGCATTTTCGAACCAGCGCGCTGCTTCCGCAAACTTGCCCTGCTTGTAATAGACAAAGCCGAGATTGTTGGCGGCCAGGGCGAACGATGGCTGCTGCTTCAGCGCTTCGGTGAATTGCGATTCCGCTTCGGGATATTTCTTTTCCTTGTAGAACTGCAATCCGCGGTCGTTCAGCCGCTGTGCCAGTTGGCGCGCCGATAAAGGCGCCCCTGCGGGAAGGACCAGCTTGCGTTCGTTCCCCTCCAGGTCTTTGACGACCACCGGCGCAATCTTGCCGGATGGAGTGGCGGCGTCGGTCGCGCCCGGTACCGGCTTTTGATCCAGCCGCGAATTCAGTGCGATCGCATCGCTCGACAATTGGGCGGACTGAGCGCCGAGAAACTCGCTCTCGGCCGGCAGAGCGAATACAAAATCGCCGCCTTCCGAGCCGGGCAGGCTGCCGAACGCGGGCGTTTGCGGCGCCACGTTAGCGACGGCCGGCGCGACATAGGCGGCCAGTTCGGTTGCGGTGACGAGGCCATCTCCGTTGAGATCGGCCTTGCCATCCAGGCCTTGCAGGACGGCCCATGTAAACACCGAATGACCGTTGGGCCCGCCGTCGGCGACCAACTGGTCCGAGCCCCCTGCGGTCAGCATTTGCCGGCCGATGCGCCGCGCGTTGTCCTTCAGGAAATTGCCCCCCGATGCACCCCGCGTCAGACCCAGACCGCTATAGCAGGCGTCCATCACGAACATGGCGTGATTGACCGGCAGGCTCTCGGCGATGTTCTGTATTTCGGTCATGGGGATGGCATCCGAGGCGATCTGGCCGGGATCCGAATCCACCGGAACGATGTAACCCAGGTCCCGGCCGGAGCTGAGCGTGCGCGTCGCCCCGTGGCCGGCGAAAAAGAAAAACAGCCGATCGGTCTTTTTCAGATTGGCGTGCGCCAGTCGATCGTGAAACGCGGCGAGGATGCCGGCGCGCGTCGCCTCCTGGTTACGCAACGAAATCACCTTGTCGGCCGGAAACCCCAGCTTGCCGATCAGCACCTCGCGAATGGCGTCGGCATCGCGAGCCGCGTACTGAAGCTTCGGCCACCTGGCGTAGGCATCGATGCCGACCACAATGGCCCAGGAGTCGCTGTAGTTCGCCGTTTGCACCGGCTGCACTACCGGTTTGCCATCCACCTTGACCGGCGCAAAGTCACTGCCATTCCACTCGGCGAACCGGTAGCCTTCCGCGACCAGCCGGTCCAGCACCATCGGCAGGGCTTTTACGGTGCGCTCGTGGATGTCGTGGAACAGGAGTATCCCGCGCCCCTCCTTGTCCAGCGAGCGAATGACACGATCGGCAATGGATTTCGGCACCGGGTCGGCCCAATCCAGGCTGTCGACGTTCCACAACACCGAAACCAGCTTCGCGTCCGCGACGCTTTGCAACGCCTGCGCATTGCGCGCGCCATATGGGAAACGGAACAACGGAGACCGCTTCGGATCGACGATTTTCAACAGCTGGTCGGTGCTGGCGATTTCGTCGCGGACCCGCTCCTCGGTTTCCTTGGAGAGCTGTGCATGCGTGAAACTGTGATTGGCAATCGTGAATCCGGAACCAACCAGGTCACGAGCGGCGGTGGCGCGACCGGATAGCGCGGGTTTCCCGTCCGCGCCAACCTGACCCAGATTCTTGCCGACCTCGAAAAAAACCGCCGGCGCGCCGTACTGCTTGAGGATGGCGGCAATTTCCGCCGTGTAGGTTTGGTGGGGCCCGTCGTCGAAGGTCAGCAGCACGGTCTTCGGCGGCAGCTTGCGGCCATCCACTTCGCGGGTCGCCGCCGCTTTCTCCTCGGCAACTGCGCCCGGTGCCGGCACGATCACGCCGAAATCTTTCAGTACCTGGTCGCGCGAATAGAGTTTTTTCAGGTTCGCGACATAAGTCTCCCAGCGCTCGCGCTTGAGTTCGATGGCGCGCGCATCGAATCGCCCGAAAATCTGGCGGATTTCCTTTTCGTAGTTTCGCTCGATTTCCGCCAGCGCATCCAGGTCCTCACCGATGCGTTTGTGAATGCGAATCGCCGGCAATGAAGTGTCGAGCGCCACTGCCCTCTGGGCGCCGCGCAATACCTCGCGGAAGGCCAGCCGGTCGGCGTCGAACAGCGAAGGATCCGATTCGACAAAATCCAGAAAACGCGACAAGTCGTCGTGCCATCCCGGGGCGCCGGAAGCGATCAGTGCTGCGATGGCGGCATCGAGCCTGTCGATATTGTCGCGGCTATCGTGGAAAATCTGCTGGCCGACCTGCGAGGCTGCTCGCTTTTCCGCCGCGGTCATATTCGCTTCGTCGGCGAACAATACGATCAGCCGGCGATAGGCGGCCAGAATTTGCGCGGGCTCGCTTTGCAGAGTCTGCCTGCGGACCGCCGATGCCTGGTCGGCTTTCGTCGAAGGTCCGGCCGGCTGCATGCGCCAGACGCTGCTGGCCCCAGCCAGCAGCGCCACAAAACCGATGGCCGCGACCAGAGTCTTTTTGTTCATGCGCCGGTCCGGGTCACGACTTTGTAGTCATTTTCCATGAGCGGCCGCAGGCGGGCTATTTCTTCGAGAGCTCGATCAGCTTCGCGTACTTGGCAAACGCCGCGAAGCAGCCGATGGCGACGTGCGCAAAGCCGGGCCCGCCATCGAGGAATCCCAGGCGCAGGAAATAGAACTTGATGAAGCGCGCCATCGGGCTCAGGAACAGTTTCAGATAGCCGGCGCGCACGCCTTGCTGGTAGAGCGCGTCGGCGTGCAAGCTTGAATAGCGATTCTGCTTCGCCAGGTAATGGGTGACCTCTTCGGCGGAGTCGTGCAGCAGGTCGCCTTTCAACGTGCCGACTTCGGCGGTGGTGATGACGGCTTCGTGCACCTCGTCGTTCGACCAGCTGGCGCGCGCGCGGTGAAACAAACGCAGCGACCAATCGGGATAGCCTTCGCCGTGCGACAACCATTTGCCGAGGAAGCGGTTGCGGCGCGCCATCCGGTAGGCCATCACCCGCGGCGCCACCATGGTGGCGGCAATTTCGGCGGCCAGCACCGGCGACACGCGCTCGTCTACATCGATGCAAAGCACCCAATCGTGTTTGGCGATAGAGACGGCGAACTGCTTTTGCCGGCCAAAGCCCAGCCATTCCTTTTCCACCAGACGACAGCCCTTCACCTCGGCAATGGCGCGCGTTTCGTCCTCGGAGCCCGAATCGACCACCAGGATCTCGTCGGCGAATTGCACGCTATCGATGCACTCGCCGATCTGCGAGGCGGCGTTCTTGGCGATGATGACGACCGACAGGGGGAGCTTGTGTGTGGGCACGGTAGGTGGGCCAGTGGTTTGCAGGCATTGTAAAGGAAGCAGGGTGCGGCACATCGATCTATGTGGCAGCGAAGTGGCTCGTTTAAAATGCCGGATGCGCGTACTTCTGGTCAAACTCTCCTCGCTGGGCGACGTGATTCACAACCTGCCGGTGGCGACCGACCTCGCGCAAGCGCTGCCCGGCATCGAAATCGACTGGCTGACCGAGGCGCCGTACGCCGAGCTGGTCGCGCTGCATCCGGCGGTACGCAATGTATACCCGGTACATCTTCGCCATCTCAAGAAGCATTGGTGGTCGTCTGCGGCCTGGCGCGAATGGCGGGCAGACCGTTTGCGCGTCGGCGCCCGGAAATTCGACCGCGTACTCGATACCCAAGGCCTCCTCAAGAGCGCCTGGGTGGCGCGCTGGGCGGATGCGCCCATCGCCGGGTACGGAGCCGCCAGTGCGCGCGAACCGATGGCCGCACGTTTTTATGCGCAGCAATTCGATGTGCCGCGCGATCTTCACGCGGTCGTCCGAAACCGACGATTGGCGGCACAGGCGTTTGGCTACGAATTGACGCCGGTCATCGATTACGGTCTGCGCAACGCACTGCCGCCACCGCCTTGGCTGCCCACTGCGCCGTTTGCGGTTTTTCTACACGGCACCAGCCGCGCCGACAAGCAGTGGCCGCAGGCGCACTGGATCGCCCTTGGGCGCGAGCTGGACGCTCGTGGCTTGCAGGTGCTGTTGCCGTGGGGAAGCGCGGCTGAGCGTGCCACCGCCGACCAACTAGCGGCTGCAATACCACAGGCAAGCGTCGCTCCCGCGATGTCGCTGGTCGACGCGGCGGGCATGCTTTCCCGGGCTGCGGCCGTCATCGGCGTCGATACCGGCTTGGCCCATCTGGCGGTCGCCCTGCAACGACCGACGGTGGGCATCTACCTCACCACCTCGCCGAGACTCACCGGCCTTGCCGGAGGCGTGGGTGCCGTCAATCTGGGGGATGGCAGCGCGGCGCGGCCGGATTGCCCGCCGGTCGAAGCGGTGCTGGCAGCTCTGCAATCGGTGTTGAACGAGAAGACTTCGACGTGATGCGCGCCATTTATAGCCTGTCGATGACGCTGGCGCTGCCGTTGATCTGTTTGCGTCTGGTGTGGCGCGGCTTGCGCCAGCGCGGATATCTTCAGCACGTCGGTGAACGCTTTGGCCGCTTTTCTTCGCCTCGTTCCAGCGGCTGTGTGTGGATACACGCGGTATCGGTAGGTGAAACGCGTGCCGCCAAGCCGCTGATCGACGCGATTCGTGCGCGATTTCCGGAGCGCCCTGTCCTGCTCACCGGCATGACGCCGGCCGGCCGGCAAACTGCGCTAGACCTGTTCGGCGACACTGCGACCATCGCTTTCCTCCCCTACGATCTTGCCTGGCTGCAGCGGCGCCTGATCGCACACTTTCAACCGGCGCTGTTGCTGGTGATGGAAACCGAAATCTGGCCCAACCTCCTTCGCGCGTGCGCCGAAACCGGGGTGCCGGCGATGCTGGTCAACGCGCGGCTGTCGGAGCGCTCGCGTCGCGGCTATGCCCGCTTCGCGCCGGTTCGGTCTCTGGTTCGCGATGCCTTGCAAAACCTGCATGCGATATCGGCGCAGTCGACGGCCGATGGCGAACGCTTGTCCTCGCTGGGCGCGCGCAATATCGTCGTGAATGGCAATCTCAAATTCGATTTCGCGGACGATCCGGTTCGCTTCACGCTCGGCAAGTCGTGGCGCTCCGGCAGCGGTAGATCGCGGGTGCTGGTAATGGCCAGCACCCGCGATGGCGAAGAGCCGCCGTTGTTGCGGGCCTATGCACGCACGTTCAGCGTCGAAGAGCGCGCCACCATGCTGCTGGTGGTGGTGCCACGGCACCCGCAACGATTCGAAGAGGTCTGGTCGCTACTGCAAAAGAGCGGCATGCGTGCCGCGCGTCGCAGTGTCGCGGGTCCGGCCGGGGCGGAAGTCTGGCTGGGTGACTCGATGGGCGAAATGTCTGCGTATTTTGCGATGGCCGACATCGCCATCGTCGGCGGCAGTTTCGAAAACCTGGGCGGCCAGAATTTCATCGAGGCGGCGGCGGTCGGCGTACCGGTCGTGGTGGGACCGCACACCTTCAATTTTGCCGAGGCCACGCGCGGGGCCGCCGATGCCGGTGCGCTGTTGCAGGTTGCTGATGCCGACCACGCCATGCAGGTCGCGTGCGACTTGTTTCGGGATGAGCCGCGGCGCGGCGCAATGGGATTGGCCGCGACGCGTTTTGCCCAGGCGCATCAAGGCGCCACGCAAAAAACAATGGGGCTGATCGCCCCATTGTTGTCGAAGTAACGCGCCGCTTATTTTTGCAGCAGGCGATTCACTTCGGCGAGATCGTCCTCCTGCAAGCGCCCGGTCGCCGATTTCAATTTCAATTGCGACAGGATCGTGTTGTAGCGCGCCTGTTGCAAATCGCGGCGGGTCTGGAACAACTGCTGTTGCGCATTCAGGATATCGACGTTGGTACGCACGCCGACTTCGCGGCCGAGGATGGTCGAATCCAGCGACGACTTGCTCGATACGAGTGACGCTTCCAGCGCTTTCACCTGTGCCACGCCGCTGTTGACGCCGACGAAGGCCTGGCGCACGGTTTGTTCGACGGTGCGCTTGGTGTTTTCCAGGTCCTGCTCGGCCTTGTCCTTGTTCGACAGCGCCTGGCGGATGCGCGATTGGGTGCCGCCGCCCTGGTAGAGCGGAATGGTCAGGGTGAGTCCCAGCTGGGTGTTCTTGGAAATGATGTCGGAACCCAGCAAGGTGCCGAGGCCGCTGATCGCCGGAGACGAGCTGTTGCGATAGGTGCCGGTCAAATCGAGGGTGGGCAAGTGGCCGGCCTTGTTGCGACTGACATCCTTGTCGGCAAATTCGAAATTGGCGCGCGACTGTGCAATCACCGGGCTCGCTTCGTCTGCCGCGCGTACCCACTGTTCCATGTCGGGCGGATTCGGCGTCGGCAGGGCAACGCTGTCGCGCAATACGGCGAGCGTCGAAGGCGGCTTGCCCAGCAACTGCTGCAGCGCCTGTTTCTTGATCTGCAGGTCATTCTGGTCGGATATTTCCTTGGCGACCGACAGGTCGTAGCGGGCTTGGGCGTCGTAGGTATCGACGATGGTAGCGGTGCCGACTTCGAAATTGCGCTTGGCCTGCGCGAGTTGCTCCGACAGGGCTTTCTTTTGCGCGGCCGACAGGTCGACGTTGTCCTGTGCCAGCAACACGTCGAAGTAGGCCTGCGCCGCGCGGGTGATCAGGCTTTGCTGGGCATCGGCAAAAGCGGCTTCGGCCTGCTTGAAAACCAGTTCCGACTGGGTGAAGGCGATCCAGTTTTGCAGGCGAAACAGCGGTTGGGTCAGGGTCAGCGTATAGCTATGGGCGTTGTAATCGAGCTTCGGCGCGCCTTCGGTATCCTGCGTATTGCGGGTATAGCTGTAGGCCAGGCTCAGGGCAGGCAGCAAATTGGTGGCGCGCGACTGGGGAACACCCTCGCGCGCCGCTTCGAAGGCATAGCGGGCGGAGGCGAACACCGGGTCCTGCGCCTGGGCGTCGTGATAGACATCGAGCAGGTCTGCGGCGCTGGCGCTGGTACCGGCAAACAGGGCGGCGATGGCGAGGGAGGCAAGTTTCAATTTCATTTTTTTGGCTTTCTCACAATACAAATAGGCTAGGACGCGCCGGGCGGGCCCTGCGGATTCAATATACGGCGACACCGGGGTCCACCTGCCGGGACCAAGCGTCTATACCACCGTCGAGATTATGCAGCTTGTCAAAGCCCTGGCGCTGCAAAAATGCGACGACTTGCAGACTTCGCGCCCCGTGATGACAAATTACGACCGTGGGATGCGATTTGTCGAGCTCGTCGAGCCGATCCGGAATCTGCCCCATCGGCACGTGTTTGGACCCTTCGATGCGGGCCAGTTGCCATTCCCAGGGCTCGCGGACATCCAGCAGTGCCGGCTTGTCGCCGGTATTCGCGGACAGCAGGGCGTGAAGCGCGGGGGCGCTGAGTTGCAACATTGCGCCGCCTAGAATACGAAGCGGGATGGCTGCGCGGCGTTCACCAACGGCGTCAGCACGGTTTCGAACATCACCCGGGTCGTGATCGCGGCGGGCGTTTTCGTGTACAGCGTGGCCTGCATGACCGGCTCGTCGCCCACCACCGCGAACAGGCGCCCGCCCGGATGGAGGGCGTCGAGAAAGGCTTCCGGCAATTCCGGTACCGATCCGGTCAGGACGATGGCATCGAATCGTTCCTGCCCGGTGAACGCCACCGGGGAACGGGCCGCATCACCCACCTTGAGATGCACATTGACGATGCCGGCGCGAGCCAGGCTGGCGGCGGCGGTACGCGAGAAGTCTTCATACATTTCGATCGAGGTGACCTTTTCCGCAAGCCGCGACAGCAGCGCCGCGAGATACCCGCTACCGGTACCGATTTCGAGCACGTGATCGTCGGCCTTTAGGAGCAGATCCTGCACGATGCGCGCTTCCACTTTCGGCGCCATCATCGCCTGGCCGTGGCCCAGCGGAATTTCCATATCGACGAAAGCCATGCCGCGCGCCGTGGGCGGCACGAAGTCCTCGCGTTTTACCTGATGCAGCAGATCCAGTATCACCGGGTTCAACACGTCCCAGGTGCGGATCTGCTGTTCGATCATGTTGAAGCGGGTGTTTTCGATATCCATGTTCCAGGCCGGTTGGCGGTGAGAGAGCGATTTTAACAAGACATTGCATCAAGCCGGGTTGGGCTTGATCAATCCCTTCAACAACATATCCGCATGAGTATTCAAGTAGGCGATGGGATCGACCGCATCGTTGGCGCAAATGCCGAGCGAGTGTTTCCAGATCATCAGCATCACCACCGGCGCGCAGCACAAGCGGGTAATGTAATCGACGTTGACCGGCTGAAACTCGCCGGACTGGATGCCGCGCTCGATGGCACGTGCGAAGAGCATGCTGCCGCGCTCAAAAACCTCGTCGTGATAAAACTTGGCCAATTCCGGGAAATTGCCGGCCTCGGCAATCATCAGCTTGGTAATGCCCGAATTGGCGGTCGCGCCCACCCGGTTCCACCACATCATCAGCAATTCGCGCAGCAGGTCGGCACTGGAGCCGGTAAAGGCGTTGGCAAACTCTTCGGCCTCGGCAATCGGCGCCACATAGCCTTCGCTGACGACGGTTTTGAGCAACTCCTCCTTGCTGTCGAAATACAAATAAAGTGTGCCCTTACTTACTCCGGCACGCTTGGCCACATCGTCCAGGCGCGTGGAGGCAAAGCCTTTTTCGACGAATAATTCGAGCGCTGCGGCCGTCAATTCCGCGGGTCGCGCGTCCTTGCGACGCGCCCAGCGGGGTTCGATGATTTTGGCTAGCGAAGACATGAGCAATCTTGTAAATGACTCGTTGGTCAGTAAGATACGCCCGAGGGGCGCTACTGTCAATCCAAAGTCTGCCGATAGCGCTTCAGGGCGACCGCGCCGGCGACCAGCATAAAGAGGCCGATCGGCCATAGTTCCGGCAGGATTTCACCTAGGCCGTTTCCCTTTAATAGCACGCCGCGCACGATGCGCAGGAAATGCGTCAGCGGCAGCACCTCCCCGATCACCTGCGCCCAATCGGGCATGCCGCGAAACGGGAACATGAAACCCGATAACAACATGGATGGCAGGAAAAAGAAAAAAGTCATCTGCATGGCTTGCAACTGATTCTTGGCGACCGTCGAGAAGGTGAAGCCGACTGACAGGTTCGCGGCGATGAATACGATCAGCGCCATCGACAACACCGCCAGGCTGCCGACGATGGGCACACCGAAAATGAGCTTGGCCGCGCTCAGGATCAGGGTCACCTGCAGGTAGCCTACGATGATGAAGGGTGCGATCTTGCCCGCCATCACCTCGATCGGTCGCACGGGAGTAGCCAGCAGATTTTCCATGGTGCCGCGCTCGCGCTCACGGGTCATGGCGAGTGCCGTCATCATGATCATGGTCATGGTGAGGATCACACCCATCAGGCCGGGCACAATGTTGTAGCGGGTGATGCCCTCTGGATTGAAGCGCCGCTGTATTCGCAGATCGACCGGTACATCACCCGACTTCAATTGGGCAAGCGGACCGGTCAATTCCTGGTCCAGCGCCTGCTTGACGACTTGATTGAGCGTTGCCAGCGCGTTCCCGGTCGCGGAAGGATCGGTGGCATCGGCCGCCAGCAACAATTGAGGATGTTCGCCGCGCTGCAGCTTGCGTGAAAAATCCGAGGGAATGACCAGAACGAATTGCACGTCGCCCAATTTCAGCATGCGGTCGGCTTCGGCCTCGCTGGCGGCACGATGCGTGAATTTGAAATACTGGGAATTCTCCAGCGCGCGCACCAGCGAACGCGAGAACGGGCTTTCGTCATTCACGACCATCGCAGCCGGTAAGCCCTTGGGGTCGGTATTGATGGCAAAGCCGAACAGGACCAGCTGAATGATGGGAACGCCGACGATCATGCCGAAAGTCAGGCGGTCGCGCTTCATCTGCACGAATTCCTTCATCAACACGGCGATGAAGCGCGGCCAGGAGAAAAAGGCGTTCATTGATAGTTGTCCTTGGCCGTACTCATCATGCCGATAAAGACGTCCTCCAGACTCGACTCGATCTGCGTCCAGTGCTTATCGGTACGGGCAATAAAGGGCTTCAAGCTTTGCTCCAGCAAGCCGGCATCGGCGCCGCTGACGTGCAGGGTGGTACCGAATGGCACCACCATTTCCACGCCCGGCAAGCCACGCAATTCCAGTGCTAGTGCGTGAAGGTCCGTACCGGTTACGGCCCAGGTCACCAGACCCGATTGCGCCACTACTTCGGCAGCGGTGCCCTTGGCCAGCAACTTGCCGTAGGCGATGTAGGCGAGTTCGTGGCAGCGCTCGGCCTCGTCCATGTAGTGGGTGGAGACCAATACGGTCAAACCTTCGGCAGCCAGATCGTGAATCTGGTCCCAGAATTCCCGCCGCGCCTTGGGATCAACACCGGCCGTGGGTTCGTCGAGCAGCAGGAGTTGCGGAGAATGCAATAGACAAGCTGCCAGCGCCAAACGTTGCTTCCAACCGCCCGAAAGCGAACCTGCCAATTGTTCGCGCCGCGCGTCCAGTCCCAGCCGTTTCAGCGCGTCGCTGACGGCTTGTTTGCGATTGGGCACGTCGTATACGCGCGCGATGAAGTCGAGATTCTCGGCCAGGGATAAATCATCGTAGAGGGAAAATTTCTGCGTCATGTAGCCGACCTGGCGCTTGATTTGCAGCGAGTCCTTGCGAATGTCAAAGCCCAGGCACTGCCCCTCGCCGGCATCCGGCGTCAGCAGGCCGCATAGCATGCGGATGGTGGTGGTTTTGCCGCTACCATTGGGACCGAGGAAACCATAGATCTGGCCGCGATTCACCCGGATGGAAAAATTGTCCACAACGGCCCGGCCTGCATAGCACTTGGTCAGCCCCTTCACGTCGATGACCGCTTCGGTCGAAGGCGCTGTTGGCGCGCTAGTCGCATCGCCGTTTTCTGCGCTCACAGCTTCACTTCAACCGGTTGTCCCGGATGCAGCTTGACCGCATCCTCGGGCGTTGCGCGCGCTTCAACGGCGAAGACCAGGCTGGCCCGATTCTCCTTGCTGTAAATCAGCGGCGAAGTGTATTCGGCCTGCGGCGATACAAAGCTCACCTTGGCGGTAATCGGCGCGCAGCCGTCGCAGCTCACCGTCACGGCCTGACCAATCTTGATGGCGCCGACCTGCGGCTCCGGCAAAAAGAATTTGAGCTTGATGTTTTCCGCCGGCAATAGCGAGACCACCGGCATGCCGGCCTGCACCCACTCGCCCTGCGTGTACATCGTATCGGCGACCAGCGCCGCTTTCGGCGCGCGCTGGCTCTTTTGCGCGAGGCGCCATTCGGCCTGTGCCAGTTGCTCGCGCGCGGCTTTCACTTCCGATTGCAGCGCAGCGATTTCGTCGCTGCGGCCGGCGGTGAGTTGCGATACTTTCAGTTGCGCATTGAGTTCGGCCACGTGCGAGCGGTCGCGATCCTGCGCGCTGCGGGCTTCGTCGAGCTTGGAGGGCGACAGGAATTTCGAGGCAACCAATTCTTCGGTTCGCTTCATGTCGGCCGATGAAAGATGCAAAGCCGCTTCGGCCTGCGCAAGTTGCGCGCGAACCGCCGCAACTTCTTCAGGCCGCTTGCCCTTGCGCGAATTCTCCAATTGCGACTCGGCCTGGCGCACGCGGGCCGACGCCTCTTCGCGCGCGGCGCGCTCGTTCTCCTGCTCAAGCGCGAACAACGCGGCTCCGTTGGCAATGCGGTCACCGCGCTTTACGCTCAGGGTGGCGAGACTGCCCGCATAGGGTGAGGCGATGCGCACGTATTCACCTTCGGCATATCCGGAAAAGGTTTTCGGGTCGCTTTGGCTGCAACCGGCGGCGAGCACAAATGCGCAGATGGCAGCAAGCCGGGAGGGACGTGGGTAGGGCATGCTAGGACTCCTGACAGTTAACGTGCCGACATGCCGGCGAGCGCCATGTCGACGCGCTCGGCGATCGCGGCATCGCCAAAGACAAAATTTTCGAGACTGGTGCCGACGATCGGCGGGGCGAGGCCGCTGTTCAATACCGCCGTGCCCAGCAGGATCGGCGCACCGACACCGCCCATCAGAAACGCCACCGCCTGCGGCGGCGCCATTTTCTTGAACACACCTTCCTGCTGTCCTTGTGTCACCAGCGTCAGCACCACCGCGAGGTGGCGGGGCAGATTGGCTTGCAGGAATTCCATCACCACTTTTTCGCCTGCAAAGGCATCGCCAAGCAGGCGCACCAGCAACACGCGGTTGTCGCGGGCAAAGCGCGCCAAGACGTTGACGGCGGCGCGCAGGTTGTCCATCGTAGAGGCAGTTTTGTGGGCCTCCAGTTCCAGGGTGGCGAACATCGAGTTGTAGCGCTGCTCCAGCAGGGCGCGCACGAACACATCCTTGGTCTTGAAGTGGTAATGGAACATGCCGAGGTTGACCCCGGCGCGTTCGGTGACCTGGCGAATGCTCAGCCCGCGCGCGCCGGTAGTGGGCAACAGCTCGTGGCCGGCTTG
>Ga0302322_100002029_pt1 | contig 16941 bp, 12 predicted proteins | sample Fen_T0_2_FD_203757 | JGI IMG/M metagenome (GOLD analysis project Ga0302322, IMG submission 203757) | Peat permafrost microbial communities from Stordalen Mire near Abisko, Sweden - Fen_T0_2 | ecosystem: Environmental > Terrestrial > Soil > Wetlands > Permafrost | place: Sweden: Abisko... | reverse complement strand
ATTTCCTCTTTGCCGACGAGCCTGTACGCCTCCGCCATTTCTAGGACTCGAAGCGTCCTAAGCGTACTCGCGTCCACTTCGACGCCGAAGCCTCCGACGCCCGTCGCCCGTCAGTGACCATCGACCAGCTCTCTCGAACTCCCGCTCCGAGCTCAGGGGCGCGGCCTCGCACGACGAGGCCCCAAGACCTAGACGTCACCAAGCGTTGCCAACTCCCGTTCCGCTAGCGCCCACGGCCACCACGAGAAACCGCCACAACAAGCCAACGGACCCGCGGCCACCACGGCGCGGTGGGCTCGTGGTGGCTGCGCTCGCGCTACTCGGCTTCGCGACCAAGCGTCGCGAAGGCCGTTTCGTTGTGGGTCATTCAGGACTTGAACCTGAAGCCAATGGAATGAGAAGAGTCCCGGCGGCGAGGACGGATCCCCGATAATTTACGGCATTTATGGTGGTTTTCGTCACTCGCGGTCGGGACAGGGAGGGACCGCAGGGGACCGGCGAGGACACTATCGCGCTGGGTGAAAATCTAGGGGCAAGGAGCATCCGAGCTTGGCAGCGGCGAGGATTGCGCCAAGCTGCGCGCGCGCTCCGCGCGTCGCGGATAGCCTTCGCAACGCCCGCGAAGACCGTGTGCAATTTGGCGAGAACACAAGCGGGCAGGAGACCGATCTGCGCCGAGACGAGCTACATTTCAAGCCCTTGCTGTGAGTGAAATCTTCAACGATCCTGTGCTGGAGGAGCGTGGTAGCCACCACAGGCAGCCAATGCCCAAAGAACTGGCGCGCTTGCGACCGCAGCGGGGCAGCTCACAAACGCCGAAAGCCCAAACCGGGGGACTTGGGCTTTTAGTTGTTGAGGGTCATTCAGGACTTGAACCTGAAGCCAATGGATTAAGAAGCAGCTGACGGGTGGGTCCGGAAGAGTTACAAGAGAGCTTCGGAAGAGCTTGGTCGTGGAGCCAGCGCGGCCACCGAGGCCGCCACCACGGGGACTGCGTGACTACGCACCATCTCTAGATATCCGCACGGTTTCTATCGGGCTGGACGATCACCGTCCGTTGTCGAATGCACAACGAAAGCCAATATTATAGCGATTGGCTGGGTTCTGCTCGATCCGCATCGGAAGCGCGGAGATCGAGTACACGGAGTTCGCGGCAACGGCTTCCGTTAGGACTGACGCGAAACCGAGCACGTCGGATTGATTGCGTTCGTGATCGGGATCGAAAGTCACGAAGTCTGGACTGCCATCAAGTAGGGCGCAGAAATGGCCGTCGTCCGCAACCCCGCCCCAGGTTTGTGTCCATTCCCACACTGAACCGAAGAGATCGACATGACCGTAGGGGCCGTGATCAAGCTCGAAACCGTTCGTGCGATAGAGCGGCGGCGAGGGGGTTTGAAAATAGTTCATTAGCTGCAGTTGAGCGCAGATTGCAGTTGGCTCCGTGCTTCCCGCCGCGTTCTTCGCGCACTCGATCACCGCCTGGGTCAGCGCCGCAACACCGGGAATCTCCGCGTCGCCCTGCGCCGCACGAGTAAGTTCCGCCACGGTTGGTAATCGCCCATTGGCCCACTGGCAATACTCCTCCGCCTGGTCGTGTCGGACGTAGACCGGGAGCTCGTAGCGGGCGGGGGCATCCCAAGACAAGGGATTGGGATCCGCGATATCGTGGTCGGGCGCTGTGCAGGCGCGGGCAGCAAAACAGATCGCGTACAGCCCGTTCGACACGGGAGCTTCTTGCAGCCAAAATTGTCGAACAGAAAGCTTGCGGTTGGCACCGCTGTCGGCACCCACTGGCGCGTAGGCGTTGCAGCCGACAGGGCGACGGAACCGTTGTATTGACTTGTCAAAAATCCAGCTGCCGACGAACACATCGCCCGCAGGGACACCATGGACGCTCCCGACCCAGGCCTCGTCGTTGGCATCCGACGAATCGCCTCCTGCGTCGGTAGTTCCCCCGTCGTCGGTGGTTGCCGGACTTTCGTGGGTTCGTGCGCCAAGAGCACGGCACTATCACTCTGGTTCTGGACCCCAATGATCGCGATTCCGGTATCTCCCTTGTCGATGGAACCGGTTTGCACTCCACAGACGGAATTGGCCACCGAATCCGTGATAAGCACTGTGGGAATATCGGAACGCACACCCATCGGAAATGAATGCTCTACGGCGGCTACGATTCCAATGGCAACCTCGGCCACCGAACGGACGCGCTCACGGGCGTCACAGAATCATTCGGGTACGATGTCTTGGACCGCGTGTCGTCGACAAGCTATGGAAACGCTTTCTCGCCCGAGCCGTTCGCCTACGATCCTATTTGGCGAAAGCATGCGCTGCGAAATACCTGCCCGCCTGCGGCTTAGATGCGTTTCTCGTCGGTCAGCTCCATGAGACTGCCAACTATGCCGCTGCGCGGGAGCAGCTCATCGAGGGCTGCCGGTTGTCGGATTCCGACAGTTGCGACTTCCTCGCCCGAAGCGAGCTCGAAGGCACGCTTGCTCCTAAGGACGAGGTGGCAGCGGCCAAACACTTTTGGGCTGCTTGTAGTTCGGGGCGTGCCGAATCCTGCATGGCCGTCGCCTACCTGGAGTTCAAAGGCATAGGCACGTCGCGTGACGTGGACAGGGCGGCGGAGTTTCTCGTCAAAATATGTCTCGAACTGCACTACGAGCCGGCCTGCGAGGTGTTACGTCACCCAAAGCGCGGCATTCCAGCGCCCTGTCCACGACTGCGCTCGAGCGGCTTACTCGTAGTGTCCGGAAACCTGTTTCGTCGAATCCTGGGATGATCTCGGCGGAAATGCAGCCTAGGAAATGGCGCGACCAAGGTAACCCGTGCAGGAACGACGTAGCGCAGGAGGCTTGGCAGCGGCCGGGGAAAATGTGTGGGGGATGACGCGGCAAGGCGGTCGTGATGTGTCTCGGGGATGAGATTGCCTCTGGAAGGAACGCTGCTGGAGAAGCTTCGGAAGATCGAAGCGCTGCACGCAGGCACGAAGGTAGATGGGGAGCGGGAAGCAGCGCGACGAGCCGCGGAGCGGATCCGCGCGCGGTTGAGCGAGCTACGTGGGCTGTGCTGGCTACCACGCCCATCCGCGGGGTCACGCAGCGCTTACGATAGTCATGGTAAAGGCCTCCAAGCACCGGGACAGCAATGACACCCGCAGGATCGGTCCGCCCCTTGAGCAAGCGTGCAGTCGGCACGCGCTGTCCGATCCCCTGGTGCGGGCGCGCGGTGTTGAAATACCGAAAGCAATACTCCTCGAGCACCTGACTTAGGTGCCGTTCGCTAAGAATGAATCGCCGTCCGAAGAACGCGCATGCCGGCGCCCTTTGCGGCACGGTCGAAGTCGGCGCCGAACTTGCCGTCGTTGTCGCGGATGATGAACTGGGGCGCGGCGCCGAAGGGCGTGGCCTCCCGGAGCTGCTGCGCCGTTGGGTGCCGAGTTACCCCGACATGCACGACTTGTTTGGTGTTAACGTCGACAATGAAGAAACGCGCTCGCCTCGGCGGACTGCTCAACCTCTACTTTCTCGACGCCGCGTGATTTCAGCCACGACGATTTACCGGATACTACGACCCCCGACATTTGAGCGACACATTCGGGGGAAAACTGCGGCACAGTCGAAACACTTGAGGAGGACAAGGTTCTGAGCGACGCTCGCGGCGGGTTCGGCCATATTGATTTGCCGATTGCCGATTGGCGGCGCAATAACGCGCCGGCGGGAGGCGACTCCTTTCAGCTGCGCGGCTCAACTGAGGTCTTGGTACTATGAAGATGAAATCGATAGCAGCTCCCGGGCTCGTGTTGGTCGTCGCTGCGTGTAGCCAAGCGGCTTCTCCGCCCACAAACCAAGGTGGCTCGGCAGGTACCGGTGGCGGTCATGCCGGTAGTTCGGCGGTGGGAGGGAGTACGGCGGCGGGAGGGAGTTCGGCGGCGGGAGGGAGTTCGGCGGCGGGAGGGAGTTCGGCGGTCGGTGGCGCCAGCGGTGGCTCGCAGACCGGGGGTACCGGGGCCGGGAACGGCGGCAGCCCGGCGGGTGGCACCGGTGGTAGCGCGACCGCTGGCATAGGTGGTAACCCCTCGGCAACCGGCGGCGCGTCCACCGGTGGTGGCGGCGTGGGAGGCAGCTCGGCAGGGGCGTCGGGCATGAGCTCGGGCGGCGTGAACAACACGGGACCCGTCACCATAGAGCTCACTCAAACGCACCAAATGATCGAGGGTTTCGGCATCAACGACACCTACAACGCGCCTGTGCCCTCGAGCATCTTCGACGCCTCGAAAGACATCGGTCTCACGATCTTGCGCGTCGGCATGAACCCCGACGGCGGCTTCATCACGAGTGGCGCCTCGGGCGATATTACGATGGTGAAGGGCGTGAGCGGCGGCAAGATCATCGGTTCTACTTGGACCGCACCGGCCAATTGTAAGTCCAACAACAATGTGAACGACGGCGGACACCTGAACACGAGCTGTTACACCTCGTGGGCAACCGCGATCACGAAGTTCGCAAAGGACAACGGGCTTTACGCCATGTCGGTCGCCAACGAGCCCGAGTTCGCGTCGTGCGGCTCGATGGATCCGTGCAACGGCAACTACCCGACCATGCTCTACACGGCGAACGAAATGGTCGCCTTCATAAAGGTGGTCGGACCGATGCTGCAGCAAGCGGGCGTCAAGGTCATCTCGCCCGAAACTTCGGAGTGGGACCATCTCTGGTCTAACAAGTCGGCCGGCCCCGATCCGGGCGGACACAACAGCTCGGATCCGCTGAAGTGCGGCTTTCCGCCCAGCAACACGGTCTGCGCTACGGGAGGCGGGTACGACTACGGGCACTACCTGGCCAAGGACGCGACGGCGTGGGCCGCCTTCGACATCATCGGCACGCATGAGTACGACTCGCAGCACGCCTACGCGTGGCCAAGCGACGTCACCGCCGCGCGCAAAGAGGTTTGGCAGACCGAGATGTCGGGCGTGAAGTGGTGGCCCGAGCAGGGTCCGAGCAGCGACATCAACAACGGTATCGCGGTGGCAGGCTGGATCCACGAAGCGCTTGCCATCGGCGACGCGTCGGCCTGGCTCTATTGGAATTACTCGCAGACCGGCGACAACGAAGGCTTGGTGCTCGGCTCGACCGATACCAAACGACATTGGACGCTCGGCAACTACAGCAAATTCGTGCGTCCCGGTTACAAGCGCGTCGAGGTGGCGGGGGCCATTCCCACTAACGTGTTCCTCACCGCCTATGTGGGCTCGGACGGCACCGTGGTCGTTGTGGCCATCAACAAGGCGACCGCAGCGGTCAGCGTCCCGATCACCATAGCCGGTGGGACAGCGCCCGCGTCGATGACGCCATGGGTCACCTCGTCCACGGACAACCTGGCATCGAAGACGGCCGTCACCGTGGCCAACGGCACCTTCACCGCCGCGCTCGGAGCATCGACGGTAACGACCTTCGTTGGGAAATAGGCCGCCGCGGAACGCTGCAGAGCGTGCCGCCGCGTCGCTCGGGAAGAATAGGAAGAGCAAAGCGGCGTACTCGTTCAGTCGGGGGCTCGTGATCTTGCCCGCCTGTGGTGGCTCAAAAGCGATCACGCGGCCGTCGAGTAGCGATGGTGAAGGCCTGCGACGCGGGCAGCGAAATGACGGTACCACTGCCGACAGGCTCGACCGCGCGCGCAGCAGGCGCGTCCCCGTCGAGCGACATGTGAGGGCGGTCCTCGTTGTAGTAGCGCGTGTGCTGTCTGACTAAGCGAAGGAGGTGGCGTTCACCGAGCACGATCACGTGATCCAGAAGCTCGCGTCGGAACGTGCCCACGAAACGCTCCGCGTACCCGTTCTGCCAGGGCGATCGCGGCGCAATGCGGAACTGCTCAAGGCCTAAACGTTTGACGCGGGCGTCAAACGCCTCCCGTAGATGCCATCACGGTCGCGGATCACGCGACTGAGCATCGCATCGAAACCGACCGTAGCAGGATCGTTGAAGATTTCACTAACAGCAAGGGCTTGAAATGTAGCTCGTCTCGGCGCAGATCGGTCTCGTGCCCGCTGGTGTCCTCGCTAAATTGCAGACGGTCTTCGCGGGCGTTGCGAAGGCTATCCGCGAAGCGCTGCGTCCACGGCCGTGCTCGATCGTCGGTGGCCTCGCGACTGACATGTTGCGCTCCCGGTCCGAGCTGCTGACCGAGAACGTCCTTCTGCGCCAACAGCTCATTGTGGCGGCACGGAAGGTGAAGCGACCGGTTTTTCGCCGCCACGAACGCACTCTGATCACGCTCCTTGTAGCGGCGCTTCCAAGATGGCGCGACGCGCTGCTGCTCGTGAAGCCCGAGACCGTGCTTCGCTGGCACCGGGAAGGGTTTCGCTTGCTCTGGCGCTGGAAGTCTCGGCCGAAGAAGGCGCCGGCTCCTCGCATCTCGTCCGATGTCATCGAACTCATTCAGCGCATGGCCACTGAGAATCGGCTTTGGGGCGCCGAGCGCGTTCGTGGCGAGCTTATCAAGCTCGGAATCCACGTCGCGAAGCGCACCGTGCAGCGGCACATGCGTGATCATCGGAATCCGGCGCCGCCGCGCGGGCAGAACTGGCACACGTTCTTGCGCAATCATACCGTGTGGGCCTGCGATTTTCTCCAAGTATACGACGTTTGGTTTCGGCCAATCTTCGCGTTCTTCATCGTGGACATCAACACCAAGCGCGTCGTGCACGTCGGCGTCACGCGGCACCCGACCGCGCAGTGGACGGCACAGCAGCTCCGGGAAGCCACACCCTTCGGCTTCGGGCCCGAGTTCATCATCCGCGATAACGATGGTAAGTTCGGTGCCGACTTCGACCGCGCCGCGAAGGGCGCCGGCATCCGCGTGCTCCGCACCGCCGTGCGAGCCCCGCTCATGAACTCTGCGTGCGAACGATTCCTTGGCAGCGTGCGCCGCGAATGCCTCGATCACGTGATCATCCTGAGCGAGCGCCACCTCGAGCGAGTGCTCCGCGAGTACTGCTTTCGGTATTTCAACACCGCGCGTCCGCACCAGGGGATCGGCCAGTGCGTGCCGATCCCGCAAGCGCTCAAAGCGCGAACCCACCTTACCAGCGTCATCGCCGTTCCCGTGCTCGGAGGGCTTCATCATGACTATCGAGCCGCAGCGTGATCATGCGGATGGGCAAAGTAGCCAGGACAGTCCGATTTACGGCACGCGGGGTTTTTCGTGTGATCGGCGTCACCGGCCTCTTTGGCAAGTTGCTCGCCGAGTCCGCGCAGGGTGATCCGCGAATCGGCAATACCCAAAGCGGAACCCATGGTGTCTTTGATGGCTTGGAGCGTATTCTGAGGCCGCATCGTCGACAGGTCGAGATTCCGCTGGTCGGTGTCGACGCAGTCGGCCTGAAAACTGATCACGAGCGAGCTATCCGAGGACTCGATCTGTGTCTTCGACAACTCACTGTACTCACTTCACCGGCTGTGACATCCGCCGTCCGCCGGGCCGCAGCGCGGGCAGCCTTACGATACCAGCACGCAATTCCGCGAGTGGTTGCAGTCGCCCGTGTCCGGCGGCATCCTTCTGGCGATGGGCTTTGGCGTGCGGGTTGTCTTGAGGCCACTGGGCGGCGTCGCCACGGACCGGACTCGGTTGGATGGTGGTCGCTTTGCGTTGGAGAACTTTGGGGCAGCGGGCTCGGCGGTGACGATTGCGCCCCAGCCCGCGCGGCTCACACTGATCGGAACATTTTTTGACGCCGCGCGCGCGCCGGCTGCCACCGAAGTGCGCGTGCTCGGCGTGCTCGACGGTACAATCGAGCGCGCGGCGGAACGCCCAGCCACCTTCACCGGAGATGGCAATGGCTTCACCGGCGTAGACTCTACGCTCGACGTCTTCCGGTCACCGAACCCACCGCGGGTCCCGCGGGAGCAACAAACGGCCCGTCTACTGCGCTTTAGCTTCGACGCTCCGGACCTGACTAAGGTCTTGCCGAACGCGGAAACCGAGACCGAGCTGCTGATCTCGATTGACCCAAAGACCGTGCGCTTTTTGGAGATCGGCGTGAAGCTCGAGATTGCCGGCTCGACGGAGGCCGACGAGACGGCGAATGCGCGCCTCGATATCCCCGTTACGGCTACGAATCCGCCGCTCCTGCAGCTATTGAGTGTACGCCTCCATGACGCAGCGGCGATGCCGTTTCCGGGCGCAGCTGCTCATGTCACCTTGCCAGACCAAGGTCTGGATCTGGTAGCCGATGGCGACGGCTTCGTGACCTTCTTGCTGCCACCGGCGTGTCCTCCCAGCGTCGGGCTAGATTGGGGAACAGCGCCTGGAGACCAACCGTTTCACGCTGACTTGGCGATCGATTGCTCGCCGCGCGCGGACGGGAGCGAGGCGGTGGCACGCCTTCAGAATCTTGGTTATCCCGCGCTCGAGAACCTAGCGCTGTCGGTCAAGGCGTTTCAACGGGCCTACGAAGTCGATCACCGGCCGCAACCGATCGGGCTTCTGATCGGTGATCTGCTGCCACCGCGCACGCGCGCCAAGCTTCAGGCGATCTTCGCCAACGGCTGCGACGCCACGCCGACCGTCGCGGAGGAGAGCTGACATGGCCGATGAAACGCCCGCCGTGAAGCCGCGACGCCTGCACCCCAACCCGCTCGCGGTTTGGACGGCCTGCCTAAAAACACCGCAGCGCTTCAGCGACCTCGACGGTCGACTTCCGCAGCCGAACGGCGGCGATTTGCCGATCGGCCAAGATGGCTGGTCCGTGGCCTTCGATTTCGGCAATTTCGCCGATCTGGCCGACAAACTGAGCGGCGGCACATTCAACATGCCCTCTCACGTGTGTGGCAATGCCCTCTTCAGCTGCCCGCCTCTCGAGCAAAATCAAGTGTTCCGCCTGGCCATCACCGTACACGGTGCGCCCGGCGTGGCCGATGTGGACGGCGTCTTCGCTAGCGCGGCCGCCGCCAACGTCGCCACGCAAGACGATGATCGCTTCTTGAACGTGGCCACGCTGAAGTCCGGTAAGTTCGATGCCTCCCTCAGCAAAATCGAGCAGTGTTTTCACGACAATACCATCGTGTTCCTGATGGGCTGTCGCATCGCGGCGGGGGTCGAGGGCGATACGTTCTTGCAAGCGCTCTCTCAGCGCTGGGACGGCGTACGTGTCGCCGCGATCTCGACGATTGGCTTCAGCGACGGCGCGCGCCAGGCAAAGTTTGCCTCGCAGGGCTCGGCTTCCTTCCCGGGCATGCGAGATACTCGCTTCACCAATCACAAAGTGCAGGGCGGGCCCACCCGCGACTTCGAGACGCTTGCGGTTTGGAATGATCTCAAGCGGTTGCCCTGGGCGAGCGAGCGTAGTCCACACGTGAAGATCGCGTTTCGCGGCGTGCTGATCAAACGCACTCCCGAGCCGGTCGGCGTTTTCGGGACCGACGGGTGAACATCGAGCGCGAAGCCGGGACGCTGCCCATCATCGCGGCCACACTGCTGTCGATCGCGGCGCTGAATTACTGGTTCTACGATCGCTTCTTGATGTCCTACGTGCTCGCGACGCAGTGCCTCGGCTGCGACGCGCCCGCGGCGGCAACGACTCCGCTCGAGCTCGCGCTCAGCGTGGCTCTGCTCGGTGCGTACCTGCTCGTTCTGACCCGCGTCCGTTCGTCGTCGTTGCTTCGCGTTTGGGTCGCCGCAACCGCGATTTTGGGGTTGCTGGTCTGGGGGGCCATGGCGAACGCGCACAAGGCAGCGATCTCGGACTATGCGCAGCGTTGGACGGCGCTGCACCAGCCCGCGCGCCTTGCCCTCGGCTTTGGCACCTCGCTGGCGTTTTCCGCGCTGATTGTGCTGGTTCGGAAGCGACAGCGCGCGGCTGCGCTCGGCGTGCCGGCGGTCGTAGCGCTGACGGGCGTCTTGCTGAGCGCCCATGGCGCCCGCTCGTTAAATAGCGGCAACCTTGCATCACCGCTCTCCAAGTCGGCCCTGCTCCTCGCGGGCACGCAGGACGTCGCCATTTGGTGGCAGAAGAGCGTGACGGTGGTGCTGGTCGCGGGCTCGGCGCTGGCGCTGCTCGCGGCTCGCTCGCGCCATGCACGCGACATCGGCGCTTGGCTCGCGCTAACGACAGGGGCGGCCGCGGTTTTTTTCACCGTGCCGCATGTTCGCGACGCCTTGCAACCACTCTCGCTCAGAGAGCCCATGCCGCCTGGCTTGTCGCAAGTGAGTGCCTGTTCGGGCCAGCAGATCCCGGAGTCGCTGCCGCTCGATCAGCTGGCAAGCTCGGGTGTCGACCCAGCGCGCGCCCAGGTGGGTTACCTCGCCCAACCTCTAACTCGAAGTGCTCGCGAGCTGCGCCCGCTGCTCGAGGCCGCGCTCGACCAGGGAATCGTGCTGGTGGTCGTCCCGGTGCGTCACACGCGCCAAACGCGCTCGCAGACTCTCGGGCTGCTGAGCTTCGATGAAGTTTGCTGGGGCGGCCAGTTTCGCCTCGCGAAGACCGGCGATGCTCGCCCGTTGTCCGAGCTTTCGACGCTCGGCGATCTGATTCGCTCTCCTTCGGCTATCGACCCGACGGCGGGCCACTGAGGGCCTCGCCCTCGACGCGCGACGCTCTCAAAAGCGCGAGGCCCGCGGCGAGCACGAGCGTGACGGCCGCAAGGGACAGCACGATTCGCGGCGCCGCCGGAGGACCAAACGAGTCTCCGCAGCGCTCGACCGCGCCCTCGATCAGCGGCGGGATGCAGAGCCAGCTAGCCAATGCTAGAGGCTGTAGCCTTTGCGGCAGTGGCCGCAGGAACGCCAGCAAGAGCAGCGACGAAGCGGTCGCGACGCTGCCGTTGCTGGCGCCGGAAACCGCCGCGAGCACCGGAACGTCGACGAGAATCGCCAACGGGAGTAAAGGCGCCGCGCCCACGAGGATCCAACCGACTAAGGGCCACGTGCTGACTGGCTTCGGTAAGACCGACGCGCTCAGCCCTACCGCGTTCAAGAGCATCAGCTCCCCCAAGATGCTGCCCACGACGAACAGCCCCGCCCCTGTCCCCGCAAGCAGCGACTGATTGATGCTGAACGCGAGCACCGAGAGCGCGAGACTCACGGCGCAGCCGGCGCCAAGCAGAAGCAGTGAAGGTCGCCGCCCGACGTGAGGCGCTGGCGAAGCCGCTTCAGCCTGGAACAGGGCTATGGCCACCAGCAGCGCGCACGAAAAGAAGCCGCCGCCGCGTAAAAAAACCAGGCTGAGGCTCGAGCCAAAGAGCAGGGCCACCCAAACTAGGGCGTCCTTCAGCAACCACCACGTTCGTTCGTGCCGACCACTGCTTTCGATGCTGTTGAGCACGAGCATGTACGAAGCGACCTCGAGCGCTCCGCCGAACGCGAGGAGCGGTAGGCTCAGCCAGGCGAGTGTAGACAAATTGGTCAGCGCGAACGCCAAGAAGGCGAGTCCACAACCAGCGGCGCTCAACACGGCGAGGGTCCGGAACGAGACGAAGCACGCGGCGACGCCGAACAGAACGGCGCCCCCAAATCGACTGAGTGTGACGACGACGCTGTGATGCTCGATGGGCAGAAGAGCAGCCGACGATCGGGCTGCCGGCCGCAGCGCCGCGACAAGCACGAACGCGGCCAGTGCCAGCGCACGCTTCGCGTTCAAGACGGGCGGGCTGTCCGTCAATTTTTCACCGTGGTGAGGATGATGGTCGTCGTCGTGACGGTGTCGGTCGTTACCAGATCTGCTTCGACGACCAGGCCGCCTTCCGTCTTCGATGTGTCCGTGTCGAAGTCCTGTGCGACCACCGGATCGAGCAAGTCGAGGGCTACGCGCACGAATTTGGCTCCCTTCTCGCTGCGTATCGCGGCAATTCTCGCCCGGACGGCCACGCCGTGCTCCTGTGATGCTCGGGCATCGCGCACGGCCACGGCACCCGACGGATCGGGAAACGTTTGGCCTGCAAGCGAGGGAGGAAACTGGATTTGCACTTCTCCCTTGATAGGCAGGCCCAAGAAAACGATCTGTTGCCTGGTGAGCATCTTGAAGACGGTCGTAAACCTCTCGGTTTCGATATGGGTGTCCTCCGTCTCGCCGATCCGCGTGAGGAGGACCACGACCACCTCGCGTTGGTTGGGGCGAACGGTGAAGACGACCGGACCTCCCAAAAAGCCGTTTTTCGACACGCTGACTTCATACTGACCAGGCGGTCGCGGCCCGAAGTCGGTCTCTCCGGTCGTGGTGAAATTGCTACCCACCTGACTTCGACCCACCGTTACGTCGAAGAGGAACATCTGTACGTCCGTCGCGTGCGTTCCATCAGCCAACACGGCGCGCGCGAAGACGCTGGCCGGTCCGGAAACCGGCGGTCGGGGTGGGGGCGGAGGTGGAGGTGGCTGAGGCTCGGCACAAGGATCGAGCGCCTGACGCCGGTAGCGCTCGGGTAGATAGATGTCGGACAGGTCGTTGGGCAGGCCGAGATCCGGTAGATCGCTGTCGGGAAAGAACAGTAGCTCCACTCGACGGTTGGTCACACTGGCCACGTTGTCGACGCCAGGGCGGTCGGCGGGATATTCCTCGCCGAAACCGATGGCTTTCTTATCGTCGGCCACGAACTTGACCAGCGCGCGTAGGCCTTGAAGGTCGACGAGTTGTTGGTCAATGGCTGCGGCTGCCGAAACCAGGGTCGCTAGGAAAGCGTCGTAGCAGTCGAAGAAGGCACCCCAGGTGAGCGGCCCCACCACGCCGTCGGGGGTCAACGCGGTCGCGTTTGGAATACCGAGCGGCGCGAGCTTCGAGTTGTATTGTTCCTGAAACTTCCGCGCGGGACCGCGCAGCGTCGCTTCGTTTTCGTCGAACGGACCCGGGTCACAGTCGAAGCCCAGCTTGACCGTCACGAACTTCAGGATCTGCTTGGCATCGGCGATCTTGTGTCGCGCCAAGCTGAGCCGAACGAAGCTGCCTCGATCGCCCATCAGGCAGGCGAGGGCGTTGGCGGCTCGTTCCTCCGACAACGGCTGGTTGTAGGCGTCGGGAGCGCGAGTGTCGGTGTGGCCGGCGATGACGAGACGAGCGCTGGGTGAGCCCTTGGCGAACAGCAACGCCAGCGCGAACACGCTCGGGCAGACCAGGTTCTGGTGCACGACCGCGCTGTCGGTTCTGAAAAAGGTGTCTTGGACCTCCATCAAGGTGATGGGGGTTGGGTCGGCAGTTCCCGCGACGGCGTCCACGTCCTCGGCGGACCGCTTGCGCCACTCCAAATATTCGGGCCCATCTGGCGCCCCCGGCGCGGGTACCACCCCGAACTCGTCGTCGAAGAAGAAGAATTCCACGCGGCGATTGAACGGGTCGTTTACGTTGTCGACGGCGATCTGATCGAGCGCGAGCCCGGTTGCGTCGAGCGGGAAATTCTCACCCGCGCCGTGGGACTCGATCACCAAGTTGAGCGACTGATCTTCGACCAGGTTCACTCCGTCCAGCTGCATGTATTCGGTGATCAGTTGACGGCGGGTCTCGGGACCGGCCTTGCCATCGACTTTCAAATCACGCGTGCGCTGGAACCACTCGACGAGGTCTTCGTTCGGCCCGCGGAGTCTGAAGCCCGCAGCGGCGCTGATCATCAGGCGATCTTCGCGCGCGCCCCACTTCTGCTTGCCCGGTGCGTCGTAGTTCTTGAGCCAGGTATCGACGTCGTCCTGCAGGTAGGCACGCATGCTGCGGGCGCGGTCGCGCGACAACGGGTCGTTGATGCTGGGTTCGCCGGTCGTATCCGCGTGCCCGACGATCAATAGCTGGCTGTGCGGGTTCTGTTCGTAGGTCTCCCGCATGTGCTTTAGCGCCGGCACGGCCGTCGGCAGCAAAAATGCTTTGTTCGTGTCGAACAGCATGCCGCGCAGGCGTGCCATGACGACGCGCGGCACCGCGCCGATGCTCCTCACCTGTGCGGACGACCCTGGTTCGAGCACGACCAGCGGAGTTTCCACGATGTCGACCTGCGCGTCTGGCGTCCCCTCGAAAGCGCTGAGTGCGACGCTGAGCGTGTAATCACCAGGAAAAACATCTCCATGACGAAGGCTGCCCTGCGCATCGGTCTTACCGGCGAAGCTCATCGGACCGGCTATGCTGTAATCAAAATTGGCGAGCTTGACGCGCCCCGTCTTGTCCGTCAGCTCGACGAACAGCTTCCCGAGCGGTGGCTTGATGACGACCCTGTTCGGCACCTCCGCTTTGAGCGAGAACGGACCGAGCTCTCCGCCGCGGAAGGTGACCTCTTGGCTATTCGATTCCTTGGGCGGGTTTCCGGGGCGAAACTTCTTCCAACGCGTATCGAGCACTTTCGAAAGTGCCTCGACATCGAGAATCGCCACGCTCGCACTTGACGACTGCACGCCATCGAGCAGCGCGACGCCAGCGGCGTTCGTGTTTCGCGCCTGCGGGCCGTCCGCGCTGAATTCGGCCTCGATGCCCGAAACGGCCATGCCCACCTCATCGACAACGCGGACCTCGAAGCTATGCAGCGATGACTCGCGAGGAGGTAGCCGGCGGGGGGCTGGCTCGGGGCGTTCGATTGGACGCACATTGCTAGGTGATTGTCTAACAACGCGCTCTACGCTGAGTCGTCCGTCGGAAAACGCCCACTCGAGTTCCGAAAGCAACGCGACCGCGAAATTCGCGTCAATCATTGAGGCGCCAAGGACGCGAGGCACAGATGCCCTTTCTCCCGAAAGCGCCGCCACCATTTTTTGCGCCGTCTCAATGGTGGCCGGGTCGTTGCCTTCAAGCCTGAAGCGCATCCACCCGAAGACGCGGTCCGCTAGGTCGCGCTCCATTGTACCAAGTGCGCGGGGCAACCGTACTACCCTCACGATGAACTCATCAACGATGGTACGCACGACGAAGGTGTCCCGCTCCAGCACCAGCGAAGGCTACCGCGAGCGACGTCCGCAAGGGAATTTAATCCGACGGTCGCGGTCGTGTTCCTCGCTCCTCGCGAGCAGCTCGGTCGCGAGCTCTCTGTCGCGCCAGCCGCGCCACCACCAGCCCATGCCGAAGCCGGCGAAAAACGCCACCACAGTGCCTACGTGGATCGCGAGCGACGGGATCATGAGCAGTGGCCCAGCTGCGCGAGCACGTACGCTATCGCCGCTGTCTCGAGCGTGAGCAGCACGATCACGATCGGAAGTCCCGCCTCGTACCACCGTACCCTCTGGCGCAATCCCTCGACGCAGCCCTCGGCATGCTGCCAAGGCATCCGAGCGGGCTGTGATGATCAGAATCGAGCGAGCGCACTCGAAGCGCGGACTGCACTTGGATTTCGTTTGTCAGCTCGTGCCAGGATGGTAGGACGACATCGATGGCGCCCTCCCCCCGACAGCTTCTGGCTCAAGCCCGGAAGATGCACCGCGACGGACGAAAGACCGAGGCGGAGGGGACCTATCGCCAGCTGATTCGGTCCAATCCGCGAAATCATCAAGCATTGAGCTCATTGGGGGTGCTGCTTGGCGAGAGCGGTCGACTGAACGAGGCCATTCAGTCATTGGAGCGAGCGAGCGCTATCGAGGTCAACCCGACTTACCTGACGCAGCTAGGGGTCGTCTATCGGCTGGCGGGCATGCTCGACGCAGCGGCGGAGTCGTTCGGGCGCATTCTCGAGGTCGAGCCCGGGTTTCCCGATGCCCGCTTGAACCTTGCCTCCATATTGATGGACGCGGGTGCGGATGCCCATGCTCTGCCTTTGCTCGACGAGGCCCTCCGACTGGGCCCGGACGGTGGGCGACTGCGCGCGGCAGCTTCGAGAGCATCCTTCAACCTGGGTCAGGTCGACCGAGCTCTGATGGACGCGCGGCGCGCCGTCGAGCTGGCGCCTGGCGTGGCCTCGTATCGTCGGCAACTCGGGGACTTACTCGATGCGCATGGGGAAAAGGCATTGGCCATAGCGAGCTATCGTCGGGCCGTCGAGCTCGATGGCTCCGATCACGCGGCTCATAGCGCCCTGATCGTGGCGATGTTGTCGAGTCCAGACTACGGCGCCAACGACCATTACGTCGAAGCGCGCGCTTGGGCCGAGCGCCATGCAGCTCCGCTGCGAGGGCGCCTGCCCCTTCCGTCGAATGACAAGGATCCCGAGCGCCGACTGCGCATCGGTTACGTCTCCCCGGACTTTCGCGAGCACGCCATCCAACAGTTTTTGGTGCCGCTGCTCGAACACCACGACCAGAGCGCAGTGGAAATCTTCCTGTACTCCTCCGTGGATCGGCCGGACGTGGCGACAGACTGGTATCGGCATTTCGCGGGCAACAATTTTCGCGATATTCGACAGATGGATGACGTTAGCGCCGCAAAGCTCGTTCGTAGCGACAGAATAGATATTCTCGTTGACCTCGCTCTGCACAGTAGCGCCGGGCGCCTCCGAATCTTTGCCTGTCGACCAGCGCCCGTACAGATCAGCTGGCTGGGCTATGTCGGGACCCCCGGTCTCGACACGATCGACTATCGCATCACGGACAATGTCCTCGATCCCCCTGGTGGTAACCTGGGCTTCTACTCCGAGACCTGTCTGCATCTACCCGAGACGCTGTGGTGCTATTCGGCGCTCGATTCAACCCTCGAGGTGAACGCGTTGCCAGCCCTCAGCGCCCATCGCGTCACGTTCGGATGCCAGAATGCGTATCGCAAGCTGCATCCTGGTCTGCTCGCTTTGTGGGGACGGGTGCTTGGCAAAGTCCCCGGATCGCGATTGTTTCTCCATGCCGATGAACACGCTCGCGAACGGCTGCAGCTGAACTTGGCTCGTGAGGGCGTAGAGGCAGACCGAATCGAATTTGGCGGGCGCGCACCGCGACTCGAGTACCTAAGGCGCTATCAGCGCATCGACATTGGTCTCGACACGTTCCCTTTCAACGGGGCAACCACGACGCTCGATGCCGCTTGGATGGGTGTGCCGGTAGTCACCTTGAGCGGCGCCTCGCCGCTAC
>Ga0302322_100002027_pt1 | contig 16944 bp, 12 predicted proteins | sample Fen_T0_2_FD_203757 | JGI IMG/M metagenome (GOLD analysis project Ga0302322, IMG submission 203757) | Peat permafrost microbial communities from Stordalen Mire near Abisko, Sweden - Fen_T0_2 | ecosystem: Environmental > Terrestrial > Soil > Wetlands > Permafrost | place: Sweden: Abisko... | reverse complement strand
AGGACTTGAGCGCCGAGTGGAGGGTGCAGGCATCCGGGTTGCGGAGGACGTAACCCGAACCGCCGGAGCGATCGAGGTCCGGCCTGACGAGACTCGGCAAAGTGGCGGCGATGTCGGCTTCACCCAGGCCGGTGAAACGTGCCAGGCCTTCGACCACTTCAGCCGCCCGGCTGAACCAGTCTTCGTAGTGGACGATGTGGCAGTCCGCCCGGGTATGCCACAGGGCGTCGCAGGTGCGTTGCAGCCAGACCAGCTCGGCAGTTGCCGCGGGCGTGTCGTAGGCGGCCATGAAGGACCGGATGATGCTGCCCGGCTCGCGCAGGGCCAGGACATATGTCGGCACGAGTTCCTGCCCGGCGAAGATCCGCTGCCACAGGGGCAGGAACGAGGCGGTGCGGGGGTCCTTGAAGCCCCAGGGTTTGCTGTCCTGGCTGCCGTCGCCCTGGCACAGGCGGTCGCGCAGGATACCTTGCAGTTCCTCGGCGGCTGCCGCCGTGGCGGACGCATTCAGCCAGTCCGCCGGCAAGGGGTGATAGGGCCAAACGCCCAGGCTGCGCATCAGGTCGGCCTGGATGCGGACGATGCGGGCATCTTCGAAATAACCTTGCGGGTTATCCCGGCGCGCCGCGATCAGTTCCTCCGACACACGCATCCCCAGCGCGGCCAGCACCTGCATCAGCAGGGAGGTGCCGCTGCGGCCGGAGCCAAGGACAACGATGACGGGGCGGGGAGAATTCATGGCGGCGGGATTGTATAAGAGCCCTCTCCGGTTTCCGCTCCGGCCCGTCTTGTGCTCAAATCCCCTCCCCTTTCGCACTTGTCAGGCGCATGGCGGTCCGAGGGAAAACCCCGCCATTTCCCCAATGCAAATCACCGTCAGCGAACTGCTCGTCCGTTACCTGGAACGCCTCGGCGTCGAATGTATTTTCGGGATGCCGGGCGCGCACGTGTTGCCGATCTACGATCGCCTGCACGGCTCCCGGCTCCGCAGCGTGCTGGTCAAACACGAGCAGGGGGCGGCCTTCATGGCGGGCGGCTATGCCCGTGCCTCCCACCGGGTATCCGCCTGCATCGCCACCGCCGGGCCGGGCGCCACCAATCTGGTGACCGGCATCGCCAATGCCTGGGCGGAGCGGTTGCCGGTGCTGGCGATCACCGGCGAGACCTCCACCTACATCTTCGGCAAGGGCGGCCTGCAGGAGAGCTCAGGCGAGGGCGGGGCCATCGACCAGTGCGCCCTGTTTGCCGGCATTACCCGCTACCGCAAGCTGATCGAGCGTACCGACTACCTCGGCCAGGTGCTGAACCAGGCCACCCGCGCCCTGCTCGGTCCCGACCCGGGACCGGTGCTGCTGTCCGTTCCCTTCAACGTGCAGAAGGAACTGGTGGACGAAGAGGTGCTGGAGCAGGTGCACATTCCTCACCCTCGCGCCACCGTGCCAGTCCAGGCCGGGCCCGTACCGGAACTGGCGCGGCTGATCGGCGAGGCCCGCTACCCGGTCATCGTCGCGGGCTACGGCTGCATCCGCGCCGGGGCCAGGGGCGAGGTGACGCGCCTGGCCGAGGCCCTGAACATACCCGTGGCCACCAGCCTGAAGGGCAAGGGCGTGGTGGCGGAAGGCTCGGAACTGTCCCTGGGTTGCCTGGGGGTCACTTCCAACGGCGCGGCCTACCGCTACCTCGTCGACCAGGCCGACCTGGTGGTCTTCCTGGGGGCCGGTTTCAACGAACGCACCAGTTACCGCTGGGACGCCCAACTGCTGGCAGGCAAGCGGGTGGTGCAAGTGGACCGGGACGCCGCCCAGTTGGGCAAGGTGTTCCGCCCGGATGTGGCTGTCCAGGGCGACCTCCGCGAGGTGCTGGACGAGTTGCTGGACCGCCTGGCCGACTGCGCGCCCAAGGACCTGGACCGCCTGGCCAGCCATCGCCGGGCGCAGGCAGCGCCGGACGAGGCACGTGACGGCCAGCGGGCCAGGTTCCATCTGATGGAGGCATTCTTCACCGGGCTGGCCCGACGCTTCCCCCGCGGCGCCCTGATCTTCGACGACAACATCGTCTTCGCCCAGAGCTTCCTGGACGTGTCCCACGCCAACCATTATTTCCCCAACACCGGCATCTCCTCGCTGGGCCATGCCATCCCGGCGGCCATCGGCGCCAGGTTCTTCCTCCAGGACGCGCCCACCTTCGCCATCCTCGGCGACGGCGGCTTCCAGATGTGCTGCATGGAACTGATGACCGCAGTGAACTACGGCATCCCCCTCAACGCCGTGGTCATCAACAACGGCAGCCTGAGCCTGATCCGCAAGAACCAGTTCCAGCTCTATGGCGAACGCTACCTCGACTGCGATTTCGTCAACCCGGACTTCAGGCTGCTGGCAGAGTCGTTCGGCATCAAGCACATCCGCATCGGGACCGAGGCCGACCTGGAAGCGATGTTCTCCCAGGCCGACCTGACCGGCAGCATCAACCTGATCGAAATCCTGTTGGACAAACATGTCTTCCCCAGCTACCTGTCGGGCCACTGACCTGGACGGGGAGATCGCCACCCAGCGGGCCGCCGTCACCCGTTTCGAGGCTGCCTTGTGGGAAGGCGGTTTCAACGAGCCGCTGCTGGCCTCCTACCAGGCCGCCTGGCGTCGGCTGGAGGCCCTGATCCAGTCACGTGGCGATCCCGACCGTCGCCACGGCTTCGTCATCGTCATCCCCGTGGCCGACAGCCCGCAACACCTGCAAACCTGCCTGGACAGTCTGCTGGACCTTTGCCGCGCCTACGGCTATGGCGGCATGAAGGACGGCCGCTGGCGCAAGCTATCCGTGCTGCTGGCGGACGATTCCGCCGACGGCGCCGTGCTGGCCCGCAACCGCGCCCTCGCCGAGGGCTTCGCTGCGCAGGGCCTGCGCATCCACTACTTCGGTCCCGGGGAGCAACTGGCCCTCATGGACCGGCTGGCGGACCTGGACCTGGCGCCCATCGTCGGCGCCCACGCCCGCGATGCCTTCAGCCACAAGGGCCAGGCGATGATGCGCAACATCGCCTATCTGAAGCTGGCGGACATGCAGGCGGAAGAAGCCGAGGCACTGGATGACCCCCTGCTGTTCTACACCATCGACGCCGACCAGGCCTTCCAGGTGAAGGTGGCCACGGCAGCGGGCGAGGCCAACGTGGCGGCGGTGAGCTTCTTCCACCAACTGGACGAGATCTTCAGCCGCGCCGAGGTCCGGGTGCTCACCGGCAAGGTGGTGGGCGACCCGCCTGTGTCGCCGGCGGTGATGGCCGGGAATTTCCTGGACGATGTCATCGGCTTCCTCGCCGAGATGGCCCGCACCGGGCCCGCTCGGCCCTACCCGCCCCAAATTGCCAGCACCCGGGGTTCCGGCGAGGCGGCCTACCACGACATGGCCGACCTGTTCGGCTTCAAGGCGGAAGGCGAGACCTACCGCTTCCGCTGCGCCTTGGGAGGGGAGCCCAGCAATGCCGCCTGTTTCGCGGACTTCGCGCGCCGTCTGAACAGTTTTTTCCATGGCGAGCACCCCACCCGCATCACCTATTTCCGCCACGAAGATCCCCCTGTGGCGCCGGCGCGCACCGTCTACACCGGCAATTATGTGTTCAGGCCCAAGGCCCTGGACTGGTTCATCCCCTTCGCGCCCCTGCGCCTGCGCATGTCGGGCCCCACCATGGGCCGCCTGCTCAAGGCCGAGCTGGGCAATGGCTTCGTCTCCGCCAACCTGCCCATGCTGCACCGACGTACCCTTGAGACGACCGGCCAGTCGGAGTTCCGCCCGGGGGTCGTCGACGAGGGTCGGCTGACGGACCTCTCCGGCGAATTCGACCGCCAGTTCCACGGCGACGTTTTGCTCTTCGCCATGGAGAGCCTCACGGCCCTGGGCTACCCAGGACCGGTCCTTTCGGAACAAGCCGTGACGGATGTTCTGGATGTCCGTCGTGACGAGATACGCCAGCGCTATCGGGAGAAACAGCAGTCGATCCTGGCGCGGCTGGCTCAACTTGAAACGCTATTGGACGATCCCGCCCATTGGTGGAACCAGGCTGGGGGCAATGAGGCAAGCCTCACCCATTTCCGCAGCTTCGTCGCCAACATCCGGCGCAACTTCGGAGCCGAATCGCCCAGTCATGCACGCCTCGACGCGCCGGGCCACTGGCAGGACTGGCGCGCACGGCAAGTGGCGGCCATTCTCGGTCTTCCCGCCCACCGCCAGACTTGGGGGCAAGCCCTGGATCGGCTCCGGCACGGGCGATGATCCCCGGTCTGCGCCACTGGCTGCAGCGCCGCCGCAATCCCGAGCGCTACGCCCAACTGGTCCTCCTGCTGAAAAGCCAGGCCCTGGACCGGACGGCATTGCTGGCCCAACAGCGCCGTGATTTCGCCAACCTGGCCCGCTACGCCGCTGCCCACACCGCCTTCTACGCCGAACGCTTCGGCGATCTGACCACCTGGGACGACCGGTCCGAATCGCTGCCCATCCTGAGCAAGGAGGACGTGCGCAATCACCTCGACGAACTATTGGCCCGTGACGTCGACCGCAGCCGTGTCGGCATCGGCCACACCGGCGGTTCCACCGGCCAGCCCCTGGCCTTCTGGTACGACGACGCCAAGCACGAGCTGATGCGCGCCGGCATGATGCGCGGCTTCATGATGTCGGGCTGGCGGCCGGGACAGAAGATCCTTTATCTGTGGGGCGCCCGCCAGGATACGGACCAGGGCGGCGTGTTCGGTCATCGCCTGGCAGATACCATCGCCGGCGAACGCACAGTCGCTGCCGTGGAATACAGCGAAGCGCGTCTGGCCGAGTGGTCGCGTCTCATCCGGCGTTGGCGCCCGACACTGCTCTACGGTTATGCCTCGGCACTGACCGAACTGGCCCGTTATGTCGTTGATCGGCACGTGACTCTGCCTGCCAGTTTGATCGGCGTGTACTCCACGGCCGAGATGCTGCGGGACGAGCAGCGGACCCTGATGAAGCAGGCCTTCGGCTGCCAGGTTTTCGACCAGTACGGCTGTCGCGAGGTACCCAACATCGCTTGGGAATGCCGGCATGCGGGCATGCACGTGATGGCCGACCTGGTTCACCTGGAATCGGTAAATCGGGACGGAGAGGATCGTCTGTTGGTGACCTCGCTGACCAACCGCTTGATGCCCTTCATCCGCTACGAGCTGGGGGATTCTGGGCGATTGCTGGAAGGGAAATGCCCCTGCGGCTCGTCCTTCCCCCTGATGGAACTGGGTGTGTGCCGGCACAACGATCTGATCCGTACCCCGGATGGCCGGCGGCTGCATCCCGCGGTGCTCAACCGCCTGCTCTATGGACTCACGCAAATTCGGCAATATCAGTGGCGGCAACCGACGTTGGACAACATGGAGTTGAATCTGGTCTGCCCGATGCGATTGGATCGAGATGGGGTCGCGCGCCTGGAAGCAGATCTGCGACGCGAGGTGGATGCAGCGATGACGTTGACGGTGAATTACGTCGAGGAGATTCCCTGCACAGTTTCGGGGAAGCATCGGTTCGTTATCGGCTTGGGATGATTTGCTCCCTCTACGCGCCCCACAGCCGGCCGGCTCCATCGGCGGCGAGCATGCTCGCCGAAATCGCGACTACGCCCCAGAGGGACAGGGGGGAGCTGGATTCCGGCTTGCGCCAGAATGTCAGCTTGCTTCAGCTCTCCGAGCCGCAACCGCAGTCGCCGGGACGGCCCGGCTCGCAGTACTTGTCTTCTTCCAGCTTCTCCCGGTTTGCAAGGTACTCCTCGCGTATTTTTTCCGTCCTGGCCTTGAGGCGTTCCATGCGCGCCTCGTAGGCGCCCGGCTGCTCTTCCAGGAAACGCTCGCCGAACAGGGCGTGTTTGAGGAAGTTGTAACCGAAATCGAGCAGCGCCTCGTCGTCGGCCAGCAGGGTAGCCATGACGTCCATCGGCACGTCGTAGCTGCGGTTGAAGGATTCGCTGGAGACGAAGGCGCGGAAGCGGTCGACGTCGTAGCTGGCCATGAAAAACAGCTGGTTGGAAACGGCCGGCGGCCTGCCGACGGCGGGGCCGGCGGATTTTTTCTTCAGGACGAGCTGGCGCCAGCCGCGGCCCTTCTCGTCGTAGACATCGACGCCCTGTTCCTGCCGGTATTCGTCGATGGTGAGGGAACGCGGCTCCTGGTGGCCCAGGCAGTGCTTCTCTTGCACCAGGGCGTAGGAGGTGCGGTCGGTGTATTCGTCCTGGTTACGCATGGAGAGCAGAGCGACCGGGTAGTAGCGGCAGGCGGTGGGACGGTCCGCGTAGACGCCGCATCCTTCCGGCTTCATGAACTGGCAGGCGGTGCCGCCTGCCACCGGGCGGAACTTGACCCCGGGGGTGCCGTCCTGGTCCATCTCGTAGGGCACGGTGTACTGCTTGAGGAAATCGCCGGAAGACATCTCCAGCCGGTTCTTCAGTCGCAGGATGTCATAGGGCGTGAGGGTGATGTCGATGTTGGAGCAGCAGGCATTCCAGCACTTCACGTCCTTGTGGCAACGGAACTGGATGACCTTGTCGCCCGCCATCATGTTGGGCATGACCGGGCTGAGCTCGAAGGGAGCTGCGTCGGCAAGGTTCTTGAATTGGCTTTCGTCCATGATCGACCTCGAAAAAACTTTGCAGGATGATGCGCTTATTTTTGGATCAGAGCGTCACCCACAAGGGTGGTTCCATTAGGAATGGTGGCTACTGATGCTTGACATACCACTGGATGGCTTCGGCCAGCCCCTGGCCGATGTGGTGGGTGGGTTGATAGCCAAGCAGGCGGGTTGCCTTGCCGATGTCGGCCAACGTGTGGCGAACATCGCCGATACTGAAGTCCCGATAAACCGGCCTGGCGTCCAGGAGGTGAGGAAATCGTGGCGAGAGGTGATCGCGCAGGTATGAATACAGCCTGTTGAGGCCAGTGCGGTCACCGACTGCGACGTTGTAGACCTGATTCGTGGCGGCTTCGTCTTCGATCGTGGCTGCCAGTAGATTGGCCTGCACCGCATTGTCGATGTAACAGAAATCCCGACTGGTTTCGCCGTCACCGTTGATATAAACGGGCTCGTTCCTGATCATTGCCGATATCCACTTGGGGATGACTGCAGCGTAGGCACCATCAGGGCTTTGCCGGCGACCAAATGTATTGAAGTAACGAAGGCCGATGGTGTTGAAGCCGTAGGTTTTGGCAAAGACGTCGGCATAGAGTTCGTTGACCAGCTTTGTGACGGCATATGGCGAGAGCGGTTTGCCAATCCTGTCTTCGACTTTCGGCAAATCGGGGTGATCACCGTAGGTCGAACTGCTGGCTGCATAGACAAAGCGCGCAACGCCGGCATCGCGCGCTGCGACGAGCATATGCAGGAATCCGTCGATATTGCTCAGGTTGGTCGTGATGGGATCTTCGATACTGCGCGGCACGGAACCCAGGGCAGCCTGGTGCAGGACATAGTCCGCACCCTTGCATGCCATCTTGCAATCGTCCTGGTTGCGGATGTCGCCCTTAATGAACCGGAAGCCTTGCCATTGATCAGCGCTAACCAGAGACCGCACCTCATCCAGGTTTCCCTGGTTTCCGGTACTGAAGTTGTCAAGACCGACAACGTACTGGTTCAACTTCAGTAACGACTCGAGCAGGTTGCTGCCGATAAAGCCGGCGACGCCGGTGATAAGCCACGTTTTCGGATGTTGTCTCAGGTGTTCCTGCACGGTTGCGTAGGTCCGCATTACACAGTCTCCAAACCCATTCACTGCTCCTGGATTGCCATCTGGTCGCTGACAGGCGTGGTTATGTCGATACAACTTATCGACGCCAAAAAAAACCGGGCGCCTTGTGAGCGCCCGGTTCCTTCAGCTACAGCGCCCGATCAGTGGGGGGCGGCTGCCTTGAACAGCTTGGACTTGTCCACCAGGTCGACGTGGCGACGCTTGAAGTTGGTCCACTTGTGGGTGGTCTTGTCATAGATGGAGTTGCCGAACACCTTCCAGTTTTCCTCATCGACGAAGTTCTTGTCGGTGCGGTAGTAGAAGCCGGGGTAACGGCTTTCCTCGCGGAACTGGATGTGCTTCATGTGGGCTTCCGCCGTCAGGATCCGGTGGTAGTTTTCCCAGGCGCGCAGCAGTTCGTGCAGGTCCTTCGCACGCATCTTCATGGCGTCTTCCTTGAGCATTTCCAGCTTCTGCTCGGCGACTTCCAGCATCTTGTCGTTGGTGTTGTAGTAGGTGGCAACACCGGCAACGTACTCGTCCATGATCTTCTGAAGACGGAACTGCAGCATCTTGGGCGTGATGTAGTTGGGATTGACGTCGATGGCGGTGGTGTAGTCCTTGAATTCCAGGTAGGTACGCACCGGACGCCAGATCAACTCGGCGATCTGCTCGGGGGTCTCTTCGAACTCGACCTTCAGATCCTTGTTGTCCAGGCAGTACTTGACCATGGCCTTGGCAGCCAGACGGCCTTCGGCGTGCGAACCGGAAGAGAACTTGTGGCCGGAGGCGCCCACGCCGTCACCGGCGGTGAACAGACCCTTGACGGTGGTCATGCCACGGTAGCCCCAGCTCCAGCCGCGCGGCAGGTGAGCCGGTACGCCGTCGAGCTCGGGATCGGCAGCGGTGGGGGCGCCGAGGTCGGTCGGGCCGGAAACCCAGATGCCGCAGCAGCCGGAGTGTGAACCCAGCAGGTAGGGCTCGGTGGGCATCAGCTCGGAGTTCTTCTTCTCGGGCTCAACGTTCTCGCCAACCCAGATGCCGCACTGGCCGATACACATGTCCAGGAAGTCTTCCCAGGCCTCGGCTTCGAGGTGCTTCACTTCGCGCGGAGACAGGGTTTCTTTCAGCTTGGCAAGAGCGCTTACGGTGTCCATCCAGATCGGACCGCGGCCTTCCTTCATTTCCTTCAGCATGACGTGGTTGCGCAGGCAGGAAGCGGGAACGGCAGCCTGACCGTACGGGGGGTACTGGTCCAGCATGGCCTTGTTCTTGGACAGGTAGTCCTCGCCATAGGCGTTGGTGGCCTTGGCCTTGAACAGCAGGAACCAGGCGCCGACCGGGCCGTAGCCATCCTTGAAGCGGCAGGGCACGAAACGGTTTTCCATCATGGTTAGCTCGGCGCCCGCCTCGGCGGCCATCGAGTAGGTGGAACCGGCGTTCCACACCGGGTACCAGGCACGGCCGGTGCCTTCACCCACGGAGCGGGGACGGAACAGGTTCACGCAGCCACCGGCGGCCAGCAGGACGGCCTTGGCCTTGTAGATGACGATCTTGTTTTCGCGGGTGGAGAAGCCAGCGGCGCCGGCGATGCGGTTCTTGTCGTTCTTGTCGTTGATGAGGTGAACGATGAAGATGCGCTCCTGGACGCGGTCCATGCCCAGGGCCTTCTTGGCGGCCTCGGCCACGATCCACTTGTAGGATTCGCCGTTGATCATGATCTGCCACTTGCCGGAACGCACGGGCTTGCCGCCGTCCTTCAGGGAGGGCAGGCCTTCGCCGATGGCGGCAGCGCCGTCGTGGCGCTCGCCGTTGGCATCGGTCTTCCAGATGGGCAGGCCCCACTCTTCGAACAGGTGCACGGAATCGTCAACGACACGGCCCACGTCGTAGGCCAGATCGTCACGGGTGATGCCCATCAGGTCGTTGGAGACCATGCGGGCGTAGTCGGCGGGATCCAAAGTGTCGCCGATGTAGGTGTTGATGGCGGACAGACCCTGTGCGACGGCGCCGGAACGGTCCATCGCGGCCTTGTCGACCAGCTTGATTTTCAGATCGACGCCGGCTTCGGCCTTGGCGACCTCGGCCCAGCGCATGACTTCATACGCAGCACCGCAGCAAGCCATGCCGCCGCCGATCAACAGGATGTCAAGTTCTTCCTGGACGACTTCGGGATTTCCAAATTCAGCCATTTCTGTTTCCTCTTCTCGATTACTTGCGGATCAGTTCGGCGGGGTTGCCGGCGCGGTAGCCGCCCGTGACGTCACGGGTGAAGGTACCCACGGCCTCGATGTCGGCCAGCTTGGGCATGGGCTTGCCGCCGAAGCAGTCGATGGAACCCTCGGGCGTGGTGCGGATCGGGAACTTGAAGCGCTTCAGCACGCCGTTGCGGAACTTGATGGTCCACATAATGGAATCGGAACCACGCAGCGGCTGCACGGAACCGCCCAGCGGCACGACGTCGGCGTAGTGGCGGCACTCGATGGCCTGCTGCGGGCAGATCTTCACGCAGGAATAGCATTCCCAGCACTGCTCGGGTTCCTGGTTGAAGGACTTCATGGCGTGGCCGGTTTCTGAACCGTCACGGTCGAGCTTCATCAGATCGTGCGGGCAGATGTACATGCAAGCGGTCTTGTCCTGGCCCTTGCAGCCGTCGCACTTGTCGGTACGAACATAGGTAGGCATTCAATACACTCCTTGTTAGCTAACAACCCGCACAGTCACCTGCGCGGCCCATTCAGAAATACCGGGCCAACCTTGGCCGGGGCGTATCGCGAATCCGCTTCCGGCGGGCCCGGTATCCTAAATTACTTGAATTGCTTATGCGGCCGAATGGCCCTTGAGTTCAATCTTGACGTTCTGCTCGGCGGAGAGGCCGGCGTAATACTTCTGCAGAACCTTGGCCACTTCCGGGCGACTGAATTCGACCGGCAGATCCTGGCCTTCGGACAGCATCGAACGCACCTTGGTGCCGGACAGCAGGATGCGGTCGTCCTTGGTGTGCGGGCAGGTACGCTGCGAGGCCATGCCGCCGCACTTCTTGCACCAGAAGGTCCAGTCGATGTTCATGTTCACGGTCTCCAGCGAGCCCTTGGGGATCTCGTCGAAGATCTTCTGGGCGTCGAAGGGGCCATAGTAGTCGCCAACGCCGGCGTGGTCGCGACCGACGATCAGGTGCGAACAGCCGTAGTTCTGGCGGAACAGGGCGTGCAGCAGGGCTTCGCGCGGGCCGGCATAGCGCATGTCCAGCGGGTAGCCGGCCTGGATGACGGTGTTGGGGGCGAAGTAATGTTCGACCAGCGTGGCGATGGCCGCGGAACGGACCTCGGCGGGGATGTCGCCCGGCTTCAGCGCACCCAGCAGGGAGTGGACCAGCACGCCGTCCATGGTTTCGATGGCGATCTTGGCCAGGTACTCATGCGAGCGGTGCATCGGGTTGCGGGTCTGGAACGCTGCGACGCGGCTCCAGCCCATCTTCTCGAAGGCGGCGCGGGTCTCGGCCGGGGTCATGAACTGATCGCCGTATTCTTCCTTGAAGCTGCCGGTGGACAGGACCTTGACCGGGCCAGCCAGATTGTATTTGGCCTGGTCCATGACCATCTTGACACCGGGGTGGGCCGCGTCGGTGGTCTTGTAGACCTGCATGCACTCGTGGGCCTTGTCGATCGTGTACTTGTCGGTCACCTTCATGGTGCCCATGATCTCGCCGGATTCACCATCGACCAGGGCGATATCGTCGCCGTCCTTGATGCTCTCGTCGTCGGTAGACAAGGTCACGGGGATCGGCCAGAACAGGCCGCTGGCCATCTTGTAACCGTCGCAGACGCCCTGCCAGTCGGCCTTGGTCATGAAACCTTCGAGCGGGGTGAAGCCGCCGATGCCCATCATGATCAGGTCGCCGGTCTCGCGCGAGGACATCTTGACCTGCTTGAGGGTCTTGGCGCGGGCCAGTTCGGCATCGCGCGCCGCACCTTCCAGCAGCAAGGCCTTGAGTTCGCCACCGCCGTGGGGTTTGACGAGTCGGGACATGCGGGCTCCTTCAGCTTGGTGTATGGATAGCCTGAGCAGGCTAAGAGGTCGCGGAGAGTAGCACCGGGTTACAGCCCCCTCTAATCAGACTTATTTCTCTGCAAATAAATTTTTTTTGGGAACCTTCGCTGTGGCTGGACCGCCCACCTCGACGTACAACCGAAGCGACCGTCCATCGCTCATCAAAATTCGGGATTAGCGCTTACTTATAATGCCTCATCCTCCCAACCTGCCGACCCCCCGCCATGCCGCATGTTACCTCTTCCAATGCCGTCAATGCCGCACTCGCCCTGTTGATACTTTTCTCGGTCGCCACCTGGACCCTGATCTTCGCCAAGGGCTGGCTGCAACTGAAGCTGCGCCGGCAGAATGCCGATTTCTCGCGCGACTTCTGGCGCGCAGCCGATCTCTCCGCCGCCGAGTCGATCGCCGCCACAGCCATGGGCACCCTGTCCCGCATTGCCCGCCAGGGTTTCGAAACGCTCAGGGATATGGGTCAGCAGAAGACCCTGGAAGGGATGGGCGATAGGCAGGCGGTGATGGAACGCAGCCTGTCCCAGCAGGTACGTCGCGAGCAGCACCGGCTCGAAGCGGGCCTCATGCTCCTCGCCAGCATCGGCAGCACCGCGCCGTTCGTCGGCCTGTTCGGCACGGTGTGGGGAATCATGTCCGCCATGCAGGGCATCGCCCAGAGCGGCTCGGCGGGCCTGGAGGTGGTCGCCGGCCCGGTCGGCGAGGCGCTGATGTCCACCGCCATCGGCATCGCCGCCGCGATCCCGGCGGTGCTGGCCTACAACTACGGCGTTCGCGTCACCCGTCTGGCAGTGGCGGACATGGACCGTTTCTCGCACGAATTCATCCGACTGGCCTGCCAGGTCAAGGAGTCCTGAGATGCTCCAGCGAGAAGGCGGCGATTTCACGCCCATGAGCGAGATCAACGTCACGCCGCTGGTCGACGTGATGCTGGTGCTGCTCACCATCTTCATGGTCACCGCGCCCTTCCTGCTGCAATCGGTCAAGGTCAGGCTGCCGGAGACCTCGCCGGCGGCGACGCTCAACCCGGTCCCGGCCATGGTGGTGACGGTGCAGGCCGATGGCGCGGTCGACCTGGGCAAGACCCCGGTCGACCTGGCCACACTGGAGACCAGCCTCAAGGCGGGGATCACCAGCGCCCCGGAGATGACCGTGCAGATCCGCGGCGACACCAGCGTACCTTACGGACGCATCACCGAGGTCATGGCCGCCGCCAGCCGGGCCGGGGTCAGCAAGCTCACCTTCGTCACGGCCGCCGCGCCAGCCGGCCGGGTAAAGTGACGCCAGCGCCGCTGACCCAGGCCCTCACCCGGATGGAAGGCCGGCATTGGCTGGGTCTTGGTGCCAGCCTGGTGCTGCATGCCATCATGTTCAACCTGTTCCAGGTGTCACCGGTCACGCCCCGACCGGTGACCTTCGAGATCACCATGGTGCCGCCGGAGGCCGCGCAGTTGCCGACACCGAAAGCAAAATTGGTGGCCGCCGGACACAAGCCCGGACCGCGCAGGATCGTCAAGCACAAGACCAAGAAACGCGAGGCCGACACCCTGGACCTCGAATGGAAGCGCGAGCATGAACAGCATCGCGACGCCCCGTCGGTGGCCCTGCCCGAAGAACATCCGCTCGGCCTGCCTGACACAGAGGAAAAACCCGCAACCCAGCCCGCGCGCCGCCTCGCCCAAGCCACGCCGTCGATAGCCAGGCCGGCTGTCGAATCAGGGGGGCAGGGACTGAGCGAGCCCAATGCGGTCGGCCAGGGACAGTTCCAGGCCGGTCAGCCTGGCAGGGATGCAGGCATCGCCCTGACCCCTGCCCAGACCCTGGCCATGGTCTCGGCGGTCGCCGCTGCCGGCGCCCAGCCCGGCAACTCGATCGGACAGACGACACAGGCCGCCGATCCCGGTCAAACCGGTGGTTCCCTGGCCGTGAGTGAGAGTTCCAGCGGCGGCCACACCGAAACCGCCGGCAGCGGCGCGGCCAGCCGTGAAGCCGACGCGTCGCAGGCCGCGCCGGGCAGCGAGGCGCAGGGCATCCGCCTGGCCGTTTCGACCAGCCTGGGCGGACTGGCTGCCGTCACTCCGAACGGTAATGTGATCGCCACCCCGGTTGCCGGCGAGACCGGTCGTGCCGGCACCGAGTCAGGCCGTGGCGCGGGCCTGTCGCGAAGCAGTGGCACGCTGGCCAGCGCCGGAACGGCGCATGGCACTGCGGGCCATGGCAAGAATGGCCCGGCGGTAGGCGAGATGCCTGGCCGGGTATCGGCCAAAGGTGGCGTTCCGAACGAATCCAGGCCACTGCTGGCAGGCAGTGGCACTACCGGCCAGTCCCTGGTTGCCCAACCCGGCAAATCAACAACCGCGCAGACGCAGGCCCCGTCCGGCCCAGGCCAGATCACGCTGGCGCCGGGCGAACCGGGCGGTTCGGCGCAACATGCCGTTCCACTGCGCCCGGTGATCGCTGTGATCCCGGCCAGGGGCCTGCCGGCTGGCGGCGGTCATCAGGCGCCCAAGGGAACCTCTTCAGGCTCGCAAGGCGGCGCGGAAACCAGCGACGGAAGCAGCGAAGCCGGCGGGGACGCGGGTGGGCCTGGCCACAGGGAGACCCTGCAACAGGCCAATGTCGCCGCGGTCAAGCTTGTCCGGCTGGATACCGAGGCACAGCCCCTGGATGTGCTCGCCCCCTCCAGTTTCTGTCCGCTGCCTGGGCATCAACCCGATAACCGTGCCCCCAAACCGGTCACGACCGAGGCCGACAAACCCACCTATGCCGCCGACAACCCCAGCCTCTATTTTCCCACCCTGGCCATGGTGTATCGGACCGAGGGCAAGGTGACGGCTCGAGTGGAGGTACTGCCGGATGGCCGACCCGGACAGATCCTGCTTAAACAAAGCAGCGGTTCCGCTATCCTCGACAAGGATGCACTCGACCAGTTGACCCGCTGGCACTTCGTACCGGCGCAACGCAAGGGACAGGCAGTCGGCATGTGGATCGACGTGCCGGTTATCTATCGCCTGCCCCAGAACAAGGCACCCTGACGGGCATGCCATGAACATGCCTGATTTATCGCCTTCAACTCCTCTGCCGCCTGCGGGGGAGGAGGGCTTCAAGCGCCCCTCCGAGGCGCGTACATGAAAGGAAAGGCCATGAAACCGCGCGCCCTGTCGCTTGCCCTGACCCTGCTCATTGCGCCGCTGTCGCTGGCGCAGATGCCGGTGCCCGATCCCATGCAGGCCATGCAGATGGCGATGCGCTACTACCAGATGGCCGCGCAGGCCGGCGACCCGGAAGCGCAGACCAAGATGGGCTGGATGTTCGAGAATGGCATGGGGGTGGGCAAGGACCTGTCCGAGGCCGCCAAGTGGTATCAGCGCGCCGCCTCGCAGAAGGAGCCCACCGGGCTCTACAACCTGGGCCTCATGTTCATGAAGGGCCAGGGCGTGACCCAGGACATGACCCAGGCGGCGCAGCTCTTCAACGGCGCGGCCGAACTCAATGTCGCCGCCGCCCAGGCGCAGCTGGCGATGCTCTACGACAAGGGCCAGGGCGTGCCCCGAGACCCGGCACTGGCGACCCACTGGCTGACCCGCGCCGCCGAACTGGGCGACGTGCCGGCGCAGAACAACCTCGGCATCCGCTACGCGCAGGGCCTGGGCGCCCCCCAGGACTACAAGGAAGCGGTGAAATGGTTCACCAAAGCGGCCGAGGCCGGCAACGCCGAGGCGCAAGGCAACCTGGGTCTGATCTACCGCGACGGTCTGGGCGGCATCAAGCAGGACTACATGGCTGCCGCCAACTGGCTGGCGCTGGCCGGCAACCAGGGGCATGTCCAGTCGATGAACCGACTGGGATGGATGTTTGAAAAGGGCCAGGGCGTGGCGCGCAACATGGGCGAGGCGCAGCGCTGGTTCAAGCTTGCCGCCGAGGCTGGCGACGCGCCCTCCGCCACCCATCTCGGCTGGTTGCAGGAGACCGGCGGTCTGGGCAAGGCCGACCCGGCCGAGGCGCGAGCCTGGTATGAACGCGCCGCCAAGGGCGGCGACGCCGGCGCGCAAAACAACCTCGGCCGGCTGTACCGCGAAGGCAACGGCGTGGCCGTGGACTATGCGCAGGCGCGGGAATGGTTCCTGAAGGCGGCCGCACAGAACGAGCCGCTGGCCTGGTTCAACCTCGGCCTCATGGCCGAGCAGGGCCAGGGCGCCGACAAGAATGAGACGGCGGCAATCGACTGGTACCGCAAGGCGTCCGATGCCAATCTCGCCTCCGCGCAAAGCCGCCTGGGCTGGTTGTTGCACAAGACCGGCAAGATCCAGGAGGCCCTGCCCTGGTTGACCAAATCGGCCGAGGCCGGCGATGTCTCGGCGCAGAACAACCTGGGCGTGATCTTCGAGCAGGGCAAGGGTGTCGCCAAGGACCCCACCGCCGCCGCGCGCTGGTATCGCAAGGCCGCCGATGCCGGTGACCGGGTCGCGCAGCACAACCTGGGTGTGCTGTATCGGGACGGGATCGGCCTGGAAAAGAATCTGAACGAGGCGCTGGTCTGGTTCAGCAAGTCGGCCGATCAGGGATACACCAAGGCCCAGCTCGCGCTGGGTCAGCTTTACGAACAGTTGGCCGGGAAGGACAACCGGAAGTAGCGCGCCCCTTTGCAGCATCGGGATGTATGGGGCGTTGCTGCATCGAACTCTCCGGACAGCACGTTGGGCAGGCGTAGCGACGATGCAAGGAGCTGACTTCCCGCACCGGTTCGCCACGACCGCCCTTTCAGGCGTGAGCCGAGAACTTCCCGCATAACAACCAACTCCTTCACTTCACAAATACCGGATCCACGCCACTTCGCTTTGGGCACGAGCGCTTCGCGGCTTCTTGCCACTCGCCATTCTTGTCATTGGCGCTCAGCCACGTTCCACGCTTCCTTCCCGTACCCGGTCATCTTCTTGCCGTTGCGCTTCGCTTGGTTGGTCGTGGACTACTGCGGCCGGACTTGCACCCGCAAGAGTGCGCCCATGCCGGGCGCATCGAGTAGGGGACGGGATTACTCCCGTCGCCCTCTCACACCACCGGACGTGCGGATCCGCATCCGGCGGTTCATTGAACACACTGGAGTCGTCGCATCGTATCAAGCAGCGACACCAGACCTAAACGATCAAAGAAGGACTTCGGGAAAG
>Ga0302322_100002025_pt1 | contig 16948 bp, 14 predicted proteins | sample Fen_T0_2_FD_203757 | JGI IMG/M metagenome (GOLD analysis project Ga0302322, IMG submission 203757) | Peat permafrost microbial communities from Stordalen Mire near Abisko, Sweden - Fen_T0_2 | ecosystem: Environmental > Terrestrial > Soil > Wetlands > Permafrost | place: Sweden: Abisko... | reverse complement strand
GGAAACCCCGGCCGGCAGCAGAAGGTCAAGGGAACCGAACAACTGAAAGATCGCCCAATTCGCTTGCAATGGAAGCGATGAACTCACCCGTAACTTGCCGTTCCCATCCAGTGGAAAAAACGAATATCAGTCCGACGTGACACTGCTGCATATAGGCAACCTGAGCCTCGACTTCGAGAGCGCTTGCGCGGTAGCGGAGTATCAGAAGGCCGGAGTCACCCACCTCCAGGGATCCATCAACACAGACCCTTACGCCGTCGTCGCTCACGTCCTTGCAGGTTCCAAAAAGGGCCTTTCCATTGACGACAAATTCAACCTCGAAGCCAGTCGATACTCGACAATGCCGATATTCAAACCTTCGTACACTCGCTGGTGGAGTCATTTGAAGCGGTCCTTCCTGGAACTGGAGGCCGACAGAAAATGCCGGGCACAGATCACCTTCATTATCGGCGGAGTGCCCTCGGGATTCTATTGGCTCTGTCAACAGAGCACAAATTCCGTTACCGGGTCGTGGTGCGGTTCCATTCGGACTGAGATGATTGGGCCGTGTTGGGCTCCATTTGAGATGCCCAAGTACTGTGAAATCAACACAATATTTCCTTGACTTGTGCAGTTGTGCTCATATATTTTCCTATAATGTAGTGATATAGAATGGACAAAGGGAATCTTGAATCAGAACCAACGCAATCGGACTCGGGTGTTTCGCATCCGGGCAGCACGTCACACGTGCGTGTGAGCCAAAGCGAGTACAGCGATCAACTGGCTGTTCAAGCTGGAGCGAAGATTCTCGTCGTAGATGACGATGTCGCTCTGGCGAGATTTCTCCAGCGTGAACTCAAGAAGATGGACTTCGATGTCCAGGTGGAGCACGATGGCGAAGCAGCGATCAATGACCTTGAGGAAGTCTGCAGGGATCTGCTGATTCTCGATTTGAATCTTCCCGGTATGGACGGAATTGCCGTGATCAAGCAGACTCGCATACGCCAGCCTCGCTTGCCTATACTTGTCTTGACGGCGAGGAACCGTACGGAGGATATGGTTTTAGCGCTGGAGAGAGGCGCCGACGATTGCTTGATCAAGCCCTTTTCTTTGCTGGAGTTTATGGCGCGAGTACGGTCGTTGTTGCGGCGAAACATGGAACCAGCGCTGCCTCATAAGAGTGTTGGGAATTTGAGAATCAACAGGAAAGAGCATTGGGTTATGCGCGGAGAAAGACGAATTGACTTAACTCTGCGCGAATTTGCCCTCCTCGAATACTTGATGAACAATGCAGGCAAGGCGCTGTCGCGCGCAACCTTGATGCGTGATGTCTGGAACCTCCCGTTCGATTCGACTACCAACATTGTCGACGTCTACATGAAATACTTGCGCGACAAGATTGACCGGGAAGGCGAAGCCAAACTGATCCGCACAGTTCGGCGTATAGGGTATGTGCTGAGCGATGAGTAACCATGTGGGGGGCGAAGAGACGGCGAATCGAGAGATGACTTGGAAAGATCTCCGTGGCAATCTCTCTCTGGGCTTGCACGCCATGGCTCAGCCGCTCGCCATCCTTCGCGCAAGCTTGTGCGGAGAACTTGCTCAAGACATGCCCGTCGATGAGTTAAGAGAGCTGGTTTCCAACTCAGCCGACCAGGTCGAGCGTGTTTGTTCCTTGTTCAGTCTGCTGCAGGAGTTTCTCATCGCCGACATGGACATGCCGCAAATGGCCCCGGTTCCCCTGGAGCCACTGCTCTCCCAGGCCGTGGATGGAGTCATCCGTCTGTTCCAGGATGGCGGAAAAGGCCTCGACGCTTCACCAGCCGGTGTTGGCATGATCGTCCTTGCCGATAGCGCCAGACTTGGGCAGGTAGTATCAAGCATGTTGTTGGTTGCCTGCGGTGCTTCCCGGCACGGGGAGTCGGTTGAGTTGGTGACCTCACATGCCGGAGAAGGAGTACTGATCGAAATTCGGCAATCGGGTTCTGAGACTTGCGGGCTGAGCGATGAAGCAAGGCTCTTCGTTGCCCTGTCCGAAGCAAAAATCAGAGGCCAACTTGGCCGCTTCTCCTGGAGCATGAAGCCATTCAGCGTACAAATAGCGTTGCATTTCGCTCCGCCACCACAAACCAATCGAGGCTGACTCTTCACGAAAGATCGGTATTTACCTGAATCGCTTGCATAGTCAAAAGGTATAAGGATGAATACTCCCAGCATTCCACAGGTTCGCGCAGACGACCACCGGACTATAGACGTCCTACTTGTGAGCCCGAACAGCCGCCTTCGTGAGCACTTGCGCGAGAGGCTCAAGCAAGGCCGCTGGAATCTTACCGAGGCCAGGAGTGGCGCTGAAGCATTCGAATATCTCGAAGAAAGTCCGTGTGAAATCCTTCTTCTCGACCCCTTCCTTCCTGACTTGGAATCCGGCGAATTAAATTCCATGGTCCGCGACCGTTTTCCGGATTTGCAAGTCCTTTCAGTGAATTCGCATACAGGACAACCGGTCCTGGGCACATCGTCTCCCACGATTCTCGTCACTCGTCTCACTGAGATTCTGTACAAAGGCGGTATCACACAATCTGCTCCAATTCCCTCAGAGGAGTTGCATCGAGTACGCGCGAGAGCGCCGGGACGGGTGGGCATCCGCGGAATGGTCGGTGATTCCGAGCCCATGCAGAGCATCTTCGAGATGACGCATATGGTGGCCAAGCGGGACACCACAGTTCTGGTAACTGGGGAGAGCGGGACTGGCAAGGATCTCATTGCTCAGGCGATTCATCTCATCAGCCCTCGTCAAAATCAGCCGTTCATCGTCATCAATTGTGCAGCGATTCCCGAATCGCTGCTTGAGGCAGAGCTGTTCGGCTATGTAAAGGGCTCATTTACTGGCGCGGTGCAATCGCGAATAGGAAGAATCCATGCAGCTCATGGTGGAACTCTGTTTCTGGATGAAATCGGAGACATGCCCGTATCGCTGCAAAGCAAGATTCTGCGATTTCTCGAACAGGGTGAGGTTCAGCGGATAGGCGGAAACGACAATCTGAAGGTGGATGTTCGGGTTGTGGCTGCAACCAATGCCGATCTCAAGAGCCTGGTCAAGCAACGGCTGTTCCGTGAAGACCTGTATTACCGGCTCGCCATCTTCCCCATTTCGCTGCCTCCCTTGCGGGAGCGCCACGGAGATATGGAAAGGCTTGCCGAGGCCTTTCTCGCCAAGTTCAGCCCTGGAGCATTTTTGAGTCAGGGCGCCATCGAGGCCTTGCGCAAACACGATTGGCCAGGGAACGTCCGCGAACTGAGGAACGCATTGGAACGATCAAGCATCGTTGCCGGCACCAGCATGGAGATCCAGCCCCATCACATTATTCTCTAGACTTTCGCTTATCGCATCCCAAATGCGGGCCCGGTAAGGCAGAAGTTCGATCGATTCCGCGACGCCCCGCGAGGCTAAGAAATGAGTTGGCCCTCGTCGTGCATAGCAAATAGGCAGATGCTGCCTAGTTCTCATCTCGCGCTAATGGACAGCCCCAGGGGCGGTGCTCCTGTCCCGGGCCGGGCGAGTCTGGATGCAGCCCCGAGAACGTTCAAATGCTCTTCAAATCAAGTCGAGGGATCCGAGGCAGGAGAAGATCTGCAACTCAGGAGTGCGGCATATCTGGCGGGCGAATTCTCTGAGTTCATCTCAGCGGCTGCGCGCCTCGAAGAGGCCTACCGCGAGTTGCAGCGCGAGGTGTCCGCATTGAATTCAGAACTTGCTGAGCGAAACAACGCTCTTAGCAAGAGTCTTGCGGAAAACCAGCAAATGCGCCTCGCCCTCCAGCAGATTGTGGAGTCGATGCCTTGCGGCGTTCTTGTGCTGGACCAGGAGGGAATGATCGTAATGATCAATCCTGAGAGTAAACGGATGCTTGGCCTGGAGCAAACGGCGTTGAAACCAGACTCCGGAGTGAACCTGCGCTCCATCTCTGACTTGAGCGGAATCGATCTTCAATCATGCTTTGAATCTGCATCTTACGGCGACATGGTCCAGGAAATGTGCATTCAGGGATCGCCAGACTCGCGATGGATCGAAGTGAGCCGCCGCCGCATATTCCTTCCCAAGGACCCAAGTGAACTTCCCGACCAGACCATTCTGATCTTGCGCGACATCACCGCACAGAAGCGCGCTGAGCAACTTCGTGAAACTGGCCGGAAGGCTATGGCTCTGGCTGAACTCACAACCATCCTGGCCCATGAAATTAGAAACCCATTAGCCAGCCTGGAACTCTTTGCCGAGTTGATAGAGAAGGACGTCACCCGCTCTGAAGAATGGATCTCCAACCTAAGAGCAGGGGTTCGCTCCCTCTCAGGCACGGTAAACAACGTACTGAGCTTTCACGGTTCCGGTTCCTTGGCGATGTCGCCAGTTACACTCCCCGGTCTTCTGGCCAATGCGCTTCGGTTCGTCCAGCCAATGGCGAATCTAGCCGAGGTCGTGCTGAAATTGGAGATCAGTGAGGAAGCCGTCTCGGTAATGGCGAACGCCAACGCGCTGCAGCAGGTTGCGCTAAACCTCCTTTCCAATGCGATTCGCCATACTCCTTCGGGTGGCACGATCACCGTCTCGCTTCAGAGGGAACCGCTGGTGATAAATGATGCTCCTTGCATAAGAGCGAAGCGGTTCTCTGTCGTGGAGTTTTCGGACACTGGTTGTGGAATCTCTGCTGATCTTATTGATCACATCTTCGAGCCGGGATTCAGTGGAACGGGCGACACCCCCGGATTGGGATTAGCGGTCTGCGCCCGGATAATTAGAGAGCATGGCGGAAGGATTTTAGCTAGGAATCACGGAAGATCCGGGGCTGTATTCACACTTCATCTCCCGGTACTTGATTCGGAACGAGCGAAGCCATGAGCACGATGCCAATCAATTGCAACAACTCCTCTGTGCTCGTCGTGGACGACGAGCCCAGCATGCGCATTGCGCTGCGGGCGAACTTCCTAAGATATGGATGGCACGTAGAGATGGCTAGTGGTGTTCGTGAAGCCGCGCGCGCCTTCGAGCTGGCGAGTTTCGATCTGGTCGTGACTGATGTCCGCATGCGGGACGGGGACGGATTTGATGTCATGTGCTCAGTTCTAAAGGACTCCCCCAACACTGCGGTAATCCTCCTCACTGCGTTCGGAAGCGTCCCAGAGGCCGTCGAATCGATGCGCAACGGGGCGTTCGACTATTTGACGAAGCCTGTTTCGTTTGAACAATTGCAAGCTGCTGCTGCCCGAGTCATGAAACGAATCAATCAACCATCGGACGCCCATCGATCACTGGAGCTGGCAAAGGTCCCTGAAACCATGACATGCGGGATCGTGGGCCGATCCCCATCATTGTTACATTCTCTGAAACGTGCGCGCGCCGCGGCGAGCACTGACGCTGACGTCCTGGTCGAAGCCGAAAGCGGCACCGGCAAGGAGCTCCTGGCGCGATTCATTCATCTGAACAGTGCAAGGAGTCGCAAACCATTCATTGCCGTCAACTGCGCTGCGGTGCCTGACAGCCTGCTTGAGAGCGAGTTGTTCGGCCATGCCAAGGGGGCCTTTACAGGCGCAAGCGCCGCGAAGATAGGCAAGTTCGAATTGGCCAATGGCGGTACTCTTCTTCTGGACGAAATAGGAGAAATGCCGGTTAACCTTCAGCCCAAACTCCTACGAATTCTCCAGGAGCGCGAATTCGAGAGGCTTGGGGAAACGCGTTCCATTCGCATTGACATTCGGGTCATCGCGACGACAAATGCTTCACTCAGCACCATGGTTGAGGAAGGCCGGTTTCGCAGTGATCTCTTCTATCGACTGAATGTGATCCCGCTTTCAATTCCCCCGTTGCGCCAACGCCTGGATGATATTCCTCTCCTGGCTAGCCACTTCGCTCAACGATATGCAGACGAGAACAAAAGCATCCTGCCAGTGTTGGACACGAGCTTTATTGAGCGCCTGCGTGCACAGCAATGGCCAGGCAACATCCGGGAGATGGGTAACTTTATCCGCCGAGTTCTATCGCTTAACAGGGGGACGCTGATCGATTCCGAGTGTTTCGACAGAGAGTTTCAGCCGTTGAGGAGCAAGCAAGCCCCCCGCCATCCATTCCTAACGCCCGGAACGCCCATCTCTGTTCTAGAAAGAGTGCATCTCGAGAACACGTTGGCATTGGCTCGGGGAAACAGAACTCATGCAGCAGAAATGTTGGGAATAAGCATCCGCACTATGAGAAACAAGATTAGGGAATACGGACTGCCACCAAGGACCTACGCATGACACCCTCCGCACCGCTTCTATCGACGCTTGAAATCTTCCTGCAGCTAACGCAGAGGCGGGAACAGGCTATCTCGGCAAACATGGCCAATGTGGACACGCCTGGCTATCACACACGCGACATCAACTTCGAAGGCGAGTTAAACAAGGCGATGAATGGAGCTATGGTATTGCCAGGCGGAGGAGGCGTCACTGTGCAACTCCATCCGGTCGTGGACGAAGTCCCAGGCTTGATGGAACGCCCCGACGGGAACAATGTGAGCCTTGATCGCGAAGGCCTGCTCATGTCGGAGACACAACTGCAATACCAGATCGGCGTACAGCTAGTTAAGCATCAGTTTCACCAGATACTAAGCGCGATTAATGGAGGAACGTCGTCATGAACCTTTTCGATTCTTTGGCTGTCAGCGGATCAGCCCTTGCAGCCGAGCGGCAGCGGTCAGAGATCATTGCAGCCAATATGGCAAATGCTGAGACCACTCACACGCAAGCTGGCGGGCCGTTCCATCGCCGTGAGGTGGTCTTCCAGTCACTTGGGCCGTCGAACTTCAGCCTGGCGCTTGCCAGCACAAACGCATTCGGCGGACCCCCTCCAGGAAGCGTTCAAATCTCCGAAGTGGTCGACGATCCGACACCGCCGGTCATGCGTTATGAGCCGGGCAACCCTGACGCTAACAAGGACGGATTCGTGGCTTATCCAGCAATCAATCCTGTCGAGGAAATGGTCGACCTGATGAGTTCGGTCCGCGCCTACCAGTTGAATGCATCGGCGGTTGCGGCGACGAAGCAAATGATTCAGCAAACGATCGATATCTTGAAGAGCTAAGCCGGGAGGAGAAGATGAACAGCACAATCCAGGGACTAGGTACACTTGGCAGACTCAGCGACTTGCCGAAGCTGCCCTCGCTCCAAGACGCAAATGCGGAGAAGGGGTTCAGTGGAGTCCTCGACCACGTTCTTCAACAGGTTAATCAGCTGAATGGCGGCGCCGAGCAGCAGATAAACTCCCTGCTGAAAGGCGGAAATGCCGACATGGGCAGCGTCATGATTGCAGTAGAGAAGGCCAATGTTGCCTTTCAGTTGATGATGCAGGTTCGCAACAAAATTGTCTCTGCCTACCAGGACATCGAGAAGATGCAGTTCTAGTGGCTGCGCAACCGCCGGGGCATGGAGGCGGTGCGGTCAAGACCAAAGACCACTCTAAGCGATCGAGAGAACAGAGAAGCAGGACATCATGGCGGCCAAGAGTCTAGAATCGGGATCTAAACCTGCGCTCACGACAACCCAAGTGATGGAGCGAGCCAAGTCGTTCTGGACCGGCCTTCGCCCGCAGCAGCAGGGATTCCTTGGCCTTGGTATGGCGATTTCCCTGGCGATTCTGATCTTCTTTGCCAAATTGATCGCGACCCCAGATTACAAGCCGCTGATGAAAGGGCTTGAGCAGGGTGACGCGTCCGCAATCAGCGCTCAGCTCGAAGCAAAGAAGATCCCTTACATTGTGAGTCCTGATGGCAGCTCAATCAGCGTCCCGGGGGACCAAGTGGACGCCGCTCGTCTTGAAGTGGCGTCGCATGATTCCCCCCACAGCGGGCGGATAGGCTTTGAGATCTTCGACAAGATCTCCTGGGGGCAAACAGAGTTCGACGAGAAGGTCAACTACCAGCGCGCATTGGAAGGCGAACTGGAACGAACAATTCAGACGATGAGCGAAGTCAAGAGCGCGCGTGTGCATATTGTCATGGCAACAGACTCCGTGTTTGTTGACCGGGAACGAGGGGCAAAGGCATCGGTAACCCTCCGCCTTCGCCGCGGGTCCCTTTCGAAAGAAGCTGCCTCGGCCATCTCCCGCCTCTTAGCCGGAGCAGTCGATGAACTCAACCCGAAAGATGTCGTCATCGTGGATGCTGACTCGAACCGATCACTGGGACCGGGCACGACCGCCAACGATGGTGGAGACGGCAACGAGCAGGAGTTAACGCGCAGGCTGGTGGCGACACTCACACCCGTTGTGGGGGCCGATCACCTTCGCGCGACGGTCAATGTGGAATACGAAACGGGCAGCAGCGAAGAAAGCCAGGAGAAGTACGACCCAACAGCGACGGCCACACTGACGATGCAGCACTCGGAAGAGACAATGGGTCCCGGAGCGGCCTCCGTTGGAGTTCCTGGAACTTCGAGCAATGTGCCAGCATCTAAGGCTGCGCCAGTCACTGTCGCAAAGGATATAAGTCAGGTTTCGAAGTCTGATAACAACACATACGCAGTGAACAAGACGACGCGTCATGTCATCGAGCCAGCTGGGGGCATTCGCCGGATCACTGCCGCGCTGCTGCTTGACGATGCGGTTGACCGGAAGAAGAATAACGGCAAGGAGACAGAACGCCGGATAAAGAGGTCCCCGGAAGAGATGAAGCTGATCACCGACCTGGCAGAGGCGGCGATCGGGTTTAGCAGTACCCGTGGGGATGTGATCAGCGTTCAGAACCTAAGTTTCGAAAGTCCTGATCCAGTTGATGTGCCTCCGCCGTCGGCTCTCGACGAAGCCAGGAAGGGATTGAACGACAATTCCACGGTAGTACGGTATGCGGTCGTTCTTTGTTTGTTCGTACTTGTCTACATGCTGGTGATTCGTCCCATCCAGAAGCGGGTGCTCGCTACGCCCGATCCGCTGTTGGCTGCCTCCCGGACTCATGCGCGAAACGAGGCGGAACTTGGTGCTCCAATTGAGGTCCCCGGGACGCTTACCCAACGTTCACTCCTGCTCAAAAAGCAGCTTGCGGAATTTGTCAATGCAGAACCAGAGAGTAGCAGCACTGCAATCCGAGCTTGGCTCCGCGAGGAGGCCCAATGACTACTCAACTTGAGAGGTTGAAGCTCAGTGGCGTTCGAAAGGCAGCAATCCTTTTAACAGTGCTTGGCGAGGATACAGCTGCGACGGTCTTTCGGGATTTGAATGAAGAAGATACGCAGCGCGTCGCTGATGAAGTCGCAAGCCTTGGGACGATTCCAGTCGAGTTGTCGATTCAGGTGATCGAAGAGTATCAGCAAATGACGCAGGCTCAGGACTACCTGATCCAGGGTGGATATGACCTCGCGCGCCGCCTGCTGATCAAGGCGTTCGGAGAAGGCGAAGCCGAAGGCATCCTCCATCGGCTGACCAAGGCGCGAGAACTGAAACCGCTTGAGTCCTTGCAGAGGGCCGATCCACAGAAGCTCGCCAGGTTTCTTGAGAGCGAGCATCCGCAGACAATTGCCCTCATCCTTGGCCAACTTGGAGAGCGCCAGGCCTCGGCTCTGCTCATGAGCCTCTCAAATGAGACCCGTGCCGAGGCGGTAAAGCGTCTGGCAAATCTAAGACGCTTCTCCCCGGAAATGGCGGAGAGGGTGTCAGTCCTGCTCTGTCAACGGATCAAAACTGTTGGTGAGCAGGGCAAGCGCACTTATTCTGGTTTCCAGAGCGCCGCCGATATCATGAACTGCATCGATACGACCGTAGCACAAGAGATTCTCGAGTGCATCGAAAATGAGGAGCCGACACTCGCGGTCAGTATTCGAGATCTAATGTTCACGTTTGATGATCTCCTGCAGGTAGGAGAGACGCACATCCGCGAACTTACCGGTGCCATCGACAAAAGGACCCTGGCGATGGCTCTGAAGGGAACGGAAGAAGGGCTGAAGAACCACTTCTTCAGAACTATGTCTTCGCGCGCAGTGGATATGCTAAAGGAAGACATGGAACTGTTGGGCCCAGTCAGGAGCAAAGAAGTTGTCAAAGCTCAATCTGAGATAGTTGGCATAGCAAGGCAACTTGAGGCAGAAGGGAAGATTATTCTTAAAGGCGAGGCGAGCGATGAATACCTCGTATAGAGATAGGAGCGATCATTCTTCCGCAATTCCGGTATCTTCGTTCGCCTATCGCGACATATGCGACGCTTCAGCTTCCCCTTCAAGGGAGGTACTGCAAGCCGAGGCGGAATCGGCGCGAGAACTGGAGAGGCGTGCGCAGGAGCGGCTCACGGAGCAACAGGTCCGGGATCTAGTGTTGAAGGAACGTTCTGAGGCTGTTGCAGAGACAGAGAAGCGCCTGGCAATGGAATACGAAGGCAAAGTGTTGGCCTACAGCGCCAGTATCCAGCGCACAATTGATCTCTTCGTGGCCGAGCGAAAGTCGTATTTCGCGAGAGTTGAATCCGACGTAGTTCACCTTGCCTTGGCCATAGCAGCAAAGATCCTTCATCGCGAGGCTCAAGTTGATCCATTGTTGATCGTAACCCTGGTTCGGATCGCGGTGGAAAAGCTGCACGACGGTTCGTCTGTGACGGTGAGGGTTTCACCCGAGAGATCGGACAAATGGCGTGAGTGCTTGGCCGCCCACATCTGCGGGTCAAACATGACTCTTGTTGAAGATAGCAGATTGACCGCGGGCGATTGCATCTTGGAGACGGACCTCGGGTCTTCCAACTTCAGCATCGATTCGCAACTGAGAGAAGTTGAACAGGGCTTTTGTGACTTGCTTGCGCAGCGACCGGTGATCAAATGAACTCGACGAGACCCTTGGCTCCCTATTTTGATCGACTAGAGCGAGGATCGACACATCGCTGGCGCGGCAGGGTACTGCAGGTGGTCGGAAACCTGATCGAGTCAGAAGGGCCATTCTGCTCGATAGGAGAGTGCTGCGAGATCACAAATGCCAAAGGAGTGAAGTATTCCGGAGAGGTGATCGGCTTTCGAGGTTCGACGATGCTCTCAATGGCAGTCGAGAATCCTCAGGGAATCCGGTTTGGAGATCAGATCGTGGCATGGGGCACAAGGCCCTCGATTAGAGTCGGCACCGACATGCTCGGGAGAGTCATCGATTCGTCTGGATCACCGCTGGATTCGAAGGGTGAGTACCGAGGCGAACGGGCCGTGTGGGTGGATGGGACCGCACCTCTTCCCCTTGATAGAGTTCCGATTCGTGAGCCAATTGGCTGTGGCATTCGGGCTCTAGACGCGTTCGTAACTTGCGGGCGCGGGCAGCGGCTCGGCATCTTCGGCGGAAGCGGTGTGGGAAAGAGTACGTTATTGGGCATGATGGCTCGCGGGACAAGTGCCGATATGACAGTGTTGGCTCTGGTCGGCGAGCGAGGACGTGAAGTTGGGGAGTTTCTCGAAGTGATTGGAAACGAGGGCAGAAGGCGCTGTGTGGTTGTGGTTTCCACCTCAGATCAATCACCGCTGTTGCGGCTTCGGGCCGCCCTGTCGGCAACTGCTATCGCTGAATACTTTGCAAGCCAAGGTAAGAACGTTCTTCTGGTTGTCGATTCACTGACGCGCTTCGCGATGGCACAGCGTGAGATCGGCCTTTCCGCGGGCGAGCCGCCAACGGCAAAGGGCTATACTCCTTCAGTGCTAAACACGCTTGCTCGACTGGTGGAGCGGGCTGGATGTTTCAAGGATGGAAGTATCACCGCGTTTTACACTGTCTTGATGGAAGGCGACGATCAACAGGACCCTGTTGCCGACACAGTACGGTCCTTGCTCGACGGGCACGTGATTCTTGATCGAAACCTAGCAATGAGAAACCATTACCCGCCCATTTCAGTACTTGAGAGCTTAAGCCGCCTGATGCCGAATGTCACCACAAGTGAGCACATGCAGAGAGCAAAGGCGCTTCGCCTCCTGATGGCATCTTATGCGCGCTCTGAAGACCTAATCCGGATAGGTGCATATCAAAAGGGCGCAGATCCCACGCTCGATCGCGCTGTAGAGATCCTGCCGCACCTAAACGCCTTCTTGCATCAGCGTCCAGACCAGATTGTCTCTTTTATGGGTGCCGTCAAGTCACTTCTCGAGGTTCCAAACTAAAGTGTCCTTTCATTTTTCATTGGAATCGGTCCTTAGAATTCGCGGCATTACCGAGGAGCAGGAAGAGCGCTTGCTGCAGAATATCCTCTTTGAGGCCGCGCAAGCCAGGGAAGCGCTCGCACGCACGGAAGAGGAGATTGTAGCCTTGGATGCAGCACGTAGCGCGAATTTATTCAAGCCATCTGCTGGACATTACCTGCATGCTTCCTACGGCGAGGCAAAGCAGCTGAAGCAGAGAAGAGAGGACCTCAAGGACCGGCTAGAATCGCTCGACCAACTTCGATGCATGCAAATTGCTGCCTACGAGGCGGCTCGACGGAACCGCGAGATGCTTACCGGCATGCGCGATGAAAAGTTCGGTCTGTATGAATCTGAGATGGCCCGGGGCGAACAGAAAATGCTTGACGAGAATTACATTGCCCGTCGGGGCCGACGATGAAATTGGATTGATCTCACGCGACGGTCCCAAAACCCACACCATGAAGATCGTGCCGTCGAGTCTCTGCGAAACTGAGCTGCTCACGGCACCTCTGCGGACTTGGATGGCGCGCAGTTTGGAACTGGCAGCTGAACAGGTTCACAGGCAGAGCCGTTTCTGCGCCTGTGGTGAAGCGATGACAACCCCCGCCGCACTATCAACAGCCCACATCCACCCGGCGGCCAGTGGATTGTTGGCACATGTGCACCGTCAGATGAGATGACCGCTAGGTATCCGCCGAACTATACCCGCCTTGGCGGCTTCCTGCACTCGCTTCGCGAGGGCCAATTCACTAACTTCCAAGCATTGGAGTCCACTCGATTGTGCAAGCAGAATCGGGCTTCATTGATGATACCCACGTATTGATGAATTGGACTCCTTGCAAACAGTTCGGCAAAGAGAGAATTATCTTGCATGGCTCGAATGAGTTCACTCGCAGTCGGCAGACTTTGCCTACCAATGGTCCGGCATTTCTTGCCTGCTTCCTCTGATGATTCGCACCTGCCCAACGGAGAATGCTGCAAAGTATTGACAGCAAAGGCACTATCTTTAAGGCATCAGCGCCGCGTGAGGTTTCCGGATTGGCATTGAGATTGCCACCGTACAGGCGTGATCGTTCCAGCCAATCTCGAATCATCTGTGGTGCCCGCTAGCGCTCCGATAAGCTCGACTGCACAGTATATCGGCGATCTTTCGTTGACGTTTAGCAATTCGCTGCTCCAGGCCGCCAAGGGCAATGCCCAGGCTGACAATTTGGGCGGATTGAATGCGAGTGGGACGCGGAAGCAAAGACCATTAGGGGACGGCCTCCGGGGAATTGGAGAAGGTGTGTATAACTCGGCAGCCGCGGCGTCATTTCAAGGGACGTGCATTCCCCTTCTGCAGCTAGCGGTCGCCAAGTTTCCCATGCAGCCCACGAGTGCTGGAGCAGTGTCATCGAACCTCGGCGCAGCGTCAGAAAAGGAATCGGCTGACGCGCTGAAGCGGCCTGCCGGAGAAGGAACAAGCACTGCGCCGGGCCTTCAGGGAAATATCCATGATGCGGCAATTCCTCATGGAGCAATCAGCGAGTCGGGCAGCGGGGGACCTTTTCCTTTCAAAGTGGGGAGTCATTCTGCCCAGATCGAGAGTCTTACGCCAGGTGTCCGAACGGACGACCCAATTTCACGGAACGCTGGGTCGTCAGCAGTCGTAGCGGACCAGCCAGTGACGGGGAAGGCGACCCCGTTCAGCGATCTTCAGTGCCGGGTGGAGACACCTGGCGCTGAATTGCTTCAAAGTCCAAAAGAGGTGCCACTAGGAAGCGCTCAGCCGAGTGTAACCGGGAATAAGCCAGGCAGTGTTGCGCGCCCTGCGTATGCTGCCAATGGACAGGTTGTGACTTCGAGCACGGCCCACTCAACTCCAGTAAGTTCATTCGACGGAGATACCCGCATCCTTTTGTCGACTAGCGGTAATCGCACAGATTCCCTCATGCAGAGCCGAATCGGAACAGCTCTGGTGAGCAATGGCGTGCCGAATGGAAGCTCAGTTCTCCTTCGCAATGAGATTCCAACTTCCGCCGCAAATGCTGCTCAAGCGTTGATAGCAGCAGAATCAAAGGGAAGTTCCGAAACGGGGCCTTCTGCCGCAGTCGGCGCTTCAGATCAGTTCCCAGGATGGCAAACAGTTCTCGCCATGGCTTCCTGCGCCGGAGCGGGAGCGGGCCAGAGCGTAGCAACCCGGCAGAGGCTCCATTGGAAAAAGGATCAACCGGCCGACAACATCGCCATTGCCCGGAATGAATCGCTTCGTGGCCCTGACCTCGATAGCTTTGAGGACTTCTCCTGGCAGGCAACATTGCGGCTGGTCCCAAACAACTATTCCGCGTGGAACACGAGCGTGACCGAAATTGAAGCCCAGAAGGTCTCGTCGAGCGTCCCAGATCCCATACCCGCAACCACCAAGGCAAGGGCGACGGCCGCGGAGGAGCAAAAATCTAGAGACCAAGGCAATGTGAATCCCGGAATTGACCCCATTGGCAGCTCCGTTCCAGATGTAGTCTCAGGTCAGGTGCCTAAAACCAATCTCGACGAGAATTCCAATGTGGCAGTCCTGCGAGGCATGCATCATTTCCCAGGGAATGCTCGTAATGCCGAGTGGGGGCTGCATTCTGACGGGCTAACGAGCATGGAAGAAGATGCGCCTCAGCCTGATCCGACAGGATCGGCGTCAGCGGCTTGGGAAAGCAGACTGCGACAATTTGCCCAGGTTCAGGCCCCGAGTGCTCCCTCTATCTTGAGCGAAGATGTGGTTTCGCAACGCGTGACAGTGGGAATTCCGACTCGGATTGCAAGAGCGAGCAATGACTCGGTCTCGAGCCAGGTGCCGGCTGCTCCTTCAAAGGAATTGTGGGATGCTGATCAAATCGCAAGCCATGCACCTGATCCAGAGCATTCGGCGGGAACAGCTGCAAGGCGCCCGGCAGAACAACTCGATGCCGCATTTCAGGCTTCAACATCCGTAGAGAATCTCACGGTTGCCGCGGGGCACGCATCGGCAGCAACGTTAGGAGCAATACCCACGTTGGAGCAAGAGCCTGCAGCAATTGGATCAGGCAATGATGTTCGGCTCGCCCATCCCATTACACTCTGGCAAGCTTTGTCGCTTGTTGCTCAACAGACCTATTCAGTCGCTGGTACAAAAGTCACTCAGGTGATGCCGCAGACGGCTCCTGAAGAAGATCGACATCCAGCTCTGCAGGCCTCACAAGAGATAGGTGCAACTGCGGTATTGGCAACGCAATTTTCCACCCAGAGAGGACAAGGGGGGATCGTCCTGGGTTCTGTTTTGCAGAGCATTCCAGCCGAGACACCCAACTCGGGAACGAGTCGGGTGTCGCCATCACTGGCGGAAGAGACAAAGGCGGATCGGGGCCGTGCAGCAGTCGATCCGGTTCCAGTTGCACTGCATAAGACAAACAGCACAGCAACGGAAGACATCTCTTCATCCGCAGTTACAACCTCTTTGCTAGACACTGCTGAAGAGGTTGCTCAACACGACGGACTGAAGATCCTTCCGAAGGAAACTTCGGGCCGTGCATCGGGTTCGGCCCCAGAACCTGCTCATGAGGAGGCGCCTGATGCAAGGGATGCTTCGACCGGGAAGGTGGTCGTCGCGGCGAGGCAGGCCAATTATTCGCAGGAGAATATCAAGGTTCCTCCGGTTCTTCCTCAGACACCCGTTTCGGGCGGGGCAACCGTTTCGCGGCAGACGCTTGCCGCGCGCGGGGAACGGGTTGGAAAGGGCATCGAGTCCTCAACGAAGGTCGAGAATGTTCCTGTCATTCCAGAAAGTCCGGCTCGGAAAGTCCCCTCCGGTGCAACGCTTCCGGGAGCGCTGATGACTGCCCAATCGGTTCCCGGGAAGGCGCCGTTAAGGCCTCTCGTAACCATGGTCGCAGAGTCTGATTCGAAGCCAGGTCCAACCCAAACCGATAGCGAAGTGGCTCAGACCGGTCCTGCTTCAGCACTAGTAGCTGGTGTGAAGTCACCATCGCCTAATCATGCTGACCCAAATCGGACTTCAGTTTACGCTGCGGCACCGCTAACATCATTTGCTGAGGACCCGACTTCGAACCAGGGAGATGCTCAGGTAGACCCAAATGCTCCACCGTTCACAGAACTGAATTTGCCCGGTCCTTCAGGTCAGCCAGTGAGCCCGATTGTTGAAGTCGACCAGATTGCGGGAAGGACGGCACTGGGTGCCAGGTTGCCCATCCTCCCCAAGGACTTGGCATTTGCTGCGGCCTCATCCCCATCTGGCCGACCGTTGGCATCCTCCGTTTGCGGTCGCAAACAAGGCTTGACGAGCATCGGCGGAGATGCCAGCGGTGAAGCGGAGCCGGTCCAGCGAGGTTCAAGGAAGTCAGCCCCATCGGAAGGCTCTCAAAACACCAGTAGCCCCCGCGGTCAGAGCGACGATAATGAGGCATCTCAGGGGAATCAGGCGGTGATACTCCAACCCGCAACGGCGAGCCACCCCACTACGGAAGCAGTCCACATCCAGGAAGCGGTGGTTGCACCACGGGGCGATTCAAGTGCAAATGGGAACGCTGCTGGACACAGCGCGACCAATCTCGCCTCCCAGGCTCCTGCTTCAACACCTGCCTCTGTGCCGGCATCGACTGTCAGCGCTGCGAGGCTCATTCAGAACATGAGCCAAACCGAGATCCGTCTCGGGATGCGTTCCGCCGAGTTTGGCAACATCTCAATCAGCACATCCGCCACCCGCGAAATGGTCTCTGCTCAGATCGTGCTAAATCACAGCGAACTTGCCAAAGCACTCGCCACACAGCTTCCGGATATGCAGAGCCGGCTG